>Ga0207868_1000122_pt1 | contig 108017 bp, 98 predicted proteins | sample Passage237B_FD_187370 | JGI IMG/M metagenome (GOLD analysis project Ga0207868, IMG submission 187370) | Cellulose adapted compost microbial communities from Newby Island Compost Facility, Milpitas, CA, USA - Passage2 37B (SPAdes) (version 3) ...
CGGCCCGTGGTTGCTTTCGCTGGTCACCGCGTGGAACGACAGCGATTCGCATCGCAGCTACGACGGCGACCTCACCGCCGATCCGCTGTCCAGCGGCGACCAGCACCTGACCAGCAAGCGGCTCTCGCAGGAAGTGCGCCTCCATTACGCCGGTGACCACCTCGATGCACTGGTCGGCGCGTACTGGGCGCAGCGCGAGAACACCTTCCGTTCCGACAGCCTGATCAACGTCGACACGCCGGTTTCCACGATCTCCGCGCTGCTGCAGGGCGCCGGCTTTCCGGCCGACAATGCCGACATGATCGCCGCGATGTACGCGCAGGCGTTGCCGGTCGTGCCGATCGACTATGCCAGCGACACGCCGACCCGCTCGCGCAACGTCGCGCTGTTCGGCGATGGCGAATACCGCGTGACGGACCGCCTCGCGCTGCTCGCGGGATTCCGCTACGACCGCCAGCGCTACACCATGGCCAACACCACGCTGGCCGACTTCGCCGGCGTGTTCCCGGACCCGGCCGCGTTCGGCACGCCCGACTCCCCGCTGTACATGGCGATCATGGCGATCAATGCCGGCGTCGCCGGCTACGTGTCGCAGGCGGCAGGCTCCACGCCCGAGCACAGCCGCGACTTCAGCGCATTCCTCCCCAAGCTGGGCCTGCGCTATGCGCTGGACGAAAACGTCGCGGCCAGCTTCACCGTGCAGCGCGGCTACCGCTCCGGCGGCTCTTCGCACAACATCGCTCGCAGCGAGCAGCACGCCTACGATCCCGAATACACATGGAACTACGAGGCCGCGCTGCGCTCGCTGTGGCTGGATGACCGACTTTCGCTGAACGCGAACCTGTTCTACGTGGACTGGAAGGACAAGCAGACCACGGCCTGGTTCGGACTCAACGAGTACGACTCGCACATCGTCAACGCCGGTCGCGCGCACCTGTACGGCTTCGAACTCGAAGCCGCACACCGCGTGACCGAAGGCTTCGACTGGTACGCATCGCTCGGCCACGCGCGAACCCGATACGACGAATTCGAAACCATCCTCGGTGGCACCGTCGCCGACTACGCGGGCGAGGAATTCATCTACGCACCGCACTGGACGCTCGGGGTGGGCGCGAACTGGCGTTTCGGCGGCGGCTGGTCGGCCAACCTCAATGCGAACCATCGCGGCAAGGTCTACGCCGACATCGGCCAGTATCGTCACCGCCTGTCCTCGCGCACGCTGGTCAACGGACGCTTCGGCTACGAGGCGCAGCACTGGGCGGCATGGCTGTTCGCGAGCAACCTGTTCGACGAGGAGTACATCCAGTACCGCAACTCCACGCAGCCGCTCGCGATCATGGGTGCGCCGCGAGTGGTCGGCGTGAGCCTGGAAGCGTTCTGGTGAGGGGTGCGAGGTGATCGCGACGGCGCTCTGGCTCGTGCCGGCCTTCGCGGCGGGCGCCGGCTTCTACCTGGCGTCGCCACACCAGCGCCTGCTCGCGCGTGCGCCGATGCGCGGCCCGCTGCGGTTCGCGGCCGCATGCGCGACGGCAGCTTCGATCGGTGCCGCGAGCCACGCACTCGGCTTCTGGCCCGGCGCGTACGCGGCGCTGACCGCACTGATGTTCGCGATGGTCGCGCTGCCATACCTCGACGCCTGGCATGCCCCGCGCGGGGATTCGCGAACCGATGTGGGCTAGATCGCTCGCCGCCGCCGTATTGGGCCTGCCGCTCACGGTCGGCCTGATCGGCTTGATCGTGCTGCTCTGGCCCGGGCCGCTGGAGCGGATCACCCTGCCGTGCTTGCTGATGGCGTTTCCCGTGTGGATCGGACTGATGTCGCTCGCGTTCCTTTCGCGCAACGGCTGGCGCACATGGGCATGGATGGGCGGCGGCACGCTGCTCTGCTTCGCGCTGATCCACCTCGTCAAATGGCTCGGTTGGGCCGCGGAACTGCCTGCATGAAGGCCGCGACGCTGCGCACGTACCTGTCGGTGCATTCGTGGGTCGGCATCGCGAGCGGGATCTTCCTGTTCATCGCGTTCTATGCCGGCGCGATCAGCGTCTTCGTGCACGAACTCCAGGGCTGGGGCGCGCCGCCACGGCCGATGCCGACGCGCGAGGAAGGGCTCGCCGCGGCGCAGCGTTTGCTCGATGCGGTCGCCCGCGACGGCAAGCTCGCGGGCGAACCGTTCCTCGTGCTCCCCGGCGAACACGGCGTGGAGCCGTCGCTGCGCTTCTTCGACGAAGCAACGCGCACCGAGCACCGCTTCGCACCGGATGGCCGCGGCGGCGCGATCGAAACCGCGCCGCGCAGCGGCTTCGTCGACTTCGTCTACGACCTGCACTTCACCGCGGGACTGCCGCGAGCGTTCGGCACGTATCTATTCGGCATCGTCTGCGTGCTCTACGGCCTCGCACTGGTCAGCGGCGTCGTGCTGTATGCGCCCGTGTTCTTCCGAGATCTGTTTGCGCTGCGCATCGGCCGCAATCTCAAGCGCCTGTGGCAGGACGCGCACAACGTGATCGGCGTGCTGTCGCTGCCGTTCCACGTGATGTTCGCATGGAGCGGTGCGGTGCTGACCATCGGTTTCGTGCTGCTCGCGCCGTTCCAGTTCCTCGTGTTCGAGAACCGCCTGCTCGACGTGCTGGAGGCGGATTTCGAAATCGCGCCGCATGTCGCGGAGGCCGGCGTCGCGCAAACAATGCTGCCGGTCGCCGAACTCGTGCGGCGCGCCGAAGCGGCGCTGCCGGGCCTCTCCGCCGAAAGTCTTTCGTTCCACGATCCGGGCGATGCCAACGCGATTGCGACCGTGTACGGCCCGATCGCGCAGCGACGGCTCACCAATCTCGGCGCCGTCGCGCTCCGTGCAGGCGACGGCGAAACGATCCGCGCGCTGCCACCCGATGACTTCACGCCAGGCACCACGTTCCTGCGCGGCCTGCAGACGCTGCACTACGGCAACTTCGGCGCGGCAGCGGTGAAGTGGCTGTACTTCGTGCTCGGCCTCGCCGGCGCCTTCCTGTTCTACACGGGCAACCTGCTGTGGATCGAATCGCGCCGCAAGCGGCGTCAGCCTGCGCAGCCACGCAGCACGCGCTTCATGGCCGCGCTCACGCTGGGTACCTGCCTCGGCTGCGTGGCCGGCGTCTCGGCGGTGTTCGTCGCCGGCGCGCTGCTGCCCGAGGCATGGACGCCACGTGTCTACTGGACCGTGTTCCTCGCCTGCTCGGCATGGGCATTCCTGCGGCCGCCCGCGCGCGCCGCGCACGAACTGCTGCTCGGCTGCGCGCTGCTGACGCTCGCCGTTCCGGCCGCGGGCTGGATCGGCAGCGGCGAGTCGCCGCTCGCTGCCCTCGCCCGCGGCGACGCCCACCGTCCACTGATCGACGTGGTCGCCGTGCTGCTCGCGATCGCGTTCCAGCGCATGGCGACCGCCGCGCTGCGGCGCGGTCGCGAAGGCGATCCGAACAGCGTCTGGGCATTGCCGGGATGATCTTCGAAGCCGTCTGCGGCCTCCGTCCCGTGGCGCCGGCGGCGCGGGCCCGCCGCGAATCGAACGATGGAACATGACCAACCCCCTCGTCCGCCTTGAAGACATCCAGCAGCGGACAGGCAAGCTGCCGGGACCGCGCAATCTCAAGGTCATCGACTTTCTGGACGAGCACGCGATCGGATGGCTCGCGGCCTCGACGCTTGCGTTCCTCGCATTCGGCCGCGAAACCGGCCCCGCTCTCACGCTGGCCGGCGGGGATGCCGGGTTCGCGACGGTCGTGGACGTGCACCGGCTCGTCCTTGCGCGGGCGCAGTTGGACGATGCCTCCTGCGTGACGACGGGCGCGCCATTCGGCTCGCTGTTCCTCGTGCCCGGCATCGGCGAAACGCTGCGCATCAACGGCCGCGTCGGACGCATCGACGACGCAACCATCGAGATCGAGGTCCGCGAGTGCTACCTGCACTGCGCGAAGGCGCTGATCCGGTCGGCCTTCTGGCAGGCGGAGCCCGAGGCAGGGGAAGCGAACACGGCAGATCCGGCCGCGCAGGTCGCCGCATGCCGATTTCTCGCGCTGGCCACGATGGACGACCACGGCAGCGCCGACGTCAGTCCCAAGGGCGATCCGGCCGGAGCGTTGCTGCAGTGGCACGACGGCGCGCTGTGGTATCCGGAACGACCGGGCAACCGACGCATCGACAGTTTCCGCAACCTGCTCGTGCAGCCACGCATGGCGGGCATCGCGCTGGTCCCCGGATCGCACTGCGTGGCGGCGTTCACCGGCACCGCATCGGTGCACGCAAGCGAAACCGTGCGCACGGCATTCGCCGTCGATGGGCGCGTTCCGGTGCTGGTCACGCGCATCGAGGTGGAGCGCGTTTGCGCCGGCCCCAGTGCCACGCTGGCGCGCATCCAGCCGTGGCCCGCGGCCGCCGCGCCGGCCTCGATCGACCCGGCCGGAATCTTCAAGGCGCACATCCAGGCCAGTCGCGAAGGCGGCCTTGCCGCCGCTCTGCTGCGCGCGACCCTCGCGATCCCCGGCGCGATGCGCAAGGGACTGGATCGCGACTACCGCAAGAACCTCTACTGAACCACGACGCCAGCCCTCCTTGCGCCGGTTACGCGCCGCCGTATGCTGGCGCGACGCAATCAGGATGCCCGAGCCATGCCCGTCTGCCGCCACCTGTTGTTCACCTTCACGCTGGCTGCGGCGGGCGTTGCGGCATCGGCGCATGCGCGCCAGGGCGACCCGCCGTACAGCCTCGTGCATCCGGCGAAGGCCGGGGCGAACGTGCCGATCGTCGATGTCGAGACGCTCGATCCCGAACGCGAGCGGCACGGGCAGGCATCACGGAAGAACGGCGACGTCGTCGACAAGCGCCTGCGCAGCGCGCGGGCGACCGCGGCGTCCGTGACGACCGACCGCGACGGCCGCTGGGACCGGCTCGACGACGGCTCGGAACTCTGGCGCGCGAGCGTTCGCGCGAGCGGCGCCACCGACCTGCGGCTCGGCCTGGCGCGCCTCGCTCTGCCGGAAGGCGCGACGCTGCACGTGATCGGCGCGGACGGCTACTACCAGGGACCGTACACCGCGCGCGATGCCGTGCGCGGGAGCCTGTCTCTGCCGGTGGTGCCCGGCGACACGGCGACGCTGGAACTGCGTCTGCGTGCGGGCACGGCTCGCGATGCGGCGGCGATCGAGCTCGCCGACGTCGGCGCCGGCTTCCTCGATCTGTTCGCGCGCCGGACGCCGAAGGCGTCCACCGGCCTCGGCGCGTCCGGCGCGTGCAACATCGACGTCGCCTGCCCGCTCGGGGACGCCTACCCGGACGAGATCCGCGCCACCGGCCACTACGAATTCCGCAGCGGCGGCAACTACTACATCTGCACCGGCACGCTGCTCGCCGACGTGCCGCGCGACAGGCGCAACCTGTTCCTGACCGCGAACCACTGCATCGCGAACGCCAGCGAAGCGGCGTCGATCGTCGTGTACTGGAACTACCAGTCCACGCGCTGCGGCAGCCTCGCCGCGCCCGCCGGTGGCTGGCTGGACGACAACCAGCAAGGCGCGAGCCTGCGCGCGACGCGCGCCGACACCGACGTGACGCTGCTCGAACTCGACGATGCCCCCGATCCGGCATGGAACCTCTTCCATGCCGGCTGGGACGCGACCGGCACGACGCCCGGCGCAACGATCGGCATCCACCATCCGCTCGGCGACGCGAAGAAGATAACCGCCGGCCCGCGACCGACGACGATGGGCAACTGCATCGCCGGTGGCACGTCCGCATCGCACTGGCGGGCCGGCCCGTACTCGCAGGGCACGACCGAAGGCGGCTCGTCCGGATCGGCGCTGTTCGCGGCGCAGGGCGGCAGCAACGCGCGCCAGGTGATCGGCATCCTGTCCGGCGGTTCGGCGGCATGCAGCACGCTGACGCCGAGCCAGCCGAACGACGGCTACGACTGCTACGGCAAGCTTTCCGCTTCATGGGATGGCGCTTCCGCCGGAGCGCGCCTGCGCGACTGGCTCGATCCCCAGGGCAGCGGCACGCGCAGCGTGACCGGCATCGACCATGACGACGCGCAGGAGCCGGACGACGAGCCTCCGGCACGGACGCTGCCACGCGACCTGCTGCATTCGCGGCACCGGCGCTGATCCGTGCTGGTCGATTCGCACTGCCACCTGGACGTCGCCGAGTTCGACACCGATCGCGATGCGGTCCTCGCACGCGCGCGCGAGGCCGGCGTCGTCGCACAGGTCGTCCCGGCGATCGCGCGTGCCGGATTCGAGCATCTGCGCGCCGTCTGCGCGGCGCATGCGGATCTGCATCCGACCTACGGCCTGCATCCGATGTACATCGCCGAGCATCGCCCGGCGCATCTGGACGAACTGCGCGCATGGCTGGAGCGCGAGCGCCCGATCGCCGTCGGCGAATGCGGGCTGGACTTCTTCGTCGAGAATCTCGATCCCGACACCCAACGAACGTACTTCCGACGTCAACTCGAACTCGCGCGCGAATTCGACTTGCCGCTGATCCTGCACGCACGTCGCGCAGTCGATGAAGTGATCCACACCGTGCGCGCGATCGGCAGCCTGCGCGGCGTCGTGCACAGTTTTTCCGGCAGCCCCGAACAAGCCCGCCAACTCTGGAACCTCGGTTTTCTCGTCGGCATCGGCGGTCCCGTCACGTACGACCGCGCGAACCGCCTGCGCGCACTCGTCGCCACCATGCCGATCCAATACCTGCTGCTGGAAACCGACGCCCCGGATCAACCCGATGCCGCACACCGCGGCCAGCGCAACGAACCGGCCCGCATCGTCGAGGTGCTGGACGCGATTGCCATGCTGCGCGGCGAGCCGCCGGAAGCGGTCGCCGCCGCGACCACCGCCAACGCGCGCCGGCTGTTCGGCATCGCGTGATCGACGCACGCGCCGCACCCCGCCCGCCGGCCGCGATCAGTCCGCTGCCGGCGTGGCCAGCAGCTTCGCGATCGCGCGCGACACCGCCGCGAACGCGAACGCGGCGGTGACATGCGTTGCCGAACCGAGTCCGGCACCGCAATCGAGCTTGAGCGCGTCGCCGGCTTCCGGGCGCGTGCCGCAGACTCGGCCGTCGGCCTGCGGGTAGCGCACGTTCTCGCGCGAATACACCGCCTGCACTCCGAAGTAGCGCTTCGGCCCGCGCGGGAAGCGGAACTCCTCGCGCAGCTTCTTGCGCACCAGCGCAAGCAGTGCATCGTGCTCGGTTTTCGCCAGATCGCGCACCGTGACCAGGGTCGGATCGGTGCGGCCGCCGGCCGAGCCGCACGTGATCAGCGGCAGCTTGCGGCGACGGCACCAGGCGATGGTTTCCACCTTCACGCGGAACGCATCGCAGCAGTCGATCACCAGATCGTGGCCGATGCCGAGCAGGCGCTCGATGCTGGACGGCGTGAGGAACTCCTCGATCGCGTCGAGGCGGATGCCGGGCCGGATGCGCCGCGCCCGTTCGGCCATCACGCCGACCTTCGGGCGGCCGTACTCGCCGTCGAGCGCATGCAATTGCCGGTTGGTGTTGCTGACGCAGACGTCGTCGGCGTCGATCAGGGTGAGACGCCCGATGCCGCTGCGCGCGAGCGCCTCGACCGCCCACGAACCGACGCCGCCGATGCCGATCACGCAGACGCCGGCCGCGGCCAGCCGCGCCACGCTGCCCGCACCGTAAAGCCGGTCGATGCCGAGGAAGCGTTCCTGGAGCGCCGTGGAGATCATCGCGCGAGCGTAGCATCCGTCCCCGCCGCCTGCGTCCCGAACTGCAACGAAGCATGGCGCCGTGCCGACGACGACCCGTGACCTGCTAGGCTTCGCCCATGCGCAATCCGCTGACCAGTCGCCTGCTCCGCCGGGCCGAAAGCCTGCGGTTTCCGCGCCTCGCGCTGCTGACCGGCGCGCTTTTCCTCGCCGACCTCGCGGTGCCGGACTTCATCCCGTTCGTCGACGAGATCCTGCTCGGCCTCGGCACCCTGCTGCTCGCCAACCTGCGCAAGCGGCGCACTCCACCGGAGCCCTGAGATGCGCTACCTGATCGTCCTCGTGGTCGGTTTGCTCGCTGGCGCATTGCTCGCCAGCTTCGCGCTCGGCGCGCTGCAACAGCGCCATGCCTGGCCACGCGCGGTGATGACGACGATGCGCCATGCGTTCGCCGCCACGCGACCGGCATTGCAGGCGCAAACGTGCAACGTGGCGGCGCTGGCGCGCAGCCACGCGCTGCTGTCGCTGCTCGCGCGCGACATCGAGCCGGCGGTTCTCGGTGCCGGCGAGGATCGCGCGTTCTCGCGCTATGCGGCCGATTTCCGCGCAACCCTGGCGCAATGGGATCCGGCCGCTCCGTGCTCCTCCCAGACCGAGGCGGTGCAGAAAGTGGATCAGGCCTGCGATGCCTGCCATCGCGACTATCACGGATAGCGAGCGGCCTGCGATCGACCCGGTGGACAATTTCAGAACTCGCTAGTATTGTTTTGCGCCCTCCGGCGACCGCGCCGGACGCAGGCCCACGACCCGGCAAGCTGCCCCACGCGCCACCGTGTCCGGGCCTTCGCCCCACAACGCGAATCCGGAAGGTCGCTGCCGTGCGCAACTGGTTCCCCGCCCTCGCCTGCACCGTGCTGCTCGCTGCCTGCGCGATTCCCCCGCGCACCGATCGTCCCGCCCTGCGCGACGAGGCGCCACTCGCCGGCATCGCTGCCGACGTTTCCGGCCGCTGGCCCGACGCCGACTGGTGGAAGCGCTACGACGATCCGCAGCTGGACGCGCTCGAAGCACAGGCGCTGACCGCTGCGCCGACGCTGCGACAGGCCGGGACGCGATTCGATGCCGCGTTGCGCGCGGTCGACATCGCCCGCGCCGAAGCCGGCCTCGGCAGCTCGCTGGATGCACAGGCACAGCGCATCCGCCTCAGCGAACACGGCCTGATCCCGCCGCAGTTCCTCGGCTTCACCTGGTACGACCAGGGCGACCTGAGCCTCGGCTTCCGGTACGACTTCGACTTCTGGGGCCGCACGCGCGCGGCGGTTGCCGCCGCCGTGGACGAGGCGCGCGCAGCCGAGGCCGAGCGCAGCGCCGCGACGCTGATGCTGACCGTCGCCGTAGCCGATGCCTACCTCGGCTGGCAGGCGGACCGCGCGCACGTGGCGGTCGCGCGGGACGCGGTCGCGATTCTCGAAGGCCAGCGCCGCCTGTCCATGCTGCGCCGCGAGCGCGGCATCGAGCCGCCCGACGTCGGCCATGACATCGAGGCGCGGCTCGCGTCCGCGCGCGAGATGCAGATCGCCTACGAGGGTGCCGCCGAGGTGCGCCGCGCGGCCATCGCCGCGCTGCTCGGCATCGCCCCGGCGCAACTGCCGCAATGGAGGGAACGACCGCTCCCGGAGGTCGACGGGCAACTGCCGGACGACGTGGGCATCGACCTCCTCGCACGCCGCCCGGACATCGCCGCCAGCCGCTGGCGCGTCGAAGCCGCACTCGCGCGCACCGAGCAGGCGCGCGCCGCGTTCTTCCCGGACGTCAGCCTCGGCGCAATGATCGGCCTGCAGTCGATCGACCTCGGCAAGCTGCTCGAGGCCGGCAGCCGCACCGCCGCGATCGGACCGGCGCTGCATCTCCCGCTGTTCGGAAATCGCACGCTGCGAGCGACGCATCGCGCCGCGCAGGCGCAGCTGGAAGCCGCCGCCGCTGCCCACGATGCCGCCGTGGTGGACGCCGCACGCGACGTATCCACGCAAAGCCTGGCGCTCGCGCAGCTCGCGGCCCGCCGCGACCAGCGCGAACGGCAGCTCGCCGCGCAGCAGGAGCTGGCGCGCATCGCGAAGGCACGCGCCGACCGCGGCCTCGGCGACGACCGCAGCGTGCTTGCCGCGCGTGCCGACGTGCTGGAGCAGCAGGACGCCGCGTTGACCCTGCACGCACAGGCCCTCTCCACCGAACTCGCGCTGATCAAGGCGCTCGGCGGCGGCTATCGCCTCGAAGCCGATCCGGCCGCAACCGATGTCGCGAAACCCGCACGGACCCCATTGCCATGACCGAAGCAACCGACACCACTCCGCAGTCCAACGGCAAGCGCCGCGCGATCCTGCTGGCCATCGCCGCGTTGTTCGTGCTGGCCGGCATCGCGTGGTACCTCACGTGGCGCTTCGTGTGGTCGCAGCGCGAAGTCACCGAGGATGCGTACGTCGCCGGCAACCAGGTCCTGGTATCGGCGCAGGTGCCCGGCACGGTGGTCGCGGTGCTCGCCGACGACACGCAGCGCGTCGAGGCCGGCCAGGAGCTGGTGCGACTCGATCCGGTGAACGCCGATCTCGCGCTGGCCAAGGCGCGCAGCGCGCTGGCCAATGCCGTGCGCCAGGTGCGCCAGCAGGACGCGATGGCGCTGCAGTACGACGCCGCGGTCGCGGCGCGCCGACTGGAACTGTCGCGTGCGCAGGCCGATCTCGCGCGCCGTCAGCCGCTTCTCGCGGAGAAGGCGATCGCACCGGAGGAAGTCGCGCATGCGCGCGAGGCGGTCCGCGTGGCGCAGGCCGCGCTCGATCTCGCGCAACGGCAGTCCGACGCCGCGCACGCGCTGGTCGACGGCAGCGAGATCGCCGGCAACCCGGCCGTGCTGCAGGCCAGGGCCGCGTTCCGCGAAGCCTGGGTCAACGCCGAACGCAACGCGATCGTTGCGCCGATATCCGGCTATGTCGCGCAGCGCAACGTGCAGGTCGGCAGCAGCGTGCAGCCGGGCCAGCCGCTGATGACGATCATCGCGCTCGACGACTTGTGGGTGGACGCGAACTTCAAGGAAAGCCAGCTCGCCCACATCCGCATCGGCCAGCCGGTGACGATCGAGGCCGATGTTTACGGCGGCGGCGTCGAGTTCAAGGGCAAGGTCGCCGGTCTCGCGGCCGGCACCGGATCGGCATTCGCGCTGCTGCCGCCGCAGAACGCATCCGGCAACTGGATCAAGGTCGTGCAGCGCGTACCGGTGCGGATCGCGCTCGATCGCGGACAACTGGCGAAATGGCCGCTTCGCATCGGGCTGTCGACGCGCGTGCGCGTCGACACCAGCGAGCGATCCGGCGCCGTGCTCGCCACGGCGCCGGCCGGCGCGCCGGTGGCGCAGACCGACGTGTATGCGCGCGATATCGAACGCGCCGATGCCGAGGCCGACGCGATCATTGCGGCGAACCTTCCCGCCGCGGACTGAGCATGTCCGGCACGCCCTCCGCCGCTCCGGCCCCGCAGCCGCCGCCGCTGCACGGCGTGCCGCTGGTCGCGCTGACGGTCGCGATCTCGTTCGCGACGTTCATGGAAGTGCTCGACATCACGATCGTCAACGTCTCCGTGCCGCACATCGCCGGCAGCCTCGGGGTGAGCCCGCAGGAAGGCACCTGGGCGATCAGTTCGTACTCGCTGGCGAGCGCGATCATGCAGCCGTTGTCCGGCTGGCTCGGGCGCCGCTTCGGCGAAGTGCGCTGCTTCGTCGTTTCGGCCCTGCTGTTCGTGCTGATGTCGGTGCTGTGCGGGCTCGCGACCAGCATGCCGATGCTGATCGTCGGCCGCCTCTTGCAGGGCGCCGGCTCGGGGCCGATGGTCGCGCTCAGCCTCAGCCTGCTGCTCAACAACTATCCGAACGAGAAAAAGGGTCTCGCGCTGGCGCTGTGGGCGATGACCGTGGTGGTCGCGCCGATCTTCGGACCGATCCTCGGCGGCTGGCTCACCGACAACTACTCGTGGCCGTGGATCTTCTACATCAACGTGCCGGTCGGGCTGCTCGCGATCGTCGTGACGTGGGGGCTGCTGCGCCGACGCGAGTCGACCGTGGTCAAGGTGCCGATCGACACGATCGGACTGGTGCTGCTGGTGGTCGGCGTCGGCTGCCTGCAGTTCATGCTCGACAACGGCAACGACAAGGACTGGTTCGCCTCGCCACTGATCGTGACGCTCGGCGTGGTCGCGCTGGTATGCCTCGTCTTCCTCGTCGCGTGGGAACTTACCGACAAGCATCCGGTGGTGGATCTTTCGCTGTTCCGCAAGCGCAACTTCACCATCGGCGTGGCCGCGATGTCGTTCGGCATGGTCGGATTCTTCGGAATCAACGTCGTCTATCCGCTCTGGCTGCAGACGGTGCTGGACTACACCGCGAGCTGGGCGGGTCTGGCGACCGCGCCGGTCGGCGTGCTCGCATTCCTGATGGCGCCGATCATCGGCCGCAACATCCAGCGGCTGGAGCTGCGCTCGGTGGTCACGTTCGCGTTCCTCGTGTTCGCCGGCACCTCGTACTGGTTCGCGACGTTCCCGGATTCGGCGTCCTTCCACCAGCTCCTGTGGCCGCGCTTCATCATGGGACTGGCGATCCCGTGCTTCTTCATCCCGCTGAACCAGGTGTTCCTGTCCGGACTGGAGCCGCACCAGATCGCGTCCGCGTCGGGTCTGGCCAACTTCTGCCGCACGATCGCCGCCAGCATCTCCACGGCGGTAACGGTGACGGTCTGGGATCACCGCGGCGACTACCACCACGCGGTGCTGGTCGAGCACATCGACCGCACCAATCCCGCGCTCGGCAGCTGGCTCGACGGCTTCGCCGCGCTCGGCGTGCCGGCGCAACGCGGCTGGGCGCTGATCGAGGCGACGATCAACCGGCAGGCGATGACCCTCGCCGTGAACGACGTGTTCCTCGCCTGCGCGGTGCTGTTCCTGCTGATGATTCCGCTGGTCTGGTTCGCCAGGCCGCCGTTCGGCAACGTCGCCGCCGGTGCGGGGCACTGACACGCCGGTGCGCGCGGGTCATGCAGGCGCCACGCCGGTCGCCTTCGGCTGCCGCCACGCGACCCAGCGCCGCGCAAGCCTGCGCCCGAGTTCGATGCCCGGCTGCTCCACCCAGCGATGCACGATGGCCGCGAGCAGGCAGGCGACCACCGCGTTGACGAGGATGTAGATGCCGAGGTGCTGCGCACGCAGCGGCGATTCGGCCGGCAGACGGAGCAATGCCCAGAGCCCGGTCATGAACACGACCGGATGGAACAGGTAGATCGAATAGCTGATCCGTCCGAGCCAGTCGGTCAGCCGCGTGCGGATGCGCAGCACGAACATCCCGCAGAGGAACAGCGCGACGCCGAGTGCATACGATGTTGCCGGGTTGTGCATGCTGCCTGTCACCCATCCGACCGAAACCGGGAACACGACGACATGCCAGGCCAGCAGCGCGGTGACGCCGGACACCAGCATGCGGCCGACACGTGCGTCGCGCTCGACGAGCACTCGGCGCACCAGCGTGCCGAGCAGCATCATCGACAGGTTCAGCAGGAAGTACGCAGTGCCCGTGCCGATCACGGACATGCCGATGAGCCGGTCGGAAGCGGCCTCGACGAGAAAGGCGCCCGTGCCCGCGCATGCCAGCGCGAACCAGCGCCATGGCCGCTGCATGCTTCCGGTGACCAGCAGTGCGACGCAAAGCAGGTAGAAACCCCACTCGACCACCAGCGTCCAGTACAGGCCGAGCGCTTCGCGCACGCCGAAGAAGCTCTGCAGCAGCGTCAGGTTCACCAGCAACTCGCCGAAACCGAACGGCGCGCCCCACAGCCAGCAGGTCGCGAATGCGCCGAGTGGAACCGACAGCCAGTAGGCCGGAAAGATGCGGAAGAAGCGCCGGATCAGGAATGTCGCGACCGGCGCGCTGCGCTCGGGATGGATGCTGAACGGAATCACGTAGCCGCTGATCAGGAAGAACGCGACCACGCCGATGCGCCCGACGTCGACCGCCGCGCCGAGGTCCGTCAGCCAGCGCCCCGTCACGCCGGGGCCAAGGCCGAGATAGGCGTCGCCCACGTGGCGCCACACCACCAGCAGCGCAGCAATCGCGCGCAGGGCGTCCACGTGGCGCAGGCGCCGATCGTGCGACTCGCCGGCCGGCGTCATGCGTGCCTCGTCACAGCTGCTCATGCCCGCGCAGGACATCCGCGTGTGTCGCGAAATCGCCGGCAAGGCTGTGACACGGATGACGCAACGTCGCCGGCCGGCTCCTCGCGAAGACGAAGCGGCCGAACGCCGCGAAGCCGTACCCGACCACCGGCATACGCCACGGCCCGCCGTGCCGACCGCTGGCGGGCGCACCCGCCAGCGTGACGAACATCCGTGTCGTGCCGGCGACACGCATGTGCCGGCAGTTCCGGCGGGCATGCGCGCACGGGCAGAACGAACGGGACGTGCGGAAACCGGTGAACCGCCGTGGCGCGGGAGAAGGAAACGACATGGCGATCAGCGCTCCGGCAGCGGAATGGACTCCGTCTCTCCGGGAACGCGCCCGAAGCGCCCGTCGCGCCAGTCCGCCTTGGCCTGCTCGATCCGCTCGCGACGGGAGGATACGAAGTTCCACCAGAGGAACCGCTCGCCATCGAGCGGCGCACCTCCGCACAGCAGCACGCGAGCGGCACCGATCGCGTCGATGACCGCCTCGCTGCCCGACGCGAGCACGAGCATGCTGCCCGGCGCCACGCGCGCTCCGTCCACCGCGACCTCGCCCTCGATGACATGCACGGCGCGCTCCTCGTGCTCGGCGGGCACCACCAGCCGTCCGCCCGTCGGGAACCGCGCGTCGGTGTACAGGGTCGGCGCGAACACCGCCACCGGCGACACCATGCCGAACGCGCTGCCCGCGATCACGCGCAGCACGGCGTCCCCTTGCGACGCCTCGGGCAGATCGGAGGCCGCATGATGCCGGAATGCCGGTGCGGCCTCCTCGTGTGCCTTCGGCAACGCGATCCAGGTCTGGATGCCATGCATGCGATGGCCCGCGCTGCGCTCCGGCCCCGGCGTGCGCTCCGAATGCACGATTCCGCTGCCGGCGGTCATCCAGTTCACGTCGCCTGGCCGGATCACCTGGTCGCTGCCGAGGCTGTCGCGATGAAGCAGCGCACCTTCCAGCAGATAGGTCACCGTCGCCAGCCCGATGTGCGGATGCGGCCGCACGTCCAGCCCCCTGCCGGGATCGAGCTCGGCCGGACCGATGTGGTCGAAGAACACGAACGGGCCGACATGCCGGCAGAGCCGGAACGGCAACACGCGCCGGACCTCGAAACCGTCGCCGAGATCGTGCACGCGCGGCTCGATGCGCATTGGCTCCCGTTCCATCCCGATGCCCGCCCGCGAAACAGGGATGCATCATGCCACCGTCGGCGCGCGGCACGAACCGGGAAACGAAAAAGGCCGCGACATCCGACGCGGCCTTTTCCATGCGAGCAGGTTGCGGATCGTTCAGGCGGGCGTGACGTCTTCCGCCTGCAGCCCCTTCTGGCCCTGCACCACGCGGAAGGAGACCTTCTGTCCTTCCTGCAGCGTGCGGAAGCCGGTGCCGTTGATCGCTCGGAAATGCACGAACACATCCGGGCCGTTCTCACGGCTGATGAAGCCGAATCCCTTGCTCTCGTTGAACCACTTGACGGTGCCCACCTGACGATCCGACATGAAACTCTCCGCATAGACTGATTGATTGGACGCCTCCCCGAGAAGCGCGTCGCCCGCTGCGCATGCAAGGGCCCGGTCATCGGGTGCGGCGACCCCTCAGCGGAGGCACCGCGGATTTTCCGGGCGCGAGTGGCCAAACAGGCACAGCGTTGGGCAGTCTACCGAAATCGAGAAACGAGCGCGAGGCAGGACGTGCGCCGGTTCGCCGCCGATCCGACGGCGCAATGCGCTCAATAGGCCCGGACGCCGACCGGCGGATCGCGCATCGAATCGGCCCATCCGCGCGCGAGCGCGAGCAGTCCGCCCGGATACGTCGCATCCAGGATCGCCTCGGTTGCGATCGGAGCGCACGGTTGGCCCTGCTGCGTCCGCAGCAGGGAGGCCAGCGCCGTGCGCCCTTCCCCGTCGCGCATCAGGAACGCCACGAGTCCGTAGGCGCGAAGGTAGCGCGCCTCGCGCGTGGCGCCGGCCGCCGCGTCGACGGCGTAGAACGAGGTCCCTTCGCGTGCAAGCAGGTCCACCAGCGCGTCGCTGCCGTCGCCGGCGGGCGCGGCGCGCGCGATCGCGGCGCGCGACAGGCCGAGGTCGATGGTGCCGCCGAGGCCGCCGCTGTGGAATCGTCCGAAGTATTCGGCCAGTCCTTCGTTCAACGGTGTCGGAAGATTGCCGATCGCCTCGTGGACGAGAGCATGCGTCATCTCGTGGCGCAGCACGGCGAAGTTCGATTCGTCGTTCGCCTGCGTGCGCACGTAGATGGTCCGGCGACGCGGAGAATAGACGCCGGCGGATGCCGAAAGGGCAGGTTCGCCGACCAGGTCCGCGTAGGCGCGGGCATCGCGCACGAACACGATGCGCAGCGTGATGCCGGGCGGCGTGTCGATTCTGAGCGTGTCGTGCAGCACCCGCTGCACACCGAGCGCATCGGACAGCGCGCGTTGCTGCAGGTCGTCGGGCAGGTTCACGTCATGGCCGCTGGCCTCGATGCGGATCGGAGGCGCGCCGGCCACCTCGAGCACGCGATGGTCCGCAGTTCCCGCCGGCGGCGCGCGATCGGAGTAATGCGTGATCCCGTTGGCATCGGTCCAGCGGTGCACGGATACGGCGCGGTTGCCCGTCGGCGCGTCCCCGCGCGCACGGCAGGCCGCAGACGCCTGCGCCATCTCCCGCACGAGGTCGTGCACGCCATGCAGAACGTCGGGGGAAAGCGCGGCCGGCGCGGATGCCGGCTGCGCGGCGGGCGACGCTTCCTTCGCCGGAACGACCGCATCCGTCGGCGGCGCGCGCTCCGTTGCCGCGGCAGGCCGCGGCGCCGGGGCACGCTCGCAACCGGCAAGCAGCGCGAGTGCGAGCAGGATCGGGGGGAAGGAGCGCATTCGCCGATTGTCGTCGATCCGCGGGCGCCGCGCGCATGTCGCGGCATTCACGGCACGGCGGCCCGCTGCCACCCGGTTGCCGCGTCGCACCTCGGCTGGAACGAGCCGGCGTCGAGTGCATCCAGCAGCGCGTGCCGCTGCGGCCCGGGCAGCCGGGAAATCGATGTCACGCAGGCGTGGAACGTCGGCCAGTCGGCTCCGGAGGCGGCGAACAGATTCGCGAACGCATGCTGCCAGCCGCGATAGAGCGCGAACGGCAGCAGTCGCGCGTTGTCGATCGGTTGCGCCACCCACGCATCCCATGCCGGGTCGATGCGCTCGCGCCGGTGCCGCTCGCGGAACGCCTCGATCTCGGCTGCCTTTTTCCGCCGCATCACCGGCGCTGGAAGATCCGTCGCATACAGCTCGGCGAGCCTCTCGCGCAACGCGCGAACGCTCGCATGGAACGCATCCTCCCGGTCCGCCGCGGTCAGCGGAGCTGCCTCGCGGACGCCACGCGCGCCGCGCCATTCGCGCAATCCCTGCCGCTCCACGAAGCTCGCCCACGATTCGTTGAATGCGGCATCGCCCGGCACGTAGAGTTTCTGATGCGCAAGCTCGTGGAAGATCACGCCGTCCAGTTCGTCGGCCCCGGAGCGCAGCATCGACGAAAGGATCGGATCGGCGAACCAGCCGATCGTCGAGTACGCCGATACACCGGCGACGAACACGTCGTTGCCCTTCGCGCGCAAGCGGTTGGCCTCCCGTTCGGCCGCGGCACGATCGAAATAGCCGCGGTACGGAACGCACCCTGCGAACGGCAGGCAGTGCAGCACGGGATCGAGCGAGAACTCCGGCGTGGCGAACACGCTCCACGTGACGAAGGGGCGGTCGAGCGCGACATAGCGGGTGTAACTGCGATTGCGCGGAAGGCCGAGTCGGTCGGCGGCGAACGCCCGTGCCGCCAGCGCGCGGGCGAGGCGCTCGCGCAGCAGCGGCGTGGCGGAAGGATCGGCGACGATGTCGCGCGCATCGCGCGCCGCCAGCATCACCGCTGCATGGCCGCGGCCGACATGCGCGTAGTAGCCCAGCGATGCGCAGCCGGCCAGCGACAAGGACAGCAGGAGCGTGCACGCGCGCAGCGGGCGCATGCGCTCAGAACTCGAACTGCTCGTTGAGGATGCGTTCTTCGAGATTGTGCTCGGGATCGAACAGGAGGGTCATGGTCCTTTCGCTCGACTCGCGCACGCCGACCTCCACCACGTCGCGCACCTCGTGCGAATCGGCCGTGGCACTGACCGGACGCTTGTACGGATCGAGCACCTCGAAGCGGATGTCGGTGACCGCCGGAAGGATCGCACCGCGCCAACGCCGAGGGCGGAACGGGCTGATCGGCGTGAGCGCCAGCAACTGCGATCCGAGCGGCAGGATCGGGCCATGTGCCGAAAGGTTGTAGGCGGTGGAGCCGGCGGTGGTCGACACCAGCACGCCATCGCAGATCAGTTCGTCGAGCTTGGAAACGCCGTTGAGCAGCACCCGGATGTGCGCGGCCTGCTTGGTCTGGCGCAGCAGCGAAACCTCGTTGAACGCAAGGGCGGTCGCGGTGCCGCCCGACTCGGTGACCGCCTCCATGACCAGCGGACGCAGCACGGTCGGTTGCGCGCGCGCGAGGCGTTCCGGCAGGTCGTCCTCGCCGTACTGGTTCATCAGGAAACCGATCGTGCCGAGCTTCATGCCGTACACCGGACGCGGGCTGGCGATCAGGCGGTGCAGCGTTCGCAGCATGAAACCGTCCCCGCCGAGCGCGACCACGACGTCGGCGTCTTCCAGCGGAACATCGCCGAAGCGCGTCGCCAACGCCTTCTTCGCTCGCTGCGCTTCCTCGGTCTGGCTGGCGGTGAACGCGATGCGCTGATACATGCGGGACACGCTGGGAGGACGACGGCCGATTCTGGCCGTCGCCTCCTTCACGCGCAACCGGCGCCCCGCACGATGCCGGCGTGTCAGGCGGCCTTGGATGCAGCCTGCACCAGCTGCGCGAACCGCCGCAGCGCGACCGAGGCGATCGGATAGTCGACCGGCTGCGCGCGCAATTCCTCGAGCAGCGCGAGCGTGAACGCCAGCGTCGGATCGTCACGCCGCATCCAGGTCGTGACCGGATCGGGATCGTCGCCCGCACCGGCCAGCACCTGCGCCGTCAGCGCGCGATGCTGCGCGGCGAGCTCGTCGCGCAGCGACCCGCGTGCCTGGGCATGCCAGCGACTCTCGACCGGAAGGTTCTCGATCTGCCGGCGCAGGCCGTCGACGTCGAGCGCATGGCCGAGCTCGTAGAAGATGGACGCCACGCGCGCCACCGGCTGACCGCTTTCGAGCGCGATCTCGACGATGTCGAAGGCCGCGCCGAGTTCGGCCACGGCGGCAAGACGAAGCGCGAGATCCTCGGGAATGCCGAGACCCTGCCATTTCTCGACATCCACGTCGTAATCCGCCCGGCTGGTCTGCGTGAGTGCAGCGGGCAGAGCGGCGCGCAGTGCCGTCACGCCCGGCGCGTACCGCTCCACGAGCTCGGCGATGTCGAGTTGCGTTCCGCGGTTGTTGAGCACCCAGCGCGTGAGGTTGCGCAGCAGTTCCCACAGCTTGAGCAGCGCGTCGATCTGCACCGCTTCGCTGACCTCGCCATCCAGCGCCTCGATCGCGGCCCAGATTTCGCGCGCGCCGAAGATCTCGCGGACCGCCGAGTACGCCTTCGCGATCGAGGCCGGCGGCTGGCCGGTGTCCTCCTGCATGCGCAGCATGAAGGTCGCGTCCATGCGATTGACGATCGAGTTGGTCACGGCCGTCGCGATGATCTCGCGCTTCAGCCGGTGGCGCTGCATGTGCTCGGCGTACGGAACGCGCAACGGTTCCGGGAAGTAGCGTGCCAGTTCCTTGGAAAGGTACGGATCCTCCGGCACGTCCGAATCGAGCAGTTGCTGGAACAGCTTGATCTTCGAGTACGACAGCAACACCGCGAGTTCCGGTCGGGTCAGGCCGAGATGGCGCGACTTGCGCTCGGCAAGTTCCGCATCCGTCGGCAGGTTCTCGATCTGCCGGTCGAGAAGCCCCTCGCCCTCCAGCACGCGGATGAAGTGCGCGTTGGAGCCTATGCGCTGCGCGCTCATGTGCTCCATCACCGTGAGGGCCTGGTTCTGCCGGTAGTTGTCGGTCAGCACCAGCCGTTCGACCTCGTCGGTCATCGCGGCGAGCTGCGCGTTGCGTTGCTCCAGCGTGATCTCCTGGCGTTGCACCGCGTCGTTGAGCAGGATCTTGATGTTCACCTCGTGATCGGAGGTATCCACGCCGGCGGAGTTGTCGATGAAATCGGTGTTGAGCAGCACGCCGTTCTGCGCCGCCTCGATGCGCCCCCTCTGGGTGAAACCGAGGTTGCCGCCCTCGCCGACGATCCTGCAGCGCAGATCGCGACCGTTGACGCGCAGCGCGTTGTTGGCGCGGTCGCCGACGTCCGCGTTCGTCTCGCTTTCCGACTTGACGTAGGTGCCGATGCCACCGTTCCAGAGCAGGTCGACGGGCGCCTTGAGGATCGCGCTGATCAGTTCGGTCGGTGTCAGCGTGGAGATGTCCTCGCCGAGGCCCAGCACGCGGCGCACCTGCGGCGTCAGCGCGATCGTCTTGGCGCTGCGCGGGAAAACGCCGCCGCCTTCGGAAATCAGCGAACGGTCGTAGTCGTCCCACGACGATCGTGGCAGAGCGAACAGCCGCTGCCGTTCGCGATACGAACGCGCGGCGTCCGGCTCCGGATCGAGGAAGATGTGGCGATGGTCGAACGCGGCGACCAGGCGGATGTGTTCGGACAGCAGCATGCCGTTGCCGAACACGTCGCCGGACATGTCTCCCACTCCGACGCAGGTGAAATCCTGCGTCTGGCTGTTGCGCCCGAGCGCGCGGAAGTGGCGCTTCACGGACTCCCATGCGCCCTTCGCGGTGATGCCCATCTTCTTGTGGTCGTAGCCGACCGAGCCGCCCGACGCGAACGCGTCGCCGAGCCAGAAGCCGTGCTCGGCGCTGACCGCATTGGCGATGTCGGAGAACGTCGCGGTGCCCTTGTCGGCCGCCACGACCAGATAGGGATCGTCTCCGTCGTGCCGGACCACGTCGCGCGGCGGGACGATCGCGCCATCGACGATGTTGTCGGTGATGTCGAGCAGGCCGTTGATGAACACCTTGTAGCAGGCGATGCCCTCCGCGACGAGCGCGTCGCGATCGCCCCCAGCGGGCGGATGCTTGACGAAGAAGCCACCCTTCGAGCCGACCGGCACGATCACGGTGTTCTTCACCATCTGCGCCTTCACCAACCCCAGCACCTCGGTGCGGAAATCCTCGCGGCGATCCGACCAGCGCAATCCGCCGCGGGCGACCGGCCCGAAGCGAAGATGCACGCCTTCCACGCGCGGCGAGTAGACGAAGATCTCGCGATAGGGTTTGGGCCTGGGCAGATCCGGCACGCGCGCCGAATCGAACTTGAAGCTGACGTACCCCTTCGCCGATCCATCCGCCGCACGCTGGAAGTAGTTCGTGCGCAGGGTCGCACCGATCACCCCGAGGTAGGCGCGCAGAATGCGGTCCTCGTCGAGGCTGCCGACATGCTCGAGCAGGGCCTTGATCGCCGCGATGATCGCGGTGATCTGCTCGGCACGCGGCTTGCTTCGCGCTTCGACGAGATCGTCGATCAGCCGCGGCTGCGTCTTGAGCACGGACTCGTCCACCAGTGCCCGGAGTTCGCTGTCCAGTCGCGCGGTGGCTTCGGCGAGCGCATCTGCGCCAAGTTCGCGGCGCGGATCGAAACCGGCCTCGAACAGCTCCACCAGCAAGCCCGCGAGCGCCGGATAGCGGTTGAGCGTTTCCTCCATGTACGCCTGCGAGAACGGCACCCCGGTCTGCAGCAGGTACTTGCAGTAACCGCGCAGCATCCCGACCTGACGCCAGTCGAGGCGTGCCCCGAGAATCAGGCGATTGAATGCGTCGTTCTCCGCCTCGCCACGCCAGATGCGCTCGAATGCGTCCTCGAACGCACTGCCGACGTGTTCGACGTCGAACGCGCTGCGCGCGGCGGGCTGCACCGTGATGTCCTGGATGAAGATCGCGGCGTCGTCCACGCGGATCTCGTGCAACTGCTCGGTCAGCACGCGCATGCCCATGTTCTCGAGCAGCGGGATGACTTCGGAAAGCGCGATGTCCGCTCCGCGACGGAACACCTTGAACTGCAGTGCATCCTGTCGCCGCGGCGACCGGTACAGGCGCATGCGGATATCGTCGTCGCCGACGAGCTGCGATGCCATCTCCACGTCGACTGCGGCAACCGCAGGCGTTTCGTCCTCGATGTAGCCGACGGGGAGCGCACGCGCATACGCGCCGGCTAGACGCAGGCCGTCCTGCTCGCCATGGCGCGCGACGAGCACGTCACGCAGCTCGTCGTGCCAGTTGCGGACGATGCGCGCGATGCGCTGCTCGAGCTCGGCCGCATCGTAGTCGACGCGATCACCCGGGCGCGGACGCACGACCAGGTGAACGAGCGCCAGCGGCGACTCGCCGATCTGCACGCTCGAATCCACGCGCTCGCCATGGAACGCATCCTTGAGCAGCGCCTCCACGCGCAGGCGCACACCGGTGTCGAAGCGCTCGCGCGGCAGATAGACCAGGCACGAGTAGAAGCGGCCATACCGATCGGCATGCACGAACAGGCGCGGTCTGGGGCGCTGCCGCAGCGCGACGATGCCGGTCGCGATGTCGTAGAGCTCTTCGGACGCGCACTGGAACAGCTCGTCGCGCGGCAGCGATTCGATCACGTGTCGCAGCGTCTTGCCGGCATGCGCGTCGCGGCGCAGCCCGGAGCGGCGCATCACGGACTCCACCTTGCGGCGCATCAGCGGCACGTCCTGTGGACGCGCCATGTAGGCGTTGGTGGTGAACATGCCGAGGAACCGCTGCTCGGCGACCGGCACGCCGGATTCGTCGAAGCGCAGCACGCCGATGTAATCCATGTATCCGGGGCGATGCACGCTCGAACGCGCGTTCGTCTTGGTCAGGATGATGGCGTCCATCGATCCCGACTGCGGCAGGTTGTGCGCGACCATCGTGTGCAGCGAGCGAGGCGCGAGCGAGCGCTCGCGACCGCGCAGGATGCCGAGGCCGGAGCCATCGACCGCCTGCAGCACCTCGTCCCCGTCCGCCTTGGCAACCGCGTACTCGCGATAGCCGAGGAAGGTGAAGTTGTCGTCGGCGACCCAGCGCAGGAACGCCTGCGCCTCCTGCACGCCGGCCGCATCGACCGGCATCGGCCGCGAGCCGAGGTCATCGGCGAGATCGAGCATCGCCTGACGCATCGCATGCCAGTCGTCCACCGCCTCGCGCACGTCGGCCAGCGATCGCTCGACACGCGCGCGCAGCTGCTCCAGAGCGTCGGCATCCGCGATTCGCTCGACCTCGAAATGCATCAGCGATTCCGCCGCACCGCCCGCATCGGCGGCAACCCCCGCGATCGAGTGAAGCACGCCGTCCGCATCACGCTGCACCAGGCACACCGGATGGATCACCGTGTGCACGCGCAACCCGGCATCCGCGATGGCCATGCCGACCGAATCGACGAGGAACGGCATGTCGTCGGTCACGACTTCGACCACCGTGTGTGCGGCTTCGCCTTTCACCGGCTCGGGATTGAAAACGCGCACCGTCGCGACGCCCGCACGCCGCGTGCCCGCGAACGCGAGCAGCGAGCGCACGATGTCCGTCCAGACCGACGCATCTCGGACCACGATCTCCTCCTGCGGCACGCGACGCAGGAACTCGCGCGTGAATGCCGGGACGAGCTCGCGCTCGGCACCCGCCAGACACGCGGCCTGATGGGCGATGACGGGGTCTACAGCCGGGTTGGACGCAACGTCCTGTGCGGTCATGGTGTGGTCCGGATTGCAGGGAAAAGGGTAGCCGGCAAGCATACGCCGGGCACCGAACGGGTTCCATACTCGCCCCGTCCCGTGACCTCGGACACACGTCGGCGAAGCGCGGCGATGCAACAATCGCGGCCTCGACTGAAACTGAACCATCAAGTACATTTAATGGTCAGCCACCCTGCCGCGCGAGCGCGGAACGTCCGGATGGCCGTATTCCGTTTCCGAGCGCCTGCCGCGCCCACCCAAGGATCGACGATGAACCTGCCCCACGCGGCGCGCTGCGCCGGATTCGTTCTGGCCACGCTTGCCGTGGCTGCCTGCAGCAAACCGGCGCCGCAAGCGCAGACGCAGCTCCCGGAGGTCGGCACCGTAACGGTGCAGCCGGAGGATGTGCCGTTGCGGCGCTCGCTGGTCGGCCGCCTGTCCGCGTATCGCAGCGCGGACGTGCGTGCGCGCGTGGCGGGCGTGCTGCAGAAGCGCGTCTACGCGGAAGGATCGGACGTCGAGGAAGGCGACATCCTGTTCGAAATCGATCCCGCCCCGCTGCAAGCCGCACTCAACGCGGCCAGCGCCAGTCTGGCCCAGGCACAGGCCACGTACGCGAACAGCCGCGTCGCCGCCGAACGCGCGCGCGAACTTGCGCCCAGGGGCTTCGTGTCCCGCGCGGACGTCGACAACGCGGAGGCCGCCGAACGCAGTGCCGCCGCCGCGGTCAAGCAGGCACGTGCCAACGTCGAGGCGGCGCGCATCAATCTCGGCTATGCGACGGTCCGCTCTCCGATCTCGGGGCGGGCAAGCCAGCAGGCCGTCACCGAGGGTGCGCTCGTGGGCCAGGGCGAGGCGACACTGCTTACCACCGTCGACCAGATCGATCCGCTGTACGTGAATTTCACGCTGGGCGCGACCGACCTCGAACGGATGCGCCGCGCCGGCGCAAGCGGCGCGACGACGCTCGCGAAGGACGGCCAGGCGGAGGTGGTTCTGACACTCGGCGACGGAGCCGCCTATCCGCACAAGGGGACGCTCGACTTTTCCGATACGGCGGTCGATCCGGCAACCGGTGCCGTCCGCCTTCGCGCGACGGTGCCGAATCCGGAGCGCACGCTGCTTCCCGGCATGTACGTCACGATCGAAGCCGAACTGGGCGAACAGCATGGCGTCTTCCGCGTGCCGCAGGCCGCCCTTCAGCGTGATGCGACCGGCGCCTACGTCCTGGCAGTCGCTCCCGACGGCAAGGTCGAGCGCCGCGACGTGAAGGCGGAGACGACGATCGACGGACATTGGCTCGTGACCGAGGGATTGACCGCAGGCGACCAGGTCATCGTGTCGGGCGTGCAGCGCGCCAAACCGGGCGAGCCGGTCAAGGCGACTCCGATTCAGGCGGACGCGGCCGAGCAGGCCGGCACGACGAAGGAATAACCATGTCCCGTTTCTTCATCGACCACCCGATCTTCGCGTGGGTGATCGCGATCCTGATCACCCTGTCCGGCGTGATCGCGATCTTCAACCTCGGCGTCGAATCCTACCCGAGCGTGGTCCCGCCGCAGGTCACCGTCAGCGCGACGTACCCCGGCGCGAGCGCGGAAACCACCGAGAAGGCGGTGACACAGGTCATCGAGCAACAGCTCACCGGCATCGATCACCTTCTTTACTTCAGCTCCAGCTCCAGTTCGAGCGGCGCTTCGTCGATCACCCTCACGTTCGAGGCCGGGACCGATCCCGACATCGCGCAGGTGCAGGTGCAGAACAAGGTCTCGCTGGCGACCCCGCGCCTGCCGTCGGAAGTGACGCAGCAGGGCGTGGTCGTCGCCAAGGCGAACGCGGACTTCCTGATGGTGATCGCGCTGCGTTCGAGCAATCCGGCGTTCGATCGCGCAGCGCTGTCCGACATCGTCGGATCGCGCGTGCTCGAGCAGGTATCGCGCATCCCGGGCGTGGGCTCGACGCGACAGTTCGGCTCCGAGTACGCGATGAACATCTGGCTCGACCCGCAGAAGCTGCAGGGGTACGGGCTAGCCGCATCGGACGTGCTGGCCGCGGTGCGCGCGCAGAACGTGCAGTTCGCTGCCGGTGCGATCGGCAGCGAGCCGGCGCTGCCGGGCCAGGGTTTCACCGCGACGGTATCCGCAGAAGGGCGCTTCAGCACCGCGGAGGAGTTCGAGGCCATCGTGCTGCGTGCACAGGAGGACGGAACCACGGTGCGACTGAAGGATGTCGCCACGGTATCGCTCGGCGCGCAATCGTGGGGCGCCGATTCGCGCTACAACGGCCAGCCCACCGGCGCGTTCGCCATCCAGCTCCTGCCCGGCGCCAACGCGCTCAGCGTCGCCGAGCTCGTGCGCGCGAAGATGGACGAGCTGGCCCCGAGCTTCCCGGAAGGCGTGACCTGGTTCTCGCCGTTCGACTCCACGACCTTCGTCACGATTTCCATCATCGAAGTCGTCAAGACGCTGGCCGAGGCGGTGCTGCTGGTGTTCCTCGTGATGCTGGTGTTCCTGCAGAACTTCCGCGCCACGATCATCCCGACGCTGGTGATCCCGGTGGCGCTGCTGGGCACGTTCCTCGGCATGTGGATGATCGGATTCACGATCAATCAGCTGACCCTGTTCGGCATGGTGCTGGCGATCGGCATCGTGGTGGATGACGCGATCGTGGTGATCGAGAACGTCGAACGCATCATGCGCGAGGAAGGACTCTCGCCGCGCGAAGCCACGCGCAAGGCGATGGGACAGATCAGCGGCGCGGTCATCGCGATCACCGTCGTGCTGGCCGCAGTATTCATCCCGAGCGCGCTGCAGGGCGGCACCGCCGGCGAGATCTACAAGCAGTTCGCCCTGACCATCGCGATCGCGATGGCATTCTCGGCGTTCCTGGCGCTCGGCTTCACGCCGGCGCTGTGCGCGACATTGCTCAAGCCGACGGATCACGAATCGCACAATTTCGTGTTCCGCTGGTTCAACCGCGCGTTCGATCGCGTGTCCAGAACCTATGTCGGGCACATCGGCAGCGCCATCCGCCACGCGCCACGCTGGATGGTCGCCTTCGTGCTGCTGGTCGCGCTGGCCGGCTTCCTGTTCACCCGCCTGCCCGGCAGCTTCCTCCCGGAGGAGGACCAGGGCTACGCGCTCGCCATCGTGCAGTTGCCGGCCGGCTCGTCGCTGCAGCGCACGCGCACCGTCATGGACGATGTCTATGCGACCCTGAAGAAGGACGACGCGTTCGAGGGCGTCATGGCGATCTCCGGCTTCAGCTTCGTCGGCGCGGGCGAGAACGTCGGCATGGGCTTCATCCGTCTCAAGCACTGGGACGAGCGGGATGTCACGGTCAGCGAGTTCATCCAGCGGGCGAACAAGGCGCTGCAGGGCATCCGCGACGCGCAGATCTTCGTGGTGAACCTGCCGACGATCCGCGGACTGAGCCAGTTCGGCGGCTTCGACATGTACCTGCAGGACCGCGCGGGTGCGGGACGCGAAGCGCTTGCCAAGGCGCGCGACGAACTGCTTGCCGCCGCGGAGAAGAACGATGCGCTGACCGGAGTGCGCCCGAACACGCTGGCGGATTCGCCGCAGCTGCGGCTCCACGTCGACCGCGTGCAGGCGCAGTCGATGGGCCTGTCGGTCAGCGACATCTACAGCGCAATCCAGCTTCTGCTGGCCCCGGTGTACGTGAACGACTTCGTCGCCGAAGGACGCATCAAGCGCGTGATGATGCGCGCCGACGCCCCGTTCCGCATGGGCCCGGAAGCGCTGGCGGAGATCTACACGCCCTCCAGCACGGCGCGCAACCCGGACGGGACGCCGCAGATGATCCCTTTGTCCAACGTCGTCACCTCGGAATGGTTCAGCGCCCCGCCGTCGCTGACCCGCTACAACGGCTACTCGGCGATCGAGATCGTCGGTTCGCAGGCGCCCGGCCGCAGCTCCGGCGAGGCGATGACCGCGCTCGAGGAGATCGTGGCCAACGACCTTCCGGCCGGCTTCGGCTACGACTGGACCGGCCAGTCCTACCAGGAAATCCTCGCCGGCAATGCCGCGACGCTGCTGCTGGTGCTTTCGATCCTCGTGGTGTTCCTGTGCCTGGCTGCGCTGTACGAGAGCTGGTCGATTCCCGCCGCGGTGCTCATGGTGGTTCCGCTGGGATTGCTCGGCGCCGTGATCGCCACGCTGCTGCGCGGCATGCCCAACGACATCTTCTTCAAGATCGGCCTGATCACGATCATCGGCCTGGCCGCGAAGAACGCGATCCTGATCGTCGAATTCGCGGTCGCCGAGCAGAAGGCCGGGCGCACCCTGCGCGAAGCGGTGGTCGATGCGGCGCGCCTGCGCCTGCGCCCGATCCTGATGACCTCGTTCGCGTTCATCATGGGCGTGTTCCCGCTGGCCGTCTCGACCGGAGCCGGCGCGAACGCACGCCATGCGATCGGCACCGGCGTGATCGGCGGCATGCTGTTCGCGACGATTTTCGGTTTGCTGCTGATCCCGGTGTTCTACGTCGTGGTCCGCCGGCTGCTCGGCGACCGCCTCGACGGCAATGCGAACCCGTCGACGGGGAAAGGCTGACACCACATCCATCGCGCGCCGGCTGCGGGCGCGCGCGCGATGCAGCACGGCTGACGCGCGCCCGCAGCCGACGGGCCAGCCGCTAGAATCGACGATCCTTCCCGCATGGGCACCGCATTCATGGGCGCGCTGGAACAACGCATTCTCGACCGGGTCTGGTTCTACCGATTCACCCTGCCCGATGGGCGCGTCACGCGCACCTACGACGACGGCGCACTCGATGCGATCCACGAGACGCGACTGACGATGTTGCGCAAGGTGATCGATGAACGCTTCGGTGGTTCGCTGGCAGGTCGCGATGCGATCGACATCGCCTGTCATCAGGGCTGGTTCTCCACAAAGCTGCTGGAATGGGGGGCGGATCGCGTCGTCGCCGTCGATGCTCGCGATGAGCATGTCGCCGACACCACGCTGATCCGCGATGCGCTCGGCCTCGATCGACTGGCCGTGCGCCAGTCGGACGTGCATCTGCTCGACCGGGCCGGCCTCGGCACGTTCGACCTCGTGCTGATGCTCGGCCTGATCTACCACCTCGAGAATCCGGTCGGCGCGCTGCGCCAGGCACGTGCGCTCACGCGCAATGCCTGCGTCGTCGAGACGCAGGTGGTGCCGGGCATGACCGGGATGGTCGACTACGGCAGCTACCGCTTCGTGCGCCCGCTCAAGGGCTCGTTCGGCATCATCGACGAAACCGACGACACGCACGGCCCCGAGGCCAGCACGACCGGCATCTGCCTCGTCCCGAGCGTCGAGGCACTGCTGTGGATCATGCGCAAGATCGGCTTCTCGCGCGTGGAACTCGTTCCGGTGCCGGAGGACGGCTACGAGCAGCTCGTCCACGGCAAGCGCGTGATGGCCGTCGGCTACGTCGATTGAAGCAGGTTCCCCCGCACGGCGTGCGTCAGCGCACGCCGGTTTCGTTGCGCGCGATCACCAGCCGCTGGATCTCGCTGGTTCCTTCGTAGATCTCGGTGATCTTCGCGTCGCGGAAATAGCGTTCGAGCGGCATCTCCTTCGAGTACCCCATGCCGCCGTGGATCTGCACGGCCTGATGCGTGACGAACATCGCCGTTTCCGACGCGAACAGCTTGGCGACCGACGCCTCCGTGCTGAAACGGCCGTCATTCTTCTCCGCCTGCATTTTCGCGAAGGCCGCGCGCAGCACGAGCAGCGTCGCCGCGTCGAGGCGGCATTTCATGTCGGCGACCTTCGCCTGGATCATCTGGAACGAGCCGATCGGATGCCCGAACGCCTTGCGCTCGCGCACCCACGCGAGGCTCGCCTCGTAGGCGGCACGCGCCAGGCCAACCGCCTGCGAGGCGATGCCGATGCGACCCGCGTCGAGAACGCCCATCGCGATCGAGAAACCCTTGCCTTCCGGCCCGAGCATGTCCTCCTTCGGGCATACGTAGTCGCTGAACTCGATCTCGCAAGTCGCCGACGCGCGAATGCCGAGCTTGGGCTCGGTCTTGCCGGCATGGAAACCGGGGCGCGTCGTGTCGACGATGAACGCCGAAACGCCCTTGGCACCGATGCCCGGCGTGGTGATCGCGAACAGCACGATGTACTTCGCGACGGGCCCCGAGGTGATCCAGCTCTTCTTGCCGTTGATGACCCAGTCGCCGTCCGCGTTCCTCGAGGCGCGCGTGTGCATCGCCGACGCGTCGGACCCGGATTGCGGCTCGGTGAGCGCATAGGCGCCGATCGCCTCGCCGGTGGCGATCGCACGCACGTACTTCTGCTTCTGCTCCTCGGTGCCGTACTTGAGGATGCCGTTGCAGTAGAGCGAGTTGTTCACCGACATGATGGTGGAATGCGCGCAATCGGCCGCGGCGATCTCGATCATCGCCAGCGCGTAGGCAATCGTGTCCATGCCCGCTCCGCCGTATGCCTCGGGCACCTCGATGCCCATCAAGCCGAGCTGTCCCATCTCGCGGATGTTGTCGAGCGGAAACTCGCCCTTCGCATCCAGTTCCGCCGCAACCGGGGCGATCCTGTTCTGCGCGAAGTCGCGCGCGATCGACTGGACGGAAAGCTGATCGTCGGTGAAACGGAAGTCCATGAAGGCTCCTGTACGGCGGCATGGCCGCGCGCGAGTCGGATTGGGCCGCCGATTCTACCCGCTCCCCGGCACCCGGCGCCGCGTGCGCATTGACGGCCACCTGCGCCATCGCTAGGCTTCGCGACCATCTTTCAATCAAGATGAAGGGATATAAACGTGGACCTGGCCGCGACATCGGCTCTCCTGCGGCTGCTCTCCGACCCGACCCGCGTGCGCCTCCTGGCGCTGCTCGAACGCGAGGAGCTGACGGTCGCGGAGCTGTCGGCGATCCTTCGCCTCGCGCAACCGCGCGTGTCGACGCATCTGGCCAAGCTCCGCGAGGCGTCGCTGGTGCGCGACAGGCGCGCCGGCGTCTCGTCGTACTACCGCTGGAACGGCGATCTCGATGCGCGCGAGAGCGCGTTGCTGCGCGCGCTCAAGGAGAACGTGGACGATGCATTGCTCCGCGAGGACGAGAGGCGCCTGCCCGCGATCCTCGCCAAGCGCGCCCGTGCGGAGGGCTGGGCGGATACCGTGGCCGGCGACATGGAGCGCCACTACTCGCCGGGCCGCACGTGGGAAACGCTTGCCCGCGGCATGACGCGGCTGGTCGAGGCGGGCGACGTGCTCGACATCGCTTCCGGCGACGGCGTGCTGGCAGAGCTGCTCGCACCTTCGGCACGCTCCATCGTTTGCATCGACGCAAGCGCGCGCGTCGTCGACGCCGCGCGCATCCGCCTGAAAGGTTTCGCCAACGTCGAGGTGCGCGAGGGCGACATGCACGCGCTGGACGTTTCCGATGCCTCGGTCGACCTCGTGCTGCTGATGCACGCCCTCACCTACAGCGAGCAGCCGGCCATCGCCGTCCGCGAGGCCGCACGCACGCTGCGCCCGGGCGGTCGCCTTCTCGCGGCGACGCTCGGTCGCCACGCTCACCGCACCGCCGTCGCGCCATTCGAGCACCGCAACCTCGGCTTCACCACCGTCGAACTCTCCGGCTTCGCGCGCAAGGCGGGGCTGGAAGTTCTCGCCTGCGAACGCCTCACGCGCGAACGTCGCCCGCCGCATTTCGAAGTGCTCAGCCTGCTCGCGAGAAAGCCGTGAACGGACAGCCGTGGAAGAATCCACTGCGTGTGCGCGCCCTGCACGACGCACTTGCGCGGCGCATCCTCGTGATCGACGGTGCGATGGGCACGATGGTGCAGTCGTACGGACTGCAAGAGGCGGACTATCGCGGCCAGCGTTTCGCGCCCGGCTTCGACACGCTCCATCCACCGTCGCAGCCGGATGCTTCCGGGCGCGACCTCAAGGGTAACAACGACCTGCTCTCGCTGACCCGCCCCGACGTGATCGGCGCGATCCACCGCGCCTACCTCGATGCCGGTGCCGATCTCGTCGAGACCAACACCTTCAACGCGACATCGATCAGCCAGGCGGACTACGGCCTCGAACATCTCGTCGGCGAACTGAACCGGGAAAGCGCGCGGCTCGCGCGCGCCTGCTGCGACGAGGCGGAAGCGCTTGATCCGACGCGGCCTCGGTTCGTGATCGGCGTGCTCGGTCCGACCAGCCGCACCGCATCGATCAGCCCGGACGTGAACGATCCGGGGTTCCGCAACACCAGCTTCGAGGAACTGCGCGTCGCCTATCTCGAAGCGGCGGCAGGCCTGCTCGACGGCGGCGCCGACATCCTGATGGTCGAAACCGTGTTCGACACGCTGAACGCGAAGGCCGCGCTGTACGCAATCGAAGAGGCGTTCGACGCAAGCGGCGCGCGCGTGCCGGTGATGGTATCCGGCACGATCACCGACCTTTCGGGCCGCACGCTGTCGGGCCAGACCGCGGATGCATTCCACGTTTCGATTGCCCACGCCCGACCGCTCGCCGTCGGCCTGAACTGCGCGCTCGGGGCAAAGGAGCTGCGTCCCTACGTCGATCTCCTTTCGCAGGTCGCCGACTGCCACGTGAGCGCGCATCCGAACGCCGGGCTGCCGAATGCGTTCGGCGGCTACGACGAGACGCCGGAGCAGATGGCCGAACAACTCGGCGAATTCGCGCGATCCGGACTCCTGAACCTCGTCGGCGGATGTTGTGGAACCACACCCGAGCACATCGCCGCGATCGCGCGGGCCGTCGAAGGCGTAGCGCCGCGCCGGGTTGCCGTCGCCGCAGCGGCGTGATCGGGCAAGCATCCCGCTCATGAGTACCGTTCGCCCCACGCGCCTGGCCGGCCTCGAGCCACTGGTCATCACGCCGGAACTGCTGTTCGTGAACGTCGGCGAGCGCACCAACGTCACTGGCAGTGCGCAGTTCCGCAAGCTCGTCAAGGAAGAGCGATACGCCGAGGCGGTCGAGGTCGCGCGCCAGCAGGTCGAAAGCGGCGCACAGGTCATCGACGTGAACATGGACGAGGGCCTGATCGACTCGGAAGCCGCGATGACGCGCTTCCTCAACCTGATCGCCTCGGAACCGGACATCGCGCGCGTGCCGGTCATGGTCGATTCCTCGAAGTGGAGCGTCATCGAGGCCGGCCTGCGCTGCCTGCAGGGCAAGGGCATCGTCAACTCCATCTCGCTGAAGGAGGGCGAGGCCGTCTTCCGCGAGCACGCGCGCAAGGTGCTTCGCTACGGCGCCGCTGCGGTGGTCATGGCGTTCGACGAGGAAGGCCAGGCCGACACCTGCGAACGCAAGGTCGCGATCTGCACGCGCGCCTATCGCATCCTGGTGGACGAGATCGGCTTCCCTCCCGAGGACATCATCTTCGACCCCAACATCTTCGCGATCGCGACGGGCATCGAGGAGCACGACAACTATGCCGTCGACTTCATCGAGGCGACGCGCATCATCAAGGCGACCCTGCCCGGCTGCCATGTATCAGGCGGCGTGTCGAACGTGTCGTTCTCGTTCCGCGGCAACGAGACGGTGCGCCAGGCGATCCACGCGGTGTTCCTGTTCCACGCGATCCGGGCCGGCATGGACATGGGCATCGTCAATGCCGGCGCGCTGCCCATCGTCGACGACCTCGATCCGGAACTGCGCGAGCGAGTCGAGGATGTCGTGCTCAACCGGCGCCCCGACGCGACGGAACGGCTGCTGGCGATCGCAGACCGCTTCAAGGCGAAGAAGGGCGCGGCGCCGGCAGAGAATCTCGCATGGCGCGAACTGCCCGTGCGAGAGAGGCTCTCGCACGCGCTGGTGCATGGCATCGACGCATGGGTCGAAGCGGATACCGAGGAAGCGCGCCTGGAATGCGCGCGACCGCTGGACGTGATCGAGGGACCGCTGATGGACGGCATGAACGTCGTCGGAGACCTGTTCGGCGCCGGCAAGATGTTCCTGCCGCAAGTGGTCAAGTCCGCGCGCGTGATGAAGCGCGCGGTGGCATGGCTGCTTCCCTTCATCGAGGCCGAGAAGGCGCGCACCGGCGATGCCGGCCGCTCGAACGGCAGGATCGTCATGGCGACCGTGAAAGGTGACGTGCACGACATAGGGAAGAACATCGTCGGCGTCGTGCTCCGCTGCAACAATTTCGAGGTGATCGACCTCGGCGTGATGGTGCCTGCGCAGAAGATCCTCGATACCGCGATCGCGGAGAACGCCGACATGATCGGCCTGTCCGGCCTGATAACGCCGTCGCTCGAGGAGATGAGCCACGTCGCGAAGGAGATGGAGCGCCAGGGCCTCACGATTCCGCTCCTGATCGGTGGTGCCACCACGTCGCGCGCGCATACGGCACTCCGCATCGAGCCGCACTACGGCGCGCCGACCGTATGGGTGAAGGATGCGTCGCGCGCCGTCGGCGTCGCGCAATCGCTGATCTCGAAGGATCTGTCCGGCGAGTTCGTCGGAAAGATCCGCGCGGAGTACGCGGAAATCCGCGAACGCCACAAGGATCGATCCGGCGCCAAGCGCCTCGTGTCACTAGACAAGGCACGCACGCAGCGGTTCGACGGAGGCTGGCAGGGCTACGAACCGCCCGCGCCAGCAAGGCCCGGCATCACCGTGTTCGACGACTATCCGCTCGAACGACTCGTCGAATGCATCGACTGGTCGCCGTTCTTCAACGCCTGGGAGCTGGCGGGGCGCCATCCCGCGATCCTCGACGACGAGGTCGTCGGTTCGCAGGCGCGCGAGCTTTATCGCGACGCGCGTGCGATGCTCGATCGGATCGTGGCGGAGAAATGGCTCGCGGCTCGCGGCGTGATCGGGCTCTGGCCCGCGCACGCCATCGGCGACGACATAGAGGTTCTGGATGCAGCCCGAAACGAGCCGATCGCGATGTTGCACCATCTGCGCCAGCAGGCCGACAAGCCTCCCGAGCGCCCGAACTTCTGCCTTGCGGACTTCATCGCGCCGCACGGATCGGGCCTTCGCGACTGGATCGGCGGCTTCGCGGTCACTGCCGGACACGGCATCGAAACGCACCTCGCGCGATTCGAGCGCGAGCACGACGATTATTCATCGATCATGCTCAAGGCGCTTGCCGATCGTCTGGCCGAGGCATTCGCCGAGCACCTGCACGAGCGCGTGCGGCGCGAGTTCTGGGGCTACGCGCCGGACGAGGCACTGGACAACGAACGGCTCATCGCCGAGGAATACCGCGGCATCCGTCCGGCACCCGGCTATCCGGCCTGCCCCGACCACACAGAGAAGACGACGCTGTTCCGCCTTCTCGGCGCAACCGAGCGCACCGGCATCGAGTTGACCGAAGGGTTCGCGATGGTACCGACGGCCGCGGTTTCGGGCTGGTACTTCGCGCACCCGCAAAGCCGGTACTTCGTGGTCGGGCGCATCACGCGCGAACAGGTCGAAGACTATGCGCGGCGCAAGGGATGGTCGGTTGCGGAGGCCGAGCGCTGGCTCGCGCCCAATCTCGACTACGACCCCGAGTAGATCGCTCTCGCCCGCGAACGCGGCGGCCGCGGCTCAGGCGGCCTCCCGCCCGCTCCGGTCGGATCGCGCATGCACGAACAGGTTGTAGAGCGCGATGAACATCGGAAACGCGTTCTGCAGGATGCCGACCGAGTCGTTCTTGCCCCAGATGAAGTACGACAACGTCATCATGCTGCCGATGATCGACAGGTACCAGAACGCCATCGGCATCACGACGCGCCGATGCTTGCGCGTCGCGTGGAGCTGCACGAGCCAGCGCGCCGTGAACAGGAACGTGCCGAGAAGGCCGATGATCTTCCAAGGCGTGATGGTCATGCCCATCACGACGAACAGCACGTTGCTCATGTTTCGTGACCTCGCGGAAATGACGACCGGCCCGCGCGACCGTCGACCCGCGGCCCTTCACTCTGCACTGCCGGCGTCAGCGCGAGCGCGCCGCCAGCCAGTCGTGGATCGCGCCGGGAACCTCGCGCTGCGCGCGTCCGGACACGTAGATGCCGATGTGGCCACCGCGGAACGCGAGTTCGGTGTAGTCCTTCGTGCCGACCACGCCACGCAGCGCGCGCGACGCGGCCGGTGGCACGAGATGATCCTGCTCGGCGAAGATGTTGAGCACCGGCATGTGCAGGTTCCCGAGATGGACCTCGTGCGGGCCGATGCGCAGGCCACCCTGCACCAGCTTGTTGCCCTGATAGAAATCCTTGAGGAACTGGCGGAACGCCTCGCCCGCCTGGTCGGGCGAGTCGAAGATCCATTTCTCCATGCGCAGGAAATTCTCCATCTCGACCTTGTCGTCCAGGATGTCGACCAGACCGATGTATTTCTGCTGGTTGAGCCGGTACGGCTTGAGCATCAGGTAACACAGGTTCATCAAGTCTGCCGGCACGTTGCCGAGCGTGTCGACGAAGAGGTCCACGTCCATCGTCTGGACCCAGTTCGACAGCATGTTGTCGGGCGTCTGGAAGTCCACCGGCGTGACCATGGTGATCAGGTTCTTCACCTTGTCCGGATGGATCGCCGAGAAGCAGAGCGAGAATGCGCCACCCTGGCAGATGCCGAGCAGGTTGATTCGAGGCACGCCCGCATGGCGTGCGACCGCATCGACCGAACGGGCGATGTAGCCGTTGATGTAGTCATCGAGCGTCAGCCAGCGGTCGGCTCCGTCCGGATAGCCCCAGTCGATCAGGTAGACGTCCTCTCCGCGTGCGAGGAGGTTGCGCACCAGCGACCGGTCGTCCTGCAGGTCCACCATGTAGGGCCGGTTGACCAGCGCGTACACGATCAGGATCGGAACCTTGGCCGTCGGCGGCCCGTCGCCGCGGAAGCGGTACACGACGACCTTGTCCTCGCGGTATATCTCCTCCTTCGGGGTCACGCCGAAATCGACGTCATCCATCTCGCGCAATGTCGTCAAAGCGGCTGCCAGCTTGCGCTGCGTGGTCATCGCTTCTTCGTATGCACGCGCCGGCTCGATCTTGATGGGGCCCATGGTCCTGTTCCTGGCTTATCTGGATGCACCGCGCCGGGCGCGCGGACGGGCACCGCGAAGCGCTCCGGTCGGCGGCGCCACGCGGGACGTGTCGTTGAAGCGCGCGATGCGCGAGGCGAAGCTGCCTTCGGCCCTGGCGGCGACGACGCGCTTTTTCGCGGGGCCTCGGACTGCCGTGCGGCGCGCAGGTCGCTTCGTCGCGGCTCCAGGTTTGCGCGGCTGCGCAGCGGCCTTGGCTGTGCCGCGTCCCGAAGGCCGCGCCGGCTTGCGAACACGACGTGACGATGGTGGAGTGGCGGGTGCATCGGCGGCCTCGCTCGCGGCCTTCAATTCGGCCACCTCGCGACGCAGTCGATCCACCTCGCGGGCGAGATCGCCTGCTGCATCGCTTCCGCGTTCGCGGAACTCGCGCCGCAGCGCCTGCAGGCGCTGGCCGATGCTGTCCACCTCCGCGCGCGTGGGCATGCCGAGGTCGTTCGCAACGCGTTCCACTTCCTTCTGCACGTGCGCGCGCACCCGCATCTGCGCGTTTACGAGGGCCCCGTAGACCTCACGGAACTCGTGGGAAAGCGCGATCTCCGCGTAACCCTCCTCCGCCGCATCGACCCACAAGTCGTACAACGCGCGCAACGAGTCGATCTGCCGGCCCGGCTGCTCGCGCTCGGCGAGCTTGCCTTCGAACAATTCGAAGCCGCGCCGCGCCGCCCTCACCATCAGCTCGTTGTAACGACGAAGCTGCTCCTGGTAGTCCATCCAGGCGAGCACCGACTTCTGATACTCCTCCTGATGCTCGCGCGCCGGCCCGAACGTCGGCAGATTCATCCATGCGCGAATGTCGCCGGGGGCCGGCCCCGCGCCGAACATGCGCGATGCCGCATCCGCGACCCCTCCGATATCGGGAGCCATGCCGCGCAGCACGGCCGCGCCCCAATCCGGAGCAGTTCCGGGCTGGTTACCCATTGCGCCCAGAATCGACTGCGCGAAAGCGGCATAGCGCTTTGCGCCATCGAGCATGCGTTCGATGGATTCACCCTGCGGACCCGAGCCGGCGGAAAAGAGGCGCGACCACTGCTCGAACCCATGTGCCAGGTCGGCCGCCATGGCCGCGGGCTCGTTGGCGCCACGAGCGAGTTCGCCCCAGGCGTTGGAATACTGGCGCGCGAGCGCCTGCCATTGGTCCAGCAGATTGGATGCTGCACTCACGTCCGATCCTCGCCACTCGTTTCCCGAAATGATACCGCGCATCCGGCAGCAGGCGACGCCGGGTGCAGCGGCCCTGTGGAAGCTTCAGACCCTGCGATACGTGTAGATGTTGGCTGGCGGCACGTTGCGCCACACCGCACCCACGCGCGTCGCCTCGAGGGACAGTTCGCGCAGCAGTTCGCGTGGCAGCGGCCCCAGCGGTCCGTAGGTGAACTGGATCAGCGGCCGCCCGGGCCCCAGCACGGAAAACACCGCTTCGAGAATCGCGCGCTGGATCATGCGCGGCATCGCCAGGAAGCCGAGCCCGCTCACCGCGGCATCCATGCTGTCCGACTCGTCGAATCCCTCCGCGCGCACGATCGCGCGCAGATCACGCGCATCGCCGCGCACCACGTGCACGTCCGGGAACCGTGCAACCAGCAATGCGTGCAGCTCGGCGTTGAGTTCGACCACCACGAGATCCGCCGGCGCAATGCCGTGCTCGAGCAGTGTCGAGGTGAACACGCCGGTTCCCGCACCAAGCTCCACGACCCGCCGCGTACCGGGAGGGAGTTGCGCCATCATCGCGTCGGCGAGATGGCGACTGGACGGCGCCAGTGCCGCCATCGCGAGCGGATTCTTCAGCCATTGCCGGAAGAACGTCCATGCCGGCGGTTCCGCCAGCGCGGACGAACGGGCTCGACTCTGAGGCTGGTTCATCTTCCGTCGCTGGCGAATCGCGAAGCGCCGGATCATAACAGGCCGACCAGGGACGCACGCCGGTCCGCACGCGGCAGGATCCGCTCAAAGGAAATCCCCGCGGCGATCAGGGGAAATCGCCGCGGGGCAGGACACTGACGGCCGGGAAGGGGGAGGGTAGCCGCCAGCGCTGACCTGAAAACTTCCTGATCCTTTCGTGCAGGAGCGCGGAGACGCGCGCCCTGCATGGTGATCACCGACGGTAGTACGCGTCGCGATCGTAGTAGGTCGCGCGGCTACGGTACCGGTCCGCGTTCTCGTATTCGTCGTCGTAGTAGGAGACGCGCTCCACGCGGCGCACCACCCGGCGCACCGGAGGTTCGTCGTAATAGACAACGCGCGGTGCTCGGCGGTAGTACGTGGTCGTGTAGTAGCCTCCTGCGTAGTACGGACCGTAGCCGTAGTACGCGGACGGATAGCCGTAATACGACACGGGTCGGTAATGACCGTAGTAGTTACCGCCCCAGCCGTAACCGACATATGCGTGGCCGTGACCATGCCGCCCGTAGTCGGAGTATCCGATGCTGAAACCCGGGAAGTTGAACCCGACGCTCCAACTCGTGCCATGTCCGTGATGACCATGACCGCGCGCGAACGCCGACGGCGCGAGGGCGAGACCGCACGCCACGAACAGTCCGAACACCACCAAGCGGAACCGCTTCTGCATTTCGCGCAACCTCCGGGAAACGTGCCGGCAATGCTCGGCCCGGACGGCTGAATCGGGACTGAGTCGCTGCGTTAAGGTTTCCTTGGACGCACGGCGCCTGCATCACGTCGATGCCGCACCTCGTAGCAACGGTGAATGCGCGCGTTGCGCGCGAAGTCGAACGGGATCGTCTGCGCGGTGATGTCTCGCACGTCGAACGCGGACTCGACCTCCGCATCGAGCCGGAACCGACGCAGGTTGCAGGAGAAGAGCACGAGGCCGCCGGGTGCCAGACGCGCCATGCACGAGTGCAGCAAGGCTGCATGGTCGCGCTGCACGTCGAAGTCGTCCGCACGCTTGGAGTTGGAGAACGTCGGCGGATCGAAGAAGATCAGGTCGTACTCGCCGTCGTTCGCGCGCAGCCATTGCGCCGCATCGGCCTGCACCAACCGATGCCGTCCGCCGGTGAATCCGTTGAGAGCGAGGTTGCGCGTTGCCCACTGCAGGTAGGTAAGCGAGAGGTCGACGCTGGTCGTGGTGGCGGCCCCGCCCGCGGCCGCATGCGCGGTCGCGGTTGCCGTGTAGCAGAACAGATTGAGAAACCGCTTGCCGCGCGCCTGCAGGCGTATCCGCTCGCGTACCGGGCGATGATCGAGAAACAGGCCGGTATCGAGGTAATCGAACAGGTTCACCTCGAAGCGCAATCCGCCCTCCTCCACCACGAGGAACTCGCCGCGCTGGTCCATGCGCCCGTACTTCGACCCGCCCTTGGCACGCCGACGCGTCTTGATCGCGATGCGGTCGCGCGGAACGCACAACGCTTCCGACGCGCCACGCACGAGATCCTGCAGGCGCCGCCGCGCCACGTCGTCGGGAATCTCGCGCGGTGGAGCATATTCCTGGACGTGCAGCCAGACCCGCCGCGACTCCGCGTCGATCCCGTCCTCCGCCACCTCGGTGTACACATCGATCGCAGCCGCGAACTCCGGGATGTCCGCGTCGTACGCCCGCCAGCATCCGATCCGTTCCCGCTCGAGCCGTCGTCGCAGGTGCCGTGCGTTCTTGGCAATGCGATTGGCAACCGCCTGCGCGCCCTCCGACATCGGCTTCGGCGGATGCGGAGCCGCGCGCTCCCGCACGAACCGCTCGAACGAGAGCAGCGTGCATTCGAGCGCGCCGTTGAACAGCGTGTAGCGACGATCGGCACGCAATCCCAGTGCGTGGCCGAGTTCGTCGTCGCCGACCAGGAGCACGCCACGCCATTCGGGAAACGCCTCGCGCAACCGATCGCCGAGCGTGCGATACAGGCCGAACAACGCCTCGCGCTGCCCGAGACGCTCGCCGTAGGGCGGATTGGCGACCAGCAGGCCGGACGGGCCGCCCCGCAACGGGTTTTCCAGCGCCTCGACGGATTGCCGGGCGAACTGCACGAACCGATCGACCCCGGCGGCCTGCGCGTTGCGACGCGCGATCGCGAGCACATGCGGATCGTGGTCGCTGCCGAAGAACGCGGCACGCAACGCGCCCAGCCCGACATCCGCACGTGCACGTGCCTCGCCGAGAAGGTCGCTCCATGCCGCCGCGTCATGACCGCGCCAGCGCGTGAAACCGAAATGTTCGCGATGAAGTCCGGGCGCGACGTCGGCCGCCATCCAGGCCGCCTCGATCGCCAGCGTTCCGGCGCCGCAGAACGGATCGACGAGCGCGCCGCCATTCGCGTAGACCTCCGGCCAGCGTCCGCGAAGCAGCATCGCGCACGCAAGGTTTTCCTTCAGCGGCGCCTCGCCCTGCCCTTCGCGCCAGCCGCGGCGATGCAGCGGCTCGCCGGAAAGATCCAGAGACAGGGTGGCGCGACCACGATGCAGGCGCAGATGAAGCCGCACGTCCGGGCGATCCGCCACGATGTCGGGCCGCACGCCCTTGACGCGGCGAAACTGGTCCGCCACCGCGTCCTTGACCCGCTGCGCGATGTACTGCGTGTTGCGCAACGACTCGCTGGTGCCGACCGCATCCACGGCGAAACCCGCGTCCGCGGCGAGGTGTTCGCGCCAGTCCACCGCATCGACGCCCGCATACAGGGCATCCGAATCCGGCGCGTCGAACTCGGCCAGCCGCAGGTACACGCGGCTCGCCAGTCGCGACCAGAGGCAGGCGCGGTAGCCGAGTGCCAGCGCGCCGGAGAATCGCACGCCTGCAAGCGCCTCGCGCGCATCCTCCACGCCGAGGCCGCGCAGTTCGTCGCGCAGCAGGTACTCCAGCCCCTTCGGGCACGTCGCGAAGAACTCCGGCACGTCAGTCGAGGCCGGCGAGGAACAGGCGGAACAATGCGGCACAGCGATCGACATGCGCACCGAGCCGGTGATCGTCGTCGACGAGGTGAAGGTCGGCGCGGCGGTCGCGCGCGAGGTCGACGACCGCGTCGACCGGGCACAGCTCGTCACGCCATCCATGCACGAAAACGGCCGGCACGCTGGCGGCCGCGAACGCATGTGGATACCCGGGAATCGCGGTCGGCAGCGCCATGAGGAACAGGCCGTCGCAGGCACGCCTCGTCGACGCGAACCCCGACACGAAGGCGCCCATGCTCGATCCGGCAAACACGATCCGGCCGTCCGGTGGCGCGTGGTCGAGCAGGCAGGCAATCCGCTCGTCGATCCTGCGCGGGTCGCGCGGGGCGTCGATGTCGCGATAATCCGGCCGCACGCTGGCCCAGCCGAGTTCGGCACAGACCTCGGCAAGCGCGCTGACCTTGGTCGCCTGCGGCCCGCTTTCGAGGCCGTGCGAAAGCACCACCGTACCCTTCATCGAACACCGCCACTGCCGATTCGGGGCGCGATGCTAGCATCCCGTCCGCGCAAGACCACGCGCGGGAGTACCGATGACCGCCTGCACGATCCACGACTGGCCGTTGCCCTACGTCGACCGGCTCGAGCCGCGCGACGTGCGCTCGATCGACCTCGTCGTCCTGCACTGCACCGAACTCCCGGATCTTGCGACGGCACGCACGTTCGGGGAGCGCATCCGGCACGAAGGCTCGCAGACGGGCAACAGCGGGCATTACTACGTCGACCGCGACGGCAGCATTCTCCGCTTCGTGCCGGACGAGCGCGTCGCGCACCACACGTTCGGCTGGAACCAGCGCTCCATCGGCATCGAACTGGTCAATCTCGGCCGCTATCCGGCATGGTCCGACAGCCGCCACCAGGCATTCACCGCACCCTACCCGAAGGCGCAGATCGCATCGCTCGTCGCGCTGCTGGTGCATCTGGCCGGCCGCTGCGCTTCGCTGCGCTCGATCGCCGGCCACGAGGACCTGGACCGGCGCCTCGAGCCGGCCAGCGACGATCCGTCGATCCTGCTGCCGCGCCGGCGTGATCCGGGGCCGCTGTTTCCCTGGCAGGAGGTTCTCGCGTCGGTGCCGCTAGAGCGGATCGCCGGCTGAGCCGTCACCGGCGGGCAGCCCGCTATACTTTGCCGCCCCGCAACGCGAACGCCGCAATGCCGTCTCCGGTCGAAGAACTCGTCTCCCTGCTCCAGCTCGAGCGCATCGAGGACAATCTGTTCCGCGGGCAGAGCCGCGACATCGGCACACGCTACGTGTTCGGCGGGCAGGTGCTGGGGCAGGCGCTGTCGGCCGCGCAGCAGACCGTTGACGCCGACCGCGCGGCACATTCGCTGCATGCGTACTTCCTGCGCGCCGGCGACATCGACAAGCCCATCGTCTACAACGTCGAACGCACGCGTGATGGCGGCAGCTTCTCGGTGCGGCGCGTGACCGCGATCCAGCACGGCCAGCCGATCTTCAACTTCTCCGCCTCGTTCCAGTCCGCGGAAAGCGGCGTGGAGCACGAGTTGCCGATGCCTGCGGTACCGCAGGCCGAGGACGTGGCGCCCGTCGAGATGCTTCCGGAGGAGGAACTGGCCCGGTTGCCGCCGAAGCTGCAGCGCTGGTTCGGCAGCTCCGGGCCGTTCGAGTTCCGCCACATCTACCCGCGCGACGAGCTCAATCCGCCCAAGCGACCTCCGTTCCAGCAGGTCTGGTTCCGGCTGTCGGAGCGCGTGCCGGACAATCCGGTGCTGCACCGCGCGCTGCTCGCCTACGCATCGGACTTCCACCTGATCGGCACCACGCTGTTCCCGCATGGCGTCTCGTTCCTGCAGCGCAACGTGCAGGTCGCGAGCCTCGACCACGCGATGTGGTTCCATCGACCGTTCCGCGCCGACGAATGGCTGCTGTATTCGTGTGACAGCCCGACCGCGCAGGGCGCGCGCGGACTCGCGCGCGGGATGATCTACGACAGCGCGGGCCGGCTGGTCGCGTCCACCGCGCAGGAAGGCCTGATCCGCCTCTGGCCGGAGCGCACCTGAGCGAACCGGCGTACCATCGCGGCATGCGTCCGATCTACACCTCGCCCCGCATGGCCAACGTCGAGCGCGTCGTCGCGCTGCTCGCCGAGCATGGCATCCAGACATCGATCGGCAACCGGCGCGCCTACCAGGGATCGGACTGGAAGCGCTTCAGCTACACCGCGCGCGGCGACCGCGAGAGCTGGCCGCAGGTGCTGATCGTGCGCGCCGACGACCAGCCGCTCGCGCGGCGCCTGTTGCGCGAAGCCGGCCTGGAACCGGCCACGCGCTTCGCCGACGACCTGGCCGCTGCCCGCGGCGTCGGTGACACGCGGCACCACCGGCAGTTGTCCAACCGCATCAAGCTGGTGATGCTGACGTTGATCGCCGCGGTCGCCGTGCTGATCGGCCTCACCGTGCTGCGCGGCGGCTGAGTCCCGCGAACGAGGAAGACAGGCCCGCATGCGATCGGATGTCGTCCGCCTGTTCCAGACGCTGCCGCACCCCTGCGGCTACTATGCCGATCGCACGGCGCAGAACGTGGTGATCGACCCCGCCGCGCCGAACCTGTCGCGGATCTACGACTCCTCGCTCCAGCGCGGCTTCCGTCGGGCGGGGGGGCACGTCTACTACCCGCGCTGTCCGCGCTGCCGCGCCTGCATCGCCTGCCGCGTGCCGGTCGACCGTTTCACGCCCGATCGCAGCCAGCGACGCTGCGCGGCGCGCAACGACGACCTCGCCCTGCGGCTGGTCCCGGCCGGCTACACCGACGAGTACTTCGACCTCTACGCGCGCTATCTCGCGTCGCGCCACGCGGGCGGCGGCATGGACAACGCCGCGCCCGAAGATTTCTCGCGATTCCTCCACACCAGCTGGAGTCCGACCCGCTTCCTCGAATTCCGCCTTCGCGGCCGCCTGCTGGGGATCGCCGTCACGGATTTCTGCGCGAACGGACTGTCGGCGGTTTACACGTTCTTCGAACCGGACGAAGCATCGCGCGGCCTCGGCACCTTCGCGATCCTCAGCCAGATCCGCATCGCCCGCGAGCAGCAGATACCGCACGTCTACCTCGGATTCTGGATCGAAGGACACCGGAAGATGGATTACAAGATGCGCTTCCGGCCGCTCGAGATCCTGGAGGACGGCAACTGGCACGTGCTCGATCCATCCACCGGCACCAGGCCGGAACCGCTCAGTCCACGGTGATCGCGCGCGCCACCCGCACGGCCCTGGCTACCGCGTCCTCGACATCCGCGCCGCGCGCCAGCGCGACGCCCATGCGGCGGCGCCCGCGCACCTCGGGCTTGCCGAACAGGCGCAGCGCGGTATCCGGCTCGCGCAGCGCATCGGCCACGCCGCGATAGCGCGGCTCATCGAATCGCCCTTCGGCGAGGATCGCGCACGACGCGGACGGCCCCAGCTGGCGGATGGCCGGGATCGGCAGGCCGAGGATCGCGCGCACGTGCAGCGCGAACTCGGAAAGATCCTGCGACACCAGCGTGACCAGCCCGGTATCGTGTGGCCGCGGGCTGACCTCGGAGAAGGTCACCCGGTCGCCGGCCACGAAGAACTCGACGCCGAACAGGCCGCGACCGCCCAGCGCCGCGGTGATCGCGCCGGCCTGCCGCTGCGCCTCGGCGAGCGCCGCTTCGCTCATCGGCTGCGGCTGCCACGACTCGCGATAGTCGCCCTGCTCCTGCCGATGTCCGATCGGCGCGCAGAACGACGTGCCATCGACATGCCGGACGGCAAGCAGCGTGATCTCGTAGTCGAACGCGACAAATCCCTCGACGATGCAGCGACCGGCGCCGGCACGCCCGCCGGAGCGCGCGTACTCCCATGCGATGTCGACGTCGTCGCGGCTGCGCACCGTGCTCTGGCCCTTGCCGGAACTGGACATCACGGGCTTGATCACGAACGGAAGGCCGAGCGCATCGACCGCCGCGAGGTATTCCTCGTAGGTGTCCACGAAACGGTACGGCGAAGTCGGCAGCCCGAGCTCTTCCGCCGCCAGCCGACGGATGCCCTCGCGATCCATCGTCAGGCGCGCCGCGCGCGCGGTCGGAATCACGGCCAGCCCTTCGGCCTCGAGTTCCACCAGCGTGGGCGTGTGGATCGCCTCGATCTCCGGCACCACCAGATGCGGCCGCTCGTTCGCGATGACCTCGCGCAGTGCCGCCGGATCGAGCATGTCGATCACGTGCGAACGATGCGCGACCTGCATCGCCGGCGCATTCGGGTAGCGATCGACGGCGATGACCTCGACGGCGAGCCGCTGCAGTTCGATCGCGACCTCCTTGCCGAGCTCGCCGGAGCCGAGAAGCAGCACGCGCAGCGCGTTTACGGTGCGCGGAGTTCCGAATTCCATCGCCTGAACGTCCCCGGGAAAGGCCGGCGATTGTAGCGGACGGACGCGACGCGCATTCGGCACAATGACGATTCGTCGCACCTCCGGAGATGCCCATGCCGTTCCGCCTGCCGGCCTTGCCTTCGATATGCCTCCTGCTTGCCGCGACGGCCGCGCCCGCGGTGGAAACCGAGCGCAACTGGTACACCGTGCTGCTCGACGGTCGCAAGATCGGACAGTTCGAGTCCGTGCGCGAGGCGCACCGCGACAGGGTCGTGACGACGCAATCGCTGGACATCGTGCTCGACCGCGCCGGCATGCGCCTCGCACTCGGCAGCAGCGAACGGGCTGTGGAGACGCGCGAAGGCGTGCCGCTGTCGTTCCGCAACGCCACGAGCCTCGCCGGTAGCGAGTCGGTCACGGAAGGACGCGTGCGCGACGGCCGCATCGAGCTGACCACGACGACCGGCGGCGTTTCGCAGACACGCTCGATCCCGTGGCCGGATGGCGCCCTGCTCGCCGAGGGCCAGCGTCTCGCCGCCATGCGTGCCGGACTCGCACCCGGAACCCGATTCAGCCTGCTCGCGTTCCAGCCATCCAGCGTCGACGCCTTCGCCGTGGACACGTCGGTCGGCGCGACCGAAACCGTCGAACTCCCCGGCGGGCAGCGCAGACTGCACCGGGTGGAGCAGACCATGGCTCTGCCGGGCGCCCCGATGACCACCACCGCATGGGTGGACGATGCGCTCGTCGTGCACAAGCTGACGATGCCGCTGATGGGCGTGGAACTCACCCTGCTCGCCTGCGACGAGCGCTGCGCCACGGCGCCGAACCAGACCAGCGACGTGTTCGACCGCACCATGGCCGCCTCGCCGCGCGCGCTCGGCATGGCGGAACGGCAGGACACGCTGCGCTATGTCCTGTCGACATCCGGAACCGGCAATGCATTCGCCTTTCCGCAGACCGACGAGCAAAGCGTCCGCCGCGACGGCACGCACTGGATCGTGACGGTCGCGCGGGAACCGGCCACCCGAAGCGAAGAAGGCCCCGAACCCTCGCAGACGCAACCCGGCGAGTGGCTGCAAAGCGATGCGACGGAGATCGTCGCGCTGATGAAACGCGCCACGACCGGCGTGGACGACCCTGCCGCGCGCATGCTGCAACTGGAAACCTTCGTCCGCGATTTCATCCACACCAAGAGTCTCGGCGTCGGCTATGCGTCGGCACTCGATGTCGCCCGCGATCCGCAAGGCGACTGCACGGAGCATGCGCTGCTGCTCGCCGCGCTCGGCCGCGCCGCCGGCATTCCGACGCGCGTGGTCACCGGCCTCGCCTACGCCCCCGCGTTCGCCGGCAAGAACCACGTATTCGTACCCCACGCATGGATGCAGGCGTGGGTCGACGGCCACTGGCGCAGCTACGACGCGGCGCTGGACGGCTTCGATGCCGGCCACATCGCGCTGGCCGTGGGTGACGGCGATCCGTGGAAGTTCTATTCCGGACTCGACCTGCTCGGAACGCTGCGCCTCGAGAGCGTGCAGGTACCCGCGCGGGCGACCCCGTGACCGCACCCGCGGCGCGCGCATTGCGTAATCTGATATTAATATGATATCTAATTGCCAGACCACCAGAGGCATCGCGTCATGACCGAGCGCAACGGGTTCTCGCTTTCCGGCATTCCGACGGCCGTGGTACTGCTCGCCGCATGGCTGCTCGGCGGTTACGCCTTCTTCCGGTTCGGCGCAGCGCAAACCGAGCCGTCGCCCGCAGTGCTGGTGCCCGCGGGCCTTCTGCTCGGCGTGCTGCTGTTCGCCAACCTGGGGTTCTTCCAGGTCCAGCCGAACCAGGGCAGGGTGCTGCAACTGTTCGGCCGCTACGCCGGCACGGTGCGTACCGAAGGCCTGCGCTGGACCAATCCGTTCTACACCAAGCATGCGATCTCGCTGCGCGTGCGCAACTTCGAGTCCGGCAAGCTCAAGGTCAACGACAACGACGGCAATCCGGTCGACGTCGCGGCCGTCGTCGTCTGGCAGGTCGTGGACACGGCCGAGGCGATGTTCTGCGTGGACGACTACGAGAACTTCGTGCACATCCAGTCCGAGGCCGCGCTGCGTCAGATGGTGCAGAGCTACCCCTACGACGCACACGATCCGAAGGAACCTTCGCTGCGCAGCCACGGCGACGAAGTGAACGCGCATCTGCGCAACGAGATCCAGCAGCGCCTCGGGCAGGCCGGGGTCAAGGTCATCGAGGCGCGCATCAGCCATCTCGCCTACGCGCAGGAAATCGCCCAGGCCATGCTGCAACGCCAGCAGGCCGGCGCGATCGTCGCCGCACGCGAACGCATCGTCGAAGGCGCGGTCAGCATGGTCGAGATGGCGCTGGAAGAACTCGGCAAACGCGGCGTCGTCGATCTCGACAACGAGCGCCGCGCCGCGATGGTCAGCAACCTGCTCGTCGTGCTCTGCGGCGAACGCGGCACGCAGCCGGTCGTGAACACCGGCACGCTGTACTGAGGCCGGCACGATGGACTGGATCATCTTCGGCGTCTGTTTCGCATCCGCCATGCCGCTGTTCGTCATCGGCTGGCTGATCCGCTCCGGCGAGCGCATCGAACTGATCAACATCGTGCGCGTGGAGCGCGTGCGCGACCGCAAGGCCCTCGCGCAATTCGCGGGACGCATGCTGTACTGGATGGGATTGGCGATCGTCGCAGCCGGTTTCGTATTCGCCAACGAGTCGATCGATCGCGCCACGAAGAACCTGTTCACCCTCGCCTTCGCATGCGCGATCAGCCTGCTCTCGATCGTTCTCGTGGTCGGCGTCGTCCGTCATCAGAAACCGATGTGAACGGGAAAAAAGCCTACCCGCTGCGCATCAGCGCAGCCGTGCTCGAAGCCATGCAGAAGTGGTCCGACGACGAACTGCGTTCGCTCAACGCGCAGATCGAGTACGTGCTGCGCGATGCGCTGCGACGCACCGGCCGGCTGCGTGCGCCACCTGCCGCAGCGGTCGCGGATGACGACGCGGCACACGCCAAATCGGGATCGCGGAAACCGGAATGAAGAAGATCGCGCTCATCCTCGTCCCGCTGCTGCTCCTTGCGGGTGCGGCGACCTGGTGGTTCGTGCAGCGCCTGCTGCCGCCGCCGGCGCAGGCCGCTGCGACGGACCCTCGCCACGCGGAACTGGCAACGCGATTCCTCGACCTGCTCGATTCCGGCCGGTACGAGGAAGCGCTCGCGATGGCGGACGACACGATGCGTGCCGCGCTGGATGCCGAAAAGCTCGCGTCGGTGTGGACCCGGCTGCCGGATCAACTCGGTGCACGCACCGGCCGCAGCGCGTTCCGCGGCGAGCGTGTCGGGGACACCGATATCGTGACCGCAACCCTGACCTTCCCCGTCCTCGCGCTGGATGCGCGCGTCGCATTCGACGATGCCGACCGCATCAGCGGCTTCCGTCTCGTGCCGGCGCAGGCCGCTGCGTCGCCGGCAGCGGAACACGGCGACGAGTGGACCGAGGCGGACGTGGCGGTCGGTCAGGGCGACGATGCGTTGCCCGGCACGCTGACCCGACCGCGCGGCTCCGGGCCGTTTCCGGGCGTGGTGCTCGTGCATGGATCCGGCCCGCACGACCGTGACGAAACCATCGGGCCCAACAAGCCGTTCCGCGATCTCGCGCATGGCCTGGCCGAACGAGGCATCGCGGTGCTGCGCTACGAAAAACGCTCGCGTGCGCATCCGGATTCCCTCGCCGGCCGCGGCTACACGATCGACGACGAGGTGACCGACGATGCCGTCGCCGCCGTCGCCGCCGTTCGGTCGCGAACCGGCATCGATCCCGATCGCGTGTTCGTGCTCGGCCACAGCCTCGGCGCGATGCTCGCGCCGCGCATCGCCGAGCGCGATCCGCGCATCGCCGGCCTGATCCTGCTGGCCGCGCCGGCGCGACCGCTGGAAGACATCGTTCCCCGGCAGATCCGCCATCTCGCTGGACTGGAAGGCGCGAACGAGGCCGAGATCCAATCGCGCCTCGCTCCGCTCGAGCAGCAGCGTGCGGTGGTGAAGGCGCTGGACGAAACCATCCCCGGGACCACGCCGATGATGCTCGACCTGCCGGCTTCGTACTGGCGCAGCCTCGCCGGAATCGACCCCGTCGCGAGCGCGCGCGCGCTGCGCCAGCCGCTGCTCGTGCTGCAGGGCGGACGCGACTACCAGGTCACGCCGGCAGACGACTTCGCGCGCTGGCAGGCCGCATTCGACGGCGATCCCCGCGTGCGCCTGCGCGCGTTCCCGGAACTCGGCCACCTGTTCATGCCCGGCGGCGAACCGCCCGGGCCGAAGGATTATCTCGTGGCCGGCAACGTCGATCCCGCCGTGATCGCCGCCATCGCGGACTGGATCGGCGCGGTGTCGCCGGGCGCGCAGCGTTGATTCAGCGCACCCTGCACGGCACGTGGTAGCGTGCGCAGCGCGACGGCGCCCCGGGTCGCCGCGATCGATTCGATGGAGGGTATCCAGATGCCGAAGATCCGATGGTTGGCCTGCGCGCTGGTGTTCGTCATCGCCGCACACGCAGGCACGCAGGACACCGAGGTGCCTGTCGACCCCGCCACGATCGACGTGGATGCGATGGCACGCGCCAAGGACGCGCCGCACACCGATGCCGAAGCGGAGCCCTCGGCGAGTCCCGCATCCCCTGCGGCATCGCCCCCGGACGAGGAAGCGCGACCATCGCCGGCGCCCGGGGAAGAGCACGCGCCCGCGGAACCCGAACCCGTCGACGCATCCGGAGACGGCGCGGAGCCGGCGCCAGCAGGAACGGAGGAACCGACTGCTCCGGAGGAGGCGCAATCGGCGGCACCGGACACGGGCCCCGAAGATGCTTCCGCCGGCGAGGCGACCGCGCCCGCCGACACGAGCGACGCGGCGACACCGGCCACGCAAGCGCCCGCGCAACCGGATCCCGCCGCTGCCGCGATACCGGAGGAGACCGCCTTGGCCGACGACCCGGCAACGGCCGCCGAGGCGGAACCGCAGGAGGCTGCGGCCGGCACCGAGGCGGATTCGGACACCGAGGCGCCTGCACCGGAAGCGCCGGCCGCGGACCCGGCACCCGCCACCGAAGCCGCGCCGGCGCAGGAAGACGAGGCCGCCGCCGAACGCCGCAAGGCCGAAGCCTGCAAGGCCAAGGCGAGCCACCTTCTCGACGCGGTGGAGAAAGGCGACTTCGACGCGGCCACGAAGGATTTCGACGCGCGCATGCGCGCCGCGTTGACGCCTGACCAGTTCCGCGCCAACTGGGCGTCGCTCGCACGGTTCGGCGCGCTCACGGCGCGCGGCCAGTTGCACGCGATGAAGGGAGACGGCTATCTCGCGGTGACGATCCCGCTGATCTTCGAGAAAGGGACGTTCTACGCACAGGTCGCCTGCGGCAACGACGGCCGCGTCGCCGGCTTCTACGTCAAGCCGCTCGACGTTCCGACGCACTGAGACGCGCGATGCGCCGCAACCGCGACGACGCCGCGCAACCGCTACCCGAGGCACCGGCTCGCTGCGACGCCGCGCGCCGGCAGGCCGTCGTGCGCGAAGCGCATCGACTCGGCGTCCCCTCCGGCTACGCGCGCGAACGAGGACTGCGCATCCAGCCGGAACCGGCGCGACTCGAATGCATCGGCCGCGACATTCACGATCGTGCGCAATGGCTCGCGCCACGCGCCGCACGCGCATTCCTGCGCATGCGCGATGCGGCCGCGGCAGACGGAATCGCCCTGCAGGTCGTATCGGCGTTCCGCTCCGCGGACCATCAACTCGGCATCCTGCGTCGCAAGCTCGAGCGCGGCATCGCGATGGACGCGATCCTGAGCGTCAGTGCCGCACCGGGCTACAGCGAGCACCATACCGGCCGCGCCGTCGACATCACCACGCCGGGATTCGCGGCGCTGGAAGAGGAGTTCGACGCATCGCCCGCATTCGCGTGGCTGGAGCGGAACGCCCGCCGCTTCGGGTTCCGGCTTTCGTTTCCGCGCGACAACCCGCATGGCATCGCCTACGAGCCATGGCACTGGTGCTGGCGCGGCTCGTCGCGGAGCGCGACCTGATCGACGGGCTTCCTGTCAGGCGCCGCGGAAACGCCAGGCATGCGCGGCGAGCGTCAGCCAGCCGACGATGAACGCGACGCCACCGAACGGCGTGACCATGCCGAACGCGCGCGGAGCCCCGAGCGCAAGCGCATAGAGGCTCCCGCAGAACACGACGATACCGGAAGCGAACGCGAAACCTGCCGTGCGCAATCCGCGCGTCGCGCCGCCGCGCGCGAGCAGGCCGCAGGCCAGCAGCGCCAGTGCATGCCAGAACTGGTAGTCGACCGCAGTACGCCAGATGTCCAGCGCGCGCGCGTCGAGCAGGCCGCGCAACGCATGCGCGCCGAATGCGCCGCACAGCACGCCGGCGGCGCCCGCGAGGGCGCCGCCGGCAAGCATCCTGCGCGCGGCTGCGTTCTCCATCACTTCTTCTTCGCCGCGGACTTGCCGGTCTCGGCGGGCTTGAGCAGATCCTCCTGCGACTTGGCGATCGACTCGTACTTGTACGCCGGAATCACGAACGTCCAGCCATCGAAGCGCTTCTGCAGCGCATCGGCCTCGGCGCGCACCGCGGCCAGACGACGTTCGCGATCCTTCGCCGGATCGGTGACGGACAGCGGCGCATCCGCGTCCACCGCAGCGGACTGCGTCGCGTCGGTCGCATCTACCGGCGCGGATGCCGACTCCGCCGCGCCTTCCGCCTTCGCGGCGTCATGCACGGCCTTCTCGTTGGCCTGCGCGCGCTCGACGTGGCGCTCGGCGGCGGCATCATCGACGGAAGCGGCGAAGCGGGCGTAGCGCTTGCCCTCCTTCTCCCACGCGATCGCATCGACGACGATCCCGTCGAAGCCTTCGTAGCGCGCCTTGCGCGCATCGGCCGGCGGCTCGGCCTGCGCGGCCGGCATCACGTCCTCCAGACGCAGGCCCGCCAGCGTCGAGGCAAGGCCGTTGATCGTGTACTCGGACGCCGGCTCGCGGCCCTTCGGAACGTCCGCGAGCATGAAGTTCGCGTCGCCTTCGTTTTCCTTGGCCACCCGCACCGTCTTGCCGTCCGGTCCGGTCAGCGTCACCGAGGCAATGCGGTCGCCGCCGATGTCGGCAAGGTCGCGTGCGAGCCAGTTCGCCGGATCCTTCTCGATGGTGATGGCCTGCGAAACCAGCCAGCTCTCCGGCGCGCCGGCGAGCCGCACGAAGCTCCCGCCGCCTCGTGCGCTCGCATTGCCGACGATGATCTGCAATGGCGCGCCGAGTCCGCCGATGTCGAGCTGCACGCCCTTCGCATCGGCAGCGGCGACATCCTCTACGCCCAACTGCGCGTAGCGCTCCGGATTCGCGGTCTTGCGCTCGACGCGCTCGGCATCGGCGAGGCGCAGCAGGAGGCTGCGCAGCTTGCCGGTATCGGCCGGGTGACCGCCCTTTTCCTCCACGCTCCATCCCGATGCGCCACGCGTGATGGTCGCCAGCACCTTGCCGCCCGCGCCGGTCACGACCAGCCGGTCGACGTCGTTGACGTGCTCGCGCAGGCCCGGCGCGAGCGGGCCGCCTTGCAGGGCGGCAGCGCCGTCCGTCTCGCTCGCGGGCTTGCGCGACAGATGCAGGGCGATCGCGCCGATCAGCGCGAGGGCCGCCGCGACGGCCAGGACGATGAGGGCTTTCCGGTTCATGCGTGCGCTCCCTGGGCCTGCCGACGACGCTGGTTGCGCCACCACGCGAACGCAAGCGCGGCGAACGTGACCAGCAGCGGGATCAGGACGATGTTGAGGATCTTGAGGCGCGTGCCGAGCGACTCGATCTCGGCATCGAGCTGGCGCCGCACCTGGCGCAGTTCCTTGCGTATCTCGAGCTTGCGCTGCACGAACTTGTCGAGCTCGGCCTTCTGCTCGGCGGAAAGAATCTGTGCCTGGTCGGCGCTCTTGGCGCTCTGCAGCTCGGTGAGCTTGCGCTCGGTTTCCGAAAGCTCCTGCTGGAGTTCGCGCTCCTTCGCGCGGAAACGCTCGTCGGCGGTGCGGCGGATCGCCTCGACCGTGGTGAACGGCCGCTGCGACGTGGCGCGTCCGCGGATCGAGATCAGGTCGCCGGAACCGGCCATGTTGTCGAGCGCATTGATCGCGAAATCGCCGTTGTCGGCGAACGCATTCATGATCTGCTGCCCGAAGAACGGGCGGATCTGCACCCACAGGCGGTCGCTGATGATGTCCGTGTCGGCGACCAGGATGATCTGCCCGGACTCCTTCGACTCGGCCAGCACGCCCTCGCCCTTGCGATCGGGGAACGCGGTGTGGAACGTGCCGGAAATGCGCGCGGCGATCACGAACGGCGTGCCGGACGGCTGGTAGCCGGCCAGCAGCGACGAAGGATCGCCGAGCATGCGCAGCCGGTCCGACGGAATCGCCATCGCGTCCGACGTGGTCTGGATCAGCGGCACCAGCTGCTTGCCCTTGGCGTCGTCGGCCAGCTCGATGAACCCGGCGGACGCGACGTTGATGCTGTCGAGGTTCGCGGTGGTGACGTCGTCGTGGTTCAGTTCCGCACCGGTCAGACCGAGGATGCCGGGATGACGCACCGGCGCCATGCCCTCGCCCATGCTGATCGGCACTGCACGCGCGCGGTCGATCACCACCTTCTTCGGGTCGTAGGCGATGCCCCACGCCTTGAACAGCTTCGGCAGGTCCGACGACTTGTCCGCCATCATCGCGGCCATCGGGTTGTTCGGATCCGCGGCGCTGTCGTCGAGCTCCGCGTCCGGATCGACGAACGCGAGCAGGTGCCCGCCTCGCAGCACGAACTGGTCGATCGCGTACTGCGCGTCGTCGCTCAGGTTCTTCGGGTGCACGACCACGAGCACGTCGATCGTCTTGTCGATCTCCTTGAGCGTGGCCGCGTCGAGCGAGCGCACCTCGAACAGTTGCGACCATTGCTGGTCGACGGCCCATGGCTGGCGCATCTGCCGCGTGGCGGGATCGAACCCGGCGGCAAGCGGCAATCCGGAAAGCAGTCCGACCACCGGCTTCTTCGCAGTCTGCAGTTCGTGGATCAGCTTGGCGACGTCGTACTCGAGGAACGCCTCCTTGTCCGGCTGCAGGAACGGGATCACCGCCTGGCCGTCGGTCGAGTTGGTGCCGGCGAGGCCGAAGAACACCTTGTCGCCGGCGGCCGAAATCGGCACCGACTGCAGACCGAACTGCGTCGCGCGATCCTCGTCCTCGGAGAACGGCAGCGGATCGATCACGTCGAGCTGGATCCTGCCTCCGGCACGCGCGGCCATTTCCTCGAGCATCTCGCGCACACGCACGAAGTAGGTGCGCAGTTGCGGAATGTCCTGCGTCGCCTTGTCCGAATAGAACAGGTACAGGTGGATCGGCTCGTCGATCGACGACAGGATGTTCTTCGTGCCTTCCGACAGCGTGTACAGGTGATTGCGCGTGAGATCCACGCGCGCGCCGCGGAACGTGGCGTTGACCACCAGCATGACCGCGACGAACAGCACGGCCAGCACGACCAGCGCGGTTCCGGAAAGCGCCTTGCGATTGATCTTCATGGCGTCCCCCTCCTCAGGCTGCCTTCTTCATGTCGATCACGACCGCTGTCGCGTACAGCCAGACCGCGATCATCAGCACGAAATAGATGATGTCGCGCAGATCCACCACGCCTTTGCCGATCGACGCGAAGTGGGTGAGGAAGCTCAGCCCGGCGATCGCATCGACCAGCCCCTGCGGCGCGAACGCGCGGAAGAAGTCCAGCACCATCGGGAATCCCGCGAGCAGCAGCAGGAAGCAGGTCACGACGGTCAGGATGAACGCGATGACCTGGTTGCGCGTGGCCGCCGAGATGCACGAGCCGATCGCGAGGAACGCGCCCGCCATCAGCAGCGAGCCGAGATAGCTCGCGAGGATCACGCCGTTGTCCGGATCCCCGAGGTAGTTGACGGTGAGCCAGATCGGGAACGTCAGCACCAGCGCGATCGCGATGAACGCCCACGCGGCGAGGAACTTGCCGAGCACGGCCTGCCACAGCGTGACCGGCAGCGTCAGCAGCAGCTCGATCGTGCCGCTCTTGCGCTCCTCGGCCCACATGCGCATCGACACCGCGGGAACGAGGAACAGGTACAGCCATGGGTGGAAGTTGAAGAACGGCTGCAGGTCGGCCTGGCCGCGTTCGTAGAAGCCGCCGAGATAGAACGTGAACGCGCCCGACAGCATGAGGAAGATCACGATGAACACGTACGCGACGGGCGTAGCGAAGTAGCTGCGCAGCTCGCGCTTGAAGATCGCCAGCGTGCCGCTCATGTGCGCGCCTCCGTGCCGACCGCGGACTGCGTGATGGTGCGGAACACCTCGTCGAGCCGTCCGGCCTCGAGCGCGAGCTCGCGCACGTCCACGTTGCCCGCCTTCAGTGCGTCGTTGACCGGAACGAAGATCGAACGCCCCGGCTTCGGAAACGCGGTGATGCGGTTGTCCTGCGGATCGACCTCGATCGACGCGATGTCGGCGACCCGCGCCAGCGCCTCCTTCGCCTCCTGCAGGTTCCCGGCGGTCAGCGACACGGCCTGGTGGTAACGCGAGCGCGCCTCGAGTTCGCCCGGCGTCGCATCGGCGAGCACGCGTCCCGCGGCGATGATGATCGCGCGCGTGCAGACCGCGTGGACTTCCTCGAGCAGATGGGTCGAGATCACGATGGTCTTGTCGCGCGCCATCGAATTGATCAGCGCGCGCACTTCCTGCTTCTGGTTCGGGTCCAGACCGTCGGTCGGCTCGTCGAGGATGAGCACCTCCGGATCATGGATGATCGACGCGGCCAGACCCACGCGCCGGCGGAAACCCTTGGACAAGGTATCGATCGGCTGCTCCAGGACGCGCTCCAGATGCAGGCGCCCGACCACGTCGTCGAAGCGCTGCTCGCGCCGCGTTCCGTCCAGCCCGCGCACGTCGGCGACGAAGCCCAGGAACTCGCGCACGCTCATCTCGCCGTAGCTCGGCGCGCCTTCCGGCAGGTAGCCGAGCACGCGGCGCGCTTCCATCGGTTGCGACTCGACGTCGAAGCCCGCCACCGAAGCACTGCCCGAAGTGGGCGCGAGGAAGCCCGCGATCATCTTCATCGTGGTCGACTTGCCCGCACCGTTCGGGCCAAGGAACCCGAGCACCTGGCCAGGCTCGACCCGGAAGCTGATGCCGTCCACGGCGGTGAACGACCCGTACCGTTTGGTCAGATTTCTCGTTTCGATCATTGCGTATCGATCCCCTCGATCCTGTGCAAACCGGCAATCCCTGACATTGACCGCACCGTCACGACGTGCTGGCAGCGACACGCCCCTTCAGGGCGAGGATGCGTGGCTGCCGGTTCCCGGCGGAACCGGAGCCCGGCGTCGGCGCATGCCATGCGCAGCATGCGACCGCGGGCATGGCCGCGTTCCGCGAGGATCCGACCGGGGCCGGTGCGGAGCGCGCGGAAAGATACCGCAAAGCGCGCGGCAAGTTCCCCGATCCGGACAGAGCGCGCTCGACATCGGGCCGCGCGTTCCGGCGCGGCGATCCGCAACGGCATCCGAGGCGTCAGTGCGTGGAAACGACGGCCACGTCCAGCGGCCTTCCGGCGATGCGACCGACCAGGTCGTGCTCGTCGGCATGCACGATGTCCACCTCGACGAACTCGCCGGGACGCAGATGATGGCCATCGTCGATGCGTACCACGCCGTCGATCTCGGGCGCATCGGCCTTCGATCGCGCGATGGCGCCGTACTCGTCGATCTCGTCCACGAGCACGGTCTGGCGCGTGCCGATCCGTCGCGCGAGACGTTCCGCGGAAATCTCCGCCTGCACTTCCATGAAGCGCTCGAGCCGCTCTTCCTTGACGTCTTCCGGCACCGGGCCGGGCAGTTCGTTCGCCTTCGCGCCATCGACCGGCGAATAGGCGAACGCCCCCACGCGATCGAGCTGCGCCTCGCGCAGGAAGTCGAGCAGTTCCTCGAACTCGGCTTCGGTCTCGCCCGGGAAACCGACGATGAACGTGCTGCGGATCGTCAGGTCCGGACATCCCTTGCGCCACGCCTGCACCCGCGCCAGCACCTTGTCGACCGCGCCGGGCCGCTTCATCAGGCGCAGGATGCGCGGGCTCGCGTGCTGGAACGGAATGTCCAGATACGGCAGCACCTTGCCGTCGGCCATCAGCGGAATCACGTCGTCGACGTGCGGATACGGATAGACGTAATGCAGACGTGTCCAGACGCCGAGTTCGGAAAGCCCCTCGCACAGGCCGGTCATGCGCGTGGCGTAGGCGCTGCCGCGCCATTTGCGCTCGACGTAGCGCAGATCGACGCCGTAGGCGCTGGTATCCTGCGACACGACGAGAAGCTCCTTCACGCCGCCGCGCACCAGTTTCCCGGCCTCTTCGAGCACCTCGTCCACCGGCCGCGAGACCAGATCGCCGCGCATCGACGGGATGATGCAGAACGTGCAGCGGTGGTTGCAGCCCTCGGAAATCTTGAGATACGCGTAATGCTTCGGCGTCAGCTTGACGCCCTGCGGCGGCACCAGATCCAGGAACGGATCGTGCTTCGGCGGCAGCGCGGCGTGGACCGCGCCCATCACGCTGGCGTAGTCCTGCGGACCGGAGATCGACAGCACGTCCGGATGCGCTTCGCGGATCAGGTCCGCGCGCTTGCCGAGGCAGCCGGTCACGATGACCTTGCCGTTCTCCTCCAGCGCCTCGCCGATCGCCTCCAGCGACTCGTCCACCGCCGCCGCGATGAAGCCGCAGGTGTTGACAACCACGACATCGGCGCCATCGTACGTCGGCACGATCTCGTATCCCTCGACGCGAAGCTGCGTCAGAATCCGCTCCGAATCGACCAGCGCCTTCGGGCAGCCAAGGCTCACGAAACCGACTTTCGGATGGCGACGGGACATGCGGGACGACGGCTCGGCGGGGCGGCGAAGTATAGTGCCGGAACGGGTTTTGCATGTGCTTTTGCCGAACCACAATGGCTTTCACACCGCACCTGGCCGCCAACCGTGCCGCTGACGCCCGTCCTAGACCGCATCCCTGCACCCGAACCCCGATGAAAGCGCGCCCGCGAACGCTCCGCAGGCTGCATGCGATTGCCGTCGCATGCAGCCTGCTGCTGGCCGGCCCGACTGCGGCCAACGGCATGCCGGGCGGCTTCCCGGGACCGGAACTGGCGAACGGTTCGCGCGAGCTCGCGCAGGCGGCCGGCAAGACGCTGGGCAACGATGCCCTGCTGGCCGCCGTGAAATCGGTCGCGGGACCGGATGCGTGCCGTCGCTGGCTGTGGGTGCTCGCCAACCTGTCATCCGCGCTGGACGTGCCGTCGCTCGCCGAAGACCAATGGCGACGCGTCGCGCTTGCGGCAGTGGATGCCGGCGATGCAGACCTCGCCGCATCGGCATTCGCCGGCGCAGCGGATGCCACGCTCGCGATCGGCCACTACGACCGCGCGTCGGAATACGCCGCGCGCATGCGCGAATCGGCACCGGATCGCTCCGCCCGCTTCTTCGCCGCGCGCGCGGACGCGATCGACGGCATCGTCGCGCGCCGCCGCGGCCAGCTGGACCACGCGGCGCGACTGCAGCAGCGCGCCCGCGAAGGCTTCGTCGCCGCGGGCGACCTCGTCCGCGCCATGCGCGCGCAATCCGACCTCGGCACGATCCAGCGCGATCGTGGCGACTACGCCGGTGCACTGGAGTCGCAATTCGAGGCGCTCGCGGTCCGCGAGAGCATCGGCGACCACCTCGACATCCTGTACCGCAACCTCGCGCTCCTTTATCGCGACATCGGCGATCCGCAAACGGCGCGCGCCTACTTCCTCAAGGCACTGGATGCCGCGGAGAAGCGCGCGGTGCCGTCGGCGTACTCGACCACCATCGGCTCCTATTCCAGCCTGCTGAACGAACTCGGCGAGTTCGCCGACGCTCGCACCGCCGCCGGGAAGGCGCTGGCCATCGACCGCGCGCTGGGCGATCTTCCGCATCAAGGCCTCGAGCATCTGGAAATCGGCCGCGCCGCGCTCGGGCTGCGCGACCTCGAAGGCGCCGACGAACATCTGGCGGCGGCGCTCGAGCTCGGCCGGTCGCTGGGCCAGCGCGAGATCGTCGCGCGCGCGCTGCTGCACCAGGCCGAGATCGCACTGCAGCGCCGCGACATCGTCCGTGCACGCGGCCTGGTCGACGAGGCAACGGCCGGGCTCGAACGGTCCCGGCTGAAGCCGCAGCTGGCGCAGGCCTATGCGCTGCGCGAACAACTGGCCAGCATGCAGGGCGACACCGCCACGGCGTTGCGCTACGCGCACCGCCAGGCCGCTCTCCGCGAGGAACTCCTCGGCAGCACGGCCAGCCGCCGGCTCGCCGCGCTGGAGACGCGCGCGGCACGTCGCGAGGCCGACCAGAACCTCCAGCTTCTCGCCAAGGACAACGAACTGCAGGCCGCGCGCATCGAGCGCCAGGAGCTGCAGCGCCGCCTCGGGCTGGCGCTGATCGGCGGGCTCGGCCTGGTGCTGCTGGTGCTCGTCTGGCGCTACCTGGCCGTGCGCGTGCTCAATCGCCAGCTGTCGGAGCGCAACCGCGAGATCGAGCGCCAGCGCGTCGCGCTCGCCGAGGCGCACCAGCGCCTGCAGGCGCACGCCGCGGAGCTGCGCAAGACCGCCTCGACGGACTGGCTCACCGGACTGCCCAATCGCCGCGAAGTGCTGGAGCGCCTCGACGAGCGCCTGCGGATCTGCCTGCGCGACGCACGGCCGCTGGCGCTGATGCTGATCGATTTCGACAACTTCAAGCAGATCAACGATCTGCGAGGACATCTCGCGGGAGACCGCGCGCTCGTCGTCGGCGCGCACGCGATGCAATCCTGCCTCGGCGCCGACGACATCTTCGGGCGCTACGGCGGCGAGGAGTTCCTGCTCGTGACCAGCGATGCCGTGCCCGACGCGGTGATGCAACTGGCCGAGCGCATCCGCGGCGAGACGGCCGAACAGCTCGGCGCGATGTTCCCGGACCTTCGTGCGATGGCAACGCTCAGCATCGGCGTCGCGTTCCTCGATCCCGGCCGCCGCGACATGCAGCCCGAGGAACTCATCGAGGCCGCCGACACCGCCCTCTATCAGGCCAAGCAGCACGGCCGCAACCGCGTGCGCCGCGCCGCCTGACGCGCGGTTGCTACACTTCCGGATCGATCCGCGCGGGGCGCGATCGTCGCGTTCTGGGGATTTCCGGGAGTACCGCAATGGGCGAACCGATCCGCATCAGCACATCCGGCATGCAGTGCATCGGCGGCTGGCTCGCGCGCCCGGAAGGCACGCCCCGCGGCGGCCTCGTCGTCGTGCAGGAGATCTTCGGCGTCAACGCGCACATCCGCAATGTCGTCGACAGCTTCGCGCGCGACGGCTATGTCGCGATCGCGCCCGCGTTCTTCGACCGTGTCGAAAGCGATGTCGAACTCGCCTACGACGAGGAAGGTTTCCGCCGCGGTCGCGCGCTGGTCGCGGAAATCGGCTTCGACACCGCGATCGACGATGTCGCGAGCGCCGCCGAGGCGATCGCGTCGGCCGGTCGCGTCGGCTGCGTCGGCTACTGCTGGGGCGGCACCGTCGCGCTGCTCGCCGCGACGCGGATCGGCCTGCCGGCCGTCAGCTACTACGGCGCCCGCAACGTGCAGTTCCTCGACGAAAAGCCGCGCGCACCGCTGATGTTCCACTTCGGCGAGCACGACGCATCGATCCCGCCGGAGGCGATCGAGCGCCATCGCGAGGCGCTGCCGGATGCGGACGTGTTCGTCTATCCCGCCGGCCACGCCTTCGACCGTGACGTCGATCCCCGCGCGTTCGATGCCGCAAGCGCCGCGCTCGCACGCCGACGCACACTCGATTTCCTCGCCCGCCACCTCGGTCCCGCCTGATGCCATTTCCGCTCGATCCGCGCCTCGAAGCCGACACCCATCCGCTCGCCGAACTCGGCCTGTCGCGCCTGCTGCTGATGGACGACGCGCGTTTCCCCTGGCTGATCCTCGTGCCGCGGATCGCCGGCGCGCGCGAACTGCTCGACCTCGATGCGGCGGACCGCGCAACGCTGCTCGACGAAGTGACCGGCGTGTCCCGCGCGCTCGAATCGCGCCTGCGGCCGGACAAGCTCAACGTGGCCGCACTCGGCAACGTGGTGCCGCAGCTGCACGTCCACGTGATCGCGCGCTTCGCGACCGATGCCGCGTGGCCGAATCCGGTGTGGGGCCACGGCGAGCGCGAGCCGTACCCGAGCGAAGAGCGCCAGCGGCGCATCGCCGATCTCGTCGACGCCCTGCGGCCGATGCTCGCCTGAGCGATGGAGCGGCCGCTCGACGAAACCGCGTTCGAACCCCTGGGGGAAACCTGCCTGCTGGTGCGCCTCGGCGATCGCATCGACGCCGCAGTGAACGCGCGCGTGCATGCGCTGGCGCACGCAGTCGAGGCGAGCGCGCTGCCCGGCATCGTCGAGATCGTCCCGGCGTATGCCTCGCTGGCCGTGCATTACGAGCCGCTGCAATGGATCGGCGAAGACGGCGCGCCGTGGTCGCGCCTCGTGAACGCGCTGCGCGCGCTGGTGGACGTTCGCGCGACGGCGGCGGGCGAACCGCGCGTGCTCGAGATTCCGGTCCGCTACGGCGGCGAGGTCGGCGTCGACCTCGCGGAGGTGGCCGCGTACGCGGGACTTGCGCCCGAGGAGGTCGTGCGGCGCCATGCCGCCGCCCGCTATCGCGTCGCGATGATCGGCTTCGCGCCGGGATTTCCGTACCTGCTCGGGCTCGATCCGGCGCTCGCGATGCCGCGTCGCGCACAGCCACGCCTGCGCGTGCCGGCGGGCGCGGTCGCCATCGGCGGCGCGCAGACCGGCATCTATCCGCGCGAACTTCCCGGCGGATGGCACGTGATCGGCCACACGCCGCTGGTGATGTTCGACCCGGACCACAAGCCGGCCTGTCGCCTCTCGCCGGGCGACGAGGTGCGCTTCGTGCCGCTTCGGGACGATCCCGAGAACGCAGCCTCGCCATGACGGTGGAGGTGCTGCACGGCGGCTTGCTGGCGACGCTGCAGGATCGCGGCCGCGTCGGCCACGCCGCGATCGGCGTCGGCCGTGCCGGACCGATGGACGATGTGTCCTTCCGGCTGGCCAACGCGCTGGTCGGCAACGACGACGACGCGGCCGCGATCGAGTTCGCGCTCGCCGGCCCGCGCCTGCGCTTCCATGCCGATGCCGTGGTCGCGCTGGCCGGCGCGCCGTTCGACGCGTGGCTCGACGGCCGGCCCGTGCCGCTTTGGCGGCCGCTCGCCGTGGCTGCGGGATCGGTGCTCGATTGCGGACGCGCGCGCATCGGCCTGCACGCGACACTGGCCATTGCGGGCGGGTTCGTCGCCGGGCGCGTGCTCGGCAGCGCGGCCACCGACCTCAACGCCGGCCTCGGCCCGCTCGCCGGACGCGCGCTGCGCACGGGCGACCGCCTCGAACGGCACGGTCCGGCCCGGCTGCGCGGCGTGCCGCCGCGCCTGCGCTGGTCGCTCGATCCACGTCCCTGGTTCGACGCCGATCCGGCCCGACCGATCCGTCTGCTCGACGCCCCGGAATCCGCACGCCTGGATGCGGGTTCGCGCGAATCGCTGTTTTCCGACGCGTTCCGCGTGGACCCGCGTTCCAATCGCGTCGCGTTCCGCCTCGCCGGGCCGCTGCTGCGGCTCGCCGCGCGACACGAGGCGATCAGCGAAGCAGTCGCGCGCGGCACGGTCCAGCTCCCGCCCGGCGGCCAACCGATCGTGATGATGGCCGAGCATCCGACCACCGGCGGCTATCCGCGCATCGCGCAGGTCGCGGCCATCGACCTGCAGCGGCTCGCGCAGCGCGCACCCGGCGCGCCGCTGCATTTCGCGCCGATCGGACTCGACCAGGCGCAGACGCGGTATCTTGCACGCGAACACGCGCTCGCACGCCTGCTCGAAACCATCGCCCGACGCCTTGCCGATGCCTGACGCCGACACCGCCGCAGCACCCCGGATCGACCTGAACTGCGATCTCGGCGAATCGTTCGGCGCATGGACGATGGGCGCGGACGCCGACGTGCTGCCACACGTGACGTCGGCCAACATCGCCTGCGGTTTCCATGCCGGCGATCCGGCCACGATGCGACGCACGGTCGCGCTCGCGCACGCGGCCGGTGTCGCGATCGGCGCGCATGCCTCGTTGCCGGATCTGGTCGGGTTCGGCCGGCGCGAGATGCGTGTCTCGCCGGACGATGCCTACGCGATGGTGCTGTACCAGCTCGGTGCGCTTGCCGGGTTCGCGCAAGCGGCATGTGTACGCCTGCGGCACCTCAAGCCGCACGGCGCGCTCTACAACATGGCCGCGCGCGACGCGGCGCTGGCCGACGCGATCGCCGCCGCCGTCGGCGATTTCGATCCCGCGCTGCGCCTCGTCGGCCTTGCAGGCAGCGAACTGATCCGCGCCGGCGAGCGCGCCGGCCTCGGCGTGCTGCGCGAGGCCTTCGTCGACCGGCGCTATGCCGCCGACGGCTCGCTGGCTGCGCGCGGCACGCCCGGCGCGGTGATCGACGACGCCGACGCCGCGATCGCGCAGGCGCTCGCGCTCGCGCGCGGCGATTCGGTCACGGCGTGCGACGGCACGCCGCTGCGCATCGCCGCCGACACCTTGTGCGTGCACGGCGACCGCGACGACGCGGGCCGATTCGCGCAACGCCTGCGCGCCGCGCTGGACGGCGCCGGCATCGAGGTGCGCGCACCGGAGGACGGCGCATGAGCTACTGGCCGCTGCTCGGCGTCGCGGTCGTCATCGCCGGCTTCGTGTTGCGCCGCAATCCCGCGCTGGTCGTCGTCGTGGCGGGCCTCGTCAGCGGCATCGCCGCGGGCGTCCCCGTCGGCGACCTGCTCGCGCTGCTCGGCCGCAGCTTCGTCGAGAACCGCGCGCTGCTCCTGTTCGTGCTGACCCTGCCGGCGATCGGCATGCTGGAGCGGCACGGCCTGCGCGAGCGCGCGCAGGACTGGATCGCCGGCTTCCGGCGCCTGACGCTGGCCAGGCTGCTGATCGCCTACCTCGGACTGCGCCAGGTGCTGTCGATGCTCGGCCTGACCAATGTCGCGGGCCATCCGCAGACCGTGCGCCCGCTGCTCGCGCCGATGGCCGAGGCCGCCGCCGCGCGCGAGGGCATCGACGCGGACGCCGGCACGCGCGCCGAGGTCCGCGCGCTGGCCGCGGCGACCGACAACGTCGGGCTGTTCTTCGGCGAGGACGTGTTCATCGCGATCGGCGCGGTGCTGCTGATCCAGGGTTTCTATGCGCGCGCCGGGATCGAACTGGAGCCGCTGGAGATCGCGCTGTGGGCACTGCCGACCGCAATCGCGGCATTCGCGATCCATGCGCTGCGCATCGCCTGGGTCAGCCGGCGGCTGCGCCGCAAGGAGCGACCACGATGATCCGCATCGATCACGTCTACATCGTCGTCGGCCTGTTCCTCGTGGTCGCGGCGTTCGCCAATCTCCGGGCCGGCCGGCGCATCCCGGGGCTGTTCTGGGGCGTTCTGGCGCTGCCGTTCCTGTTCGGCGATGCGATCCTCGCGGCGCACGAGGCCGGCACGGAGTGGCCGGCGCAGGCGACCGGCGCCGCCGTGGTCCTGCTCGGCCTGCTCGCCGCACGCAGCCGGCTGGCAAGCCCCGCCGATGACGACGCCGCCGTTCGCGCGCGGCGCGCCGAAGCCGACCGCATCGGCAACCGCCTGTTCCTGCCCGCGCTGGCGATCCCGCTGGTCACGGTGCTGCTGCTCGGTTCCAGCAAGCTGCCGGCGCCGCTCGATGCGCTGGTCGGCGAGCGCCAGACGACGCTGGTCGCGCTCGCCGTCGCCTGCGCAGTCGCGATGCTGTTCGCGCTGCGCACCACGCGCAGCACGTTTCCGGCGGCGCTCGGCGAGGGCACGCGGCTGCTCGATTCGATGTCGTGGGCAGCGTTGCTGCCGATGCTGCTGGCGACGCTCGGCAGCGTGTTCGCCGCGACCGGCGTGGGCGAGGCCATCGCGCATCTCGTCGGCCTCGTGATCCCGACCGACCAGCGCCTCGCCTGCCTGCTCGCGTTCGCATTCGGCATGGTGCTGTTCACCGTGGTGATGGGCAATGCGTTCGCCGCGTTCCCGGTGATGATGGCCGGCATCGGCCTGCCGCTCCTGATCCGCCAGCACGGCGCGGACCCGGCGATCCTCGGCGCGATCGGCATGCTCACCGGCTACTGCGGAACGCTGCTGACGCCGATGGCGGCGAACTTCAACATCGTGCCGGCGGTGCTGCTGGAACTGCCGGACCAGTACGGCGTGATCCGCGCACAGGTCGTCACCGCGCTCGGCCTGCTGGCGGTCAACGTCGCGCTGATGTGGCTGCTGGTGTTCTGATCGAGAGGTGCCGCGCATGAACCGGATCGTGCTGCTCACCGGATTCGAACCGTTCGACGGCGAGTCGGCCAACCCGTCCGCCGCCATCGTGCAGGCGCTGGACGGCACGGAAGTCGCGGGTCACCGCATCGAGGGCGCGCTGCTGCCGGTCTCGTTCGCAGCCGCGCCGGCGCGGCTGGACGACCTGCTCGCGCGCCATGACCCGGCCCTCGCGGTCGCGCTGGGCCAGGCCGGCGGCCGCGCCGAGATCACGCCCGAGCGCGTCGCGCTGAACCTGATCGACGCACGCATCGCGGACAACGACGGCCTCCGTCCGATCGACATCCCTGTGATCGACGGCGCGCCGTTTGCGTATCCGACGCAGCTTCCGGTGAAGGCGATCGTCGCGCACCTGCGCGGCCTCGGCATCCCGGCCGCGCCGTCGCTCAGCGCAGGAACCTACGTGTGCAACCAGGTGTTCTTCGCACTGCTGCACGCGCTGTCTGCGCGCCATCCGCACGCGCGAGGCGGTTTCGTGCACCTGCCATGGCTGCCGGAACAGGCGACCCGCCATCCGGGGCAGCCGAGCATGGCGCTGGAGATGCAGACCGACGCGATCCGCGCCACGATCGCGTGCGCGCTCGAAACCGATGCAGACCTCGTCGTCGCGGGCGGTACCGAGCATTGAGCCGGCGCGAGGACCGCTTCAGCAGCCGTCGTCGCGAACGCCGGGCGGCGGCACCTCGATGACCAGTTCGCCGGTGGCAATGAACGGCAGCTTCACCTTGACCGCGTCGGTGGCGTAGTAGAAGCCGTACTTGCTCGGCGCCTTCAATGCCTCGCGCACTTCGGACTCGTAGGAAGTCCCGATCACCGCGGGATCGGTCGCGACGGCAAAGCGGCGCACGTTTTCCAGCTTCGCGCAACCGAGCAGCCGGGTGCGTCGGAAGGGCCGGATGTCGATGTGCAGCGGCTTGACGACAACGGTGTCTTTCACGCCGTCGTCGTCATCCAGCACGTGCAGCACCGGACGGAAGGCGACATGGCCATGCCCTTCCGGGTTGTCGCGCACCACCACCTGCACGCGGACGGAAGCGCTGGCGAATGCCTCGGGAAGTTCGATCACGCGATAGCGGCTGGTCCCCTTGCCGAAATCGCGCTGCGGCGCATTGATGCCGACGTAGACGCGGTACGCCCTGCCGGGCTCGACGCGGATCGGCCCCCACGGTCGCGCGTCCACGACCTCGGGCGCGTCGGGTTCGCGCGAGAACAGCCTCTCCTTCCACTGCGCGAACGTCTCGCCGATGCGGCGCAACGGCCCGGCCGTCGCGTCGGCCGGGGCAAGCAGCAGACCCGCGAACAGGAACACCAGGGCGATCGCGTTGCGTGACGACATGGAAACGTCGGTGGAGGAAACGACATGCAGGACCCCTCCCCGGAAACCCGCGGCGCCTGCGCGGGATCGCGCGGACGCCCCCGGCAGCGGCCCCGCCCGCATCGGCCGGCGAGGCGCGGGGTCGAACGTTATGGCTGCTGCGCTCCCGCGGCAGCCTCGGGCGCCGGCGACTCGATCGCGGGCGGCGCCGGCGTCTCGGCGGGCAGGTCGATCGGCTTCAGCTCCCGGCCCTCCTGCTCGAACGCCTTGATCTCCAGCGTGCGCGCGATCGAACCGATGATGCGACGCTGCTCGTCGCTGCCGCCGCGCTTGAGCACGATGCCGGTGATGCCCCTGGAATCGCGCAGGTCGGCGATGTAGCCGTAGAGTTCCGCCTTGCCGAGCGTGAAGCCGTCGATGGAGAACTTCTCCTGCTTGGCAGGCTTGACCATCGCATTGCCGTCGCGGATGTCGGAACGAGCCCACCCGGTGACCGCGAACGCGGCAAACAGTACGGACAGCACAAGACGCAGCATGTTGTTCACGGACGACTCCTCGGCGGTGGGCCCGGGCGATGCGGGCGGACTGGCGTTGCTCTGGTTCCCTATTCCTTGACCTGCGCGCGCACTTCGGCGATCTGGCCCTCGTCGTCGACCATGTACGCGGTGAACTTCATCTCGTAGGCGATGCGCGCAAGCGCGATCAGGTGTTCCGACTTGATCTTCTGCTTCTCGCCGCGCTTGAGCAGGACCGTCGACATCGGCAGGTTTTCCTCCTGGCGATAGCGGAATGCGCTCTTGAGGTCCTCGGCGGTCAGCGGCGCGCCGTCGAAGTCGAACTGGCTGTCCTTGTCGGCCAGCAGCGTCACGTCGAACGCCGCCGGAACGTCGATGGCCTGCTGCACGTGGTCGTGCTTCGCGCGGCGACCGCCGCAGGCGGCCACGCCGACCGCGAGCAGCACGAGGACGGCGATCCGCGGAAGGGTTTTCCAAAGGGTCATGCGTTCCGCTCCGGCAACGGGAAAGGGCGAAGAGCCTACCATCGCGCGCGGACAGTCGCGAGTCGAGGGATCAGGCATGCGGCAGCGTCACGCCGGTCTGTCCCATGTACTTTCCGCCGCGATCCCTGTAGCTCGTCTCGCATGCCTCGTCCGACTCGAAGAACAGCATCTGCGCCACGCCCTCGTTGGCGTAGATGCGCGCCGGCAGCGGCGTTGTGTTGGAGAACTCCAGCGTGACGTGGCCTTCCCACTCCGGCTCCAGCGGCGTCACGTTGACGATGATCCCGCAGCGCGCGTAGGTGCTCTTGCCGAGGCAGATCGTCAGCACGCTGCGCGGGATTCGGAAGTATTCCACCGTGCGCGCGAGCGCGAACGAGTTGGGCGGGATGATGCACACGTCGGACTTCACGTCGACGAAGCTGCGTTCGTCGAAGTGCTTCGGATCGACGATCGTCGAGTTGATGTTGGTGAACACCTTGAACTCGTCCGCGCAGCGCACGTCGTAGCCGTAACTCGACGTGCCGTAGGAAATCAGCCGGTTCTCGCCGTTGCGCCGCACCTGACCCGCCTCGAACGGCTCGATCATGCCGTGCAGCTCGGCCATGCGGCGGATCCACTTGTCGCTCTTGATGCTCATGGGCCTTGGGGATTCCCGGGGATCGAAAGGGTCAGGTGTTCTGCACGACGATCTTCGGCATGCCGAACGTCTTGTTGCGCGCGCGCAGCGCAAGGCGCGCGGCGGCGTTGCGTGCGATCCCGCGATAGCGGGACGCGAGATCGGAATCCGGCATCGCGGCCACCGTCGGCGTGCCGGAATCGGCCTGCTCGCGGATGCGGATGTCCAGCGGCAGGCTGCCGAGCAGCGGAACGCCATACTGCGCGGCCATGCGCGCGCCGCCGCCCTCGCCGAACACGTGCTCCTCGTGCCCGCACTGCGAGCAGACGTGCGTGGCCATGTTCTCGATGATGCCGAGCACCGGCACGTTGACCTTCTCGAACATCTTCAGCGCCTTCTTCGCATCGAGCAGCGCAATGTCCTGTGGCGTGGTCACGATCACCGCGCCGGAGACCGGAATGCGCTGGCACAGCGTGAGCTGGATGTCGCCGGTGCCGGGCGGCAAGTCGATCACGAGGTAATCGAGGTCCGACCAGTTGGTCTCGCCGAGCATCTGCTGCAATGCCTGCGTGGCCATCGGGCCGCGCCAGATCATCGCGGTGTCCTCCTCGATCATCAGGCCGATCGACATCGCCTGCACGCCATGTCCGATCTTCGGCTCGATGCGCTTGCCGTCCTTCGTGTCCGGCTTGCCTTCGAGGCCGAGCATGCGCACCTGGCTCGGTCCGTGGATGTCGGCATCGAGCACGCCGACGCTCGCGCCTTCGGCCTTGAGCGCCAGCGCGAGATTGGCCGCGACGGTGGACTTGCCGACGCCGCCCTTGCCGGACGCGACCGCGATCACGTTGCGCACGCCGGGCAGCGGCGTGAGGCCGGCCTGCACCTCGTGCGCGACGATGCGCGAGGAAACCCCGACCGCGACATGGCCGATGGAAGGCTCTTCCGCGAGCACCGCACGCACCGCGTCGGCCAGGGCGCCCTGCGCGGACAGCGCGGGATAGCCGAGCACGAGGTCCACCGTGACGTCGCTCCCGGCCACGCCGACGCCGCGCACGATGCCGGAGGACACGAGATCGAGCCCGGTATGCGGATCGGTGACGCTGCCAAGCAGCTGGCGAACGCGGGTTTCGAGGGGGGCACTCATGCACAGGCGCCGGAACGGGGCCCGCCATTATGCCAGCGCGCACGCTGCGCCGCGCCTTGACGGCCGTCGAGCACGGCGGCACCGTGCCGCATCCCTCAACGGAGCCGCTCCCATGTCGATCCGCCATCCCGCGCTGGCAGCCTTCGCCCTCCTGCTCGCTTCGCGGCTTTGCGCCGCCGATTCGTCGCCGGTCGGAGTCTGGACGACCATCGACGACACGACCGGCAAGCCCAAGTCGACGGTCGAGATCACCGAAAGCAACGGCGTCGTCACCGGCAAGGTGGTCGAGGTCCTGCAATCGGATTCCGGCCCGCACCCGGTGTGCTCGAAGTGCGAAGGAGCGCGCAAGGACCAGCCGATCGAAGGCATGACGATCATCTGGGACATGAAGAAGGACGGCGATGCGTGGGAAGGCGGCAAGATCCTCGACCCGAAATCGGGCAAGGTCTACGGCTGCATCCTCACCCCGTCCGCCGACGGCCGGACGCTCGAAGTGCGTGGATTCAAGGGCTTCTCCCTGCTCGGCCGCACGCAGGTGTGGCAGCGCAAGGAGTAGGGATCGCGCAGGGGCACGGCCATCTCGATGACGCCGGACGCCTGCCGCCTGATGGCGTCGTACAACCGCTGGATGAACGCGCGGCTGTATGACGCCTCGGCCACGCTGCCCGAGACGGAGCTGCATGCCGATCGCGGCGCGTTCTTCGGCTCGCTGTTCGGCACGCTGAACCATGTCGTGGTCGCCGACGTGCTCTGGCTGGGCCGCTTCGCGCGGCACCCGGATCTCGACTGGCTGACCGCGCGCATGCACGTGTTTCCCCGACCGGCGACGCTGGATCAGCCGATGGCCACCACGCTCTCGGACCTGCGTCGCATCCGCGACGCGATCGACGAGGTGATCGTCGCGTTCGCCGATCGCGTGAGCGAGCCGGTGCTCGCCTCCACGCTGCACTACGCGAACACCGCAGGCGCGATGCAGGCACGCAACATGCGCGCGTTGGCGCAGCATTTCTTCAACCACCAGACGCATCACCGCGGCCAGGCGACGACGCTGCTCGCGCAGGCCGGCGTCGATGTCGGCGTGACCGACCTGCTCGCGCTGATTCCGCAGGACGCCTGATCGCGAACGCAGCCGACTGCCGCATGCGATAATTCCGCTTTGCAGCAACGAAAAGCCAAGCCGCATGACCGCGCCGCGCCCCACGACACGCCTCGTCACCCACGCCCTGCCCTATGCCAACGGGCCGCTCCACATCGGCCATCTGCTCGGCTACATCCAGTGCGACATCTGGGTGCGCGCGCGCCGCATGGCGGGCGACACCGTGCACTTCGTGTCCGCCGACGACGCGCACGGCACGCCGATCATGCTCGCCGCCGAGAAGGCGGGCGTCGCACCCGAAGCGTTCATCGGCGAGATCAAGGCCGGCCACGAACGCGATTTCGCCGGCTTCGGCATCCGCCACGACTTCTACTGGACGACGCATTCGCCGGAGAACCGCACGCTCGCCGAACTGATCTACACGCGGCAGAAGGCCGGCGGGCACATCGTCTCGCGCACGATCCGCCAGCTCCACGACCCGGTACGCGGCATGTTCCTGCCGGACCGCTACGTGAAGGGCACCTGCCCGAAATGCGGCACGCCGGACCAGTACGGCGACAACTGCGAGCACTGCGGCGCGACCTACGCGCCGACCGACCTGATCGAGCCGCGTTCGGTGCTGTCCGGCGCCACGCCGGAGCTGCGCGAATCGGAGCACTACTTCTTCGAGGTGAACGATTTCGCGGCGATGATCTCCGACTGGCTCGACGGCCGGCTGACCGGAGCGCCGGTCGTGCACCCGTCGGTCGCGGCCAAGCTGCGCGAGTGGCTGGATGCCGAAGGCGGGCTGCGCGCCTGGGACATCTCGCGCGACGCTCCGTACTTCGGCTTCCCGATCCCGGATGCTCCGGGCAAGTTCTTCTATGTCTGGCTGGACGCGCCGATCGGCTACCTCGCCGCGTTCAAGGCGTACTGCGCGAGCGAAGCCGGCGCGCGGGCGGGGCTCTCGCCCACCGCGTTCGATGCGTTCCTCGAAGCCGCCGATCCCGCCTTCGACGCCGGCGCTCGCATGCATCACTTCATCGGCAAGGACATCGTGAACTTCCACGGCCTGTTCTGGCCGGCGATGTTGCATGGCGCGGCGCTGCGCATCCCGAGCGCGCTCCACGTGAACGGCTACCTCACCGTCAACGGCGAGAAGATGTCCAAGTCGCGCGGCACCTTCGTGATGGCACGCACCTACCTCGAAGCCGGTCTCGACCCGGATCACCTGCGCTACTACTTCGCGACGATGCTCACCGCCGCGCCGGTGGACGTGGATCTCGACCTCAAGGCCTTCGAGGAGCGCGTGAACTCGCACCTCGTCGGCAAGTGGGTCAACCTCGCCAGCCGCTGCGCGGGATTCGTGCACAAGTTCTTCGACGGCCGCCTCGCCGCGACGCTGCCGGAACGCGAGGCCGCGCTGTACCGCGCGCAGGCCGACAGGCTCGCCGCCTGCGCCGCGCTCTACGAGGCCGGCGACTTCGCCGGCGTCGCGCGCCACGTGGTCGAGGTCGCCGACGAGGCCAATGCCTACGTCGCGGAAAAGGCGCCCTGGCTGCTCGCCAAGGACGAAAGCCGGCGCGAGGAACTGCACATCGCCTGCACGTACGCGATCAATGCGTTCCGGTTGCTGTCGATCTGGCTTGCCCCGGTCGTGCCCGGCATCGCCGCGCGCGCTGGCGGATTCCTGGGCGAACGCGAATGGCGCTTCGCCGATGCCGCCGAGCCGCTGCTCGGCAGCCCGCTCGCGCCGTTCCGGCCGCTCGCCACCCGCATCGACCCGAAGAAGATCGAAGCCATGATCGAGGCATCGCGCGAATCGCTCAAACCCGTGGAACCCGCGCCGTCGGCGACACCGGCGAAAACCCCCGCCTGTTCCGCCGGGACCGCATCCGCCGCCGCGAAGGACGACGCGCCGGCGACGATCGGCATCGACGATTTCGCGCGGATCGACCTGCGCATCGGCAAGGTACTCGCCTGCGAGTTCGTCGAGGGCTCGGACAAGCTGCTGCGCTTCGAACTCGATGCCGGCGAACTCGGCAAGCGGCAGATCTTCTCCGGCATCCGCGCCGCCTACGGCGAGCCGGGCAAGCTGGTCGGCCGCAACGTCGTGTTCGTCGCCAACCTCGCCCCGCGCAAGATGCGCTTCGGCATCAGCGAGGGCATGATCCTGTCCGCCGGCAGCGGCGGCGCGGATCTCGCGCTGCTGGACGCGGACGCGGGCGCGCAGCCCGGCGCAGCCGTGCGCTGACGGCACGCGCCGTGGCCGCCTCGCTCGCGAGCCGCATCGACGCGCTGCTGCCGCAGACGCAATGCACGCGCTGCGGCTACCCGACCTGCCGCGCGTACGCGGACGCGATCGCGATGGACGATGCGCCGATCAACCGCTGCCCGCCGGGTGGCGCGGAAGGCGTTTCGGCACTCGCCGCCCTGCTCGATCGCGACGTGCTGCCACTGGACCCGGCCTGCGGCAGCGAGTCGCCGCCAGTGGTCGCGGTGATCGACGAGGACGTCTGCATCGGCTGCACGAAATGCATCGCGGCCTGCCCGGTGGACGCGATCATCGGCGCCGGCAAGCGCATGCACACGGTGATCGCCGCCGAGTGCACCGGCTGCGAGCTCTGCCTGCCGCCCTGCCCGGTGGATTGCATCGCGCTGGTGCCGACCGCCACCGCGCCGCTGCCGCGTGCTGCGGTGCTGGCACGCGCCGCGCACGCGCGCACGCGCTTCGAACAGCGCCAGCGGCGGATGGCAGAGCGCGGAGACGCGCGTGCCGCACGCATCGCGGGCGCGGCGCCGGCGGCATCGGCGACCACCGCGCCGCGGCCGATCACGCGCTCGGCCGTGCTGGAGGCGATTGCGCGCGGTCGCGCGCGCAGGCAGGCACGCGACTGATTCGTGCGACCATCGCTTCCCTCGTCACCGCACCATCCGCCCCGAACCCGATGCCCGTTCCCAGCCCGCCGCGGCCGCGCAGCGGCCGCAAAGCCCGGATCGCCGAGATCTTCCACCGCCTGCGCGAGCACAACCCGCGCCCGACCACGGAACTCGAATACGCCACGCCGTTCGAGCTGCTGGTCGCGGTGATCCTGTCGGCGCAGGCCACCGACGTCGGCGTCAACAAGGCCACCCGCAAGCTGTTCCCGGTCGCGAACACGCCGCAGGCGATGCTGGCGCTCGGCGAGGACGGGCTGAAGCGCTACATCGCGACCATCGGCCTGTTCAACGCCAAGGCCAGGAACGTGATCGCGATGTGCCGCATCCTGATCGAGCAGCACGGCGGCGAAGTGCCGCGCACGCGCGAGGCGCTGGAGGCGCTGCCCGGCGTCGGCCGCAAGACCGCCAACGTCGTGCTCAACACCGCGTTCGGCGAGCCGACCATCGCGGTGGACACGCACATCTTCCGCGTCGCCAACCGCACCGGGATCGCACCGGGCAAGACCGTGCGCGCGGTCGAGGACAAGCTGCTGAAGGTCGTCCCGCCCGAGTTCCGGCAGGACGCGCACCACTGGCTGATCCTGCACGGTCGGTACGTCTGCAAGGCGCGCAGGCCCGACTGTCCGCATTGCGCGATCCGCGACCTGTGCGCGTACCGTCACAAGACGCACGGCACACCGGACTGAGTCATCCCGCCGCCACCTCGCGGACATCCCGATGCAATCCCACGGACGCAAACGACGCACGCAAACGCACGATTGCGGCTTTCCGATCCGGCACACCGCACGAACCGAAATCCGGACGCAACGGAAACGTCATGCAATCGTCATCAGACCCGCACAGACTTCCACCCGCCCGCCCGATCCCGCCGGAACGCCGATGAAGCTCCGCTGCGCACTCGCGCTCGCCCTCGTGGCAGCACCGCCTGCCCACGCCCGGAACCTGCCGGGCGACTGGCCGGTCAAGTTCAAGACCGATGCCGGCTACGAGTTCGGCCTCAAGGGCCTGTACCAGTTCGACATGGCGCGCTTCTCCGGCGACGACGCGCATCCGGCAACGGGCGCCGCGCCGTTCGACGATCGCGACGCCTGGCGGCGCAAGGAAACCGGCCTGTACGTCAAGACGCCATGGGGCCTCGACTTCCAGCTCGGCTACGACTACACGCGAAGCAACGGCGCCTACGCGGGCTGGATCGACAATTTCGTGCGCTACACCAGCGACAGCGCCGGCGCGTTCCGCGTCGGCCAGTTCAAGACGCCGGTCGGCTGGGACGAGTCCGGTACCAGCTCCGGCGCGACGACGTTCATGGAGCGCGCGCTGCCGGTGCAGGCCGCGGCGGCGGGACGGCGCATCGGCGTGGACTGGACCTACACCGGCATCAGGAACTGGGTGCTGTACGCCGCGTACTTCGATGGCGGCGATCTCGGCGGCGACAACGACGGCCACGGCCCGGCCGCGCGCATCGCATGGGCGCCGCTCAACCGCCAGCCCGGCGGCGGCTCACGCGAGATCGGCAACGTGCTGCACCTGGGCATCGCGGTCTCGCGCGAGGATCGCGAAGCGACCACCGACGGCCGCGGCATCGTGACCGATCCCGCCGCGCGTTTCCGCGCGAAGCCCGAGGCAGGACTCGCGTCCACCCGACTCGTCGACACCGGCAGCCTGAAGTTCCCCGGCCACATCGATCGCCTCGGCCTGGAAGCCGCGTGGATCCGCGGCCCGCTGCTGGTACAGGCGGAGTACCTGACCTTCGGCGCCACGCCGCGCGACCGGCCCGACTTCACCGGGAACGGCTGGTACGTCGCCGGATCGTGGGTACTGACCGGCGAAAGCCGGCCGTACAGGAACGGCTCGATCGGCAACGTGCGCCCGATCCGCGCTTGGGGCGCGTTCGAACTCGCACTCCGCTACAGCGCCGTCGACCTGAACGACGGACCGGTGCGCGGCGGCACGCAGAGCGACTGGACACTCGGCGCGAACTGGTACCTCGGCCAGCGCTTCAAGCTGCAGGCGAACTACGTGCAGGCGCGCAGCGACAAGTACTACGGCAACTCGGTCGATCGGGTCGTCGGCATCGACCCGCGCGTGTTCGAAATGCGCGCGCAGATCCAGTTCTGATCGCAGGCGCGGCGCACGACGATCCGTCCCGGCGCGGACGGCGAACCGATCCGCAACGCCCGCGCGACGGCCGATCGCCGCTCGTCCGACAGGCGCATCGCGACCTGACACCTGTCACCGGCGATCGGTGACGCCTTGCGCTACCGCCCGGCAGGCCGGCGAACGATCCTGCACCATCGTCACGTCCGCGAGAACCCTTCGTGCAGACCGCCACCTCGACCGTCCGCTTCGGTACCGTCGGCAGGCGCCGCGGCGCCGCGATCGTGCACGGTCCGCTGCACGCCGCGCCGTGCGCCGATGCCGGCGGCGCGGCACGGCGACACGTGGCTGCACGGACCGCGAACGATGCGCCGTTCGTCGTGCTCGCGCAGCGGCGGCTCGCCCGCGCGCACTGATCACTCGCGCCGGAGCCACGACATGCCGACCACGCAGCCATCCCGCAATCGCGAATCCGTGCGTGCGATGATCGCCCGGACTCCCGTGATCCGGAGCTGGACGATGAAGCCGCGCCTGCCGTCCCGGCTGCGCCCGCAGCCCGGTTCGATCGCCGAGGGCGACCTGCGCACCGGACGCTCGCCGTGGCTGCATGCGGTCCATCTGGCGTGGTCGGCATGGGTGTTCCTGACGCCACTGTTCGCATCCGGCGAGTACGGTTACAGCGTGCGCTGGCTGGTGCTGACGCTGCTGTCGTACCCGCTTTTCCTGGCGCTCTACGCCGGCTCGGTGATCGCCGCGCCGCGCAGCGCGATGCTGTGCGCGGCCGGAATGGTCGCGCTGTGCTTCGTGCTGCTGCCCTGGTATCCGTCCGGCCTGAGCTATTTCGTGTTCGGCTGCGTCATGCTGCAGCCGCGCCGCGATCGCGGGATCGCCGGCTATCTCGCACTGCTCGTCGCGCTGAATGCGGGCCTGTTCGGCTTCGCGCTGCTCATCGGCTACCCATGGCGGGCGCTGGCATGGCTTCCGGTGATCACGTTCATCATCGGCATGCTGGTGCATTTCGATCGCATCGAGCGCAGCCGCGAAGCGGCGCTGCGTCTTTCCCACGACGAGGTCCGCCGGCTTGCCGCCGTCGCCGAGCGCGAGCGCATCGGGCGCGACCTGCACGACCTGCTCGGCCACACGCTGTCGCTGGTGGCGCTGAAGTCGGATCTCGCGCTGCGCCTCGTGGATCGCGACCCGGACGCGGCCCGCAGCGAACTGGGCGATCTCGGCCACGTCGCGCGCGACGCGCTGGCGCAGGTGCGCGGCGCGGTCAGCGGGATGCGTGCGACCGGCGTCGCCGCGGAGTTCGCCGCGGCACGGCTGCTGCTGGAAAGCGACGGCGTCGCGCTCGATTACCGGATCGACGAAAGCCTCGATGTGGCCGCACTCGCACCCGAGGCGGAGACCGCGCTCGCGATGACGGTGCGCGAGGCAGCCACCAACATCCAGCGTCATGCGCGCGCGACGCATGTGGAAGCGCGCCTGGTCCGCGATGGCGACGCATGCGTGCTGCGCGTGCGCGACGACGGCCGCGGCGGCACGATCGTGCCGGGCAATGGACTGAACGGCATGCGCGAACGCATCGAGCAGGCGGGCGGACGCCTGCACATCGAATCGGCACGCGATGCGGGCACCTGCGTGGAAGCGCGTGTCCCGCTGCGCAAGGCCACGGCAAAAGCCTGATCGAGACGCACGCGCTCTGCTACCGTTCGCCGCATGGCATCCCGCCCACGCCCGCGATGATCCGCGTCCTGCTCGCCGAAGACCAGGCCATGCTGCGCAGCGCACTGGCCGCGCTCCTCGCGCTCGAAGTCGACATCGAGGTCGTCGGCACAGCCGCGGACGGAGAAAGCGCGTGGCGCGAACTGGAACGGCTCGCCCCCGACGTGCTGGTGACCGACATCGAAATGCCCGGGCTCAGCGGCATCGAACTCGCGCAGCGCGTGCGCCGCATGGAGAAGCCCGTCAAGGTGGTGATCGTGACCACGTTCGCGCGCAGCGGCTTCCTGCGGCGCGCGCTGGATGCCGGGGTTGCCGGCTATCTGCTCAAGGACGCGCCGGCGGAACGGCTCGCCGACGCGCTGCGGCTCGTGCATCGCGGCGGCCGCGCGATCGATTCGGCGCTGGCACTCGAAGCGTGGAGCGAGGCGGACCCGCTGAACGATCGCGAACGCCGCGTGCTGCGGCTGGCCGGCGAGGGCCGGTCGGCCGGCGAGATCGCCGAACAACTCGGCCTTTCCGCCGGTACCGTGCGCAACTACCTGTCCGAGGCGATCGGCAAGCTCGGCGTCGGAAACCGCATCGAGGCCTACCGGATCGCGCGCGAGAAAGGCTGGCTGTAGCGCCGGCTCAGGTCGGCGGATTCCGGTACGGCGCCAGCAGCGCCGGATCGGCGAACAACGCATCGGGCACCAGCCAGCGCGGCTCGCGGCCGGCGGCGAAATCGGCGCGGATGCGGCTCGCGGAGATTTCCAGCGGCGTGACCGGGATCGCCAGCACGCGCCCGGATGGCGACTCGTGCAGCGAACGCGCATCCGTCGCGCGACGCGATGCGATCTTGGTGCGCAACTCGTTCGGCAGCGTGCCGCCCTCGTGACCGGGGCGCGTCAGCACGCCGATGTGCGCGTGGTCGAACAATTCGCGCCATCGGTGCCAGCCCGGCAGGCCCGCGAATGCATCGGCGCCGACCAGCAACACCAGCGGACGCTCCGGCCCGATCTCGTCGCGCAATCCGATGAGCGTGTCGATCGTGTAGGAGGGGCCGTCGCGGTCCAGTTCGCGCGTGTCCAGGCGAAGGCGATCCTGCCCGGCCAGCGCGGCACGCACCAGCGCGGCACGCTGGCGCGCGTCGGCAACCGGCGGATCGCGGTGCGGCGGCACGCGGGCCGGCAGCAGGCGCACCTCGGCATCGAGCCACTCGGATGCTTCCCACGCGACGCGCAGGTGCGCGTTGTGGATCGGATCGAACGTGCCGCCGAAGATCGCCAGCGGCTTCATGCGAGCAGCGCCTGCGCGGATCGCGGCGCGGCGATCGCGGCGACGAGCCGCTCGAACTCGCGCCACGCGTCGCCGTCGCCGCGTCCCTTGGCGATCCGGTCGACACGCCCGGCCTGGCGCAGGCAGGACTCCCAGTGCGCGGCGGCACCGCTTCGCAGCGCGCGACGGAACAGATTGGCGCGAGAAGCCGGCCAGAACCGCTCGCTGCGCAGCGCCGCTTCGGTGTTCGCCGCGGAAGAGACGCGCGCGAGGATGCGCAACTGGGTGAGGATCCAGCCAAGCATCGGAATCAGCTCCTCGCCCTCCGCACGCAGGCCGGCGACGATGCGCAACGCGCGCCCCGCGTCGCCGCCGATGGCGGCATCGGCGAGACGGAACACGTCGTAGCGCGCATCGTCGGAAACCAGCGCGTCCAGCGCCTCGGCATCGAGACGGCGACCGGCGGCGAGCAGCGCGAGCTTGTCGATCTCCTGCGCGGCGGCGAGCAGGTTGCCCTCCGCGCGCTCGGCGAGCAGCGCGATCGCGTCCGGCGTCGCATCGACGCCGGACGCCTGCATGCGCGCGCCGATCCACGCCGGAAGCTCGTCCGGCCGCAGCGGCCACAGCACCAGCATCGTGCCGGCACGCTCGACCGCGTTCGACCAGGCGCCGGCATGCTTGCCGCTCCAGTCGTTGGCGGTGATCAGCAACACGGTGTCCGGCGGCGGCGCCTCGCACCAGGCGGCGATCGCGGCCGATCCTTCCTTGCCCGGCTTGCCGGTCGGCAGGCGCAGATCGATCAGCCTGCGGCTCGCGAACAGCGACATCGACTGACCCGCCTCGGCCAGCCGGCTCCAGTCGAAGCCGGTGTCGACGTCGAACACCTCGCGTTCGAGATAGCCCAGCGCCCGGGCGCGTTCGCGGAACGCATCGGCGGCCTCGATCACCAGCAGGTGCTCGGCACCGGCGATCAGTGCCACCGGCGGCAGTTCGCCGGCGGCGAGCTGCTTGCGGAATGCGGAGAGCGTCTGCGCCATCGCGGCATTGTACGGGCTGCCGCGGCGCGTGACCCGGATCGCGCCGACCGATCGGCGGGGAAATCCGCCGGGCAACGCCAGGCGCCGCCTCGACTCGCATCGCGCAACCGTCCGCACCGGGCACGCGCCACACCGCATTCGTCGAGCCGGTGCCGGAGCCGCCGACCCGCGCGATGCCAGTCAGCGCGCGCGGTTCGGCGGCGTGTTCGCGCAGGTGGATGAAACGCCCGGGCAGCCAATGGCGCGGATCGTGCCCGGCGATCCGCCCGACCCGGCATTCGCGGACGGCCTCGAGTGATCGCCGGGAGGACGGGCCGGGACGAAATGTCCCGATTGCGCATCCGGCTTCGTACTTCCCCGGTCGATCGGCCATGGTGGCCGCACCGGAGACGTCTCGATGATCGCTCGTCACACCCTTGCCCGCACCGCGCTTGTGTCCGCGGTGGCGCTCCTCGCCGGCGCGTTCGCGCCGCCGTCCCCCGCAGCCCCCGACCTCCCGGAGCGCATGGAAGGATCGACCGCGCCGACACCCCTCGCGCCCGACATCGGCGGATTCGCCGGTGGTGCCGTGCTGGTGGACGGCAACGACGCCGACGGCAAGACCGAACGCGCGATGCGCATCTACCCGTCCGTCTCCGGGTACTGGCTGGCCGGAGCCCGCTCCCTGGGCGGCAGCGGATACCAGGCGTTCATCGCCTCGATCGGCACCGACGGCACCCCTAACCTCGGCTTCGGCGCCAGCGGCGTGCTCCGCGCGGCGCTGCCGTTCTTCCCCCTGGATGTCGCGAACAAGCCGAATACCAACCGCTTCTACTACGCGGGCTACTACCAGACCTCGCCAAGCGCCGACTTCGAGTTCGCGGTGTATTGCCTGGAAGGCACCGACGGCACGCCCTGCTCCGGGTTCGGCAGCGTCACGGCAGGACTGGAGATCTATCCCATCGACAACTCGGGCGCGCACAACGACTTCGTCTCGCGCATTGCGTACCACGGTGGCCGCATCTACCTCGTCGGCACCGCCAGCGCCGATTCGTCGGACGACGACCGCGACATCGCGATCGCCGTGGCCGACGCCGAAACCGGCCAGTTGCTGCCCACCTTCGGCAACCGTCCGGGCCGACCCGGCACCATGGTGTTTCCGATCGACTACGTGACCGGCGGAACGGACCTGGCACACGACGTGAAGGTCACCGACGCCGGCGGACCGGGCGGCCACCGCATCTACATCCTCGGCGAAACGCAGCGCAGCACCGACGGCAACGACACCGACGGGATCGTCCTCGCGCTGAACGCCGATACCGGCCTGCTCGACACGACGTTCGCGAACAACGGCCGGCGCGTGGTCTACGCCGACCTCGGCGCCACGGTGAAGAAGGACGAGCTGCGCGCGATGACGATCACGCGCGACGGTGACATCGTGTTCGCCGGAAGTTCCATGGACGACAATGGATATCGCTATCCGTTGCTCTCCAAGTCGGACATCGACGGGTACTCCATCAGCGGATTCTGCGGCAACGTGAACGGCACCTGCGCCGAGCCGCACGCGCTGAGCACCTATCAGGCCGCGATCGGCATCGCCGAACGCAGCGGCACGCGCGACCTCGTGCTGCTGACCGCGATCAAGGACGACTTCTCCGGCGGCGACGGGCACTACCTGACGAACGTCGTGCAGCTCGGCCGCAACGGAAGCGCGCTGCATGGGCTGGCCTTCATCGACACCACGGGCTCCGGCTCGGTACGCCGCGGCACCAATCCCGCGAGCCTGTACATCGATTCCGACAACCGCGTGCTGGTGGCCGCCACGCGCACGTGGAGCGCGACACCGGCCGACTACGACATGCTGCTGGCGCGGTTCGTCGACACCGACACGATCTTCGCCGACCAGTTCGAGACGGTCCGGTAATCACCGAGCCGACCGGGGCCGCGCAGCCCCGGTCGCTTCTCAGGGCGCGAACTTCCCGATCGCCTCGATCCGGCGCAGGATCGCCTGCACCATGTCGCGTTCCAGTTCCGCGCCGAGGAGTTCCGTTTCGGTCGCCAGGCCGCGCGCCTGGGTGGAATCGAACACGAAGTCGCGCGACATCTCGATGGTCTGCATCGGCAGGATCGCGCCACCCGCGGCGTCGAGCACCTCGAACTCGACGCGGTAGCGCAGCGCGTACTCGCTGGCGCGCGCGTTGCTGCCGACGGACAGCACTTCGGTCGCCAGCGTGTTGACGGGAATGCGCAGCGTGGCGACGCCCGCGCCGGGCGCATCGACGACCTCGCTGCCGGCACGCTGGAGCGCACCGCGCAGGTCCCTGGCGAGCGCGCCGAAGCGATCCGCGATCTCGATCCGCACGCGCTGCATCGAGCCCGGCAGTTCGGCCTCGCGCCGCAAGTGGAAGCCGCACCCGGCGATGGCCAGGGCGAGGACGGCAAGCGCGACGCGAAGCACGTTCATGCGGATTTCCGATGAAGGGAACGAAGGCGCACCGATCATACGTCGCCCGCGACCCGCGCCGCGAGCGACTCCGATCCGTGCGGTCAGACGACGATGTTGACGATCTTGCCGGGCACGACGATGACCTTCTTCGGCGCGGCACCGGCGACGAACTCCTGCACGCGCGCATCCGCAAGCGCGATGCGTTCGATCTCGGCGCGCTCCGCCGAAGCCGCGACGTCGATCGTCGCGCGCAGCTTGCCGTTCACCTGCACCGCCAGCGTCACCGAATCGCGCACCAGCGCGCGCTCGTCGACGCGCGGCCACGGCACGTCCTCGACCAGTTGTTCGGCGTGACCGAGCACCTGCCACAGCGCGTGCGAGACATGCGGCGTCACCGGATCGAGCAGCAGCACCATCGTCTCCAGCGCCTCGTGGCGCACGGCGCGACCGGCGTCACTCTGGTCGTCGAACTTGCCGACGGCGTTGAGCAGTTCCATCAGCGCGGCGATCGCGGTGTTGAACGCGTAGCGGCGACCGATGTCGTCGGTCACCTTCTGGATGGTCTCGTGAACCTGGCGGCGCAGCGCCTTCTGCGCGGGCGTGAGCGTCGCCGGATCGATGGGCGGCAACGCGCTCCGCGCTCCGCGTTCCTCTCCAGGCCCGGCGCGGGAAGAGGAATCGGCACGACCCGCGATGTCGGGATGGTCAGGGCCGGACGCATGCGTGACGACCTCGCGCCAGAAGCGGCGCAGGAAGCGCGCCATGCCTTCCACGCCCGCCTCGTTCCATTCCAGCGACTGCTCCGGCGGCGCGGCGAACATCGAGAACAGCCGCACCGTGTCGGCGCCGTACTTGGCGACCATCGACTGCGGATCGACGCCGTTGTTCTTCGACTTGGACATCTTCTCGGTCGGGCCGATCGCAACCGGCTGCCCGTCCGCCTTCAGCACGGCCCCGACCACGCGGCCCTTCTCGTCGCGCCGGATCTCGACGTCGGCCGGGTTGATCCAGTCCTTCGAGCCGTCCGCCTTCTCGCGGTAGAACGTTTCGGCGATGACCATCCCCTGGCACAGCAGGTTGGTCGCCGGCTCGTCGCTGTGCACCAGCCCTTCGTCGCGCAACAGCTTGTGATAGAAACGGAAGTACAGCAGGTGCAGGATCGCGTGCTCGATGCCGCCGATGTACTGGTCTACCGGCAGCCAGTAGTTCGCACGTTCGTCGATCTGCGTGGCCGCGCCCGGCGAGGTGTAGCGCGCGTAGTACCAGCTCGACTCCATGAAGGTGTCGAACGTGTCGGTCTCGCGCTCGGCCGGCCCGCCGCACTGCGGGCAGGTGGTCCTGCGCCATTCCGGATCGGCCTTGATGGGCGACTTGACGCCGCTGAACGCGACGTCCTCGGGCAGCAGCACCGGGAGCTGGTCGTCCGGGACGGGCACCGCATCGCACTTCGGGCAATAGACGATCGGAATGGGACAGCCCCAGTAACGCTGGCGCGACACGCCCCAGTCGCGCAGCCGCCAGTTCACGCGCCGCGCGCCCTTGCCTTCCTTCTCGAACCGGGCGGCGAGCGCGTCGAACGCGCGGCGGAAGTCCAGCCCGTCGTACTCGCCGGAGTTCACCAGCCAGCCATGTTCGGTGTACGCGCCCTTCTCGATGATGTCGCGCTCGAATGCCTCCACGATGCCGAGCGCGGCGGACGGCTCGTACGGATCGATCGCACGGCTTTCGCCGAGCGCCGCGGTCATCGGATCGGGATTGCGCTGCGCGTCGCGGCCGAGTTCCGCGATCGCGTCACGCACCGCGTCGCTGACGATCACCATGCGGATCAGCAGGTCGTACCTGGTCGCGAACTCCCAGTCGCGCTGGTCGTGCGCGGGCACCGCCATCACCGCTCCGGTGCCGTAGCCCATCAGCACGAAGTTCGCGATCCAGATCGGCACCTTCTCGCCGGTGACCGGGTGGATCGCGACGAGGCCGGTATCGATTCCCTTCTTCTCGGCGGTTTCGATGTCCGCCAGCGCGGTGCCGCCCTTGCGGCATTCCTCGATGAACGCGGCGACCAGCGGCCTGTCCTTCGCCGCCTTCAGCGCCAGCGGATGCTCGGCGGCAACGGCGAGGTAGGTCACGCCCATCAACGTGTCGGGTCGCGTCGTGAACACGGTCAGCGGCTCGGCCTCTCCCTCGACTGCGAACTGGATCTCCAGGCCCTCGGAACGACCGATCCAGTTGCGCTGCATGGTCTTGACCGCTTCCGGCCAGCCCGGCAGGCGATCCAGTCCGTCGAGCAGTTCCTGCGCGTAGTCGGTGATCTTCAGGAACCACTGCGGGATCTCGCGCTTCTCGACGATGGCGCCGGTGCGCCAGCCGCGACCGTCGATGACCTGCTCGTTGGCGAGCACGGTCTGGTCGACCGGATCCCAGTTCACGACCGCGTTCCGGCGATACGCGAGGCCCTTGCGGAACAGGCGCGTGAACATGCGCTGCTCGTGGACGTAGTACTCGGGCCGGCAGGTGGCGAACTCGCGCGACCAGTCGATCGCATAGCCCATCTGCGCGAGCTGCGCGCGCATGTGCTCGATGTTGGCGTAGGTCCACTTCGCCGGTGCGGTGTCGTTCCTGATCGCGGCGTTCTCGGCCGGCAGGCCGAACGCATCCCAACCCATCGGCTGCAGCACGTTGCGCCCGTTCATGCGCTGGTAGCGGCTGATGACGTCGCCGATCGTGTAGTTGCGGACGTGCCCCATGTGCAGCGCGCCGGACGGATACGGCAGCATCGATAGGCAGAAGAACTTGGGCCGGGCCGGGTCTTCCTTCACCTCGAAGGCGCGGGTTTCGTTCCAGAACTTCTGCGCGGCGGTTTCGACCGCCTGCGGATCGTAGGTTTCGTGCATGGAGGCGCCGGAGGGATTCGCAGCGGAAAGACGGAGAAGCGTAGCGCAGGGGGCGCGGGCCGTCACCGTCGCCGGTGGCGCTCGCAGCCGCACCGCGCCGTGCCCGTCAGGCTGCCGGGCCGCCCGTGTCGGGGCGCGTGCGCGAAAGGCGAGTCGCATCGCAGTCGACTGACTCGAGCACGCGCAACGGGCGCTGCACGCGGGTTTGGCACGATGGCGGCTGTGCCGGCCGGCCGACGCCGCGCGCCAGCAGCTAAGATGCGCACCTCGCCACCGCGGAGCCTTGCCATGATCCGAACCTCGATTGCAGCCGCACTCGCGTTCACCGGCGTCGCGTGCGCGATGGATGCCAGCGCGGCGGCCACGTCGACGATCCTGACCTGCGAGCAGGTGTTCGACAGCCGCAGCGGACGCATGCTCGGGCCGCACACGATCGAAGTGGCGGACGGTCGAATCCGCTCCGTAACGGCCGGCTGGCCAGCCGATGCTGCCTCGGCGTCCACGCAAGGTGCCACCTCGCACGCGCTGCGGACGTGCCTGCCGGGCTGGACCGACCTGCACGTGCATCTCGGCAGCCAGTCCAGCACGCAAAGCTACGCCGAAGGCTTTCGCCTCGATCCCGAGGACTACGCATTCCGGTCCGTCGGCTACGCCCGCAAGACGCTGATGGCCGGGTTCACCAGCGTGCGCGACCTCGGTGGCAACATCGCCCCGCACCTGCGCGACGCGATCGCGCAGGGCCATGTGGCCGGGCCGCGCATCTTCGCTGCCGGCAAGTCCATCGCGACCACCGGCGGACACGCCGATCCGACCAACGGCCTGAACGACCGCCTCGCCCACCTGATCGGCCCGCCGGGTCCGACCGACGGCGTGGTCAACTCCGTGGACGACGCGCGGCAGGCGGTACGCCAGCGCTACAAGGACGGCAGCGACGTGATCAAGATCACCGCGACCGGCGGCGTGCTCTCGTACGCGAAGTCCGGCGACGCGCCGCAGTTCACGGTCGACGAGGTGAAGGCGGTCGTGGATACCGCAAAGGACTACGGATACCGCGTCGCCGCCCACGCGCACGGCGAGGAAGGCATGTACCGCGCCGTGCAGGCGGGCGTGACCAGCATCGAGCACGGCACCTACATGAGCGACCGGGTCATGAAGCTCATGAAGGAGAAGGGCACGTGGTACGTGCCGACGATCTATGCCGGCCGCTTCGTCGCAGACAAGGCGAAGATCGACGGCTACTTCCCGGAAATCGTGCGCACAAAGGCGGCGCGCATCGGCGCGCAGATCCAGGAAACCGCGGCGCGCGCATGGAAGGGCGGGGTGAAGATCGCGTTCGGCACCGACATGGGCGTCGGCCCGCACGGCGACAACGCACGCGAGTTCGTCTACATGGTCGAGGCGGGCATCCCGGCCGCATACGCGCTGCAGGCGGCGACGCTGCATGCGGCGACGGTGCTCGGCGTCGATGACCAGGGCGTGCTCGAGGCGGGCAAACGCGCCGACATCGTCGCGCTGACGGGCGATCCGCTCGACGACATCCGTGCCGTTCTGGACGTGGATTTCGTGATGAAGGACGGCAGGGTCTACAAGCGCGATGGCGCGGCGCTGCCGGAATGAATCCGCACTGGATCGGCACGGTCGCCGCCACGCTGACGACGGTTTCGTTCGTCCCGCAGGCGCTCAAGGCCCTGCGCACGCGCGACACGGCGAGCATATCGCTCGGCATGTACGTGGTTTTCACGCTCGGCATCGCCTGCTGGTTCGCCTATGGCGTGGCGCTCGGTTCCTGGCCGATGATGGTCTCGAACCTGATCACGCTCGCGCTTGCCGGCGCGATCCTGGTCATGAAGCTCCGCTTCGGATGACACGCGACGGCGCACCGCGCCGCATCGAGGGAACTCCGCAATGAACGACGACAGCCGATTCGAAGCATTCCGCATCCACGACGATGCCGAGGGCTACCGCTCCGGCATCGAGACGATGCGCGTCGGCGACCTGTCCCCCGGAGAGGTGCTGGTCAAGGTTGCCTGGTCCTCGGTCAACTACAAGGACGCGTTGGCGGGGACCGGCAAGGGCAAGATCCTGCGCCGGTTCCCGCTCAACGGGGGAATCGATGCCGCCGGCTACGTCGCCGCCTCGACCGACCCCGCATTCCGCGAAGGCGATACGGTGCTGTGTACCGGCTGCGGCCTGTCGGAAACGCGCGACGGCGGATATGCCGAATACGTCCGGTTCGACTCGAAATGGACGGTTCGCCTGCCCGCCGGCCTGACGCTGCGCGAATCCATGGCACTCGGCACGGCCGGCTTCACCGCCGCCCTCGCGCTGCTGCGGATGACACGGAACGGACAGGTACCGGAGATGGGCCCGGTGGTGGTGACGGGCGCCACCGGCGGCGTCGGCTCGCTGGCGATCGACATCCTGACGCGCGCCGGCTTCGAGGCGCACGCGATCACCGGCAAGGTCGACCAGTTCGACTGGCTCATCGGTCTCGGGGCGAAGCAATGCATCGCCCGCGAAGGGCTGCACTGGGGCCAACGTCCGCTGGAGACCGCACGCTGGGCCGGCGCCATCGACAATGTGGGCGGCGACATGCTGGCGGGCCTGACGCGCGTGATCCGGCCCTACGGCAACATCGCTTCCTGCGGCCTGGCGGCATCGGCCGACCTCGCGACGACGGTGATGCCGTTCATCCTGCGCGGTGTGAGCCTGCTCGGCATCGCCTCGGCCGGTACGGCGCGGGCGATCCGCGACGAGGTCTGGGAGCGGCTCGCGTCCGACTGGAAACCCGCGAATCTTGACGAAATCGCAAACCGTGAAGTCGCGCTGGCCGGACTGCCCCCGGTTTTCGATACGATGCTGGCAGGAGAATCGCATGGCCGCACCGTCGTGCGGATCGCCTGAAGGACGCTGGCGTCCACGGTCGGCACCTGTCTAGAATGGGCTTCCCCAGGGGGTTCTGAAGCAAATGTCGAAAGTTCTCATTGTCGATGATTCGCCGTCCCAGCTCGTGGGCATGAAGCGGGCGGTCGAGAAGCTCGGGCACGAGGTGGTCACCGCCGAAGACGGCGCGGCCGGCGTCGAAGTGGCCAAGCGCGAGTTGCCCGACCTGATCCTGATGGACGTGGTGATGCCGAACCTCAACGGGTTCCAGGCCACCCGCACGATCTCCAAGGATCCCAAGACCAGCCACATCCCGATCATCCTGGTCACCACCAAGGATCAGGACACCGATCGCGTCTGGGGCATGCGCCAAGGCGCGAAGGCCTACGTGACCAAGCCGATCGACGAGGCGGAACTGACCCGCGTCATCGTCGAGTACCTGACCGGCTCCTGATCGCGCGTCTCCGATCCGCGGTCCGGCTCAGGATCGCGGATCGAATGCGAACAGCTCGCCCATGCGCTGGTACAGCGCGCGCTGCACTTCGGTCTCCGCCGGAGGAACGCGCACGGCCAGCGTGACGATCTGGTCGCCGGCCGGACTGCCCGGCCAGCCCTTCCCTCGCAGGCGCATCCGCCGCCCCCCGTCGGAGCCGGCTGGAATGCGCAGTTCCACGTCGCCCGACAGCGTCGGCACCTTCACGGTCGCGCCGAGCGCCGCCTCCCAGGGCGCGACGGGAAGCGTGACGAGCACGTCCCGCCCTTCCAGACGGAAGCGTGCATCGTCGCGGAGCGAGACTTCCAGAATGAGATCGCCGGCCGGTCCGCCGTGGTTGCCGGCCTGGCCTTGACCGGCCAGGCGAATCTGCTGGCCCGGCATGATGCCGGCCGGAATCTTCACCTCCAGCGTACGCCCGTGCATGCCGTCACCCAGCACGATGCGCTCGCGCCCGCCGTGGAATGCCGTCTCGATGCCGATCGCGACCTGCGCGCGCACATCCTGCCCGCGACGCGGCGCGGACGAACGTCCCGCACCGGCGCGCGCACCGAACAGCGATTCGAAGAAATCGCTGAAGTCGCCGTCGATGCCATCGTCGAAATGCGCGCTCCCCCCCCATCCGGGCGGTGGCCCTCGAAAGGCGTCGCCACCGCGGAAACCGCCCGCGCGCAACTGGTCGTACGCCTTGCGCCGAGCGGAATCCTTGAGCGCCTCGTAGGCCTCGTTCACGGCCTTGAAGCGTTCTTCGGCCCCCGCTTCCCTGCTCACGTCCGGATGGTACTTGCGAGCGAGCCGGCGATACGCCGCCTTGATTTCGGTGTCGCTGGCGTCCGGCTTGACGCCCAGCGTCTCGTAGTAGTCCTTGAACTCCATGCGATGCGTTCTATCCCATGCGTGGAACGGAGGCGACGCATGCGCGCCCGACGGCAACGATGCCGACGTCCGCACCCGGTTTCGTCGCCCCCAAACGCGACGGCCCGCGGTCGAAGCCACGGGCCGCCCGTTTGTCATGGCGCGCCGCGCGCCGAGCGTATCAGGCGCGCCGCGCGTCGCCGGCCGATCAGCAGTCGATCGCGATGCGGCGCGGCGTGGTTTCCGGCTTCTTCGGGATCGCGATCTCCAGCACGCCGTTGCGGCCGGTCGCGGTGATGCCATCGGCATCTGCGCTGTCGGGCAGCGCGAAGCGGCGATGGAAGCTGCCGTAGCTGCGCTCGATGCGCGTGAACTTGCCGTTGGCCTCCGACTCCTTGAGCTCGGTCTTGCGCTCGCCCTTGATCGACAGGATGCCCTTGTCCATGCTCACTTCGATGTCCTTCGGATCCACGCCCGGAATGTCGGCCAGGATCACGAAGCGGCCGTCCTCTTCCTTGATGTCGACGCGCGGGGTCCACTGGCTGGTGACGACGCTGGACTGGTCGGTGTCGTCGCCGTTGAAGTAGCGGTCGAAAACGGACTTGATCTCGTTGCGCAGGTCGCCGCGCGCAATCCACGGGTTGTAATGGGTGATGGTCATGTTCCTCTCCGCAATGTCGGGGCGGCCGGGTGGCCGCGATGATCCCGAAATGGATGCGCGGAACGTGGTTTCAAGAGCGCCCGGGACTATGATGGAAACCTATCATGCGGGAAACGCGGACATGGCAATCGAAGTGGGCGACCGCATTCCGGCGGCGCAGCTGAACTACCTCGCCGACGGCGTGCAGACGATCGGCACCGACGCGATCTTCGGCGGGCGCAAACTCGTGCTTTTCTGCGTTCCCGGCGCGTTCACGCCGACGTGCACGGAGCGCCACCTGCCCGGCTACGTTGCGCAGCTGGACGAGTTCCGCCGACGCGGCATCGACGTCGCCTGTCTCGCCGTCAATGATCCGTTCGTGATGGCGGCGTGGGCACGTGCGGAGAACGTGCCAGCGGAGATCCGCATGCTTTCCGACGGCAGCGGCGAATTCGTGCAGGCGCTGGGCCTGGCGATGGACGCGACGCGCTTCGGCATGGGTGTGCGCGGCAAGCGGTTCGCGCTGTATGCCGAGGACGGCGTGGTACGGCATCTCGCCGTGGAAGCACCGGGCGAGTTCCGCGTGTCCGCCGCCGAGGCCGTTCTCGCGGCCATCTGACGGACACCTGCGCCGCGCGCGAACGCGCGCAGCGGCTCGCCATCAGGGTTGCGGATCGCCGGGCGGCGTTTCCACCGCGGTCTCGCCAGCGCCGCTCTCGTCGGTACCGGCATCGCCATCGAGCGGATCGACACGGATCACGCCGACAAGCGACTCGTCGTCCGGCAGACGGATCAGGATCACGCCCTGCGTGTTGCGGCCGACGCGCGCGATCTCGGACGCGCGTGTGCGGACGAGCGTGCCCTGATTCGAGATCAGCATGACCTCGTGTGCCTCGTCCACCAGCGCGGCGCCGACGAGGTTGCCGTTGCGTCCGGAGCACTGGATGCCGATCACGCCTCGGATGCCGCGCCCCTTGCGTGGATACTTCGACAGCGGCGTGCGCTTGCCGTAGCCGTTCTCCGTTGCGGTGAGCACGCAGGCTTCCGCGGCGCCGGATTCGTCGGCCTGCTGGGCATCGGACTCGATCGCGTCGGCCGCATCGTCGTCGCCTTCCTCCTGCTCGGCGGCGTGTTCCACGACGAGCAGCGAAACGACCTGCGCGCCGTCGGCAAGGCGAATGCCGCGCACACCGCTGGCAGTCCGGCCCATCGCGCGAACCTCGTCCTCGGCGAAACGCACGGTGCGTCCATTCGATGCGAACAACATGATGTCCCGGTCGCCATCGGTCAGCTGCACGTCGACGAGTGCATCGTCGTCATCGAGGTGGATCGCGATCTTGCCGCGCTGCAACTGGAACGCGAATTCCGGCAACGGCGTCTTCTTGACCGTGCCGTTGCGCGTCGCGAAGAACACGTAGCGCCCTTCGTGGTAGTCGCGCACGGCCTGGATGGCCTGCACCTTCTCGCCCGGTTCCAGCGGCAACAGGTTGACGATCGGCTTGCCGCGCGCATTCGGGCCGGCGTCGGGCAGTTTGTAGACCTTGAGCCAGTAGACGCGTCCGGCGCTGGTGAACACCAGCAACGTGTCGTGGGTGTTCGCGATCCACAGGCGCTCGACGAAATCCTCTTCCTTCATGGCGGTCGCGGATCGCCCCCTGCCGCCACGCCGCTGCGCGCGATACAGGCTGACCGGCTGGCGCTTGGCGTAACCGGCATGCGACAGCGTGACGACGACGTCCTCCGGCTCGATCAGGTCGAGGATGTCGAGATCCTCCTGACTCGCCTGGATCAGCGTGCGGCGCGGATCGCCGTACTGCTCCTTCAGCGCCACGAGTTCGTCGCGGATGACCCGCAACAGCACGTCCGGATTCTCGAGGATCTCGATGAGGCCGGCGATGGTCTCCAGCAGTTGCCGGTACTCGTCGCCGAGCTTCTCCTGCTCGAGGCCGGTGAGTCGGGCGAGGCGCATTTCGAGGATCTGCTGCGCCTGCGCTTCGGAAAGCTGGTAGCCGTCGTCGAACAGACCGACACTGGCCGAAAGCCCTTCCGGCCGCGATGCGTCGGCGCCGGCTGCCGCGAGCAGCGCGCGTACCATGCCCGGCTCCCAGCGACGCGCGAGCATGCGCTGCTTCGCCTCGTCCGGGGTCGGCGACGTACGGATCAGTTCGACCATCGCGTCGATGTTGGCCAGCGCGACGGTCAGGCCCTCGAGGATGTGCGCGCGGTCGCGTGCCTTGCGCAGATCGAAGATCGTGCGCCGCGTGACCACTTCGCGCCGGTGGCGGATGAATGCATCGAGGATTTCGCGCAGCCCCAGGGTGCGCGGCTGGCCGTCGACCAGCGCAACCATGTTGATGCCGAAGGTGACCTGCAGTTGCGTCTGCTGGAACAGGTTGTTGAGCAGAACGTCGGCCGAGGTATCGCGGCGCACCTCGATCACCACGCGCATGCCGTCCTTGTCGGACTCGTCGCGCAGCCCGTCCTGGGCGATGCCCTCGATCTTCTTTTCCTTGTGCAGCTCGGCGATCTTCTCGATCAACCGCGCCTTGTTCACCTGGTACGGAAGCTCGCTGATGACGATGGTCTCGCGACCGTTGTCGTCGCTCTCGATCTCGCACCTGGCGCGCACGAGGATGCGCCCGCGGCCCGTCTTGTACGCCTCGACGATGCCTGCCGAGCCGTTGATGATGCCGGCGGTCGGGAAATCCGGCCCCGGCACCAGTTGCATCAGGTCGTCGAATCCGAGTTCCGGATCATCGATCAGCGCAATGCAGGCGGACAGCACCTCCGACAGGTTGTGCGGCGGGATGTTCGTGGCCATGCCGACCGCAATGCCGGCCGAGCCGTTGACCAGCAGGTTCGGGATGCGCGTCGGCAGGACTGCCGGTTCGAGTTCCTTCTCGTCGTAGTTGGGGACGAAGTCGACCGTCTCCTTGTCGAGATCGGCGAGCAGCTCGGATGCGATGCGGTCGAGACGGCATTCGGTGTAGCGCATGGCCGCCGCACTGTCGCCGTCGACCGAGCCGAAGTTGCCCTGTCCGTCGACCAGCGTGTAGCGCAACGAGAAATCCTGCGCCATGCGCACCAGGGCGTCGTACACCGCCGACTCGCCGTGCGGATGGTATTTGCCGATGACGTCGCCGACGACGCGCGCGCACTTGAGGTACGGGCGGTTCCAGACGTTGTTGAGTTCCTGCATCGCGAACAGCACGCGGCGATGCACGGGCTTGAGGCCATCGCGCACGTCCGGAAGCGCACGCCCGACGATCACACTCATCGCGTAGTCGAGGTAGCTCTTGCGGACTTCGTCCTCGATGTTGACGCGAATGATTTCTCTGGCCAGCTCTGCCATCCGGAGCCCTCGACTGTCCTGGAATTCCCGCGCGCCCGACCACGCAGCATGAAGGCTGTGCCGGCGCGAAGGAAACGCGGGATTCTACCACATGGCCCCGTCTGGATGGCCGGATTTTCCCGTGATTTCGCGGGCTTTCGCCGCGTGCGCGGCGTCACCGCCCGCGCGTACCGTTCGCCTCGCCCGCACCCTTCGGCGTGCGGAAGATCCAGAACTTGGAGCTCAGGAAGTTCACGACCGCTCCGGCCGCGGAACCGACCGCGACGCCGATCGCGGGCCATGAATGGACGACCGGGAACAACGCGAGGCAGAGCGCATACGCGCCGTAGTTCAACGCGAAGCCGAACGTCATCGCCACGAGGTAACGTGCAAGTTGCCGGCGACGACTGCCGCTGCCGTGTCCGGCGAAGGTGTAATGGCGATTGAATGCCCAGGTTGCCGTCGCGGCAGCCAGGAAGGAAAGCACGCGCGCGGCGTAGGGATTGGCATCGAAACCTCTGACCAGCCATTGCACCACGCCGGCATCGACGACGAATCCCAGCACGCCGCTGACGGCGAACAGCAGGATCTGTCGGCGCAATGCCATCGTGTGTCAGGGATCGGCGAACAGCGCCGCCATGCGCGACGCGTCGGGCCGTTCGACGATGCCACGCTCGGTCACGATTGCGTCGATCAGCTTGGCCGGCGTCACGTCGAATACCGGATTCCATGCCTGCGCGCCATCCGCGACCATGCGCCTGCCGCCATGCAGGAACAGTTCGTCCTGGGCGCGCGCCTCGATCTCGATCGCGTCGCCGTGGGGCGTGGCCATGTCCACGGTCGACGAAGGCGCGACGACCATGAAACGCACGCCGTGATGGCGGGCCGCGATCGCGAGCGAGTACGTGCCGATCTTGTTCGCGACATCGCCATTGGCGGTGATCCGATCGGCACCGACGATCACCCATTGCACCTTGCCGGACTTCATCAGGTGCGCGGCGGCGGAATCCGCGATCAGCGTCGCGGGAATGCCGTCGCGCAGGAGTTCCCAGATCGTCAGCCGCGCCCCCTGCAGCCAAGGGCGGGTTTCGCCGGCATAGACGTGACGGATGCGACCCGCCTCGAAGCCGGCCCGGATCACGCCGAGCGCGGTTCCGTAGCCGGCGGTGGCGAGCGAGCCGGTATTGCAATGCGTGAGGACGCCGACGCCAGCGTCGAGCAGCGCGGCACCGAGGCGTCCCATCCGGCGATTCGCGGCGAGATCCTCGTCCTGGATGGCCTGCGCCTCGCGCTCGAGGTCGCCCGGGTCGACGCCGGCACCGCGCATGCGGTCCAACGCCCACATCAGGTTGACCGCGGTCGGCCGGGAAGCACGCAATGTTGCGAAGGCCGACTCCAGCGATCCGGCTCCCTGCTTGGCCGCCAGCACGATGCCCCATGCCGCCGCGATGCCGATCGCGGGCGCGCCTCGCACCACGAGGTCGCGGATCGCGACCGCGACCTCGTCGGCGCTGCGGCACTCCACGAACGACTCCTCGGTCGGAAGGAGGCGCTGGTCGAGCAAACGCAATCGATCGCCCGCCCAGGTGACGGCTCGGATCGAATCATGGGAAGTCGTTGCGGGCATCATGCTTGGCTGTGCATGTCGGCTGGGCGCGCCAGCCTAGCAGCGCAGCAGGCCTCACGGCGAGAATCGCGCCCGGGAAGCAACACGGCAAGCGACGACGCGGAAGGGATGGATCGGGCCGACGCAGATGGTACGCACGCCGGATTGGTGGGCGGTGCAGGGATCGAACCTGCGACCCTTGCCGTGTGAAGGCAATGCTCTACCGCTGAGCTAACCGCCCCTGGACGTGAACAGAGTCCCGCGACCACTTGCGTCACGCCTCGCCAGCCGAGGCGATGGCGCAGCTGCGCCACCGCCCGGTGGGTCTGGTGCCGGAGAAGGGAATCGAACCCCCGACCTACGCATTACGAATGCGCCGCTCTACCAGCTGAGCTACTCCGGCGAGGGGCGCGGAGTATAGACATTCGATCGGCCAGCTACAACCGCCGAGGCGGAGATGTCACCAACAAGGGCCGTTCGTACCCGTGTCACTCGGCGCATCCTTGAACCCGGTGTTGTTGATCGTCAACGTGCCGCAGCTGTCGCCGGCCTGAGGCCCCTGCGGTGCTGCCCGCAACGTGAATGTCTGTGCAGCGCCTGCGTCGATGGATACGGTGTAGTAACCATGCTCCGTCGTCCCGCTGCTTATGCCCAAGTCAGAAAGCGTCTCAGCGTACCTGTTGCGATTCGTGAAGAACCGCTCCTGTGCAGCTGCAACACGCATCAACATCTCTCGCCCCTCGGCGCGACGCGTCCTCTCCACATAACGCTGGTAGCTGGGTAGCGCGATCGCGGCCAAGATGGCGACGATCGCGACCACGATCATGACTTCGATCAGAGTGAAGCCCTTCTTGTTGCTCATCGACATCGCTCCATACTGTTCGTCACGGGTCGGCTGCGCCTTCCGCCAACCAAGTGTTCCCCTTGTCGCATCTAAAGGAGTTGATCGAGCAACTCGCGCCAAGCATTACGATGCCAGACATCGTCTGCCAGCGCCTCCTCCAAGGCTTCCTTGATGTCATTATCCATCGTAGCCGGAAGTCCCGGGATCAACAGACCACCACCACCGGGGCGCGTGACCGGGTTGCCTGGTGGCGAAGCCAATCCGAGTACCGCTCCGATCGTTCCGATACCCCGAATCGTGCCTATCGCCGGATCCGTCCGGGTACGTGCGCCACCGGTAGCCGCATCCACGACCATCAATGCATAACGAGCTCCTGGATCACAGGGATCCTCCCCCTTCGGAATCAGCGAATAGAGCAATGCCAGATTCGCCGAAAACAACGGCGCCGCCCTGCGCTGAGCTCGTTCCCCCGCCTCGGGAGCACCGGCAGCCGCATTGCTGCCACCAACGTTGATCGGCAACCGCCACCCCAGTGCCGGAACCGCCACGGGATCACCCGTTGTGGTATCGGCCAACATCATGTCGGGCGCGCCCGCTTGAACCGATGCGGGAGGGCTCCAGCCGGAGATCTGCCGAACGTCAGCCGCCTGAGCAACATGTTGAGTGACAAGATCGCTCACGCGGATTGGATAGAAGGCGCTGCCGGTGCCCATATCGCGAATGCCATAGAACGCCTGCTCGGGAATCAAGCTGGTGCGATCCGGCAACCCGATGTACTTTCCCGCGCCAATGACGTGAATCGGACGAAGCGTCGTTGGATCGCGCAATGACGTCGGCATGAAGGAGAACGGCTGATCACCAGGCGCGGCTGCACCGCCATTGCCGTATGTGGTGAACATGAGGTCTACCGTCCAAGCGGCCGGATCGTCACTGCTAAGATCAAAGCGCCACAGATTGCCGGCAAGATCTCCAGCGACGGCGAAATCACCCACTTGATTCGAGTCGCTGTCATAGATCACGGGCGTCGACAGACCAAACGTCTTGAAGCCTGGCGGCATCGCCTGCGTTGCCGTGCTCGTCTGGATCTCCCGGACAAGCCGTCCCGTCTTGAGATCAATGACGAGCAGCGACGTGCGTCCTGCTGCAACCTCATTGCTAGCGGGATCCAACGGATCGGTCGGGAAGTATCCGCTGGACACGATCGCAAACCAGTGATTGCCACCTACCTCATAATTGAGCCTGGTGACATTGACGGAATCATATGTATAACCAAGCGACCGGCAGTAACGCACGCCAGCCGTACAAGCATCGCCGCCATCAATCCCCTGATCTTGCGGTCCACTGGTGAATTCCCAAAGCGGATCCGGAGCAACCGGATTCGTGACATCGATTGCGTAAACACCACGACCACCAAGTCGCAATGCGCCGACGAGCATCGTGCGCCAGCCATTCCCATCGTTGAAATCAACATCGATTTCGCCAGGTGCTGCATCGACCCCGGCAACAAGTCCAACCTCATTCTGCGTGGACTTAGTCAGCCGGAAGTTCTCGATCAGCAGATTCGGCACGTACGCCCATGCCTCCTCTCCGGTCTGAGCATGAAATGCGTGCAGCATTCCGTCATTGGAACCAACGTACAACATGGGTGTACGTGATCTCTGGTTGTTCTGATAATCCGCGTAGGTAGCGAACTCCGAGCCGGAACCGAGATTACGATATCCACTGACTGGCGAGGAAACATATTCCGGTTGCGCCTTGATCACGGCACCAAGCACCGAACTACGCGTACGAAACTTGGGTAAAGTCGTCGTCTCGTGTGTACGATTTCCACGAAGGTATTCCACGCGTTCCTCACCCCAGCTGTCGCACTCCCACCGTGCGCTCGCTCCGCCACAACTAGCCCGTGCGGACTCCGGCAAATCGAGCCGAATCGTGGACGGATCAACGCTCAGTCGCTCGCGCTGCCTCGCCGAGATCCCGCCCCACGTAAAATCACGCCGTGTACCAGGCACGCCATCGGACGTATAAATCACCCGCGTATTCGGGTCGCGAACCGGGTATGTGGTGCCCGGCATGCTCGGGCATGGCCCGCCTGTCAACTTGCAACCCGCATCCCAATCGACACCAATTGCTTCCACAGTTTCCGGATCAAGTCGATTACGTGTAACGAAACCCGACCAGTCGGTCGTATCATAGCCGGCCGAATAGCCTGTAGTCCCGTCAGTGACTAGAGGCAGCGAAACCGACATGGCAGTGGAGGCTCCGCGCCGTGCGATGATGCTGGCGATGATCTCGCTCAAGGCACTGATCAGCTCCTCCGGATTACTTGCCGCGAAGAACTTGCCTCGACTATTTACTGCCGCATGCCAGATATCATCCACCTTGGGCGCTGTGTCGCTGTACGGCGAGCTCCCGGCCAACGCAGGCCAAGGAAGATGGCCGAGACGTAGCTGTTCGTATGCAAAATCCGTACGAGGGATAGTGCCTGAAATACCGAATCCAATCATGAACTGGACCACATGTGGCCAGCTTGCCGGATCATTGGCAGGATTCCAGAAAATTTCCTTGTTGTCGCGAGGATCCACTCCACTTGGAAGTGGAACACCAAACAAGCTGGTCGACCGATCCGGGATGAACGGCGGCACTTTCAACCGGGTTGAAGGATCTCCCATGAAATCGGGACGCAGATTCGTCGCCCAATAGTGATAGGCAATATCTGCCATGGTTCGCTGGTTCGGGCCGGACTGATTCCAGACGATTGAACTTTCGGTATCCGAAGTCGAGAAGGTTCGCCCATCCGGAAGTACACCACCCGACATGTCATTGAGCGCGGTCGTGACGGTGCTGCTGTTCCAGAAACCATCGCTCATGTTGATATGAAAGTTCTGGCGACAGCTCAATTCCCGATCGAGATCGCGATCCCAGTACGGATTCGTGTCTACAGCACCGCTTCGCGTGAAAAGGTCCCCCGCACGCCGTGTCGCAGCTTGATTTGGCGTACCACCAGAAACGGGAGACGAGAACAACCAATCGTAGAAGCGCGTGCGTACCGTTCGCTGACCCGCAGCCGGGCTACTCGGAACGTCCTTGAACTTGTAGACGCTCGTACTGCCACCGATCTGGTTCTGGTTGATGTTCTGCCATGCGACACGAATATTCTCATCGAACGGCGCATATGCCCTTGAAACGGCCGTCTTCGCCGCAAGATGCCGAGTGTGGTAGTATGAATACCAATTTGCGAAGTTCTGTCGCTCCGCAGCGGGCAACGCCACCCATTCCCAATTCGACGCCGTGTAAAGATTGCTGCGCGCCGTAGCTGTCAACAGTCCATCCGCATCCAGAGGAAGCGCAACGCCTGTCTTCAGTCGGTAATACCCGGCCGCATTGCCACAGAAGCGAGTACCAGTCCCGAGATTGCGCTGCGTGCTGGCGGCTGGTGAGTTCGGCCGATTGACCTGAATACCGTTGTCCCACGCAGCCGTGAAGTTCGCATCGGGCATCTGCGTGAGACCATCTGCCAGCAAAGGTGGACGGTATGTCGCATTTGGATTGTAATATACGCCGTTCATCGCCCATGAACGTGGATTGGCGGAATCCGTTATACGTGGATCGATCAATCCCGCGCACAGATAAGGACCGGCACCTGACGGATAAGAGGCGCTACTGGTCGTATTCTGTTGGTCCGTAGCCCCCCAGCCAGCTCCCGTATACGGCCGTTGATCCGGCATGAAGTTACGCCCCATCGAACCCGAGTCATCGAGCGTAAGAACGAGATTCGGCGCGACGCTGGAAGTAAGTTCCGGAGGGGTTGCCAGGAGATTGACCGTGCCATCCGTTGCAGCACGTACTGGCACAGGCGCGACTCCGATGCCGGCAGCTACGCTGATCATCGCAACGAGTGCGGACGTCCGGAACAAGCCATGCATGTGGTTTGCACTCATGATGAATTTCCTGTCAGTTACGGACTCACGGCACTGGTGCCGCTCCTGGATTGGTTCCAGTATTCGTCAAATCAATCGCTGAATACACGCTTTCGACAATGCGCTGGACCGCCGCGCTACCGCCTTGGCTACGCGATGTGATCCTGTAGAACTCGTGCTTGCCCGCAAGAGTGGTCGTTTCGGGGTCATACACACCCGTTTGCATTCCACCACCCAAGGGAAGATCCGGCCCCAGATTCTCGAGCGCAATCACCGGCTGCTCCGCCAAGCCCGCGGTCTCGGAAGGTTCGATCGTGCCGGTCAGCGCAAGTCCATACGGAAGCGAATTAAGTGCTGTCGCGGCTATGGCCTCCGCCCAGCCGTTGGCGGAACGAAAAGTCTGTATCGCAGACGGTAATCCGCCATCACTACGCACTCGATGCACGCAGCCGGCAACCCCTCCGGTACTGTTACCAGTTGCATCCGTTAGACATGGCGGCAATGGCTGTCCGGTCGCATGATCGAAGCTCAACTGCCAGAGGTGCTGCTCACCGCCGCGCGCACCGCTTTCGGCCCCGAGCAACCCCAACTGCCGATTGCGCATGTTGCCGGTCATTTTCTCCTGAAGGATCGACGTACCGGTCGCAGTAAGGGCAAGCAACGTCAGGAGAATCAGGAATACCAGCGCGACGAACAGAACGGCACCGTCCTGCCGGCGGAAAATGAGCAAGCGATTTGGACGGATCATCAGGAACTCCTGCTTACGGATTGCGATTGCGAACCATGACCTGCGTAACAAACTCCCGGCGAAGCATGCTCCCGGCAACCTGACCAGAAGCAAGCGTGGTGCTCCCATCCGCTGCCACATTCGTGGTCACCCCCTGAAAGACGAACGAGCGACTGATTGCATCCAGATTGTGGATCTGGTCAGTCGAGTTCACCAAGAGATGTACTTCCACCGCGCGGACATCACGCCATAGACAACCTGAAGAATTTACCAATCCTTCCGGCGCCGCAGTGCACAACGCGACGTCTGCTGCATCAACCTCGTCCGCAGTCATGTAGCGCGTTGTACCATTCGAGTCGAGCACACCATAGCGAAGCTCGAGTTGATCGACTCCCTGCACTACATCTTCCGCGGGACCGCCGTTCACGCGCCGTACAAGCGTTGGAACAAGATCACGGATCCCGGCGTCGGGGTCCATGTTCTCGCGAAAGACAAGAAAATAGGAGACCGTAACGAAATCGGACCAATCGAACGCACGAATCTCTGTGACTGCGCTTCCCTTGCACATGGTGGATGGAGCCCCTGCCAACAGACTGCCACCTACGGTGAACGATGCCGGCGGCTGATCAGGCCCAGGTCCGGACATGCCCGAAACTGGCAGCACCACAGAGCCCATGCAACTGGATATGACGACTGCCGCAGGCGTAGAACTTGGAGCCGCATCGTCTCCCGTCTGATTGATCAACGGAATGACGGTCCCATCAACGATCTCGTCTCCGTTGGTGCCGCAATCATTTGCCACAGCCGTCGCCGCATCGAAAACCTTTACCGGCCAACCGGTTCCGCTCTGATATCGGATCGTCAGCACATCCGAATTAGGCACGCGCTGATCGACCGCAAGACTTTCGTTGGCATACGCGCCCAAGGCAGGAATACTGCAACCGGACGAACATTCGTATCCCTGCACGAAGAGGCTGGGGTCGATACGGTACGGACTCCCGCCTCCCAACGTTCCAGTGGAACTATCCGGGAATGGCAACGATGTCACGTACGAAACCATGGATCGCGATGCCCAGATCGGCGTTCGATCCGCGCTCGTTGTTGCATTGCCCGTGTAATTGCTGCAGCGCTGCGCACCAAGCATGCGCAAATCGGCGTCGATGCGAGCCACGGCATAGCGCCCGTTTTCCTGAAGACGGGCAAGCCCATTCTGCAGCTTGTTGGTTCGACTTGTGCCGTCGAACAATTGAAGAATGCCGAACGTCAGAAGCAATCCGAGAACGATTGCCACCATGATTTCCACGAGAGTAAACCCCGCCGCCGAGCGAGATCTCAGTGGACTGCTGAATGTCTGGCGCATCATCTTGCAAGCCACTCCGTCACGGCTGGAAAACCCAAGCAAACGTTTGATCGTCCGGTGCTCCCGTTGCACTGCGATCAAGCGATGCCTCACTCCAGGAAATCGAAATCGTGCACAGTCCGTCGAAAGGCGATGCCGCCTGTTGTTCCGGCGTATCGCTCAGCAGAGACCCATCACAGTCGATGATGGCCGATGCATTGGGCAGGAATGCGGCCAGTTGCTGCTGGAACAGCCACTGGTCACGCTGGACGATCTGTGAGTTCGTACATGGCACGCCCGAACCGCAAGGATCGGATCCACCGCCCGGTGTATAACTCCCGTTGTAACTTAGGATTTGCCCGACGTTCCCGCGCATTCGATCCGCCATCGCCTCGGCAATGGATGAGGCCTGGGTCCGAACATAGGCGCTCTGATTTGTCCGAACGGAAACAACCATGAGTGCCGCCATTCCAAGCAGGCCCAACGAAAATATCAGGAGGGCAATAAGCACCTCCAGCAGGCTGAAACCTGACGACTTGTTGTTCATCAGCATGACCGCTCTCCTGAAGTGCCTCAACACGAAGGCGGAGGATTGGCCGGATCGGACGTCCCTCGACGCCGGCTGCTCACAATGCCGCTTCCGAGAACCTCAACGATGCGATCTTCTTGTGCATTCGCATGCTCGGTGGGTCTGCAAACACGAAACGCTGTCGCCACACCCGACTCCAGTGCGCCCGCCGCATTGAACGTCACACGCGGACCCAACGCCGTGACCGGATAGCTGGGATCCTTGCGAAACTCCGACACCTGCTCATCATTGGCCATGTCGGGAGGAACGCAATCCTCACAGGCAACTACCCAGCCATTGCTCCAATTGCCACTTATAGACTCCACAAAGACAGGACGCCCACGTTTCACTGCCTCGGTACGCGCGAGGTTCAGCGCATGCACGAGCCCCATCGTGGAGTCCGACACATTCATGCGGATGTTGAATTCGCGGAAACTTGGAAGTGCCAAGGTAGCCAGCACCGCGATGATGCCGATCGTCACGAGCAACTCGATCAATGTGAATCCATTTGATCGATTCATCGCATTCGGTGTTATGGAATACATGTATCACCCGCATTAGGCTGCAGTTTTTCAGCGGCACATAGCGTCCGCATCGGCAGAGATCCATATCGCCAGAACCAACTCCAGGGCAGCGTCATTTCGCCCGAGCCAAGACGTAGACGAGATTGTCGAACTGCACCACCAACCCTTTGCTTCCCATGTGGTAGTCGAAGCTGGCCAGCTCGCACTCCACATGCAATGACGTTGTGCGATCACCAAGACCAAACCGACCTCTGAAACCGGCGATCAATCCGGGATCGATCACGCCGCCCTGGAACAGTTCTTCCGACGACAACATCTGGCGTTCGAAGGTCGCCTTTTCGCAGCCGAAATACCCTGGCGCAGCGACCGAATCGCCATTGAACGTGATGATGCTACCTATACTCAGCGGGTCGACAGGCTCGGGCGAGGTCGGCTCGATCCAGTCCGGACGAACAGCCTCGACTACACGCCAGGATCCCGCGAATCCGTCCTGCGCAGACGCAGACGACACTCCAACCGTCAGAAGAACCAGCGTTGACGTGATGAACGCCGACAGTGACTTGCTTGCCATGCCAGACTCCTCGCCTTGTCACATTCCGACACGCTAGCCAAGCCGTGCAAACCCGGCAAGGAACAAACTCCCTGAGGTATGAATTTCCGGACAGACGGCGACCGCCGCACCATCGGCGAACGGCCCTCCTCAGGCCACAACCCGCAGCCGCAGTTCCTTCGGAAGGGCGAACGTGACGTTCTCGGACTCGCCTTCGAGATCGAGCACGCTGTCCGCACCGGCGGCGCGCAGCGCTGCGACGACCTCGCGCACGAGGCTTTCCGGGGCGGAAGCGCCGGCGGTGACGCCGATGCGGGTGCGGCCCTCCAGCCATTGCGGGCGAATGTCGGCGGCGCCGTCGATCAGCCAGGCCGGCACGCCCTGCTTCTCGGCCAGCTCGCGCAGGCGATTGGAGTTCGAGCTGTTCGGCGAGCCGACCACAAGCACGAGGTCGCATTCCTGCCCCAGCTTGCGAACAGCATCCTGCCGATTCTGGGTGGCATAGCAGATGTCGTCGTGGCGCGGTCCCTGGATCGCCGGAAAGCGGCGCCGCAAGGCGGCGATGACGGCCTCGGTGTCGTCGATCGAAAGAGTCGTCTGCGTCGCATAGGCGATGCGCTCGGGATTGCGCGGGCGCAGGCGATCCACGCATTCCGGGGTTTCGACCAGATGGATCGCGCCACCGAACGAAGGGTCCCACTGCCCCATCGTGCCCTCGACCTCGGGATGACCCGCATGTCCGATCAGCACGAGGTCGCGTCCGGCCTTGGCGTGGCGCATGACCTCCATGTGGACCTTGGTCACGAGCGGACAGGTCGCGTCGAACACGCGCAACCCGCGCCGGGTGGCCTCGGCACGCACGACCTGCGAGACGCCATGCGCGCTGAAGATGACCGTCGAGCCATCCGGAACTTCGTCCAGCTCGTCGACGAACACCGCGCCCTGCCCGCGCAACTTGTCCACCACGAACCGGTTGTGCACGACTTCATGGCGCACGTAGATCGGCGCGCCGAACGTCTCCAGCGCGCGCTCGACGATCTCGATCGCGCGGTCGACGCCGGCACAGAAGCCGCGGGGGTTGGCGAGCAGGACATCCATGGGCGAAGTATAGGAAATCAAGCGGGAATGCGTTGACGCGCCACCCGAGGCGGACGCATCGTTGCCGCAGTCAGGATCGACGCGCAAGAACAATGCCGAACATCACCAGAAGCACCGCTCCGACCGAAATTGCCGAATCGGCGACATTGAAGGCCGGGAAGTACCACGCATCGCGCCAATGGACCTGCACGAAATCGACCACGTGGCCGAATCGCACGCGATCGACCAGATTGCCGAGCGCGCCGCCGATGATCAGCGCGAACGGCAGCGCATTGCGCCAGTCGCCACGCCGCGTGCGGTACAGCCAGAACGCGAGCACGCCGCTGACTGCCAGCGCGAGGCCGCTGAACAGCCAGTGCTGCCAACCGTCCGCCCCCGCAAGAAAGCTGAATGCGGCTCCGGTATTGAAGGCCAGCGTCCAATTCAGGATGCCGGGGACGACCTCGTGCGGCTGGTACGGCTGCAGCGATGCCAGCGCCAGATGCTTGGTCGCCTGATCCGCCACGATCAGCAGCAGGGAAAGCGCCAGCCACACGAGCGCGTTCGGTCGCACCGACATCAGAACCAGCGCCTCGCCTCGCCGACGCCTTCCACGTTCTCGACGCAGCGCCCGCACAGCTCCGGGTCGTCCGCATGCGTGCCGACATCATTGCGGTAGTGCCAGCAACGCACACACTTCGGTGCCGTGCTCGCCACCGCCGTCACCCAGGCCTCCGCACCCTCGAGTTCCGCGCGCTGGACGTCCGCTCGCCCGTGCGGATCGGGCCGGGATGAAAGATCGAGCAGACGCAACTCCGACGTGATGAAGAAGAACCGCAATTCATCCGCGACTTCGGCATACCGGGCGCGCAGCGCCGGGTCTGCATGCACCGTCACTTCGGCCTGCAGGGATGCACCGATCGCGCCCGCGTTGCGCATGCCCTCGAGCAGCCGTGCGGACGCGGCACGAATGGCGAGCAGGTCCGCCCACCACGCGCGCTGCTCGGGATTGCCCTGTGTCGCCGCCAGTCCGGCATACCAGGTCTCGAACAGGACCGACTCGCCCCGTTCGCCCGGGATGAGCGGCCAGATTTCCTCGGCCGTGAAGGAAAGCACCGGCGCGATCCAGCGCACCAGCGCCTCGACGATGCGGAACATCGCGCTTTGCGCGCTGCGCCGCCCGTGGCTGTCGGCCTGCATCGTGTACAGCCGGTCCTTGGTGATGTCGAGATAGAGCGAGCCCATTTCGTTGGTGCAGAAGTTCTGCACTCGCGCGATCACCTCCGGGAAGTCATGTCGCTCGTAGGCGGCGACCACGGCCTGCTGCACGTCGTGCGCCTGCTGCACGGCCCATTGGTCGAGCAGCAACATGTCCGCGACATCGACCTGATGACGCGCGGGGTCGAAGCCGTCGAGATTGCCGAGCAGGAAGCGTGCCGTGTTGCGGATGCGCCGGTAGGCGTCGGCGACGCGCTTGAGGATTTCGTCCGAAAGCGCCATTTCGTTGCGGTAATCGGCCGAGGCGATCCACAGGCGCAGGATGTCCGCGCCGTAGGTCTTCATCACGTCCTGCGGCTCGATGCCGTTGCCGAGCGACTTGGACATCTTGCGCCCCTGCGCATCGACGGTGAACCCGTGCGTGAGCACCTCGTCGTAAGGTGCGCGGCCGTGCATCGCCGTCGAGGTCAGCAGCGAGGACTGGAACCAGCCGCGGTGCTGGTCCGACCCTTCCAGATACATCACCTTGTCGCCCGGCTTGCGCGCGAGTTGCGGCCGCTGGTCGAGCACGCAGAAATGCGTGACGCCCGAATCGAACCAGACATCCAGGATGTCGGTGACCTTCTCGTACCGGTCGGCTTCCTCGCCGAGCAGTTCCTTCGGATCGAGCGCATACCACGCGTCGACGCCTTCCGCCTCGACGCGGCGTGCGACCTCCTCCATCAACTCCACGCTGCGCGGATGCGGCTGGTGATCGACCTTGTCGACGAACAGCGCGATCGGCACGCCCCATGTGCGCTGGCGCGAGATGCACCAGTCCGGGCGCCCGGCGACCATGCCGGCGATGCGCTCCTCGCCCCACGCGGGAAACCATTGCACGTGGTCGTGGATCGATGTCAGCGCCGCCTCGCGCAAGCCGGCCTTGTCCATGCTGATGAACCATTGCGGCGTGGTGCGGAACACCACCGGCGTCTTGTGGCGCCAGCAGTGCGGATAGCTGTGCACGATCTTCGCTTCCGCGAGCAGATGCCCGTTCTCGCGCAGCAGCGCGACGATCGCATCGTTCGCCTTCCACACGAACTGCCCCTCGAACAGCGGCGTGCCGGGCAGGTACACGCCGTTGCCGCCGACCGGGTTGAGAACGCTGGCCGGATAGCGATCGATCAATCCGTACTGCTGACCGACGACGAAGTCCTCCGCGCCATGCCCGGGCGCGGTGTGTACGGCGCCGGTGCCGTCCTCGGCCGAAACGTGATCGCCGACGATGATCGGAATCTCCCGGTCATCGTAGAACGGATGGCGCAAACGAGGAGCCCCCCTTCCGCCTTCGGCACCTTCCCCCGCTTGCGGGGGAAGGGAAGAAGGAATGT
>Ga0207868_1000124_pt1 | contig 106658 bp, 92 predicted proteins | sample Passage237B_FD_187370 | JGI IMG/M metagenome (GOLD analysis project Ga0207868, IMG submission 187370) | Cellulose adapted compost microbial communities from Newby Island Compost Facility, Milpitas, CA, USA - Passage2 37B (SPAdes) (version 3) ...
GGGCGGCGAGCAGCTCGGCGTCGGCGCGAGCCAGCAGCTCCTGCGCACGACCGCTGGGGATCGTCATCTCGACCACCTCTCCTCCGCCTGACGTCCACCCAGTATCGAACGCGTGTTCGATCCCGTCAACCCGTCCCGCGGCCCCCGACCGCGCGACCTGCACCGGCGCGTGCCGTCGGGCTCCCGGGCCGCGCCCTAGAGTCGACCTCATGGCCGGACGACGCACAGGCTCCCACCGAGCACCCACACCCGGCCCCCTGCCCGGCCGCGGCCGTCGCCCCGACGTGCGCGCGCTGCGCGACACGTGGCCGCGCGGCCCGGTCGAGATCGCCACGGGGACCGTCGAGGTCGTCCCCGACCCCGACCACGCGGCCGGCGCCACGCTGATGGTCAACGGCGTCCCGAGCAGCTACCTCGACCTCGAGGACCCCGGCGTGCTCGCGTTCGAGTACATGCAGCAGATGGCGCTCGTCGTCGACGTCCTGCGCCCCGGCGACCCGCTGGACGTCGTGCACCTCGGGGCGGCCGGCTGCGCGCTCGCGCGCGCCCTGGACTGGGTGCGGCCCGGCTCGCGGCAGGTCGCCGTGGAGCTCGACACGAGCCTCCCGGAGCTCGTGCGCACCTGGTTCGCGCTGCCGCGCTCCCCCGCGCTGCGCATCCGGGCGGGCGACGCGCGCGCCGAGCTCGCGCGCATGCCCGACGCGTCCGCCGACGTCGTCGTGCGGGACGTGTTCGCGGGCGCGACGACCCCCGCGCACGTCACGACCGTCGAGATGGTGCGCGACGTCGCACGCGTGCTGCGCCCCGGCGGGGTCTACCTCGTCAACTGCGCGGACGGCTGCGCGCTCACGCGGGCGCGCAGCGAGGCCGCGACGCTCGCGGACGTGTTCGCGGACGTCGCCGCGGTCGCCGAGCCGTCGCTCCTGCGCGGGCGCGGCTACGGCAACGTCGTCCTCGCCGCCTCCGACGACCCGGACCTCCTCGCCGTCGCGGGCCTCGCGCGCGCGGTGCGCAGCCTCCCCGCGCCCGCACGCCTGCTGCGCGGCGACGAGCTGCGCGCGCTCGTCGGCGCGGCGCCCGTGCTGCGGGACCCGGGCAGCACGAAGGGGTCGCCGTGACGACGACGACCCCTTCGTGGAACGCTCGCGCCGCGGGCGCGGGCCGGGCTCAGAGCGGGCGGACCTGCTCGGCCTGCGGGCCCTTCTGGCCCTGCGTGATCTCGAACTCCACGCGCTGACCCTCCTCGAGGGTCCGGTAGCCCTGCGTCTGGATCGCGGAGTAGTGGACGAAGACGTCGGCGCCGCCGCCGTCCTGGGCGATGAACCCGTAGCCCTTCTCAGCGTTGAACCACTTGACAGCACCCTGTGCCATGTCTTGCTTCCTTGTCGTTCCACTCGGTGACGGGCGCGGACCTGCTCCGCTCCCGTTGCCGCAATGCCTCACGTCCTGCACCGGGTGGGCCAGCCTCGCGGCTGGTGGGACACCCGCCCGCCGGGGGATCCGGAGGGCGAGGGCACCGGTCAAGCGATCACGCCACTGCAACGAGATGGATCCTTGCACCGGCGATGTGTGCTGCGCCACGTCTGCGCGCGCTGGTTCGGCTCGATTCGACAACGATTGGGTAAACATGCACCCCGGCTGGGCCGCCCGGGTGACCAGGGCCGTCACCCGGCCGTGTCGTCCCCCTGCTGCGCGAGGAAGCGCTCGAACTCGGCGCCGATCTCGTCGGCCGTGGGCAGGTCGGTCGACTGCGCCAGCAGGCTCGTGCGGCCGGCGTTCCGGCTGAACGCGTCGTACTGCTCCTCGAGCGCCGACACCAGCTCGCGGACCTCGTCGGACTGGGCGACCTGGCGCTCGATCTCGAGCGTCGCGTCCGCCGCCGCCTCCTCGAGCCGGCCCGTGCGCAGGTCCAGGCCGGTGGCCCGCTCCACCGCCCGCAGACCCGCGATCGTCGCCTGCGGGTACTGCGACTGCGCGAGGTAGTGCGGCACGTGCACCGCGAAGCCCATCGCGTCGTGCCCCGACTCCCCGAGCCGCAGCTCGAGCAGCGCACCCACGCTCGCCGGCACCTGGACCGTCCCGAACCACGACGGGTGGTCCGCGACGAGCTCGCCGCGGGTCGCGTGCGCGGTCAGCGACACCGGGCGCGTGTGCGGCAGCCCCATCGGGATGCCGTGCAGCCCGACCGTGAGCGGCACGTCGAACCGCTCGACGAGCTGGCGCACCGCCGCGACGTAGCGCTCCCACTGGACGTCCGGCTCCGCGCCGTGCAGCAGCAGGAACGGCACGCCCTCGGCGTCGCGCACGAGGTCCACGACGAGCTCCGGCTCGGCGTAGTCCGTCCACGTCGTCGCGTCGAACGTCATGACGGGGCGCCGCGAGCGGTAGTCGACGAGCTGGTCGTGGTCGAACGTCGCCAGCCGCGCGTGCGGCAGCTCCTCGACCAGGTGCTCGACCGCCAGCTGGCCGGTCGCGCCCGCGTCGACGAACCCGCGCACCGCGTGCACGAGCACCGGCCCGCTGCCCTGCGCCAGGGACCGTGCCCGGACCTCGGCCTCGACCGCCGGGTCCACCTCGTAGATCTCGCTGGGGTCCAGCATCCTCGTGAGTGCTCCTCGCGTGGCGTCCTCCCCCGGGCGGAGCCGGGGCGTCTGCGCTGCACAACGCACCCGCCCCGGCTGCGATTCCCGGGTCAGTGCTGCGGCAGGCGCACGACCTCGACGAAGAACTCGTCGATCTGCTTGACCACGGTGATGAACGCGTCGAAGTCGACGGGCTTGGTCACGTACGCGTTGGCGTGCAGCGAGTAGGAGCGCACGACGTCCTCCTCCGCCTCCGACGTGGTGAGCACCACGACCGGGATGGAGCGCAGGCGGTCGTCGGACTTCAGGGCCTGCAGGACCTCGCGCCCGTCCATGCGCGGCAGGTTGAGGTCGAGCAGCACGAGGTCCGGCGTCGTCGCGTCCGCGTACTCGCCCTCCTTGCGCAGGTACGCGAGCGCGCTCACGCCGTCGGCGACGACGGTCAGCGTGTTGCGCACCTTGTTGTGCTCGAACGCCTCCCGCGTCATGAGCACGTCGCCGGGGTCGTCCTCGACGAGCAGGACGTCGATGGTCTTGCGTGCGGGCATGGGGTGCTCCGTTCGGGGCGTGCGGTCAGGACGCGGGTCGGGTGGTGCCGTGCGGTGGTCGGGTGCCCGTCAGGGACGGGCGGGTTCGGTCACGGCGCCGGGTGGTGCCGGGTCGTGCGGCGCCGTGCGGGCGGGCTCCGTGCCCGCGGGCTCGTCGGTGTCGTCCCCCGCGGGCCGGGTCGGGAGCGTCCAGGCGACGTGCGCCCCCGCGAGGGTCGTCGGCCGGTCGACCCAGATCCGGCCCCCGTGGTACTCGACGATCTTCTTGCACAGCGCGAGGCCGATCCCGGTCCCTTCGTACACGTCCTTGGCGTGCAGGCGCTGGAAGATGACGAAGACACGCTCGGCGTACTGCGGGTCGATCCCGATGCCGTCGTCCTCGCAGGCGAGCTCCCAGCCGTCCTCGACGGCACGCGCCGAGACGTGCACGCGGACGGGCCGGTCCGGGTGCCGGAACTTCACGGCGTTCCCGACGAGGTTCGCGAAGAGCTGCACGAGCAGGGGCTCCTCGCCGCGCACGGTCGGCAGGTCGTCGTGCGTGACGGCCGCACCCACCTCGGCGACGGCCTCCGACTGCTGCTCGAGCGCCTGCGCGAGCGCGGACCCCAGGTCCACGTCGGTGACCTCGCGCCCCACGCGCCCCACCCGGGAGAAGCCGAGCAGGTCCTGGATGAGCCGCTGCATGCGCTTGGCGCCGTCGACGGCGAAGCCGATGTACTGGTCCGCGCGCTCGTCGAGCTGCCCGCCGTAGCGCTTCTGCAGGAGCTGGGTGAAGCTCGCGACCTTGCGCAGCGGCTCCTGCAGGTCGTGCGACGCGACGTACGCGAACTGCTCGAGGTCGCGGTTCGAGCGGCGCAGCTCCTCGGCCTGCGTGGCGAGCTGCGCGTGCGCGGCCTCGACCTGCGTGCGCGCCCGGTCCGCGCGTCCCATGGCCGTGACCAGCGTCGTGCGCATCTGCTCGACGTCCGTCGCGAGCGTGGCGACCTCGCCCGGGCCGGTCACCGTCACCGGGTGCGCGAGGTCGCCCGACGCGACGAGCCGCACGTCCGCGCCCACGCGCTCGAGCGGCTCGAGCACCCATCGGCGCAGCGCGAACCACGTGCCCGCGCCGAGCACGACGACGACGCCCACCAGGAGCGGCACGACGACGCTCGCCACGCGCGTCCACGCCGAGAGCTCGCCCGCGACGTCGGCGCGCAGCCCGCGCAGCTCGTCCACGAGCGCGCGGACCGCCGAGCGCACCTCGTCGAACTGCGCGCGGCCCTCGGCGACCTGCGCGTCGTCGACGGACCCGGTCCCCTCCGCCTCGATCTGCGCGACGAGGGGCTCGGCGTAGTCGTCGTACCAGGCCTGCGCGAGACGCTCGGCGCGCTCCGCCGCGGCGGCCAGGCCCGTGTCGCTGCGCACCTCGCCCACGCGCGTGGCGACGTCGACGAGCCCGACGGGCCGGGCGTGCGCGGTGTCGTACGGTGCGAGGAACTCCGGGTCGCCCGTGAGCGCGTAGCCACGCAGCCCGGTCTCGGCGTCGATGAGGGCGATGTAGGCCTCGTCCGTCGCCGTGATCGCGTCGAACAGGTCCTGCGTGACGATCTCCTGGCGTCGCACCTGCTGCGCGTACGCGACGGCCGCGACGGTGACGAGCAGGACGAGCACGACGCCGACGACGCCGAACCACCGCCGCAGCCGGCGGCGCAGCGTCTCGTCGTGCGCGGCCCGCGCGCCGGCGCTCACCCGTGCCGCCCGACGACGACCACGGCCGCGTCGTCGACGAGGTCGCCGCCGTGGCGCGCGCGCACGCCCTCGATGACGCGCTCGACGAGCGAGGGGCCGTCGGCGTCCCGCGCGCAGGCCGCGAGCGCCTCGTCGACCACCGCGACGAGCCCCGCCTTGCCGAGCCGCTCGCTCGACCCCGCGAGCGTCGCCTCCATGAGCCCGTCGGTGTGCAGCAGCAGCCCCCACCGTGCGCCGAGGTCGAGGTGCAGCGGCTCCCAGCCGCCCGTGACCGGCACGCCCAGCGCACGGCCGCGGCGCTCGCCGCTCGTGAGCCGGCTCGGCGGTCCGAGCAGGAACGGCACGGGGTGGCCCGCGAGGTACACGTCGGCGCCGGCGCGGTCGGCGTCGACCGCGACCATCGCGACGGTCGTGAAGATCTCCGGGCTGGGCCGCTCCGCCTCGAGCACGCGCTCCAGCAGCCCGAGCACGTCGCGCGTCGGGACCTCGGCGAGGACGAGCGTGCGCCACGCCGTGCGCAGGGTCGCGCCGAGCGCGGCCTCGTCGGGCCCGTGCCCGCACACGTCGCCGACCATCGCGAGCACCGTCCCGTCGGAGCGCTGCACCGCGTCGTAGAAGTCGCCGCCGAGCACGCCGTCCCGGCCGGCGCGGTACCCGACCGCCACCTCGAGGTCCGTGTCGGGCACGACGGGCCGCGGCAGCAGCGCCTGCTCGAGCCGGGTGGTCTCCTGCTCGCGCACGAGGCTGCGGTAGAGCGCACGGTCCGCGTCCTCCAGACGGCGCCGGGCGATCGCGTACCGCACCGAGCGCGCGAGGCGCTGCCCGTCGACCTCGCTCTTGTCGAGGTAGTCCTGCGCGCCGGCGGCCACGGCGGCGACCCCGGCGCGGGCGTCCGCGAGCCCCGTGAGCACGACGACCGCGGGCGCGCCGGCCGCGAGCAGCCGCTCCAGGGCGGGCAACCCCGCGGCGTCGGGCAGGCCGAGGTCGAGCAGCACGCAGTCGACGTCGAGCATCGTGACGGCCTCGTCGAGCGTGCGGGCGCGCCGCAGGTCGGCGTCCAGACCGGCGTCCGCGAGGTGCTCGGAGGCCAGCACCCAGTCGCCCTCGTCGTCCTCGACGACGAGCAGGCGCGGCGGGGCCGTCCCGGCTCCCGCGGGCGCGACGTCGACCTCGATCACGCGTGTCTCCTTCCTCGGCCATGCGCAGCGTACGGGCGACCGCGCGACCTCGCAGGTCAGAGCGCCGCCTCCGACACCAGGCGGACACGCACGGGCGGCGGTCGTCGCCTCCTGCGGCCGAGTGGTGGAAGAATGGACGGCCCTTGTCCGCCGGGCCGGCCCCACGAGGCGACCGCCCGGACGACGCCGAACTCAGGAGGACGCCCGCGTGACGACCACGGACGACGAGATCGCTCTCGAGCAGCGGCAGGTCGACGTCGTCTACGGCCGGCTCGACGAGCTGCGCGCGCAGGCCCGGGCGCGGCTCGCCGCGGTGCGCCGCGAGGGGCCCACAGGCTCGCCGCAGAACCGCAGCGAGCGCGACGCGTTCGCCACCCTGTACGAGGACCGGGTCGCGCAGCTCGAGGCCGTCGAGGAGCGCCTCGTGTTCGGGCGGCTCGACCTCGACGACGGCGCGACCCGCTACGTCGGCCGCATCGGGCTGACGGACCCCGAGCAGACGCCGCTGCTCACGGACTGGCGTGCGCCCGCGGCGCGCGCGTTCTACCGGGCGACGGCGGCCCACCCGGACGGCGTGCGGCGCCGCCGGCACGTGGTCACGCGCGGGCGCACCGTGACGGGTGTCGAGGACGAGGTGCTCGACCTCGACCTGCTCGACGGCGACCCGGAGGCCCTCGCGGGGCTCTCCGGCGAGGGCGCGCTGCTCGCGGGGCTGCGGGCGGGCCGCACCGGCCGGATGGGTGACATCGTCTCGACGATCCAGGCGGAGCAGGACGCGATCATCCGCTCCGAGCTGACGGGCGCGCTCGTCGTGCAGGGCGGTCCCGGCACGGGCAAGACCGCCGTCGCGCTGCACCGCGCGGCGTACCTGCTGTACGCGCACCGCCGCGTGCTCGAGCGCTCGGGCGTGCTGCTCGTCGGCCCGTCACGCACGTTCCTGCGGTACATCGACCAGGTGCTGCCGTCGCTCGGCGAGACGGGCGTGGTGACGACCACCGTCGCGGACCTCGTGCCCGGCGTCGTCGCGACCGGCACCGAGAGCGACGAGGTCGCCGCGATCAAGGGCCGCGCGGTCATGGCCAAGGTGGTCGCACGCGCGGTTCGGGACCGCCAGCGCGTCCCTGCGGAGCCGACGAGCGTGCGCATCGACGGGCGCACCGTCGTCGTGCGCCCGTCCGACGTCAGCCAGGCGATCGCGCGGGCGCGCCGGCTGCACCGCCCGCACAACCTCGCGCGCGTCGCGTTCGTGCGGGACATGCTCGGTCGGCTCGCGTCGCAGTACGTCGAGCAGCTGGCGTTCGACGTGCCGCCCGACGAGCGCGGCGAGATCCTCGAGGAGCTGCGCACCACGCGGGAGATCCGCATCGCGCTGAACCTCGCCTGGATGCCGCTCACGCCCGAGAAGCTGCTGTCCGACCTGTACGCCAAGCCGTGGCGCCTGGAGTCGGCCGCGCCGCAGCTCACGCCGCGCGAGCGCGCGCTGCTCGAGCGGCCCGCGGACGCGCCATGGACGCCCGCGGACGTGCCGCTGCTCGACGAGGCCGCCGAGCTGCTCGGCGAGGACGACCAGGCCGCCAAGGCGCAGGCCCGAGCGGCCAACGAGGCCCGGCAGCGGGAGATCGCGTTCGCCCGCCAGGTGCTCGAGCAGACCGGCGGCAGCGCGTTCGTCTCCGCCGAGCTGCTGGCCGACCGGTTCACCTCGTCGGGCCCCGCGCTCACGACCGCCGAGCGCGCCGCCGCCGACCGCACGTGGACGTACGGGCACGTCGTCGTCGACGAGGCGCAGGAGCTGTCCGCGATGGCGTGGCGCGCCCTGCTGCGCCGCGTCCCGACGCGGTCGCTCACGATCGTCGGCGACGTCGCGCAGACCTCGTCGGCCGCGGGCGCGCGCCGGTGGGCGTCGATGCTCGACCCGGTGCTGCGCGGCTCGTGGCGTCAGGCCGAGCTCACGGTGAACTACCGCACGCCCGCCGCCGTGGCGGACGCGGCCGGTCGCGTCGCGGACGCCGCGGGGCTCGCGCGCTCGCCGCTGACGTCCGCGCGGGACGTGCCGGACGCGCTCGAGGTGACGAAGGTCGCCGAGGACGACCTCACGCAGGCGGCGACGACCGCCGCGGGCGAGGCGTCGCGCGCGGTGCACGACGAGTCCGGCGCGGGGCGCGTCGCGGTGATCGCGGTGCCCGAGCGCGTGGCGGGGCTGCGGGCCGCGGGGCGGGAGGCGGGGCTGCCCCTGCCGCCCGAGGGGGTGCTCGACCTGGACGCCCCCGTCGTGGTGCTCACGCCGCGCGAGGCCAAGGGCCTGGAGTTCGACGTCGTCGTGCTGGTCGAGCCGTCCGAGGTGCTCGCGCAGTCCGCGGGCGACCTGTACGTGGCGATGACCCGCCCGACGCGCGCGCTGCGCGTGCTGCACGCCCGGGACCTGCCCGCGGGCTTCTGAGGCCGACGCGCCGCCGCGCGGACCCGGCGCGACAGATGTCCGCGAGTCGGACACCCCCGCGCCCAGCACCCGGACAGGCGCACGATGGCCTCGTGCCCAAGGCCCTTCTTCTCGAGAATCTGCACCCGCAGGCCCGCACCATCCTGGAGGCGGCCGGCTTCGACGTGACGACGCGCACCGGCGCGCTCGACGAGTCCGAGCTCGTCGATGCGCTGCAGGGCGTCGACCTGCTCGGCATCCGGTCCAAGACCCAGGTCACCGCCGACGTCATCGCGCAGGCGCCCGACCTCGTCGCCATCGGCGCCTACTGCATCGGCACCAACCAGATCGACCTGCGCGCCGCCGCCTCCCGCGGCATCGCGACGTTCAACGCGCCGTTCTCCAACACGCGCTCCGTCGTCGAGATCGCGATCGCCGACATCATCGCGCTCACCCGCCGCCTGACCGTCTTCGACAAGGAGATGCACGACGGCATCTGGAACAAGTCCGCCACGGGCGCGCACGAGGTCCGCGGGCGCACGCTCGGGATCATCGGCTACGGCAACATCGGCACCCAGCTGTCGGTGCTCGCCGAGAACCTCGGCATGTCCGTCGTCTTCTACGACACGGCCGAGAAGCTGGCGCTCGGCAACGCGCGCCGCGCGTCGTCGCTCGACGAGCTGCTCGAGACGGCCGACGTCGTCACGCTGCACGTCGACGGCCGGCCCGGCAACGCGGGCTTCTTCGGCGCCCCGCAGATCGCCCGCATGAAGCCCGGCTCGATCCTGCTCAACCTGTCGCGCGGTTTCGTCGTCGACCCCGCCGCGGTGCGCGACGCGATCGTCTCCGGCCACCTCGCGGGCGCGGCCGTCGACGTGTTCCCCGTCGAGCCCAAGCGCAAGGGCGACCCGTTCGACTCCGAGCTGCGCGGGCTGCCGAACGTCATCCTCACCCCGCACACCGGTGGGTCCACCGAGGAGGCGCAGGAGGCCATCGGCCAGTTCGTCTCGCACAAGGTCCGCGACTACCTCGCCACCGGCTCGACCACCCTGTCGGTCAACCTGCCGAACGTCGCGCTCGACCAGCCGCCGGGCGTGCACCGCATCGCGTACCTGCACCGCAACGTCCCCGGCGTGCTCGCCAAGGTCAACGCGACCCTCGCCGAGCACGGCGTGAACATCGAGGGCCAGCTCCTGGCCACGCGCGGCGAGCTCGGCTACGTGGTCACCGACGCCGGCTCGCCCGTCGACGACTCGCTCGTCACCGCGCTGCGCTCGCAGCCCGAGGCGATCCGCCTGCGCCTGCTGTCCTGACCCGTCGCGGGTCCGACGACCCCCGACGCACGAGGGCCCCGGCCACCGCATGGTGGCCGGGGCCCTCGCGTCACGGTCGCAGGGTCAGGACGAGCCCGACTTGCGCTGGAACCGGCGCTGACCGGGACCGGAGGTCTCGGGCCCGTGCACGGCACCCGTGTTCGACTGCCCGTCCGCGGTCCGGTGCGTCGCGCCCTTCTTGCGCTCGAGCGCCTCGCGGAACTTGGCCTTCGCGTCCTCGCTCACGGCCGGCTTGGTCTCGTCGTGCGCCATCGGCACCTCCTCGTCGTCGACACCCCAGCCTGGCCGACGCGCCACGCCGGTGCCACCCCAATCCCGCTCAGGCCGCGCTCCCCCCGTCCCGGGCGGGCACCTCCGCCTCGACCGGGAGCATGCGGCGCCACCAGTCGAGGACGTGCTCGAAGCGCACCACGCGGTGCGACGGGCGGCCCGATCGCGTGAGCTCGTGCCCCTCGCCCGGGAACAGCAGCAGCTCGCTGGGCACGCCCCGGCGCCGCAGCTCGACGAACCACCGGTACCCCTGCTCGACCGGGCAGCGCCAGTCCTGCTCGGAGTGCACGACGAGCGTCGGGGTCCGCACCGCGCCCACGTGCGCCATCGGCGACTGCGACGCGACCAGCTCCGCCTCCGTGTCCGGGTCCCCCAGGTACTCGAGCCCGAAGAACCAGCCGATGTCGCTCGAGCCCGTGAAGCTCACCGGGTCGAGGAACCCGCGCTCGACGACCGCCGCGGCGAACCGCTGCGTGCGCGTCGTCAGCCACGCCGTGAGGTAGCCGCCGTACGAACCGCCCATGACCCCCGTGCGCGACGCGTCGAGCCGGTCGTCGGCCAGCGCCGCGTCGAGCAGCGCGAGCACGTCGTCCGCGTCCACCGTGCCGAAGGCCCGGCGGATCGCGCGACCGTGCGCGCGGCCCCGGCCCGACGAGCCGCGCGGGTTGCCGTGCACGACGGCGTAGCCCGCCTCGACGAGCGTCTGCACCTCGTCGAACAGCGCGTGCGTGTACTGCGCGAACGGCCCGCCGTGGATGAGCAGCACGGTCGGGTGCGGGCCGGCGAACCGCTGCGGGTCGGGCGTCGCCAGCCAGCCCTCGACGCGGTACCCGTCGGGCGCGTGCGCGACCAGACGCTCGGGTACCCGCACCCGGCCCGTGGCCCGCAGCGGCGCCGACCAGTCCGTGAGCACGCGCGGCTCGAGCGGGTCCTCCCCTGCCACCACCACGTCGCCGGCGGTGGTCGCGGTCGCCCGGACGGCCACGACGACGCCCGACGCCGCGTGGGCGCCCGAGACGACGACGTCACCCCCGACGAGGTCGCGCGACGACCCGTCCGGCGCGACGTGGACCAGGTGCACCGCGCCCGAGCGCAGCGGCGCGACCAGCACACCGCCCTCGGCCGCCACGAGCACGCCCGGGTCCAGGTCGACCTCGTCGGCGTCCGTGACGCGCCGCGCCGGGCCCGCCGGCGTCCCCAACGGCGTCAGCGGCACCTCGAACAGCCCCGTGAGCGCCGCGACGAAGTCCCGCCCCGACGCGCCCACGTCCTCCGCCAGCAGCCACACGCGGTCGTCGCCGGGCAGCACCTGGGCCACGGCGACGTCGGACCCGGTGTCGGCGTCCGTGAGCGGCACGACCGGCGCGTGGCCGTCCGCGGAGGCCAGGTCCTGCGGGACGACGACCGCCACCGCGTCCCGGCGGAGGTCCTCCTCGCGCGTCGCGTGCCGCCGCAGCACCGCCGCGACCGCGCCGCCGTCCGGGAACCAGCGCGGCGCGTCGACGTCCTCGTCGCCCGACGTCAGCGCCACGGACCGCGGCACCGGCACCGACGTGTCCCGCTCCTCCGGGAGCTCGAGGACGAAGAGCTGCCGGGCCCGGTCGCGCACGAACCCCACGCCGTCGGCGCGGTTGCGCAGCTGCGTGATGTGCCGGGGGCGCTCCGCGCCGGGGTCGCCGTCCGCGACGTAGCGCCCCTCCTCGGGCACCCGGGCCACGTACGCGACCCGGCGGCCGTCCGGGGAGAACCGCGGCTGCGCGGCACCGAGCGGCTGGTCGGTCACGCGGAACGGCTCGCCGCCGGTCGCCTCCACGACGTGGAGCTGCGGCTTGCCGCCGCCCCCGCCGCGCACGAACACGACCCACCGGCCGTCGGGCGAGACGTCCGGGTCGGAGTCGTGGTGCCCGCGGGTCAGCGGCCGCGGCGTGCCGCCGTCGAGCGGCACGAGCCACAGGCCGCCGCGGTACTCGTCCGCCTCGGCGTCGGGCCGGGAGACGGCGACGACCGCCGCCGAGCCGTCGGGCAGGAGCACGGGCGCACCCGGGGTGCGCAGGAGGAACACGTCGTCAGGGAGCATGCTCCGACCGTAACCCTCGGGCCGGCGTGCTCCGGACGGCCCTGGTGTCGGCTGCGTCGGCGGCGTGCCGCCCGCGCTGCGGCTCAGCCGGCGGTCGCGGAGGTCCCCTCGGCCGCCTCGACGTCCGCCGCGTCCTCGTCGTCGGCCGCGTCCGCACGGTCGCGGTCGGCGCGCTCCGCTCGGAGGACGGTGATCGCCGCCTCGAAGTCCTCGAGGGAGTCGAACGCCTGGTAGACGCTGGCGAACCGCAGGTAGGCGACCTCGTCGAGCTCCCGCAGCGGACCGAGGATCGCCAGCCCGATCTCGTACGCGTCGATCTCGGCCGAGCCGGACGAGCGCAGCGTCTCCTCGACCTTCTGCGCGAGCAGCGCGAGGTCGTCCTCGCTGACGGGCCGTCCCTGGCACGCCTTGCGGACGCCGTTCGCGATCTTGTCGCGGCTGAACGGCTCCGTCGCGCCCGACCGCTTCACCACGGAGAGGCTGGTGGTCTCGACGGTCGTGAACCGCCGGTTGCACGAGGGGCACTGACGGCGTCGCCGGATGGACGAACCGTCGTCCGACGTGCGCGAGTCGACGACCCGCGAGTCCGGGTGCCGGCAGAACGGGCAGTGCACCCTCGAGCCTCCTGTGTCGCTGTCGTCGGACCGCCGCGCGCCGTACGCGCGCGTCGCCCACGCGACGGTAGGGCACACGTTGGGCGGTCGCAAGCAGGCCGCGCCGCGCACGACGCCCCGCACGGGCACGGGCACACGTCACCCGTCCGGAGGAACCGACGCCCCGCCTGTGACGACGGGCGGACGGCGCCTCGCCCCCGACGCCCGGAGCCGCGGGCAACCGTCCCGCGCTCAGCCCCGCGGGACCAGCAGCGTCTGCCCGGCGTCCACGTGCGCGCCGGACATGCCGTTGAGGCGGACGAGCTCACGCACCTGCTCCTGCACGGACTCCCCCTCGGCGCGCGACGCGGCGGCGATGTCCCAGAGCGTGTCGCCACTGCGCACGACGTACGTGTCCACCACGGGCTCCTCCGTCGCGCCCGCCGCCGCGTAGGAGCCGAGCAGGAACGCGCCCCCGGAGAGCGCCAGCGCGAGCAGGGAGACCACGACGCGCCCGCGCCGCGTGAGGCGCAGCGGCAGCGAGGGCGCCGGAGCGGCGCCCCGCGCGGACGCAGGCGCCGCGGAGAGCCGCCGCGGACGGGCGTTCTCACGCTCGCGGCGCACCCCGCGGGCAGCACCGACCAGGTCCGGCCCGATCACCATCGCGCTCATCGCTCTCCCCTTCCGTGACGTCTGCTCCGGCCCCTGCCGGCGGCCCGGGGCCGCCGCTTCGAACGTGCCGCGGGCGGCCGTTCGTACGCACGTTCGTCATACACGTGTTCGTCGTACGTCTGTACGAGTTCTACCAGAGGCCTGCGACACGCGTCCAGGGATGTCGAACAGATGTTTGAAATCACCTGGTCACCTGCGTAGGCTTCCTGACGAGGAACAGCGCACCACCGACCACTGACACGACCGTCGGACAGGTCCCCCACGGGGGTGACGACGGCCCAGGGGCCGCGGGGCGGCTGCACCGAGGTGGAGCACGGACGACCGGACCGACCACGGCCGTGGCGGACGGACTGGAGGGGTGGACGTGACGGACCAGCGAACCGACGACGTGCCCGGGCAGCAGCCCGCGGCAGGCACCGCCGAGGGCGGGGCGCGCCTGGGCACGGTGCACGAGCTGCCCGAGACGCCGCCGGGCCCGGACGGGCTCACCGCCCGCCAGCGCCTGGTCCTGCAGACCATCCGCGTGTCCGTCGAGACGCGCGGCTACCCGCCGAGCATGCGGGAGATCGGCGAGGCCGTCGGCCTCACGAGCCCCTCGTCGGTCAAGCACCAGCTCACCGCGCTCGAGCGCAAGGGCTACCTGCGTCGCGACCCGAAGCGGCCGCGCGCCATCGAGGTCGTCCACCCCGACGACTCGCGCGGTGTCCCGCAGTGGGGCGCGCCCGAGCAGCCGTCGGAGGTGGCGCTCGGCGACACCGGCAGCGAGCAGGTCGCACCGCCCGCCTACGTGCCGCTCGTCGGCCGGATCGCCGCGGGCGGTCCGATCCTCGCCGAGCAGGTCGTGGAGGACGTGTTCCCGCTCCCCCGCCAGCTCGTCGGCGACGGCGAGCTCTTCATGCTCAAGGTGAGCGGCGACTCGATGGTCGACGCCGCGATCTGCGACGGGGACTGGGTGGTCGTGCGCCGCCAGCCCGTCGCCGAGAACGGCGAGATCGTCGCGGCGATGATCGACGGCGAGGCCACGGTCAAGACGCTGCGACGCGCCGACGGGCACGTCTGGCTGCTGCCGCACAACGCCGCGTACGCCCCGATCCCGGGCGACGACGCCACCGTCCTGGGGCGCGTGGTCAGCGTCCTGCGGAGCCTGTGACCGTGCCGGGACGGCTGCCCGACCCGCCGCCCGACCTCGGTCGTCGGCTCGGGCGTGCCCGCGACCTCGCGCAGGCCGCCGCGCACCCGACGCCCGCCGGGACGGACGCCGACGCCCGGGCCGAGGCGGACGCCGTGGAGGGCGCCGCGGAGAGTGCCGCGGACGGGGAGGTCGGCGGCGCGGCCGACGGGACCCCGACGGACACCGGCACGGGCACCGACGGCGAGCGCTGGGAGGAGCGCACCTGGGCGGACTGATCCGTCGAGCGGCTCACGCACCACGTCGAACGGCCCGCCGCCCCGCAGGGGGCGACGGGCCGTTCGCGCGTCCGGACGCGAGTGCCCGGGGCGTCAGTAGCCGAAGCGGCGCGCCACGTCCCGCACGGCCTGCGCCGACGAGCGCAGGCCCGCGAGCTCGTCGACCGACATCGGGACGGGCAGGCGGTCGAGGACGCCCTCCGAGCCGACGATCGACGGGACGGACAGGCACACGTCGTCGATGCCGTAGTAGTCGCTCAGCAGCGAGGAGACGGGCAGCACGCGGCGCTCGTCCTTGATGACCGCCTCGATGATCCGCGAGCCCGCCAGCGCGACGGCGTAGTTCGTCGCGCCCTTGCCCTCGATGATGCGGTAGGCCGACTCGACGACCTCGCGCGCGATCTGGTCGCGGACCGCGCTGGTGAGCGGGCCCTGGCCGTCGACACCCTGCCACTCGAGCAGCGGGATCGCGCCGATGGACGCCGAGCTCCACAGCGGCAGCTCGGTGTCGCCGTGCTCGCCCGCGATGTAGGCGTGCACGTTCTGCACGGCCACGCCGGTCTGCTTCGCGATGAGGTAGCGCAGGCGCGAGGAGTCGAGCACCGTGCCCGAGCCGAACAGCTGCGTGGGCGGCAGGCCCGAGATCTTCAGCGACGCGTACGTCACGACGTCCACGGGGTTCGTGACCATGACGTACACGGCGTTCGGCGCGACCTCGACGAGCGCGGGCAGCACCTTGCTCACCAGGCCGATGGTCGCCTCGGCGAGGTCGAGCCGCGTCTGGCCGGGCTTCTGCTTGGCGCCGGCGGTGAACACCACGACGTCCGCGTCGGCGCACACCGCGATGTCGTCGGAGCCGACGACCTCCGCCATCGACATGAACTGGATGCCGTGCCCGAGGTCGAGCGCCTCGGCCTCGACCTTCGCCTTGTTGATGTCGTACAGCGCGACGGTGCGCGCGGCCCCGCGCATGAGGGCCGCGTACGCCATGGTCGAGCCGACCGCGCCAGCGCCGACGATCGCGACCTTCGAGGTGCGCCGGTGGCTCCCCGCGACGGCGGGCGCCGGTTCCTCGTCGGACAGCGTCTCGGCGATCTGGTCGGACATGTGCGCCTCCTGGTACGGCGGTGGACGGGAGGACCGGGCTGCGGGCCGCCGACGACGCGGCGGCGAGGCCGCGTCTGACCTGCGGCAGCGCGCGGCCGGTCACCCGCAGGCTACCGGCTCACGAGTCACGCAGACGCTCGAGCGCGGCGAGCGCGACGGCACGGTCGGTCGTCCGCCAGAACGGGGGCATCGACCGGGCCAGGAACTCGCCGTAGCGCGCGGTGGCCAGTCGCGGGTCGAGCACGGCGACGACGCCCTTGTCCTGCGGCCCGCGCACGAGCCGCCCCGCGCCCTGCGCGAGCAGGAGCGCCGCGTGCGTGGCGGAGACGGCCATGAAGCCGTTCCCGCCCGCGCGTGCGACGACGTCGGCGCGCGCGGACCGCACGGGGTCGTCGGGCCGCGGGAACGGGATCCGGTCGATGACGACGAGCCGGCACGCGCGTCCGGGCACGTCGACGCCCTGCCACAGCGCGAGGCTGCCGAACAGGCACGTGGGCTCGTCGGCGGCGAACTGCGCGACGAGCGTCGGGAGCTGGTCGTCGCCCTGGAGCAGGACGGGGACGTCGAGGCGTTCCCGCATCGCCTCGGCCGCGGCGTTCGCGGCGCGCCGGGAGGAGAACAGCCCGAGCGTCGCTCCCCCGGACGCGCGCACGAGCGCCTCGATCTCGTCGAGCTGCGCCTCGGTGGCGGGCTCGCGGCCCGGGGGCGGCAGGCGGCGCGCGACGTAGCAGATGCCCTGGCGCGGGTAGTCGAACGGGCTGCCGACGTCGAGCCCGTGCCAGCGCACCGGGCCGGTGTCCTCCGCCGCCGCCGGCTCGGCGCCGGGCACGCTCGTCGGTCCGACGGGCTCGGCGTCGGGCCGCAGCTCGAGCCCGACCGAGCGGGCCATCGGGTCGAACGACCCGCCGAGCGCGAGCGTCGCGGACGTGAGCACGGCCGTGCGGCCGCCGAAGAGCTGGGTGCGGATGAGGCCGTTCACGGCCAGGGGCGCCGCGAGCAGGCGCGTCGTGACGGCGCCCGAGCGGTCCTCGCCCCGCGCGCACCACATGACGGTGCGGGCGAGGTCCTCGGCGTCCGCGGTCATCCGCTCCGCGGTCTCGAACAGCGTGAGCACCGCGGACTGGGCGACCTTGCGCCCGCCGTCGGCGGGGCCGGAGGAGCCGGCCTCGGGCTTGAGCAGCGTGAGCAGCGTGCGGGCGGCGTCGCGCACGGTCGCGACCGCGTCGTGCACCGCGGGCGGCAGCCCGTCGGGGAACCGGCCCTCGGGCAGCGGCACGATCGCGGCGGCGAGCGCCTCGCCCGCGGCCTCGAGGTCCGTGGCGGGGACCCCGCCGTGGCGGCGGGCCGCGCGCGCGGCGTGCTGCACGACGGGCAGCGACAGCTCGGACGTCGCCTGCGCGGTCACGCGGTCGGCGAGCTCGTGCGCCTCGTCCACGACCAGCACCTCGTGCTCCGGCAGCACGTGCGGCGAGCCGGAGGCGGCGATCCCGAGCATCGCGTGGTTGGTGACCACCACGTCGGCCTCGCGGGCCTGGGCCCGGGCACGCTCCGGGAAGCACTCGTCGAGCTTGGGGCACACCGAGCCCATGCACTCGAGGGACGTCACCGACACCTGCCGCCACGCGCGGTCGCTCACCCCCGGCACGAGGTCGTCGCGGTCCCCGGTGTCGGTCTCCTGCGCCCACTCGCGCAGCCGCACGACCTGGCGCCCGAGGTTGCCCGTCGCGGGCTCGCCGGTGTCCGGGTGGTCCGCCGCGCCCGCGCGCTCGGGCAGGTCGAACAGCGCGCCCTGGTCGTCCGCCGGGTAGCCGCCCTCGACCTTGTGCAGGCACAGGTAGTTGTGCCAGCCCTTGAGCAGCGCGATGTCCGGGCGTCGCGGCAGGTGCGGCGCGAGCGCGTCGGCCACCAGCGGCAGGTCGCGCGTGAGCACCTGGCGCTGCAGCGCGAGCGTCGCGGTGGACACCACGACCCGCTCGTCGGCGTGCACCGCGTGCCGCACGGCCGGCACGAGGTAGCCGAGCGACTTGCCCGTGCCGGTGCCGGCCTGGACGAGCAGGTGCTCACCGGAGTCGAGCGACGCGGCGACCGCGCGCGCCATGCGGTGCTGGCCGTCGCGCCGCGCCCCTCCGAGCACGCCGACCGCGACGTCGAGGAGCGCGTCGACCGCGCGGTCCCGCTCGGCGGCGCGCTCGTCGGACCCCTCCGGCCGCTCGTCGGGGGTGGCGGCGGACGGGGAGGACGGCATCGGACCAGCGTAGTGCGGCGCCCGGACAGCCCGAGCCCTGGAAGGGGCCGGGCGGACCCGGCTCAGGCCCGGCGGACCGCCGCCGCCTCGAGCTCGGCCGCGAGCGCCTCGTCGACCCGCGCGCGCAGCGCCGTGCCCTCGGGCGTGTGCTCCTCGTGGTCGATGTCGCCGTGCTCGTGCACGCGGCTCACGAGGTCGCCCCGGTGGTACGGGACGACGACGTCGACGGCCACGCCGGGGCGCGGGAGCTGGTCGGCGATCATGGCCTGCAGCTCGGCGACGCCCTCGCCGCTGTGCGCCGAGACGACGATCGAGTGCAGCTCGCGCGAGCGCAGCCGCGCGATCGCCTCGGGCGCCGCGAGGTCCGCCTTGTTGAGCACGATGATCTCGGGCACGTCCATCGCACCGGGGATGTCGGCGAACACGTGCCGGACCGCCGCGATCTGCCCCTCGGGGTCCGGGTGCGACGCGTCGACGACGTGCAGGATGAGGTCCGCGTCCGCGACCTCCTCGAGCGTCGAGCGGAACGCCTCGACGAGCTGGTGCGGCAGCGCCCGCACGAAGCCGACCGTGTCGGCGAGCGTGTAGACGCGACCGTCGACGGTCTCGGCCCGGCGCACGGTCGGGTCCAGCGTCGCGAACAGCGCGTTCTCGACGAGCACGCCCGCGTTGGTCAGGCGGTTGAGCAGCGACGACTTGCCCGCGTTGGTGTAGCCCGCGATCGCGACGGACGGGATCGCGTTGCGGCGGCGCGACGCGCGCTTCGTCAGGCGCGCGGGCTCCATCGCGGCGATCTCGCGGCGCAGCTTCGCCATGCGGTTGCGGATGCGGCGGCGGTCCAGCTCGATCTTCGTCTCACCGGGACCGCGCGAGCCCATGCCCGCGCCGGCGCCGCCGACCTGGCCACCGGCCTGCCGGGACATCGACTCGCCCCACCCGCGCAGGCGCGGCAGCAGGTACTCGAGCTGCGCGAGCTCGACCTGCGCCTTGCCCTCCCGGGACTTGGCGTGCTGGGCGAAGATGTCGAGGATCAGAGCGGTCCGGTCGACGACCTTGACGCGCACGATGTCCTCGAGCGCACGGCGCTGGGACGGCGCGAGCTCACCGTCGACGACGACGGTGTCCGCGCCGACGGACGCGACGACGGACGCGAGCTCGGCGGCCTTGCCCGAGCCCAGGTACGTGCCCGGGTCCGGCTTGGCGCGCCGCTGCAGCAGCCCCTCGAGGACCTGCGAGCCGGCGGTCTCGGCGAGCGCCGCCAGCTCGCGCAGCGAGACCTCGGCCTCGGCGAGCGTCGCGGCCGACGAGCTGCCCCCGGCGCCCCAGACGCCGACGAGCACGACCTTCTCCAGCCGCAGCTCGCGGTACTCGACCTCGGTGACGTCCTCGAGCTCGGTCGACAGACCCGCGACGCGGCGCAGCGACGTGCGCTCCTCGAGGTCGAGCTGGTCGCCGTCGAACGCCGAGTGGACGGTGCCGCCGGCGTGCAGCGCGGTGCCCGCCCTCGCGAGCACCCGCGCCACCACGTCGTCGGCCACCTGCTGCGGCGAGCGGGGCTCGTCCGGCGTCGGGCTCGGTGTGGTGGTGCTGTGGGTCTCGCTCACGCGGCTCCTTCGGTGTCGTCCTGGGTGCGCGGGCGCACGAGGTCCCGCGAGATCTCCAGGGTCGCACGCTGCCCGCCGCGCGGCGACGCGTTTTCGCTCCCGGCGCAGCGTCGGCGCCGGGGTAGCCTCGCCTCCGTGGCCGCCGACCACTACTTCACCGCCCAGCCCGCCTCCCCCGACGAGCGCCGCACGCTCGTCGTGCACCTCGCGGGCCGCGAGCTGACCGTCCATACCGCCGGCGGGATCTTCTCGCCGGACCACGTCGACCACGCGACGCGCGTGCTCCTCGACGAGGTGCCCGACCCGCCGGCGAGCGGCGACCTGCTCGACCTCGGGTGCGGGTGGGGGCCGATGACGCTCGAGCTCGCGCTGCGGTCCCCCGGCGCCCGGGTCTGGGCGGTCGACGTCAACGAGCGGGCCCTCGACCTCGTGCGCCGCAACGCCGAGGCGGTCGGCGCGACGAACGTGCGCGCCGTGCTGCCCGACGACGTCCCGGACGACGTGCGGTTCGCGGCGATCTGGTCGAACCCGCCGATCCGGGTCGGCAAGCAGGCGCTGCACGAGCTGCTGCTGCGCTGGCTGCCGCGGCTCACGCCGGGCGGGCTCGCGCACCTCGTCGTCGGCAAGAACCTCGGTGCGGACTCGCTGCACCGCTGGCTCGCCGACGAGCTCGCGGGCCGGGCCACCGTGGCGCGCCTCGCGAGCGCCAAGGGCTTCCGCGTGCTGGAGGTCACGGCCGCCGACGGGCCCGCCTGAGCGGATCGCGCCGCGGGGCGACCTAGGGTGCTCCGGTGCCCGACCTGACCCCCGACGCCGCCGCTGCCTGGACGCGCCTGCGCGCCACCACGTGGGCGCTGTGCGCCATCGTCTTCCTCGCGGCGTTCGAGTCGCTCGCCGTGACGACCGTCATGCCGACGGTCTCGCTCGACCTCGACGGCGCGGGGCTGTACGCGGTCGCGTTCGCCGCGCCGCTCGCCTCGGGCGTCGTCGGGATGGTGCTCGCGGGCGCGTGGGCCGACCGCGCCGGGCCGGCGCGCCCGCTGCTCACGGCGGCGACGACGTTCGTCGCGGGACTCGTCGTCGCCGGCTGCGCGCCGACGATGGTGGTGCTCGCCGGCGGGCGGTTCCTGCAGGGGCTCGGCGGCGGCGCGCTCACGGTCGTGTCGTACGTGGTGGTCGCGCGCCTGTACCCCGGTGCGCTGCACGCCAAGGTCTTCGCGGGGTTCTCCGCCGCGTGGGTCGTCCCGTCGCTCGTCGGGCCGCCCGTCGCGGGGTTCGTGACCGAGCACCTGCACTGGCGGTGGGTGTTCCTCGCGGTCGCGGTGCTCGTCGCGCCCGTCGTGGCCGTCGTGCTGCGTCGCGTCGCGTCGGTGGGCGCCCCGGTCCCGGCGGACGGCACCGACGGGGGCGCGGCCACCGGGCACGACGACGAGGCGGCGCCCGAGGCGTCGTCCGGCGCTGCCCGGCGCCGGGTCGCGTGGGCCGCCCTCGCCGCGGCGGCGGTGCTGCTGCTCGGGTCGAGCGCCGAGCTCGGCGGCCCGGCCACGGTCGTCGCGGCCGTCGTCGGCGGCGTCGTGGCGCTCGTCGCGCTCGCCCGGCTCGTCCCTCCCGGCACGCTGCGCGCCGTGCGCGGCCTGCCGGCCGTCGTCGCGTCCCGCGGCCTGCTCGCCGCCGCGTTCTTCGGTGCCGAGGTCTACCTGCCGTACCTGCTGACGCGCCGGTACGACGTCTCACCGACGCTCGCGGGCGTCACCCTCACCGGCGCCGCCCTCACGTGGGCGACCGCGTCCTGGGTGCAGGGCCGGCTCGGCGAGCTGCGACTGCCGCACGCGCGCGCCATCGCGGGCGGCACGCTCGTCGTGCTCGCGGGCATCGCGGGCTCGACGGTCGCGGCCGCGCTGCACGCGCCCGTCCCGGTGCTCGTCGTGACCTGGGCCGTCGGCGGGTTCGGCATGGGTCTGACGTACGCCCGCCAGACCGTGCTCGTGCTGCGGTACTCGTCCGCCGGTGCGGCCGGCACGAACAGCTCGGCGCTGTCGGTGGCCGACTCCATCGGGGCGTCCATGGCGCTGTCGGTGACGGGCGTGGTGTTCGCGGGCGTCGCGCACCGCGGCGGGGACGCGCCGTACGTCGCGTGCCTCGCGCTGACCACGCTCCTCGGGATCGGTGCGGCCCTCGTCGCGCGCCGCACCGTGGCGGGCGCTCAGCCCGCGGGCAGCACCGGCGAGCCCGCCGACGAGCCGACGGACGCGAGCACCGCGCGCACCTGAGCGAGCCGCGGCACGCCCTCCCCGCGGTGCCGCAGCACGCCGTCGCGGTCCAGCACGAGCACGGTCGGCGTGCTCAGCACCCCGAGCCGCCGCCCCAGGCGCTCACCCAGCGGGCGGGCCACGTCGAGCTCCACGAGGCGCACGCCGGCGGTCGTCCCGACCGCGCGCTGCAGCACGACGCGCGCCATGCGGCAGGGCTGGCAGAACGTGCTCGACAGCTCGACGACGGTCGCCCGCTCCCCCAGCGGGCCGCCCAGGTCCCCGGGCGTGAGGACCACCGCGTCGCCGGTCACCGGCCGAGCAGCGCCGCGACGTCGACCTCGACCTCGCCGACCAGCACCGCCGGCCCGGCGAGCTCGGCGTGGTCGTCGGCGAGCGCCGTGACGCGCACCGTGCCGCCGGGGACGTCGACGAGCCACACGTCCGGCGCACCGGGACCGGCCCAGGTGCGCACGGCCATCGCGGCCGCGACGGCGCCCGTGCCGCACGACCGGGTCTCCCCGACGCCGCGCTCGTGCACGCGCATCCGGATCCGGCCGGTCAGTCGGCCCTCGACCTGCGACTCCCCCAGCGGCACGACGAGCTCGACGTTGGTGCCGTGCGGCGGGACCGGGTCGACGAGCGGACCCGTCGTGAGGTCGGCGGCGGCGAGCACCGCCGCGTCGGGCAGCGCGACCACGGTGTGCGGGTTGCCGACGTCCACCGACAGGCCGGGGCGCGGCACCTCCAGCCCGGCGACCCGGACCTCGGCGTCCACGCCGGTGCGCTCCGCGACCGCCCCGCCCGGCAGGTGCCAGCGGCCGATGTCGAACGCGAACCACGTGCCGGCGCCGTCGGGCGCGGGCACGCGTCGCACCCGCATGACGCCCGCGCGCGTGCCGACCGCGACCTCGTCCTCGTCGCCCCACAGCCCGAGCCGCTCGAGGTACCGGGCGAACACCCGCACGCCGTTGCCGCACATCTCGGCGACCGACCCGTCGCCGTTGCGGTAGTCCATGAACCACCGGGCCTCGGGCGCGTCCGGGAGCAGCGCGGCGCCCTCGGCGACGTGCTCGGAGGCGACGAGCCGGATCACGCCGTCGCCGCCCACGCCCGCACGCCGGTCCGCGAGCGCCCGCACCAGGTCCGCGCCCAGGCCGAGGCGCCCGTCACGGTCGTCGAGCAGGACGAAGTCGTTCTGCGTGCCGTGCCCCTTCGTGACGTGCAGCGCCGTGGGCAGGGCGGTCTGGTGGTCGGTGCCTGCGTCCAGGCCCACGGCGGTCCTCATGACCCCAGACTACGGCGGGGCGCCGGGTCCGCCGTGGCGAGCCCGAGCCGGCCCGCGTCGGCCTGCGCGACCAGGTCGAGCGCGCGCGCCACGAGGTCGGGGTCCTGCGCGTCGAGCCAGTGCACGCGCGGGTCTCGCCCGAACCAGCCCATCTGCTTGCGCGCGAGGCGGCGCGTGCCCGCGGTGATCGCGTCGCTCGCCTCGTCGGCGGTCATCTCCCCGCGCAGCAGCGCCGCGGCCTGCGCGTACCCGACGGCGCGCGCGGCGGTGCGGCCGAGACCGTGCGCGAGCAGCCCCTCGACCTCGGCGACCAGGCCGGCCTCGAGCATCCGCCGCGTGCGGGCCGCGATGCGCGCGTCCAGCACCGCGCGGTCGCAGTCCAGGCCGATCTGGACGGCGGGCACCTCGTACACGTGCTGCGGCAGCGACGCCGAGTACCGCCGCCCGGTGAGCTCGATGACCTCCAGCGCGCGCACCACGCGGCGCGCGTTGCGCGGCCCGATCGACGCGGCCGCCTCCGGGTCGAGGCGCGCGAGCTCGTCGTGCAGGGCCCGCGACCCCTCCGCCTCGACGCGCGCCTCGAGCCGCGCGCGCACCTGCGGGTCCGTGCCGGGGAACTCCATGTGGTCGAGCAGCGCCCGCACGTACAGGCCCGACCCGCCCGCGGCGACCACGCGCCGGCCGCGCGCGTGCACGTCGTCGACCGCGGCGCGCGCGAGCTCCTGGTACCCGGCGACGCTCGCCTCCTCGCGCGGGTCGAGCACGTCGAGCAGGTGGTGCGGCACGCCGCGCCGCTCCTCGCGCGTCAGCTTGGCGGTGCCCACGTCCATGCCGCGGTAGAGCTGCAGCGCGTCGGCGTTGAGCACCTCGCCGCCGAGCGCGAGGGCGAGCTCGACCGCGAGGTCGGACTTGCCGGTGGCGGTGGGGCCGACGACGGCGACGACGAGCGGGCTCACGCGGCCACCGTCCACGTGCCGACGACGTGCTGCGCGCCGAGCAGGACCTCGCCGCGCACGTCGGCGCGCACGTCCGCGGGCGCACCCGTCGCGTCCCCGACCGCGCCGAGCAGCACCTGCCACGGGCCCCAGCCGGTCACCGCGAGCGCGGCCGCGGTCGGCGCGTCGAGCGTGCGCAGGCGGGCGCGCGCGGCGGGGTCGGCGGTCCGGAGGTCCGCGACGAGGCGCGCGTCGTGGGCGGGTGCGTCGGGGTCGTCGGCCAGCGGGGCGTCCGGTCCGTGCCGACCGCTCGCGGAGCCGACGACGACGAGCGCGACGCGGCCGGTGCCGGCGACACGTTCCCCTGCCGCCCGCAGCCGCTCCGCGTGCTCGTCCGGTCCCGCGGCGCCCGCCTCGTCCGCTTCCCGTCCGTCGTCGTCGACCGCTGCGGCGGCCCGCGCGGCGGACGGGCGCTCCAGCTCCAGGCAGCCCGTGGGCCCGGCCCAGCCGGCCGCGGCGAGCAGGTGCAGCGCCACGGCCGTCGCGCCGCCGACCTCGTCGCGCGGCACCGCGGTCCCGGCCCCGGGGTCGGTGAGGTCGCGCACGACGGCCGGCACCAGGTGCTCGGGGACGCCCGACGACGCGAGGGAGGCCCGCACCCGACCGACCGGCGCGAGCGCCCCGTCCGGGGAGGCCCGCAGCGCGGCGACGTCGGGGCCGGTGGCACGGCCGCCCGTGCGCTCCCCCGGCGCGACGACGACGACGCGGTCCGCGCGGGCGACTGCCGCAGTCACCGCGGCGAGTGCGGCCGCCCGCAGCGACCCCGCGACGTCGCGCCGGCCGCTGGCCCCCGGGACGAGGAGCACGGTGTCCGGGACGAGGGCGGCGGCGACGAGCATGGACCGACCGTATCCGCTCGCGCCGGGGTGCCCGTGCGGGGCGTCAGCCCTCGCGGGCGGCGGCGACGCGCGCCTTGTACTCCGCCACGGCCTGCGGGTACGCCTCGTCGAGAGCCGTGAAGAACGCGAGCGCGCTCGACACCGCGCACGCGAGGTGCTGGTCGAGCTGCTCCTCGGCCACGCCGGGGGCGTAGTCCACCGCGTGCTCGGCGTACACGCCGAGGGAGTCCTCCTCGACCCGCACGTACGTCTTCGGGAACACCTTGCCGGTGTTCCACGCGTTCGCGAGCTCGAGGACCTCGAGGTACTGCGCCGCGGGGAGCACGCGCGACCAGCGCCCGCGCACCTGCAGGCACTGCTTCTCCGGGCCGATGCGGACGAAGTAGAAGACGTGCTCGTCCCAGATCCCGCCGATGTCGCCGTCGGAGTCGATCGCGTACCGGTAGCCGTGCGCGTCGAGGACCGCGGTGACCCGCTCGTTCGACAGCGCGTCGAGCGCCGCCCCGGTCGGCGCGGCCGCCTGCTCGGGCTCGGGCGCCGTGGGCTCGTCGTTCCTGCTGAAGAAGCCCATGGGGCACCGTCCTCGTCGTGGCCTGCGCGGTCGCGGCGACCCTAGCCCGCGCGGGCCGCGGGCGGCGAACCGGCAGGTGGTCCACGTTTCGGGACGACCGCCGGGATCCTGTCGGGCCGCACGGGTAGTCTCGCCCACATGACCCCGAAGCCCGACGAGCACCGCCGCTGGTGGCGTCGCCGGCGCACGGCGGGCGCCGCTCGGCCCGGCGCGGTCACCGAGGCGAGCGACGCGGAGCTGCACGACAGCGTCACGCGGCTCCTCGCCCGCGAGCTGGGCGTCGCCGAGCCCGCGCCGGACCACCCGCAGGCCGTCACGCCCGCGCGCATCGCGGCGTGGATGACCGACAACCACTTCAGCTACTTCGTCGACAACGACGGCGACCTCGGCGGGCTGTGGCGCGGACGGCTCTTCTACTTCTTCCTCTTCGGGGAGCGCTCCGAGATCCTCCAGGTGCGCGGGCAGTGGCACCGCGAGGTCGCGATCGAGCGCCTCGAGGAGGTGCTCGACCTGTGCAACGAGTGGAACGCCGACCGCATCTGGCCCAAGGCGTACGTGCGCGTGCGCGACAACGGCCGCGTGCACGTCGTCTCCGAGGTCGCCACGGACCTCGAGCACGGCGCGACGGACGCGCAGCTCTCGCAGCTGCTGTTCTGCGGCCTGTCGACCGGGTCGATGTTCTTCGACGCGCTCGACGAGAAGTACCCGGACCCCGCGGGGAGCACGCCGTGACCGGGCCCGGGTGGCTGCTGCGCGTCCTCGGCGGGCTGGGCAAGCCCACCAAGGACGTCCCGAGCGACGACGAGGAGCCGCGCCCCGTCACGCGCGACCGCGTCGGCGACTACCTGCTGGGCAAGGGCTACCGGTTCATCGTCGACGACGACGGCGACCTCACCGGCACGTGGGACGGCAACCGGTTCTGGTTCCTGCTGCTCGGCGAGCACCAGGAGATCGTCCAGGTGCGCGGCCGCTGGCAGCGGCAGGTCCCGCTCGAGCAGCGCGGCGCGGTGGCGCTCGCGATGAACGACTGGAACCGCGAGCGCATCTGGCCCAAGGCGTACGTGCGCGAGGAGGAGGGCATGCTCGCCCTCTACGCGGAGGTGAGCGCGGACTTCGAGCCGGGCGCCACGGACGCGCAGCTCGCGCAGGTGCTCGCGTGCGGGCTGGGGACGGGCGTGCAGCTGTTCGCCGCGCTCGAGGCGACGATCCCGGGCCCGAACCCGCCGACGGACACGGACCTGCCGGACCACTGAGCCCTGCCGGACCACTGAGCCCTGCCGGACCACTGAGCCCTGCCGGACCACTGAGCCCTGCCGGACCACCGCCCCGGGCCCACGGCCCGGGAGCGCGCGGGTCAGCGCACCGCGAGCGTCGGCATCCCGAGGACGACCGGGCCCGCCGGCGCGGCACCGGTGCCGCACGCGCCGCCGCCGTGGTCGTGCTCGTCGTCGCCCGCCTGCCGTGCCGCCCAGGCGTCGCCCGCACGCGTGCGGCGCACCGCGAAGGGGCCGCCGGTCAGGGCCGAGTCCGCGACGAGGTGGTGCGGTGCGCCGTACGTCACCTGCACGGTCACGAGGTCGCCCGGGCGCGGCGCGCCCTCGGCGGGCAGGTCGGCCGGCAGCGCCAGGTGCACGAGGCGGTTGTCGGCCGCACGGCCCGAGATGCGCCGCGTCTCGCCGTCCTTGCGCCCCTCGCCCTCGGCGACGAGCACCTCGACGACGCGCCCCTCCTGCGCCGCGTTCTCCTCGGCGCAGATGCGCTCCTGGAGCGCGACGAGCCGCTCGTAGCGCTCCTGCACGACCGCCTTGGGGAGCTGGTCGGGCAGGTCCGCGGCGGGCGTGCCGGGCCGCGGCGAGTACTGGAACGTGAACGCCGACGAGAACCGTGAGGCCTCGACGACGCGCAGCGTCTCGGCGAAGTCCTCCTCGGTCTCGCCGGGGAACCCGACGATGACGTCCGTGGTGATCGCGGCGTCCGGGATGGCGGCGCGCACGCGGTCGAGGATCCCGAGGAACCGCTCGGAGCGGTACGAGCGGCGCATCGCGCGCAGGATCCGGTCCGAGCCCGACTGCAGCGGCATGTGCAGCGACGGCATGACCGTCGGCGTCTGCGCCATCGCCTCGATGACGTCGTCGGTGAACGCCGCCGGGTGGGGCGAGGTGAAGCGCACGCGCTCGAGCCCCTCGACCGCCCCGACCGCCCGCAGGAGCTTCGCGAACGCGCCGCGGTCGCCGAAGCCGACGCCGTACGAGTTCACGTTCTGGCCGAGCAGGGTGACCTCGATCGCGCCGGTCGCGACGAGCGCCTCGACCTCCGCGAGGACCTCCCCGGGCCGCCGGTCGCGTTCCTTGCCGCGCAGGTGCGGCACGATGCAGAACGTGCACGTGTTGTTGCAGCCCACGCTGATCGACACCCAGCCCGCGTAGGCGGACTCGCGGCGCGTCGGCAGCGTCGACGGGAAGACCTTGAGGGACTCCTCGATCTCGACCTGCGCCGCAGCGTTGTGCCGCGCGCGGTCGAGCAGCGCCGGCAGGACGTCGAGGTTGTGCGTCCCGAACACGACGTCCACCCACGGCGCGCGCTCGACGATCCCCGACCGGTCCTTCTGCGCGAGGCACCCGCCGACGGCGATCTGCATGCCGCCCGGCCGGTTGCGCTTGGTGCCGGCGAGGCGCCCGAGCGTGCCGTACAGCTTCTCGGCCGCGTTCTCGCGGACGGCGCACGTGTTGATGACGACGACGTCCACGTCCTCCGCGGCCGCCTGCTCGGGCGTCGCGGCGACGTAGCCGGCCTGGTCGAGCATGCCGGCCATGTGCTCGGAGTCGTGCACGTTCATCTGGCAGCCGAGCGTCTTGACGAGGTACGTGCGCACGGCGGCGTCGGACGCAGGGGCGGCCGGCCGCTCGGCTGCGGTCGCGGGGGCGGTGGCGGTCGTGGACATCACCGTCCAGGGTACGGCCGCCACGGCACGGGTCGTGCCACCGGCCCGCGGCGGCCCCGCGAGCGGCTGCACCGCCTCCCGCCAGGCACGATGTTGCCCAGTTGAAACACGACGACACGTGCGCGAACGGGCATTTCCCCCTACGTTCGACGAATGGCGGACCTCGCGACAGCACCAGACGGACCCGCTGCCCGCGACGAGGTGGGGGCTCCCCTCGTCGAGCTGCGCGGCGTGGACAAGCACTTCGGCCACCTGCACGTGCTCAAGGACATCGACCTCACCGTCGCGCGCGGCGAGGTCGTGGTCATCATCGGGCCCTCCGGCAGCGGCAAGTCGACGCTGTGCCGGACCATCAACAGGCTCGAGACCATCGACTCGGGCACCATCACGATCGACGGGCGCGAGCTCCCCCAGGAGGGCCGCGCGCTCGCGCGGCTGCGCGCCGACGTCGGCATGGTGTTCCAGTCGTTCAACCTGTTCGCGCACAAGACGGTGCTGGAGAACGTGACGCTCGGCCCGATCAAGGCCAAGGGCGTGAAGAAGGCCGCGGCCCGCACCCGCGCGCTCGAGCTGCTCGACCGCGTCGGCGTCGCGAACCAGGCCGAGAAGCTCCCGGCGCAGCTGTCCGGCGGGCAGCAGCAGCGCGTCGCGATCGCCCGGGCGCTCGCCATGGACCCCAAGGTGATGCTGTTCGACGAGCCGACGTCCGCGCTCGACCCCGAGATGATCAACGAGGTCCTCGACGTCATGGTCGGCCTCGCGCGCGACGGCATGACGATGATCGTCGTCACCCACGAGATGGGGTTCGCGCGCCGCGCCGCGCACCGCGTGGTGTTCATGGACGCCGGCGAGATCGTCGAGCAGGCCGACCCCGAGACGTTCTTCACGTCCCCCACGAGCCCCCGCGCCCGCGACTTCCTGTCGAAGATCCTCACCCACTGACCGACCGCGCCGGGCACCGCGCGGCGCACCCACTCCCGACTCCGACGACGACACCCGACACGAAGGGAACCACCATGACCCGCACCTCCACCCGACGCCTGGCGGGCGCCACCGCGCTCGCCCTGGCGGCCGCGCTGAGCCTCGTGGCCTGCTCCGACGACGGCGGTTCCGACGGCGAGACCGGCGGCGGCGACGGCGGGAAGATCCGCATCGGCATCAAGTTCGACCAGCCGGGGCTCGGGTTCAAGGACGGGAGCACCTACACCGGGTTCGACGTGGACGTCGCGCGGTACGTCGCCGACAAGCTCGGCTACTCCGAGGACCAGATCGAGTTCGTCGAGTCGCCGTCCGGGCAGCGCGAGACGATGCTGCAGAACGGCCAGGTCGACCTCATCGTCGCGACGTACTCGATCACCGACGAGCGCAAGAAGGTCATCTCGTTCGCCGGGCCGTACTTCGTGGCCGGGCAGGACCTGCTCGTGGCCGCGGACGACACCTCGATCACCGGCCCCGAGGACCTCGACGGCAAGAACCTGTGCTCCGTCACCGGGTCGACGTCGGCGCAGCGCATCAAGGACGACTACGCGGCCGGCACGAACCTGCTCGAGCAGCCCGGGTACAGCGAGTGCGTCACCGCGCTGACCGCCGGGACGGTCGACGCGGTCACGACCGACGACATCATCCTCGCCGGCCTCGCCGCGGTCCCGGCCAACGAGGGCAAGGTCAAGGTCGTCGGCAACCCGTTCTCCGAGGAGAACTACGGCATCGGCCTGCCCAAGGACTCGGACCGCTGCGAGGAGGTCACCGACGCGATCAGGTCGATGCTCGACGACGGCGCGTGGCAGAAGGCGCTCGACGACAACGTGAGCGCGTCCGGCTACACGCCCAACGCCGACCTCAACCCGCCGACGCCCGCCGACTGCGACTGACCCACCGACGCCCGGCCGGTCCGCTCCAGCGGCCGGCCGGGCGTCGGGGTGGCCGGGCCGGACCGCCCCGCCACGTCCCCGCCGACGACCCCAGGCCGACGACCCCCGACAGGAGGACCGGTGGACGACTTCACGTCGTTGTTCAGCGAGTTCGACGTGCTCGGCGCGTTCTGGACCAACATCCAGCTCACGTTCTTCGCCGCGCTGTTCGCGCTCGTGCTCGGCACCGTGCTCGCGGTCATGCGCATCTCCCCCGTGCCGAGCCTGCGGTGGGCCGGCTCGACGTACGTCACGCTCCTGCGCAACACCCCGCTGACGGTCATCATCGTGTTCTGCGTCCTCGGGCTGTGGGGCCAGCTCGGGATCACGCTCTCGTCGGACTTCCAGCGCAACTTCTTCTGGCTGTCGGTGCTGGGCCTGACCGTCTACCACGCGGCGTTCGTCTGCGAGGCGCTGCGGTCGGGCGTCAACACCGTGCCCGTCGGCCAGGCCGAGGCCGCGCGCGCCATCGGGCTCGACTTCGCGTCGTCCGCGCGGCTGATCATCCTGCCGCAGGCGTTCCGCGGCGCGATCGCCCCGCTGGGCAACGTGCTCATCGCCCTCACCAAGAACTCGACGGTCGCCGCAGCGGGGTCCGTCGCCGAGACCTCGGGGCTGCTGCGCGAGATGATCGAGTTCCGACCGGACGTGATCGTGGCGATCTTCTTCATCTTCGCCCTCGGGTTCGTCGTCATCGTCGTCCCCATCGGGCTCGTCACGACGAGCCTGTCCCGCCGGCTGGCGGTGGCCCGATGAGCGTCCTGTTCGACGCGCCGGGGCCCCGGGCCCGGCGGCGCATGGTGTGGGTCAACGTCGTCGCGACAATCGTGGTCGTCGGCATCGCCGCGTACGCGCTCGTCCTGCTCGACCGCAAGGGCCAGCTCGACGCGGACCTCTGGCGCCCCCTGTTCACGGCGAACGCCTGGGAGAACTACCTCCTGCCGGGACTGCGGCAGACGCTCGTCGCCGCGGGCCTGTCGATCGTCACCGCGGGGATCTTCGGGTTCGTGTTCGGCCTCGGGCGGCTGTCGGCGTCGCGCACCGTGCGGTGGTTCGCGGGCGGCGTCGTCGAGTTCTTCCGGGCCGTGCCCGTGCTCATCATGATGGTCTTCTTCTACCTGGCGATCCCCCGGCTCGACCTGGTCTCGCCGCAGGACCTGCCGCTCGTCGCCGTCGTGCTGGGCCTGACGCTCTACAACGGCTCGGTGTTCGCCGAGCTCGTGCGCTCGGGCGTGCACAACCTGCCCAAGGGCCAGCGCGAGGCCGCGCTCGCGATCGGGCTGCGCCGCCCGCAGTCGCTGCGGCTCGTCGAGGTCCCGCAGGCGGTGATCGCGATGCTGCCCGCGATCGCGAGCCAGCTCGTCGTCATCCTCAAGGACACCGCGCTCGGCGCGATCATCACCTACCCCGAGCTGCTGGCCGCCGCCCGCCGGTTCGGCTCGGGCAACGGCAACATCCTGCAGGCGCTCGTCGTCGCCGCGGTCGTGTTCATCACGATCAACTGGCTGCTGACGCGGCTCGCCGAGGCCCTCGCGGGCCGGGTCGGGCGACGCACCGCCGGCAAGGCGCGCGCCGAGGCGCCGAGCATGGCGGTGTCCGTCAAGGACTGACCGCCCGCTCGGCGCCCCGGGCGCCCCGGCTCACCGCCGGGGCCGCCGCCCCTCGTCGTCCGCGCGCGGGCCGGACGTCTTCCCGAGGAGGCACTTCAGCAGACCGTCGAGGTCGATGCCGCGCTCGTCGAACCACCGCCGTCCCCCGTCCTGCGCCGCGAGGCAGCCCAGGAGGTCGACCAGGCCGCCGCCCGGCTCGCCCCGCGGCGGGGTGCGGGTGCCGCGCACGGCGACGGCACCGAGCAGCTGGTCCCGGGTGAACCGCTCGCCGCGGCGTGTGCGACCCGTCGCCTGCACGAGCACCCGCCACGAGCCGCCCTGGGTGAGCACGATCTCCGCCGCGTACGCGCCGTCCCCCTCGGCCGCGAGCGGGACCGTCAGCGTCGCGCCGTCCGGGCGGACCACCCGAGCCACGACCCGGGCGGTCTCGACCGGCAGCCCGTGCTCGGACAGGACCGCGGTGACCCGGGCGCGCGACCCGGGCGTGTACCCGTCCTGGTCGAGACGCGCCCGCATCCGCACGTTGCTCCACGCCGTCACGGTGACCGCGTACCGGGCGCCGTGCGCGAGCAGGCGCTCGAGCTGTGCCCAGGCCTCCGGGTCCTCCTGGGCGGCGCGCCGCAGCCGCTCGGCGTGCCGCTCGTAGGCCCGCTTGTCGATCTCCAGCAGCACCTCCCAGCCGCCGCCGTGGTGCGTCCCGCCGAGCGGGAGCGCGAACCGCGCGAACGTCTGGTTCGTGCCGTGCGTGACCGTGCCACCGAGGGTCGCGACCGCTGCCTCGTCGAGCACCTGGCCGTCCGGCGTCCGCAGCGACAGCCCGACCACCGGGTTGTCGTACAGGAGCACGACGGTGGTCTCGATGTCCGAGGCGAGCACCTGGAACGGGATCCGCTGCACCACGCCGGGCAGCAGGTAGCCGTCCGGGTCGGTCACGATGTCCTCGTTCGTGGCCGACACGAGGATCTGCTGGAAGTACTTCGAGAGCAGGAAGTACGAGTCGGTGGCCGGCGTCAGCGGGCCGGTCAGCAGCAGGTACCCGTCCGTCTGCGCCGCGATGGTCGACAGCGCCTCGGTCGAGACCTGCTCCGCCGTCCTGAGGCCGATGGCGAACGTGCGCGCGTCGATGCTGCCGCCCACGTCCGCGAGGAAGGCGGGTGAGTTCTCCAGCCCGTCGGTGAGCGCGACGAGCGCCGTGCCGTCGAACGCGCCCGCGCCGGCGCCCAGCGTCGCGCGACCGAGGACGAGGCCGTCGCCGATCGACGTCGCACCCCCGAGCGTGAGCCCACCCGACGCCCCCAGGACGTCGCCACGGTGGGTCGTCGCGGGGTCGAACGGCTCCAGGTCGACACCCGGGTACGCGTCGTGGTCGAAGCTGACGAGCCCCGCGCCGCTCCCGTCCCGGATCAGCTCGACCGAGCGGGCCACGGCCTCCTTGAGCAGGTTCAGGCGCGACGAGCCCGTCCCGGCAGGCAGCCCCATGCTGCCCGACCGGTCGAGGGCGAACACGACCCCCGTCGTCGGCCGGGGCACCGTGCTGCCCGTGAGCGTCACGTCGAACACCTCGCCCGTCTCGACGCACAGGATCTGCACGCCGCCGTTCGGCGCCGGTCCCGGGGCGGCCTCGCCCGTGAACGCGAACCACACGCGCACCTCGTCGTACGGCTGCTCGTCGACCGGCGGGACGTGCGTGACGGAGGCGCCGAGAGGCGTCAGGGAGTACGGGGCGTTCGGCCCGCTGCCCGCGACCACCTGGAAGTGCACGGGCGAGCCCGCACGCACGTGGAACACCGCGGCCCGCCACGTCTCCTCGAGCGTCGGGACGTCCGCGAACGACACGACCGGCGTGGCCAGGTCGACCAGCGGCGGGTCCGTGTCGTACACGTACCCGAGCGTGCGCCGGTAGTCGAGCGACCCGTTGGGCGTCGGGTTCGGCAGCGTGAGGAACTGCATCTCGTCCGGGCCGTTGTGCCCCGGCGGGCCGCCCGCCTGCGGCAGGTAGTCCGACCCGGGGTGCGCGTGCTGCCACGTGGCCCAGATGCGGTCGATGTTGCCGTGGTGCAGGAAGAACACCGGGTCGTTCGGGGACGTCCCCGGCCCCATGTCGCCGCCGATCCACACGTGCACCGCGTTGTGCAGCTGGGAGCCGGACTCGCCGGCCTCGGCGAGCCAGCCCTCGAGCCGGTTGCGGAAGCTGCCGGCGCTCGCGGTCCGCCACGGCGACGTGTCGTAGACCGGGTGGTCCGCGAGCACACCGTCCACCTGCGCCTGGGTCGGGAAGTTGACGGCCTGCCCCGCGAGGTCCCGGATGAGGCCGCCGGGGCGGTCGACGAACCCGCCGTTGATCGTCGCGATCCGCGCCGTCCAGTTGGCGGACGGACCGCTCGTCACGGTGCCGTTGCCGCCGACGTAGTGCCGCTCCCCCGCCGCCGTGCTCCACAGCGGCGCGCTGAGCGGGTCGGACTCCGTCTCCCAGTCCCAGTACGGCAGCGTCACGCCCGGCCGCTTGTCCTGCAGCATGAGCTCGAACTCGCGCAGGAAGTAGCGGTGCCACGGCAGGAAGGCCGGGCCGCGGTGCGCGACGTTGCGCAGGTTGGAGCCGCCGGCCTCACCCGGCATCAGCGTCGCCGTCATCATCGAGTGGTGGTGCCGCTCGATGAAGTCGTCGTAGCTGCCGTCGGCCTTCGCGGCGTTGACCGCCTCCTGGAACCGCGCGAGCTCGGAGTCGGTGAGCGAGTAGATGCGCTTGCGGATGTCCATCAGTGGTGCCCCCCGTCCGGCCGGTCGGCGGGGTGCGGGTGCGGGTGGTGCGCGTGCGAGAACGACCACAGCGTGCCCTCGTGCTCCATGAGCGAGTCGACGAGAGCGAAGAGGTCGTCGAACCCCTCGAACATCCCGGCGAGGTGGCTGAAGTACTTGCCGTCGACGATCTCGACCTCGACGTCGTGACCGTCGATCACGAGGGTGACGACGCCCGCGTCGTCCTGCTCGACCTGCACCTTGCGCCCGCGTCGTACCAGCTCCGTGCGGGGGATCGCGTCCTTGCCCACTGTTCCGCCTCCTGCGACCTGGCGCCGCCCGAAGGCGCGCGCGTCTGATCGTCAGGAGGTGCCCCGCCGGGGCGGTGATACCGCGCGAGCGGGTGGTCAGCCGGCCGTCGCGCTCGCGCGGATCTCCCGCACCACGGTCACGGTGATCTCGCCGGGGTAGGTCAGGTCGGCCTCGATGTGCCGGGCGATCGCGCGCGCGAGGTCCGGCAGCGCGGCGTCGTCGACCTCGCTCGGTTCCACGACGACGCGCACCTCGCGGCCCGCCGCCATCGCGAGCGCGCGGCGCACGCCCCGGTGGGCGGCGACGAGGCTCTCGAGCCGGTCCATGCGCTCGACGTACTGGTCGAGCTCCTGCCGCCGCGCCCCCGGTCGGGCAGCGGAGATCGCGTCCGCGACCTGAACGACCACCGCCTCCACGGTCTCGAGCGGCACCTCGTCGTGGTGCGCGGCGATCGCGTTGACGACGACCTCGTCCTCGCCGTGCCGCCGCGCGAGGTCCGCTCCCACCGAGGCGTGCGTGCCGGGGATCTCGTTGGTGAGCGCCTTGCCGATGTCGTGCAGCAGCGCCGCGCGCCGCGCGCGGGCCACGTCCGCCCCGATCTCCGCGGCGACCGCCCCCGCGAGCAGCGCGCTCTCGACGAGGTGGTCGAGCACGTTCTGGCCGTACGACGTGCGCAGCCGCAACCGCCCCAGGGTGCGCACCAGCACCGGGTGCAGCCCCTCGACCCCGGCGCGCTCGACGGCGGCGTGACCCGCGGCGACCGCGCGCTCGTCCGCCCCGGCGAGGGCCTCCGCGTACGCCTCCTCGATGCGCTGCGGGTGGATGCGACCGTCCGCGACGAGCGCCTCGAGCGTGACCTGCGCGACCTCGCGCCGCTCGGGGTCGAAGCACGAGAGCACCACCGCGTCGGGCTGCTCGTCGACCAGCACGGTGACGCCGGTGAGCGCCTCGAAGGACCGGATGTTGCGGCCCTCCTTGCCGATGATCCGGCCCTTCATCTCGTCCGACGGGACGGGGACGACGGTGACCGCGGACTGCGCGCTGGTCGCGACGGCCGTGCGCTGCACCGCGGTGGCGACGATGCGCCGGGCCCGCGCCTCGGCGGTGCGCCGGGCCTGGGCCTCCGCGCGCCGCACGTACGAGGACGCGTCGTTCTGCGCCTGCTCGGTGATGCGGTGCCGGACCTCGGCCCGGGCCTCGTCGTACGTGAGACCGGCGACGGACTCGAGCTCGGCGCGGGCGTCGGCCTGCGCGCGCTCGAGGGTCGCGCGCGCCTCGTCGGCCGCGCGGGCGAGCTGGGCGGCGGTGTCACGCTCGGCCGCCGCCAGGACGCGCTCCGCGGCGCGCTCGGCCTCGTGGGCGCGCCGCTCGTGCTCGCGGGCCCGCTCCCGGGCGGCCTGCGCCGCGGCCTCGGCCGCCGCGGCGGCCTCGTCGCGCTCGCGCGCCCGCTCCTCGCGGCGCTCCGCGGACGCGAGCAGCGCCCGCGCCTCGTCCTTGATCTCGGCGACGTCCTTCTCGGCCTGCTCCCGCTGCGCGCCCGCCTCGCGGCGCGCGAGGAGGACCAGGATCAGCGCGACCAGGCACGCGCCGAGCAGCCCGACGACAGTCGAGACCTCGCTCCCGCCCACGCGCACCTCCGCTCGTCGGCGCCCATTGTCGCGCACCCGGACGCTGCGACCTGCCACGACACCCGCGACGACACGCGGATCAGTCGTCCCAGAACGCTCCCGGCCCGCCGGTCGTGCCGTCCCACGGCGCGTCGCCGGCCTCCGCGGCGAGCTCCTCGCGCGCGATGCGCAGCGCCAGCCCGGGCGAGTACCCCTTGCGCCCCAGGGTCCCGGCGACCCGTCGCAGCCGTGTCGCCTCGTCGAGGCCCGCGGTCGACCGGAGCTTGCGCCGCACGAGCGCGCGGGCCGCCTCCTCCTCGTCGTCGGCGTCGACCTGCTCGAGCGCGCCCGCGGCGGTCTCCTCGTCGATCCCCTTGCGCCGCAGCTCGACGGCCAGCGCGCGCCGGGACAGCCCGCGTTCCTCGTGCCGGGTCCGCACGAGCATGCGCGCGTACTCCGCGTCGTCGACCAGGCCCACCTCGGTGAACCGGTCGAGCACGCGCGCCGCGACCTCCTCGGGGACGTCGCGACGCGCCATGGCCTCCTCGAGCTGCGCGCGGCTGCGCGGCGCACCCGTCAGCAGGCGCAGCGCGATCGCCCGCGCGACCGACTCGGGGTCGGGCTCGGTGTCCTGCGCCGCGGTGCCCGTCGACGGCGGCTCCTGGGCGGGCCGACGTCGACGGGCACCTGCGTGGCTCGTGGCCATGCGGGCGGGTGTCAGAAGTCGACCGACGGTGCGTCCGCCGGGGCGTCGAGGCGGGCCCCGATGCCGAGCTTCTCCTTGATCTTCTTGTCCAGCTCCTCGGCGAGGTCCGGGTTGTCGCGCAGGAACTTGCGCGCGTTCTCCTTGCCCTGGCCGAGCTGGTCGCCCTCGTACGTGAACCAGGCACCCGACTTGCGGATGAAGCCGTGCTCGACGCCGAGGTCGATGAGCGAGCCCTCGCGGGAGATGCCGACGCCGTACAGGATGTCGAACTCCGCCTGCTTGAACGGCGGCGACATCTTGTTCTTGACGACCTTGACGCGCGTGCGGTTGCCGACCGCCTCGGTGCCCTCCTTGAGGGTCTCGATGCGGCGGATGTCCATGCGGACGGACGCGTAGAACTTCAGCGCCTTGCCACCGGTCGTCGTCTCGGGCGAGCCGAAGAACACGCCGATCTTCTCGCGGAGCTGGTTGATGAAGATCGCGGTGGTGCCCGACGAGTTCAGGGCGCCGGTGATCTTCCGCAGCGCCTGCGACATGAGGCGCGCCTGCAGACCGACGTGACTGTCGCCCATCTCGCCCTCGATCTCGGCCTTGGGCACGAGGGCCGCGACCGAGTCGATGACGATGATGTCGATCGCGCCGGAGCGGATCAGCATGTCCATGATCTCGAGCGCCTGCTCACCGGTGTCCGGCTGCGAGACGAGCAGCGCGTCGGTGTCGACGCCGAGCTTCTTGGCGTACTCCGGGTCGAGCGCGTGCTCCGCGTCGATGAACGCCGCGATGCCGCCGGCCTTCTGGGCGTTCGCGACCGCGTGCAGCGCGACCGTCGTCTTGCCGGAGGACTCCGGGCCGTAGATCTCGATGATGCGGCCGCGGGGCAGGCCGCCGATGCCGAGCGCGACGTCGAGCGCGATCGAGCCGGTCGGGATCACCTCGACCGGCGCACGCCCCTCGTCGCCGAGGCGCATGATGGAGCCCTTGCCGAACTGGCGGTCGATCTGGGAGAGGGCGGCCTCGAGGGCCTTCTCGCGGTCCTGGGGTGCGGGAGGCATGTGCTCCACCTTCGTCTCGTGCAGCCGGTCGGCTGCGCCTGCGGGGGCTGGTCTTCTCGTCGCCGGTGACGCTATGCCCGACCACCGACACAGCCGCCGCGCAGCCGCCGTCGCTGTGGACGCCCCGTGACCGGGACGGACCTGTGGACGGCTCGACGCGACGTCGTCACCGCGCACCACACTACCGAACAGACGTTCGATCGCGCGCGACACGCCGAGCGTGCCCGCGGGCGGTCACCCGAGCGGCAGCCGCACCTGCTCCCCCGGCGCGAGCACGTGCACCGCGCACGCCGGCGCCCGCCGCCGCGCGGCCGCCGCGAACGCCGGTCCGGCGACGTCCATCCACCCGGGCGGCAGCCGGCGGGACACGGGCGCGTGCAGCGTGCCCCAGTGCACCGGCACCGCCGCGCCCGCCCGCACGGTCGCGACGGCGTCCGCGGCCTGCACCGGGTCCATGTGGCCGCCCGACAGCCGCGGCCCCCAGCCGCCGACCGGGACCAGCGCGAGGTCCACCGGCCCGCCCGCGAGCGCCGGCAGGTCGGCCATCTGCGGGTACGGCGCGGTGTCGCCCGCGAACCAGACCCGCACGCCCGGGGCCGCGACCAGGAACCCCACCGCCGCGTTCGGGCGGTGCGGCATGGGCCGGTGCCCGTGCACGGCGGTCACCGCGCGCACCCGCACGGCCGTCCCGGGCACCCGCCACCAGCCGTCGGTCACCGGCACGCCGCGCACGCCGTGGCTCGCGAGCCAGTGCACGTTGCTCGGCGCCGAGAGCACGGGCGTGCCGGCGACCAGCTCGAGCGACCCGAGCTCGGCGTGGTCGTGGTGCAGGTGCGAGACGAGCACGGCGTCCGCGTCGCACCAGTGCTCGCGCACCGGGGCGGCGCCGCGGCGCCGCAGCAGGCCCGCGTGACGGCGCAGCAGCGGGTCGGTGAGCACGCGCACGCGCCGCGTCACGCCCGGGCGCTCGTCGGGCACCGTGAGGTCGAGCACGACGCTCGCGTGCCCGAGCCAGCGCACCGCGACCGACGGCCCGCCGCCCACCTCACACCTCCCGCAGCCCGGCGGCGCGCGCCCACCGCACGAGCTGGGCGTGCACGGCCTCGGCGCCCACCAGCAGGTCCCGGTCGCCGACCCGCTCCCGCAGGTCGTCGTCCACCGGCCAGTCCGCCGGGTGCAGCAGCAGCGCGTCGTTCTGCGCGCCGCCGATCCCGCCGTGCGACCCGACCTGCCCCTCGAACGCGTGCACGTGGCCGTCGGGCGTGACGCGCGAGACGACCAGCACGTCCCCCGTGTGCGGCAGCCGGGCCGCGCGCGCCAGGTCGGCGCGGGCCCGCGGGCCGTACGGCGCGAGCGGGTCCTCGCCCTCCACCAGGTCGGTCGCACCCGGTTCCGGCTCGAGCAGCGTCAGCCCGCGCGCGCCGATCGCGACGAGCCCGCGTGCCCGCGTGTCGACCACGACGACGCCGACGCCCGGCGTCGCGGCCAGCCCGGGCACGAGCGCGGGCCAGCGGTCCTGGAGCTCCTCGAGCACGAGCCGGTGGTCCACGTGCGGGAACCACACGAGCCCGAGGTTCCCGGACCCGACGACGACCACCTCGGGCGTCTCGGGCGTGGCGGCGTCCCGCGCCCGCCGCGGGGCGTCCGGCCCGACCACCCGGCCCGTGCCGCTCCCGACCACGCTCGTGAGCAGCGCGTTGAGCGGCCCCCAGTCCTCGCCCGTGCCGCTCTGCACGCCGCTCGCGTCCGGCCGCGCCATGAGGCCGCGCACCACGTCCAGCAGGCTGCGCCCCTCGACCTGCTCGAACGTCTCCCCGAGCGCCTGGCCGTGGTCGGACAGCACGACGACCCGGTAGTCGCGCGGGGCGACCGCGACGGCCTGCTCGAGCGTGCGCAGGACCCGGTCGAGGCCCTCGAGCGCGCGCAGCGACTCGGGCCGCGTGGGGCCGGCGTGGTGCGCGATCTCGTCGTAGTCCACGAGGTCGACGAACACGACGGGGTCACCACGTACGACCGCCTCGGCGACGAGCGACGTGCACAGGTCGCGCATGAGCACGTTCGTCACGCCGCGCAGCAGCACGTACCAGCCGCCGCGCGAGATCCGGGGACGCACGTCGCGCACGTGCTGGCGGCGGGCCTGGTAGAGCTCCTTGACGATCTCCCCGAGCGTGAGCGACACCGCGCGGGCGAGCACGAACGGGCTCGCGAAGAACCGCACGAACTCGGCCCCGGGGCCGAGCCCCTCGGCGGCGCGCGTGCGGCTCATGACGACGTACGAGCGCTCGGCGTCGCCGGTGAACATGGTCGACACGGCGGTGCCGCCGCCGGCCAGCAGACCCTTCCCGTCCGTCAGGCGCTCCTCGACGAGCGCGGCGTCCGCCGGGTGGTTCGTCACGACGAGCCGCCCCAGGCCCCGGTCCCACCAGCGGAACGCGGGGATCTCCCCGGACTCGCCGTGCAGCAGGCCGGCCTGGCTCGCGGGTGTCGTTGACGGCACGCGCGCCCACCACGACTCGAGCCGGTGCGAGCCGTCGGTGAGCCAGCGCTGCATCGTCGGCGCGAGGCCCGCCTCGATCGCCTCGCGCAGCACGCCGCGGCCCACGCCGTCGAGCTGCACGACGAGCATGCCCGCGGGCCGTCCCTGCGGCGTCGCGGAGCGGCGCGCCTTGCGGCGCGCGCGGCGCAGCACGTCGGACACCACGTACTCGGAGTCGTTCGCGCCGATCAGCCAGCGGCCGAGCGCCATGACGACGGCCGCGAGGACGATGACCCGCACGACCGCCCAGGCCGAGGTGACGGCGATGCCGGGCACGAGCCGCAGCGCGGTCCACGCGATCGCGACCTGCGCGACGAGCCCGAGCACGAGCGCGCCCATCGCGCCGACGGGCCGCGCGAGCGCGCGCAGCGGGGCGCGCAGCGCCAGGTCGCCCGCCGAGACGAGCAGCGCCACGAGCGGGACGCCCGCGACCCCGGTCGTCTCGACGCCGTCGACGACGGCGATGGCGACCAGGAGCCCGGCGGCCGTCGCGACGAGCCCGAGGAACGCGTCGAGCACGTCGCCGACGGTCGGCACCCACGCCGCCCGCGACAACGGTCGGCCCTGGCCGGCCACGGGCGCCCGCCCGTCACCGGGCGACGCGCCGCCCGTGCGTCCCTCCGCTCGTGCCATCGTCCGTCCCGCGCACCGTCCTTCGCCGGTCCTTCGCCGCCGTCGGCCGTCCGCCCCTGCCCCGGCGGCCTGCCCGCTCTCCGTCCGCGAGGCCGCCGCCTACCGGCGCGGGGGTGCGGGCCGACGCTCGTCGGCGCCCCACCGCTGCGGCTCCGGGACCTGCAGCTCGTCACACAGGGCGTGCCACACCGCGCGCGGGTCGGCCCCGTCGTCGAGGGCCTGCGCCGCCGTGCGGTTGTCGAGCGCGCCGACGACGATCGTCGCGACGAGCTCGCGCCCGTGCGCGCTGCCGAGCACCTCCTCGACCAGCTCCCAGAACTCGCTGTACCTCACGGGCCCAGCCTGACACGACGCACGCCCGGCGTGCAGGCCGCGCCCGTTCCCGCCCGGCGCGCCGCACGCCCGGGCGGGTGTGGGCGCGGCCTGCGACGATGTCGCCGTGGTGCTCTCCCGGTTCTCCGAGCCGACCCGCACGTGGTTCACCGGCGCGTTCGCCGGGCCGACCGCCGCGCAGGTCGGCGCCTGGGACGCGGTCGCCGGCGCGCGGCACGCGCTCGTCGTCGCGCCCACCGGCTCGGGCAAGACGCTCGCCGCGTTCCTGTGGGCGCTGGACGGGCTGCTCAGCACCCCGCCGCCCGACGACCCCGTGCGTCGCTGCCGCGTCGTGTACGTCTCCCCGCTCAAGGCGCTCGCCACCGACGTCGAGCGCAACCTGCGCTCGCCCCTGGTGGGCATCCGGCAGGCCGCGACCCGGCTCGGCGTCGCGCTGCCCGACGTGACCGTCGGGACCCGGACGGGCGACACGCCGCCCGCCGAGCGACGCTCGTTCGCGACCCGGCCGCCGGACGTCCTCATCACCACGCCCGAGTCGCTGTACCTCGTGCTCACGTCCGGCGCGCGGGCGGGTCTCGCGGGCGTGCGGACCGTGATCGTCGACGAGATCCACGCGGTCGCGGGCTCGAAGCGCGGTGCGCACCTCGCGCTGTCGCTCGAGCGCCTCGACGCGCTGCTCGACGCGTCGGGCGAGGGGCCCGCGCAGCGGATCGGGCTGTCCGCGACGGTCCGCCCGGTCGAGGCGGTCGCGTCGTTCCTCGCCGGCGCGCGCACGCCCGGCGAGGGCGGTCGCGAGGTCGTCGTCGTGCAGCCGCCGGCGAGCAAGCAGATCGCGGTCGACGTCGTCGTGCCCGTGCCGGACCTGACGGACCTCGCCTCCGCACCCGGACCGGCGACCGGCCCGGAGACCGGCCCCGCGGGCGCCCCGCCGAGCGACGCCTGGACGCAGGCCGCGGAGGCCGACCTGAGCGGCGACGCCGACCGGCCCCAGCGGCGCGCGTCGGTGTGGCCGCACGTCGAGGAGCGGGTCGTCGACCTCGTCGCGGAGCACCGCTCGACGCTCGTGTTCACCAACTCGCGGCGCGGCGCGGAGCGCCTGACGTCCCGCATGAACGAGGTGTGGACCGAGCGCCAGGGGCTCGACGTGACGGACCCGGGCGCGCGGCAGCCGGCGGCGGTCCCCGGGCAGTCCGGCACGTCCGCGGGCGTGGACACCCGGGACGCGGCGACGATCCTCGCCCGGGCGCACCACGGGTCGATGAGCCGTGCCGAGCGCACCCGCACGGAGTCCGAGCTCAAGGCGGGCGTCCTGCCCGCCGTGGTCGCGACCTCGTCGCTCGAGCTCGGCATCGACATGGGCGCGGTCGACCTCGTGGTGCAGGTCGGCGCGCCGCCGTCGGTCGCGAGCGGGCTGCAGCGCATCGGTCGGGCGGGCCACCAGGTCGGTGCGGTGTCCCGCGGCGTGGTCTTCCCGACGTACCGCGGCGAGCTCGTCGCGGCGGCCGTGACGGCCCAGCGCATGCGCGCGGGCGAGCTCGAGGCGCTCGCGGTGCCGAGCAACCCGCTCGACGTGCTGGCCCAGCAGGTCGTGGCGATGGTCGCGGTCGACGACTGGCCGGTCGAGGAGCTGGCGCGCGTGGTGCGCCGCGCGGCGCCGTACGCGCAGCTCGGTGACGCGACGCTGCGCGCCGTCCTGGACATGCTCGCGGGCCGGTACCCGAGCGAGGAGTTCGCCGAGCTGCGGCCCCGGCTCGTGTGGGACCGGGTGCGCGACGTGCTGTCGGGGCGGCCGGGCGCGCTGCGGCTCGCGGTGACGAGCGGCGGGACGATCCCGGACCGCGGGATGTTCGGCGTGTTCCTCGCGTCCGCCTCCGCGGCGGAGCCCGGTGTCGCGGTCGACGCCGAGGTGTCCGCGGGCCGCACGCGCGGCGGCAAGCGCGTGGGCGAGCTCGACGAGGAGATGGTCTACGAGTCGCGCGCGGGCGACACGTTCACGCTCGGCTCGTCGACGTGGCGCATCGAGCAGATCACCGCCGACCGCGTGCTCGTCACCCCCGCTCCCGGGGTCCCGGGCCGGCTGCCGTTCTGGAAGGGCGACTCCCCCGGCCGCCCCGCCGAGCTCGGCCGCGCGATGGGTGCGTGGGTCCGCGAGCTCGTGGCGATGGACGACGAGGACGCGCGCCTGGCGGCCACCGCCGCGGGGCTCGACGCGTGGGCCGCCGACAACCTGCTCGCGTACCTGCGCGAGCAGGTGGTCGCGACGGGTGTGCTGCCCAGTGACGTGACGGTCGTGGTCGAGCGGTTCCGCGACGAGCTCGGCGACTGGCGCGTGGTGCTGCACTCGCCCTACGGGGCGCGCGTGCACGCCCCGTGGGCCGTGGTGCTCGGGGCGCGGCTGCGCGAGCGCTACGGCGTGGACGCGGCCGCGATGCACTCCGACGACGGCATCGTGCTGCGCCTGCCGGACACGCTCGACGCGGAGCTCGACGACCTCTGGGACGAGACGCGTGGCGGTGGTGAGGCGCCGGGCCTGGCGCTCGACGACCTGCTCGTCGACCCGGACGACGTGGTGGCCCAGGTCCGCGCACAGCTCGGGGCGTCCGCGCTGTTCGGCGCCCGGTTCCGCGAGGCGGCGGGGCGCGCGCTTCTCCTGCCGCGCCGCCGGCCGGACCGGCGCAGCCCGCTGTGGCAGCAGCGCCAGCGCGCCGCGCAGCTGCTGTCGGTCGCCGCGCAGTACCCGGACTTCCCGATCCTCCTCGAGGCGACGCGCGAGTGCCTGCAGGACGACTTCGACACCGCCGCGCTCGCCGAGCTCATGCGCGGCGTCGCCGCCGGGCGCGTCCGCGTGGTCGAGGTGACGACGCGCTCCCCGTCGCCCTTCGCGCAGTCGCTGCTCATGGGCTACACGGCCCAGTTCCTGTACGACGGCGACGCGCCGCTCGCCGAGCGCCGGGCCGCGGCCCTCACGCTCGACCCGACGCTGCTCGCGGAGCTGCTCGGGCAGTCCGGCGAGTCGCAGCTCGCGGACCTGCTCGACCCGCAGGCGGTGCTCGACACCGAGGCCGAGCTGTCCGGCCGGGCGCCCGACCGTCGCGCACGGAACGCGGAGCAGCTGGCCGACGCCGTGCGCCGCCACGGCCCCCTGCCGCTCGCCGAGCTGCTCAAGCGCACCGCCCCCGAGGTGCACGACCACGTGCCCGGGTGGCTGACGGCGCTCGCGCAGGCGCGTCGCCTCATCGAGGTGCGCCTCGCGGGCGTGCCCGCGGACCGGGCGGTGCAGTGGGCGGCCGTCGAGGACGCGGGTCGGCTGCGGGACGCGCTGGGGGTCGCGCTGCCCGTCGGTGTGCCGGAGGCGTTCACGGAGGTCGTGCCCGACCCCGTCGGGGACCTCGTGCGCCGGTACGCGCGCACGCACGGCCCGTTCACGGCCGCGGCGCTCGCCGCGCACCACGGCTGGGGCGTCGCGGTGGCGCAGCAGGCACTCGGCCGGCTCGAGGACGCGGGCGTCCTGGTCCGCGGGCGGCTGCGCCCGACCGAGCTCGGCGGGACGGGCGACGAGTACTGCGACGCGAACGTCCTGCGCACGCTGCGTCGGCGCTCGCTCGCGGCGCTGCGCTCGCAGGTCGAGCCCGTCGACCCGCAGGCCCTGGGCGTGTTCCTGCCGCGCTGGCAGTCCGTCGCCCCCGTGCTCGGCGGCGGTGCGGGCGGGCTGCGCGGCGTCGACGGCGTCGCGCGCGTCGTCGAGCAGCTCGCGGGCTTCACGGTCCCCGCCTCGGCGCTCGAGTCCCACGTGCTGCCGTCGCGCGTCGTCGACTACCGCCCGGAGATGCTCGACGAGCTCACGGCCGCGGGCGAGGTCGTGTGGGCCGGGCACGCGCCGCTGCCCGGGCACGACGGCGTGGTCTCCCTGCACCCGACGGCGACCGCGGACCTCACGCTCCCGACGGTCGCGGACCCCGCGTCGGCCCCGGCCGGGGTCGACGTCACGACGCCCGTGCACCTCGCGGTGCTCGACACCCTCGCGGACGGCGGGGCGTGGTTCGTCGCGCCGCTCGCCGCACGGGTGCGCGAGCGGCTCGAGCAGCTCGGCGCGCCGGACTCCGGCGCGGACGAGGGACGCGAGCCGTGGTCCGTCTCGGAGCGGGACGTGGTCGCCGCACTCTGGGACCTCGTCTGGGCCGGCCAGGTGACGAACGACTCTCTCGCGCCGCTGCGCGCGTGGCTCGGCACGGGCACGACCGCGCACCGCACGCGCTCCGCTCCCCCGCGCGGCCGCCCCCTGCGGCCCCGCCTCGGGCTGCGCGGGGTGGGCGCCGCCGCGGCCGTGCGGGCGCCGCGTGCCGACGGCAGCGCCGCCGGGCGCTGGTCGCTCCTGCCCGCCCGCGAGCCGGACCCCACGGTCCGCGCGCACGCGCTCGCCGCGCAGCTCCTCGACCGGCACGGCGTCCTCACGCGTGCGGTCGCGCCGCTCGAGGGCGTCGGCGGGCGGTTCGGCGACCTGTACCGCGTGCTGGGGGCGCTCGAGCAGGGCGGCCAGGTGCGCCGCGGGTACTTCGTCGAGCGGCTGGGCGGCTCGCAGTTCGCGCTGCCGGGCGCGGTGGACCAGCTCCGGGCGGACGCCTCGACGGTCCAGCTCGCGCGCGAGCGTGCCGACGAGCGCACCGAGGCGGGCCCGACGGGCGACGCCGCGCTCGACACCGCGCGGGGCGTCGGGGCCCGGACCGGGCACGCGCTCGTCGTCGTGCTGGCCGCGACGGACCCCGCCAACCCGTACGGCGGCGCGCTCGCGTGGCCGCCGGCCGTGGGCAGCGAGCAGGGGGCGGGCCACCGCCCCGGGCGCAAGGCGGGCTCGCTCGTCGTGCTGGTGGACGGTGCGCTGGTGCTGTACCTGGAGCGCGGGGGCCGCACGGTGCTGTCGTTCAGCGAGGACCCCGACGTGCTGGCCGCCGCGGCGCGCGGCCTCGCCGGGGTCGTGAGCCGCACCGGGCGACTGACGATCACGCGGATCGACGGCGCGGCGGTGCTCGCGGACGGCGCGGCGCACTCGCTCGTCGGGAAGGCGCTCGTCGAGGCGGGGTTCTCCACGACGCCGCGCGGGCTGCGGCTGGGTCCCGCCCGGTGACCGCCGCGGGCGGGGGCGGCGCCGCGGGGGTGGCGGGTGCCTGAGGGGGACGTGCTGCGGCGGACCGCCGCGCGCCTCGACCAGGCGCTCGCGGGACAGGTGCTCGTGCGCGCCGAGCTGCGCTGGCCCACGGCGGCCGGCGTGGACCTCGTCGGCCGCACCGTGCTGGGCACCACGCCGTACGGCAAGCACCTGTTCACGCGGTTCGACGACGGGCGGACGCTGCACACGCACCTGCGCATGGACGGGATGTGGCGCGTCGTGGCGACCGACGCCCCGGCCGCGCACGGGCGTCGGTTCGAGGTCCGGGCGGTGCTGGCGGCGGAGCGCTGGACGGCGCTCGGCCGCCTGCTGGGCATGCTCGACGTGGTGCCGACGCGCGAGGAGCGACGCCTGATCGCGCACCTGGGGCCGGACGTGCTCGCCGACGAGCTGGACCTGCCCGAGATCCGTACGCGGTGGGCCGCGCAGGGGTCGCGTCCCGCGGCGGAGGTGCTGCTGGACCAGCGGATCGCGGCCGGGCTCGGCACGATCTTCTGCGCCGAGTCGTTGTTCGCAGTTCGGCTGTGGCCATGGACGCCGGCCGACGAGGTCGCCGACCCCGGCCGCCTCTACGTGGTGGCGCGCCGCCTCATGCAGCGCTCCGTGCAGTCCGGGCGGCCGGACTCGCGCGTGCACGGCCGGCACCGGCGCCCGTGCACGCGTTGCGGCACACCGATCGCCGTGGCGCCCGCCGGGCAGCCGCCGATGGAGCGGCCGGTGTTCTGGTGCCCACGCTGTCAGGCCCGCCCGGCGCACCCCTGACGACGTGCCCACGCCTGACGCCGGCCCGCACTCGTGCCGGGCCGGTCGTGGCAGGTGGTCAGCCGATGGGCGCGAGCTCGGAGCGGGGCCGGGCCCAGCCCGCCTCGCCCGTGCACGCCACCGACGACGCCAGGTCCGCGGGGACCGTGTCCGGGATGAGCAGGCCCTCGGCGACCGCGACCCGGTCGCTGACCTCGCGCAGCACGAGGGACATGGGGACGTCCAGCGCCGCGCAGATGCTCTGCAGCAGCTCGGACGACGCCTCCTTCTGCCCGCGCTCGACCTCGCTGAGGTAGCCGAGCGACACCCGCGCCGCCGACGAGACCTCACGAAGGGTCCGGCCCTGGCGCTGACGCGCGTCCCGCAGCACGTCGCCGATCTCACGACGCAGCACGATCATCGGGGCTCCCCCTCTCGTCTCGTCCGTCTCCCGAGCGGCGGACACGACACCGCGTCCGCGCTCGTGCACTCCCTCAGGTGCCGGTCTCCGGTCGACCGACACCCTGTCACCGTACCGTGCCGCGCTGACACGCGCGGGGCCGCGGCGCGAAGGAGGTCGAGTGCTCATCACGACCGGTCCAACGTCGCAGCAGGTCGCGGTGTTCCCGACCGGTCCGCCGCCGCGTCGGCCGCGCGCCGGATTCACCCGCTCGGAGCCGCCCGGCCGACGCTCCCGCCCAGGTCAGTGCCCGGGTCCGCCTCCGCGAGGACGTCCTCGAGCAGCCCGAGAGCAGCGGCGACGGCCTGCTCGCGCACGCGCACCCGGTCCCCCGCCAGGTCCAGGGCACGCACGCGGCGCGCGGTCGGGGCCACCACGGCCACGAACACCGTGCCCGGCGGGTGGCCGGCCTGCGGGTCCGGGCCCGCGACGCCCGTGGTCGCGACCCCGACGTCCGCCCCGAGCCGTGCGCGCACCCCGTCGGCCATGTGCAGCGCGACGTCCGGGTCGACGGCGCCGACCGCGTCCAGCAGCGCGCGCGGGACGCCGAGCAGGGTCGCCTTGAGGTCCGTGGCGTAGGCGACGACCGCGCCGCGGTGCACGGCCGAGGCGCCGGGCGTGTCGACGACGCGCGCGCTCAGCAGCCCCCCGGTGAGCGACTCCGCGACCGCGAGGGTCCAGCCCCGGTCGCGCAGCGCGTCGAGCGCACGGGACGCCTGCACGTCAGATCCCGGGCGGGACCGGTGCGGCGCGGCGGATCCGCACGGCGGTGCGCACGTAGTCGAGACCCGTCACGACGGTGACGAGGAGCGCCGCCGCCATGACGACCGCCGCGACGACCTCGACCGCGCCGGGCATCGCGAACAGCGGCAGCACGTAGAGCCCGATCGCGACCGTCTGCAGGACGGTCTTCAGCTTGCCGCCGCGCGAGGCCGGGAGCACCACGTACCGCAGCAGGAAGAACCGCATCACGGTGATCCCGAGCTCGCGCACCAGGATCACGACCGTCACCCACCAGGGCAGCTCGCCCAGGGCCGAGAGCGCGACGAGCGCGGTGCCGACGAGCAGCTTGTCGGCGATCGGGTCCAGCAGCTTGCCGAAGTCCGTGACCTGACCGGTGCGGCGCGCGTACCAGCCGTCGATCCGGTCCGTCACGGCGGCGACGGCGAACACGCCCGCGGCGAGCAGGCGGTACCCCGTGCTGTCGCCGTCGTCGGCGAGCAGCGCCCACGCGAACACGGGCACGAGCAGGACGCGTGCGACCGTCAGCACGTTCGCGAGGTTCCACGTCGGCTGCGGGGCGGGACTCACGCCCGACAGCCTAGGTCGTCCGCGCACGCCGCCCGGCCATCCGGCGCGCGGCGCGGCGAGCGGGTGGTCGTGCCGCCACACGGGTGTCCCCGCGCAGGCCCGGGGGCGCGCGCCGGTTAGGGTCCGCGTGTGACCCGCCATGCCCGACAGCCGCGCCGGTCCCCGCTGACCGTCGCGCTCGTCACCCTCCTCCTCGCCGTCGCCTGCGCCTCCGCGGCCGCGGTGGCGCTGCGCCCCTGGGACGAGGGCGTGACCGCCGACCTCACGTCGGTCCCGACCCCGACCCCCGACGCGGTGACGCCGAGCCCCACGCCCTCACCGACGCCGGACCCCGACGCGGAGTTCACGATCGTCGCGGCGGGCGACGTCCTCACCCACCAGCCGGTCGTCTCGTCGGCCACGCGCGGCGGCACGATCGACTTCGCCCCGCTGCTCGAGCCGCTGGCCCCCTGGGTGCAGGGCGCGGACCTGGCGCTGTGCCACCTCGAGGTGCCCGTCGCCCCCGCCGGCAGCAGGCCGAGCGGCTACCCGGTCTTCGGTGCGCCCGTCGAGGTGGTCGCGGGCCTGGCGGCGCAGGGCTGGGACGGCTGCTCCACGGCGTCGAACCACTCGGTCGACCGGGGCTTCGCCGGGGTCGTCGCGACCCTCGACGCGCTCGACGCCGCCGGGCTCGGGCACGTCGGCACCGCACGCTCGCAGGTGGAGGCGATGGCCCCGCAGGTCTACACGCTCGAACGGGCGGGGCAGACCATCACGGTCGCGCACCTCGCCGCGACGTACGGTACGAACGGCATGCCGGTGGAACCCGACAAGCCGTGGTCGGTCACGCGCATCGACGTGCCGACGCTCGTCGAGCAGGCCCGCGCCGCGCGCACGGCCGGCGCGGATCTCGTCGTCGCGAGCGTGCACTGCTGCGTCGAGTACCAGACCGAGCCCACCGCCGAGCAGGCGCAGATCGCGCAGGAGATCGCGGACTCCGGCGCGGTCGATCTCTACATCGGGCACCACGCGCACGTGCCGCAGCCGGTCGTGCGGCTCGAGGGAGGCCCGGACGGCACGGGCATGTGGGTCGCGTACGGCCTGGGCAACTTCCTGTCGAACCAGGACGCGGCGTGCTGCTCGCCGAAGACCGACTCGGGGCTGCTGCTCACCGCGCACGTGAGCAGTCCAGGCGCGTTCGCGGCCGAGGGACGCGAGGCGGGGCCGGTCCGGGTGACCGGCGTGGAGTGGACCGCGATCACGGTGGACCGCAAGGGCGGGCATCGCGTGCACGCCCTGCCCGAGATCGCCGGCGGCACGGGCTCGCTCGGCGCGGGCGAGGTGGCCGCGCGCCTGGGCCGCGTCGTCGACGCGGCCGGCAGCGCGGCACCGCAGCGGACCGAGCCGCTCACGCCCACGGGCGGCGCGCCCGTCGTCGTCCCGCGTCCGGGCGGGACCGCCGCGACCCCCTGACGCCGCTCAGCCCACGGGCTGCCCCGACGGGGGCGTCGGACGCGGGCGGGCGGGCGGCGCCATGCCCGCGAGCGGAGGCGCGACGGGCGTCGGACGCGGCTCCGGACGGCGGACCACACCGGGTCGCGGGACCGACTCGGTGCCCTCCGGGGAGCCCGGTGGCGGCTGCGCTCCCCCGTACAGCCAGCCCTGCCCGTACCGCCAGCCGTTGCGGTGCAGGTACTCGGCCTGCTCGGCGTGCTCGATGCCCTCGGCGATCGTCACCATCGCGAGCTCGCGGGCCAGGGCCCCGAGCGCCCGGACGACCTTCGCGGCCGTCGGGTCGTCGGGGATCCCGGACGTGAACGACATGTCGAGCTTCACGCCCGCGACCGGCAGGTCGCGCAGGTAGGACAGCGGCGAGACGCCCGTGCCGAAGTCGTCCAGCAGGATCGGCACGCCCGCGGCGGACAGCTGCGTGAGCTCGTGGCGGATCCGCGTGCCCGACGCGACGAGCGAGGACTCGGTGAGCTCGACGACGATCCGCCCCGCCATGAGCCGGTGCCGGGAGATCTCCGCGAGCAGCGTCGTCGCGAACTCCCCGTCACCCAGCTGGTCCGCGGACACGTTGACGGACACCCACGTGGTGCGGTCCGGCGTGGAGGCGACGAACTCGCACACCTTCGTCGCGACGAGCTGCCCCAGCGGGACCGCGAGCCCGGCCTCCTGCGCGAGCGACAGGAACGCCGACGGCAGCAGCAGCCCGCGGTACGGGTGCTGCCAGCGCACGAGCGCCTCGTACCCGACGACGCGCCCGTCGGCCAGGTCGACGATCGGCTGGTAGTGCACGACGAGCTGGTCGGCCTCGAGCGCCTCGGTGAGCTCGCGCAGCAGGTCGACGCTCGAGGACTTGTCCATCGAGTGGTCGTACACCTCGGTGCGCCCGCGCCCGGCGGCCTTCGCCCGGTACAGCGCCGAGTCCGCGGCGGCGAGCAGCGCGGGCGCGCCACCCTGCACGGTGTCGGGGTCGGCCAGCGCGATGCCGATGCTCGCGGCGACCTGCATCCGCCGCCGGGCGACGCGCACGGGCTCCGCGAGGCCCGCGTGGATCGCCGCGGCGACCTCGAAGACGGCCTTGGGCCCGTCGATGTCCTGGACCACGACGACGAACTCGTCGCCACCGAGCCGCGCGACCGTCCCGCGCCGCGCGGTCGCGGCCCGCAGGACGCCCGCGACGTGCACGAGCACCTCGTCGCCCGCCGCGTGCCCGTACCGGTCGTTGATCTCCTTGAAGCCGTCGAGGTCGCACGCGAGGACCGCGACGCGGTCGACGACGCCCGGCTGCTCGAGCACGGACTGCAGGACCTCCTGCAGCAGGGTGCGGTTCGCGAGGCCGGTGAGCGGGTCGTGCATCGCGCGGTGCGTGAGCATCTCCGCCTGCAGCTTCGACTCGGTCGAGTCACGGACCTGCACGACGAAGTGGTCGGGCTCCCCCGTGGGCGACCGGACGAGCGCCGCGTCCAGCACGACCCACACCTGGTGCCCGTCGGCGCGCTGGTAGCGCTTCTCGAGCGAGAACCGGTGCTGCCCGCCCGCCAGCAGACGGTCGACCTCGAGCCGCTCGCTCGCGCGCGACTCGGGTGTGCCGAGCGCCTCCATCGGGTACCCGCGCAGCGCCTCGGCGGTCGTCCCCAGCAGCTCCGCGAGCGCGGAGTTCGCCTCCACGACGTGCCAGTCGAGGTCGACGAGCGCCATGCCGATCGGCGCGTTCTCCATCGCGACGCGGAACTGCGTCTCCGAGCGGGACAGCGCGGCCTCGACCTGCCGCGAGCCGGTCACGTCGACGAGCGTCGTGAGCACCGCGGGGGCGTCGCCGTCCGCCGCGGCGACGAGCTGGCTCGCGACCTGCACCATGCGGGCCTGCGTGCCCGTCGGCCCCGGCACGGCGACGCCGACCAGCTGCGAGTCGACCGTGTACCCGGCGCGACCGGCGCGGTACCCGAGGACCGCCGCGGGGTTCATCGACAGGCCCTGCTCGTTGACGAGCACCACGGACAGGTCCGTCAGGTGCCGCCCCACGGCCGCGGCCGCGTCGACGCCGAGGATGGTCGCGGCGCGCTCCGAGATGTCGAGGACGCGCCCCGACAGGGACACGACGAGCACGCCCTCCTTCGTGACGGCCTGGAGCGCGTCGTACCGGTGCCGCAGCTCGCGCGACAGGTCCAGCAGGTCGTTCGCGCGCCGCACCTCGCGGCGTTGGCGGGCCAGCAGGACGAGCACCCAGACCAGCGCGACGACCGCGATGCCGGCGATGACGAGCGACGCGAGCCCGAGCGTGTCGTCCGTGCCCGCGAGCAGCGCCGCGGGGGACGTCCCGGCCGAAGCCCGCGCGGCGCTCACCGTCTGCCGCCGGACCAGTCCCGGCCCTCGTCCTCGAGGTCGTCGTGGTAGTCGGTCGCCACCGGTATGCCCTCGTCGCCGGGCAGCGGCCCGTCGTCGGCGGGCTCGCCGCGCAGCATCGCGAGCGTGCCGGGCAGGTCGTCGGGCTGCACGAGCACCTCGCGCGCCTTCGAGCCCTCCGACGGGCCGACGATCTCGCGCGACTCGAGCAGGTCCATGAGGCGCCCGGCCTTGGCGAACCCGACGCGCAGCTTGCGCTGCAACATCGACGTCGAGCCGAACTGCGACGTCACGACGAGCTCCGCGGCCTGCAGCAGCAGGTCGAGGTCGTCGCCGATGTCCTCGTCGACCTGCTTCTTGGGCGCGGCGGCGGTGACGTCCTGGCGGTACACGGGCTTGAGCTGCGTCTTGACGTGCTCGACGACCGCGTGGATCTCGGACTCGGCCACCCACGCGCCCTGGGTGCGCATGGGCTTGGCGGCGCCCATCGGCAGGAACAGCGCGTCGCCCTGCCCGATGAGCTTCTCGGCGCCGGGCTGGTCGAGCACGACGCGCGAGTCGGTCAGCGAGCTCGTCGCGAACGCGAGGCGCGAGGGCACGTTGGCCTTGATGAGGCCGGTGACGACGTCGACCGACGGGCGCTGCGTCGCGAGCACCAGGTGGATGCCGGCGGCGCGCGCGAGCTGCGTGATGCGCTGGATCGACGCCTCGACGTCGCGCGGCGCGACCATCATGAGGTCCGCGAGCTCGTCGACGATCACGAGCAGATAGGGGTACGTCGCGATCTTGCGCTCGGAGCCGGGCAGCGGCTTGACCTTGCCCGCCCGCACCGCGGCGTTGAAGTCGTCGACGTGCTTGAACCCGAACGTCGCGAGGTCGTCGTAGCGCGCCTCCATCTCCCGCACGACCCACTCGAGGGCCTCCGCGGCCTTCTTGGGGTTCGTGATGATCGGGGTGATGAGGTGCGGGATGCCCTCGTAGAGCGTGAGCTCGACGCGCTTGGGGTCGACCAGGATCATGCGCACCTGGTCGGGCGTCGCGCGCATGAGGATCGACACGATCATCGAGTTCACGAACGACGACTTACCGGCACCGGTCGCACCGGCGACGAGCAGGTGCGGCATCTTCGCGAGGTTCGCGACGACGTAGCCGCCCTCGACGTCCTTGCCGACGCCGATGATCATCGGGTGGTCGGAGCGCTTGGCGGCCGACGAGCGCAGCACGTCGCCGAGCGCGACGGTCTCGCGGTCGGCGTTGGGGATCTCGATGCCGATCGCGGACTTGCCGGGGATCGGCGACAGGATCCGCACGTCGGCGGACGCGACCGCGTACGCGATGTTCTTCGACAGCGCGGTGACGCGCTCGACCTTCACGCCCGGGCCGAGCTCGACCTCGTAGCGCGTGACGGTCGGGCCGCGCGTGAAGCCCGTGACCTTGGCGTCGATCTCGAACTGCTCGAGCACGTTCGTGAGCGACTCGACGACGCGGTCGTTGGCGGCCGAGCGCACCTTGTGCGGCGGGCCCTTGGCGAGCGAGTCCTCCGACGGCAGCAGGTAGACCACGTCGCCCTCGAGCATCGGCTGCTCGCCGCGCGGCACGCCCGTGGTGGGCGGCGGCACGAGCTCGGTGCGCGACGCGGGCCTCGGGGGCTCGGCCGCGGCCACGACCGCGGTCGGCTCGGTGGACGCCTCGGAGCCGGCGTGCTCGCCGTCGGCGGCGGCCGGGTCGACGACCACGGCGGCGCGCACGAACGCCTCGTCGGCCTCGTACTCGTCGAGCAGCGGGTCGGCGACGTCGCCCGCACGGTCGGCCTTGCGTCGCCGCAGCCCACGACGCTTGCGTGGCTTGGGCTCGGGCTCCTCGACCGCGGTGTGGCCGGCGTTGATGACGAGCGGCGCGTCGTCGTCCTCGGCGGGCTGCTCGTGCTGGCCGGTCAGGCGCCGGTACAGGCCCCGCAGGCGCGGCACGATCTGGTGCACGGGCGTGGCGGTGACGACGAGCACGCCGAAGAACGTGAGCAGGAGCAGCAGGACGACCGTCACCGGCACGGTCACGAGCGCGACGAGCGGGCTTCCGACGATGAGGCCGAGCATGCCGCCCGCGCCGCGCACGCCGTCCATGTCGTCGGTGCCGGGCAGGTCGGAGAAGACGTGCACGAGCCCGCAGACGGCGAGCAGCACGGCGCTCAGGCCGATCCCGATGCGGCCGTTCGCCTGGACGCGGTCCGGGTGCCGCATGAGCCGGATCGACACCCCGAGCAGGAGGATCGGCACGACGACGCCGACGACGCCGAACGTGCCCGCGACGACGTTGTGCACGACGCCGCCGGCGGTGCCGGACATCGACCACCACTCGCGGGCCGCGACGACGACCGCGAGCCCCAGGAGCGTGAGCGCGAGCCCGTCCCGGCGGTGCGCGGGGTCCAGCTCGCGCGCGTCGCGTCCGACGCGGCGCGCCGCTCCGCCGACCAGGTGGGCCGAGCCCATCCACATGCCGCGCACGATCCGGACGGGCAGCGCGGGCCGGTGCGGGGCGGGGGTCGCCGAGGCGCGGCCCGCCGGCCGCGCGCCCGTCTTGCGCTTCGCGCCCGAGCCCGAGCTGCCGGCGGACCGTGCGGCGGGCGCGCCGGAGCGCGACCGTGGGGTCGTACGGGTCGCCATGGTCCTCACGGTAGCCGCAGGACCCGGCCCGGACCGGGATGAGCCGGGGCCGTGTCGCCCGCCCGGGCGTGTCGCCGCGGACGCGCGGCGGCGAGGTGCGGGGGCCGTGTCGGTGCCGCGCCCTACGGTGGGGCTCGTGCGTACCGATCCTCGCGGACGCCCGGCGTGACGCGCCGCGGCTGGGCCCTCCTGCTGGCGATGGGCGTCGTCTGGGGCGTGCCCTACCTGCTCATCAAGGTGGCGGTCGACCAGGTGACGCCCGCGTCGGTGGTGCTGGCGCGCACCGGCCTCGGCGCGCTGCTCCTGCTCGCGTTCGTGCCGCGCGCGGGTGGGTTCCGGACGCTGCGCGGCCACTGGTGGCCGGTGGTCGCGTTCGCCGCGCTGGAGATCGTCGGGCCGTGGATCCTGCTGTCGAACGCGGAGCGGACCCTCACGAGCTCGACCACCGGCCTGCTCGTCGCGACCGTGCCGATCCTGGCCGTGGTGGTCGGCCGGTTCGTCGACGGACAGGCGGTCGCGCTCGTGCGGTGGGCCGGGCTCGTCGTCGCGCTCGGCGGCGTCGCCCTGCTGCTCGGGCCGGGTGCCGCCGGCGGCGACCCCTGGGCCGTCGCGCAGGTGCTCCTCGCCGCGGTCGGCTACGCGGTCGCCCCGATCGTCGCCGACCGGCGGCTGCGGGACGTCCCGTCGATCCCCCTCACGACCGCGTGCCTGGGCCTCACGGCGCTCGTCTACCTGCCCGTCGTGCTGCTCGAGGCGCCGCACCCGCGCCCGGGCGCCGACGCGCTGCTCGCGCTCCTCCTGCTCGGGGCGGTCTGCACGGCGCTCGCGTTCGTGCTGTTCTTCCGTCTCATCGCCGAGGTCGGCGCGGCCCGCTCGACGCTCGTCGCCTACCTCAACCCGGTGGTGGCGGTCACCCTCGGCGCCGTGGTGCTCGACGAGCCGCTGACCGTCGCGGTCGTCGCCGCGACCGCGCTCATCCTCGTCGGCTCGGCGGCGGCCTCGCGCCGCACGGGTGCCGCGCCGGCGCCGTCGGGCCTCGCCCACGCCGGGGACGCGCTGTCAGTCACCGAGGCCGCGGCCGAGCCCGGCCCGGCGGCTCAGTCGAAGTCCCAGATCGAGTTCCGGTCGTAGAACGTCAGCACGTAGCGGCAGCGCGTGCAGATCAGCAGCGTCTTCACGTGGGTCGTGAAGCCCCAGCGCCCGTCGGTGCGTTCCTGCTGCTGCTCGTACTCGGCGTTCTGGCACAGCGGGCACGGGGGCAGGTTCATGGCACCGGACGCTAGCCGGTCGGGACGCCGCGCGGGGCCGGTCCCGGCACCGCGCGGCGTCCGGCGCGCCCACGTCACACGGCCGTGGGCACACCCCGCTCCAGGAGGACCAGCCGGTCACGGCGCCCGCCCGCCTCGAAGCGGTCGACGAGCGCGTCGAGCGGCTCGACGAGGTGCGCCCAGTCGCTGTGGTGCACCGGCACGACGCGCGCGCGGTCCAGCAGGTCCGCCGCGGCGCTCGCGCGCCGCGCGTCGAGCGTGAGCGGCTCGTCACCGAACCCGCCGACGTTCGCGCCGCCCACGAACAGGACCGCGAGGGCGGTGCGCGGGAACCGCCGCGCGACCTGCTCGACCACGTCCAGCGACGCGTTGTCCCCCGACACGTACACCGTCGGCCAGCCGTCCGCCTCGAGCACGAAGCCCACGACCGGCCCGCTCAGCGGCTCGCTGCCCTCCGGGCCGTGCCGCGCGGGCACCGCGGTGACCCGCACGCCGCCGTCGAGGTCCACGTGCTCCCACGGCGCGAGGCCGCGCACACCCGCGAGCCGGGCCGCGGCCGCCGTCGTGGACAGGACGGTCGGGGCGTCGGCGAGCAGCGCCCGGCCCGCGACGTCGAGGTTGTCGGCGTGCTCGTCGTGCGACAGGAGCACGACGTCCACCGGGCCGACCTCGGCGGGCGTGAGGGCCGGGCCGACGAGCTTGCGCAGCACGACGCGGCCCGCGTACTCGGCCGGGGCGGGGTCGAACGTCGGGTCGGTGAGCAGCGTAGTGCCCGCGTAGCGCAGCAGGAGGGTCGGGCCGCCGACCCAGGTCGCCTCGACACGGTGCGCGGTCGCGCTCGAGGTCGGGGCGCTCGAGGTCGGCGTGCTCGAGGTCGGAGCCGGTCGGGTGGGTGCGTCCAGGTGCGTCGTCATGCCCCCACCCTCGTGCGGCGCCCGCACGCGGACGAGTGGCCCGGGTGCCACACATCGCTTGGATCGGGCCATGTCCGTACCGAGCCACGCACCCCCGCCCACGCCGCACCGGGTCGCCGTGCTCGCCTTCCCCGGGATGAGCCCGTTCCACCTCGCGGTGCCGAGCGCGGTCTTCGCGTCCGGCGGCGGGACCGCCCCCGACACGGGCTACGAGGTCGCCGTGTGCGCCGAGCGCCCGGGACGCATCCCGACGAGCGCCGGGTACGACGTCGTCGTCGACGACGGGCTCGAGCGGTTCGCCGACGCCCGCACCGTCGTGCTGCCGAGCTGGGACCCCGCGCGCGAGGCGAGCCCCGCGCTCCTCGCCGCGGTCCGCGACGCGCACGACCGGGGCGCGCGCGTCGTCGGACTGTGCCTCGGCGCGTACCTGGTCGCGGCGAGCGGCATCGCGGACGGCCGCACCGTCGCGACCCACTGGCACGCGGCACCCGACCTCGCCCGCCGCTACCCCGCCGTGACCGTGCGCTCCGACATCCTGTGGAGCGACCTCGGCGACGTCGTCACGTCCGCCGGCGTCGCCGCCGCGCTCGACACGTGCCTGCACGTCGTGCGCACCGACCACGGCGTCGCGCTCGCCGACGCCGTCGCGCGGGCGCTCGTGCTCGCACCCCACCGCGACGGCACGCAGGCGCAGTTCATCCCCGCGCCCGTGTCACGCCGCCCCGGCGACGACCCCGTCGACCGCGCGATCGACTGGGCGCTCGACCGGCTCCACGAACCGCTCGACCTCGACACGTGGGCGCGTCACGTGCACGTCGCGCGCCGCACGTTCACGCGCCGGTTCCGCGAGCGGACCGGCGTGAGCCCGGGCCACTGGCTCGTGCAGCAGCGGCTCGCGCGCGCCCGCGCGCTGCTCGAGACCACCGACCTCACGGTCGACGAGATCGCGCGGCGCGCGGGGTTCGGCTCCGCGGCGACGCTGCGCCTGCACTTCACCGAGCACCTGCGCACCACGCCCCGCCGCCACCGCGAGACCTTCCGCCGCACCGAGCAGGCGACCCAATGACGTGACCGCCGCTGCAGCAGGCCGACCGCCGGCGCGGTCGTCGACCTCCGCTGCGCTCCGCGTCAGGCCCCTCCGTCCGCGGTCGGCCTGCCGCTGCGCTCCGCTACGGCCGCCGACCGCCGGCGCGGTCGTCGACCTTCGCTGCGCTCCGCGTCAGGCCCCTCCGTCCGCGGTCGGCCTGCCGCTGCGCTCCGCTACGGCCGCCGACCGCTGACGCGGTCGTCGACCTTCGCTGCGCTCCGCGTCAGGCCTCCACGACCACCGGGATGATCATCGGACGGCGGCGCAGCCTGCTGGAGACCCAGCGGCCCACGACGCGGCGCATGACCTGCTGGAGCTGGTGGGTGTCGGTCGCGCCCTGCGCGATCGCCTCCTCCAGCGTGCGGGTCAGCTCGGGCAGGATGTCCTCGAACACCTCGTCCTGCTCCGCGAAGCCGCGCGCGTGGATCTGCGGGCCCGCGAGCACCTTGCCGTCGGCGGACGACACCACCGCGAAGATCGAGATGAAGCCTTCCTCGCCGAGGATCCGGCGGTCCTTGAGCTCGACCTCGGTGATCTCGCCGATGCTGGAGCCGTCGACGTACACGTACCCGCACGGCACCGCGCCCACGACCGACGCGCGCCCGTCGACGAGGTCGACGACCACGCCGTCCTCCGCGAGGACCACGCGGTCCGCGGGGACGCCGGTCTGCACGGCCAGCGCGCCGTTCGCGACGAGGTGGCGCACCTCGCCGTGCACGGGCATGACGTTGCGCGGGCGCAGGATGTTGTAGCAGTACAGGAGCTCGCCGGCGGACGCGTGCCCCGAGACGTGGACCTTCGCGTTGCCCGAGTGCACGACGCGCGCGCCGAGCCGCGTGAGCCCGTTGATGACGCGGAACACCGCGTTCTCGTTCCCGGGGATGAGCGACGACGCGAGGATCACGGTGTCGCCCGCGCCGACGGATATCTTGTGGTCGTTGTTCGCCATGCGCGACAGCGCGGCCATCGGCTCGCCCTGCGACCCGGTGCACATGAGCACGATCTCGTCGTCCGGCAGGTCGTCGACGCCCTTGAGGTCGACGAGCACGCCGTCGGGCACCTTGAGGTAGCCGAGGTCGGACGCGATGGCCATGTTCCGGACCATCGAGCGGCCGACGAGCGCGACGCGACGGCCGTGCGCGGCGGCGGCGTCGAGGACCTGCTGCACGCGGTGCACGTGCGAGGAGAACGACGCGACGATGATGCGCTTGCTCGACTCCGCGAACACGCCGTCGAGGACGGGGCCGATGCCGCGCTCGGGCGCGACGAAGCCGGGGACCTCCGCGTTGGTGGAGTCGACCATGAACAGGTCGACGCCCTTCTCGCCGAGCCGCGCGAACGCGCGCAGGTCGGTGATGCGCCCGTCGAGCGGGAGCTGGTCCATCTTGAAGTCGCCGGTGTGCAGCACGGTGCCGGCGGGCGTCGTGACCGCGACGGCGAGCGCGTCGGGGATCGAGTGGTTCACGGCGACGAACTCGCACTCGAAGACGCCGAGCCGCTCGACCTGACCCTCGCGCACGGCGAGCGTGAGCGGCGTGATGCGGTGCTCCTTGAGCTTCGCCTCGACGAACGCGAGCGTGAGCTGCGAGCCGACGAGCGGGATGTCCGAGCGCAGGCGCAGCAGGTACGGCACGGCGCCGATGTGGTCCTCGTGGCCGTGCGTGAGGACGATCGCCTCGATGTCGTCGAGGCGGTCCCGGATGTAGTCGAAGTCCGGCAGGATCAGGTCGACGCCGGGCTGGTGGTCCTCCGGGAACAGCACGCCGCAGTCGATGACGAGCAGGCGCCCGCCGAACTCCAGCACGGCCATGTTCCGGCCGACCTCGCCCAGGCCGCCGAGCGCGACGACCCGCAGCCCTCCCTCGGGGAGCGGCGGCGGCGGGGTCAGCTCGGGGTGCGGGTGGCTCAAGTCTTCTCCAGCATCGGGCGGGACGGCCGGTGGCGCGCTCCCGCGGGGGTGGCCCGGTGCCCGGGCCCGGGGATCAGGTGAGGGCGGCGTCGAGGAGCCCCGCGGCCCGCAGCGCGCTGCGGATGCCGTCGACCTCCTCGTCGGACGCCGGGACGTACGGCAGGCGCACGGTGCGGCGCGGCAGGAGGCCCAGGACCTCGAGCGCGGCCTTGACGTGCACCGCCTGGAAGCCGGCGCCGTTCACGGCGTCGGTGACCGGCAGGGTCGCGAGGTAGCCGCGCTGCGCGGCCGCGACGTCGCCGCGGTCCCACGCGTCGATCACGGCGCGGAACATGCCGCTCGCGGCCTGGGTGACGACGCCGACGATGCCGGCGGCGCCGACCGCGAGGAGCTGCGCGAGCAGCGCGTCGTCGCCCGCGTACCAGGCCAGGCCGGTGCGCGCGAGCCCGCGGGCGGCGTTGACGGTGTCGCCCGTCGCGTCCTTGAACGCGACCACGCGCTCGTCGGCCGCGAGGGTGTCGATCGTGGCGTCGGCGAGGCGCACGCCCGCGCGCCCCGGGACGTCGTACAGCATCGCCGGCAGGTCGCCCGCGTCGAGCACCGCGCGCACGTGCGCGACGATGCCCGCCTGCGACGGGCGCGAGTAGTAGGGGCTCACGACGAGCAGCCCGTGCGCCCCCGCCTCGGCGGCCTGCTCGGCCATCCGGACGGCGTGCAGGGTGTCGTTCGAGCCCGCGCCGGCGACGACGTACGCGCGGTCGCCGACCGCCTCGACGACGGCGGCGATGAGGTCGGCCTTCTCGGGCGCGTGCGTGGTGGGCGCCTCGCCCGTCGTGCCGTTGAGCACCAGGCCGTCGTGCCCGGCGTCGACGAGGTGACGCGCGAGCGTCACCGCGGCGTCGAGGTCGACCTCGCCGTCCGGGGTGAAGGGGGTCACCATCGCGGAGAGCAGCGCCCCGAACGGGCGCGAGCTCGACGTCACCTGCGGCATGGCGCCCACCGTACCGCGCGCCGCCCGCCGGGAGCCCGCCGACTCATCCTGCGAGAGACGGGCACGAGGCCGCGACGACGGGCTAGGACCCCGCGGCGACGCGGCGGTACGTCTCGAACCGGTACCGGACGCCCGACGACGAGGTGGACCACCCCTCGACCGGCTCGGTGGCCGCCAGCCGCCACTCGCCCGGCGGCAGCGCCGGGGCGTACGTGTCGCCCTCGACCGCCACGTCGACGACCGTGCGCTCGACGCGGTCGGCCAGCGGCAGCGCGAGCGCGTACACCGTTCCCCCGCCGACGACCCAGACCTCCTCGCCGCCGGGAGCGGCCGCCGCGGCCGCGAGCGCCGCGTCGAGGTCGTGCACGACGAGCGCGCCGTCGAGCCCGAGCCCCGTGCGGCGGGTCAGCACGACGTTGGTGCGGCCCGGCAGCGGCCGCCACCGCGGCGGCAGCGAGTCCCACGTCGCACGGCCCATGACCACGGGGTGCCCGCCGGTGAGCGTCTTGAACCGCGCGAGGTCCTCGGGCACGTGCCACGGCAGGGTGCCGTCGACCCCGATGACGCCCGCGGCGGACTGCGCCCAGACGAGCGCGACCCCGCTCATACGGCGATCGGCGCCTTGATCGCGGGGTGGTGCCGGTAGTCGACGACCTCGACGTCCTCGTACGTGTACTCGAAGAGCGACGGCGCGCGGCGCAGGCGGAGCGTCGGGTACGGGTACGGCTCGCGCGTGAGCTGCTCGCGCACCTGGTCGACGTGGTTGTCGTAGACGTGGCAGTCCCCGCCCGTCCACACGAAGTCGCCGACCTCGTACCCGGTCTGCTGCGCGACCATGTGCGTGAGCAGCGCGTACGACGCGATGTTGAACGGCACGCCCAGGAACAGGTCGGCCGAGCGCTGGTAGAGCTGGCACGAGAGCCGGCCGTCGGCGACGTGGAACTGGAACAGCGCGTGGCAGGGCATCAGCGCCATGCGCGGCAGGTCGGCGACGTTCCACGCGGAGACGATGTGCCGGCGCGAGTCCGGGTCGGAGCGCAGGTTCTCGACGAGCTGCGCGACCTGGTCGACGTGGCCGCCGTCGGGCGTGGGCCACGAGCGCCACTGCACGCCGTAGACGGGGCCCAGCTCGCCGTCCTCGTCGGCCCACTCGTCCCAGATCGAGACGCCGTGCTCCTGCAGCCAGCGCACGTTCGAGTCGCCCCGCAGGAACCACAGCAGCTCGTACACGATCGACTTCATGTGCACGCGCTTGGTCGTCACGAGCGGGAAGCCCGCCGACAGGTCGAAGCGCATCTGGTGACCGAACACCGACCGCGTCCCGGTGCCGGTACGGTCCGACTTCGGGGTCCCGGTCTCGAGCACCAGCCGCAGCAGGTCCTCGTAGGGGGTGGGGATCGCGGGCGACGACGTCATGCGCGTCATCGTACGGTCGCGCGCGGGCCGCACGAGGGACCCGCGCAGGGTGCGGGACGGCGCCGCGGGCGACGTGTGCGACCCTGTCCCCCGTGTCATCGGACGAGGTGCGCGCCGCCCGGCGCCAGGCGGTCTCGGTGTCCGTCGCCACCGGCCTGTACGGCGTCTCGTACGGGGCCCTCGCGGTCGTCGCGGGACTGGACCTGCCGCAGACGATGGCGCTGTCGCTGCTGATGTTCTCGGGCGGCTCGCAGTTCGCGTTCATCGGGGTCGTCGCCTCCGGCGGGACGGCCACCGCCGCGGTCGCGACCGCGGGGCTGCTGGGGGTGCGCAACGGGCTGTACGGGCCGCAGGTCACCCCCCTGCTCGGCGCGCACGGCTGGCGGCGCCCGCTCGCCGCGCAGCTGACGATCGACGAGTCGACAGCCGTCGGCACGGCCCACCCGCCGGGCCCCGCCGCGCGCGCCGGGTTCTGGTGGACCGGCGTCGGCGTGTACCTGCTGTGGAACCTGTTCACGCTCGCCGGTGCGGTCCTGGGCGACGCGCTCGGCGACCCCCGTCGGTACGGGCTCGACGCGGCCGCCGCGGCCGCGTTCCTCGCGCTCGTCTGGCCGCGGCTGGGCGGGCCGCAGGCCCACGTCGCCCGCCTCGTCGCCGGCGCCGCGGTCGTCGCCGCGCTCGCGACCACGCCGCTGCTCCCCGCGGGCGTCCCGGTCCTGCTCGCTGCGGCCGTCGCGATCGTCGTCGGGCTGCTGGCGCCGACGCCCACGCCCACGGACGACCCCCCGGAGGCCGCCCCGTGAGCCCCACCCTCACCTGGGTCGCCGTGCTCGTCGGCGCGGCGGTCGTGTTCGCGATCAAGCTCGTCGGGCACCTCGTCCCCGAGCACTGGCTCGCCGAGCCGCGCGTCGCGCGCACCGCGTCGCTCGTCACCGTCGCGCTGCTGTCCGCGCTCGTCGCCGTCCAGGCCGTGGCGCAGGGCCAGGCGCTCGTCGCCGACGCCCGCCTCCCCGCCCTGGCGGTCGCGGCCGTCGCCCTCGCGCTGCGCGCGCCGTTCGTCGTGGTCGTCGTCCTCGCGGCCGCGACCGCGGCCCTGCTGCGCGCCCTCGGCATGGCCTGACCGACCGGCCCGGCCGCGTGGTCCCGGGGCGCCCCACCGCCGTTGTACCCTCGCCCGACGACGAGGCCGCGCTCGCGGCCCACGCCCACCGGAGGACCGATGGCCGAGGCCACCACCACGAACCCGTCGAGCGCCGAGAGCGTCCAGCGCTCCGCGATCGGCACGCTGATCTTCGCGTCCCGCTGGCTGCAGCTCCCGCTGTACCTGGGGCTGATCGTCGCGCAGGCGTTCTACGTGTGGCAGTTCATGCAGGAGCTGTGGCACCTCGGCGTGGGCCTGTTCACGGGCGAGGTCGAGCACGTCGACGCGCACGGCGAGGTGCACGTCGAGGCGTTCACCAGCGGCGACATGATCATCGCGGTCCTCGGCCTGGTCGACGTCGTGATGATCGCGAACCTGCTGATCATGGTCATCATCGGCGGCTACGAGACGTTCGTCTCCCGCATCCGGCTCGACGACCACCCCGACCAGCCGGAGTGGCTGTCGCACGTCAACGCGAACGTGCTGAAGACCAAGCTCGCGATGTCGATCATCGGCATCTCCTCGATCCACCTGCTCGCGAGCTTCATCGAGGTGGAGACCACCATCGAGTCGGTCGGCTGGCAGCCGCTGCTGTGGCAGACGATGATCCACCTCGCGTTCATCGTCTCGGCGCTCGCGCTCGCCTGGATCGACCGGATCTCGACCAAGCACGCGCCGCACAAGGCGCGTGCCGCCACCGAGTCGCACGCGGCCGCGTCGTGACCCTGTTCCGCGAGACCGCCGACGTCTCCGTACGGCCCGCCGTCGCAGGCGACGAGGACGCGATCGCCACGATCCAGGTCGACGCGTGGCGGCGGTCGCACGGCGACCTCCTCGCCGGCGCGCTCGACGTCCTCGACGTCGACGCCATGCGCGCGCAGTGGGCCGCCGCGGTGACGACGCCGCCGGCGGGCCACCGCGTGCTCGTCGCGTGCGCCGGCGCGACCGTCGTCGGGTTCGCGTCCGTGGCCCCCGTGCCCGCGACACGCGCCGGCGACGCCCCCGGCGGGATCCTCCTGGCGCTCGAGGTCGCCCCCGACCACCAGCGGGCCGGTCACGGCTCCCGGCTGCTCGCCGCCGCGGTCGACCTGCTGCGCGAGGACGGCGCGGACCAGCTCCAGACGTGGGTCCTCGACGGCGACACCGCACGCGAGCAGTTCCTCACGGGCGCGGGCCTGGGGCCCGACGACACCGCGCGCGAGCTCGCGTCCGACACGCTGCCCGACGGCACGCGCGTCACGGTGCGCGAGCACCGGTGGTGGGCGAGCATCTGACGCCGCACGGGCGCCCGGGCGGTCACGCCGCGGGGCGCCGTCCTCGGTACAGCGCGCGGGCGTGCGCGAGCGACTCGCGGGCCCGGCGCCGGTCCCCCGCCGCGTCGTACGCGAACGCCAGGTGGTACCAGGAGCGCCAGTCGTCCGGGGCCGCCTCGCAGCGCTCCCGCACCGCGTCGAACGCCTCGCGCGCGGCCGCGCGGTCCACCCGCCCGGCCGGCGAGCGCGGCAGGTCGTCCACCGGCAGCTCGTCCGCCGCGGCGAGCGTGTCCGCCATGCGCTGCACGTCGATCGCGAGGCTCCACTCCCGCGCGACGAACCACACGGCGAGCACCGGCAGCACCCACAACGCGACGCCCAGCCCGATCGCGACGGGCTCGCCCGTGCGCACCAGCGCCGTCGCGCGCGCGGCGACCAGCAGCACGTACAGCGCGAGCAGCGCGGTCAGCACGACCGCGCCCAGGACCGCGACGGTCGTCGAGCGGCGCACGGCGCTCAGCCCAGGTCCAGCAGGTGCTCCAGCCCGACCGTGAGGCCGGGCCGCGAGCCCACCTGGCGCACCGCGAGCAGCACGCCCGGCATGAAGCTCACGCGGTCGAACGAGTCGTGCCGGATCGTGAGCTGCTCCCCCGGGTTGCCGAGCAGGACCTCCTCGTGCGCGGTGAGCCCGCGCAGCCGCACGGCGTGCACGTGCACGTCGTCGACGACGGCGCCGCGCGCGCCGTCCAGGGACTGCTCCGTGGCGTCCGGGCTCGGCGCCACACCAGCCGCCCGCCGCGCCTGCGCGATCGCGTGCGCGGTGTGCACCGCGGTGCCGGACGGGGCGTCGACCTTGTCCGGGTGGTGCAGCTCGACGACCTCGACGGACTCGAACCACCGCGCGGCGCGCGCCGCGAACGCCATCGTGAGCACGGCACCCAGCGCGAAGTTCGGCGCGATGAGCACCCCGACGCCCGGCCGGTCCGCGAGGTGGTCCCGCACGCGGGCCCGCGACGCGTCGTCCCAGCCCGTGGTGCCGACGACCACGTGCACCCCGGCGTCGACGAGCGCGTGCACGTTCGCCTCCGTGGCGGACGGCACCGTGAAGTCGACCGCGACCTGCGCGCCCGCGGCGGTGACCTTCGTCAGGTCGTCGCCCGCGTCGAGCGCGGCGACGAGCTCCAGGTCGGGGGCGGCCTCGACCGCCCGCACCGTCGTCGACCCCATGCGTCCCGCCGCGCCGAGCACGGCGACCCTGATCCGTTCGCTCACGGTCGCCCACCCTATCCGTCCCGGGGCGTCCGCCTCGTCGCCGCCGGATCTCACCCGCGGCGACCCGCGGGAGCGCGGCTACTGTGGCGATGACGGGGAGGGCGCGATGGGGGCTCGCGTGGTGCGCACGGACGCGGCCGAGCCGCGCGCCCGCGACCTGGGCCTGCGCCGCGGCCGACCCGTGGTGGCGCTGGTCGGCACGACGAGCCCGGTCGAGCCGGACCTCGCCGCCGCGCTCGTCCCGGTGCTCACCGAGGTGCTGCGCGACGTCGGGGCCCGCGGCGGTGCGGTCGTCACCGGCGGCACCGGCGCGGGGGTGATCGCCCTGACCGGGAGCGCGCTCGCGGCCGCCCGCCCGGCACCCGCCCTCGTCGGCGTCGCACCCGCCGGTCCGGTGGACGCCGGGACGCCGGTCGAGGCGCACCACACCGTGGTCGCGCTCGTCCCCGGCGCGTCCTGGGGCGACGAGACCGGTGCCCTCCTGGCGCTCACCGCCGACCTCGCCCGGGGGCGGCCGTCCGTCGCCGTCGTCGTCGGGGGCGGCGACGTCGCGCGCGCCGAGCTGCGGGCGCACCTGCGGACGGGCCGCCCGGTCGTCGTCGTCACGGGGTCCGGCAGGCTCGCCGACGAGGTCGCGGCGGGCACCACCGACGACCCGGAGACCCGCGCCCTTCTCGAGACGGGTGACGTCGTCCTCGTCCCCGCGGTGCCCGCCGTCCTGCGCGACACGCTCGACGTGCTGCTCGGGCCGCCGCGCCGACGCACCCTGAGAGACCGTCTGCCCGCGGCCGCGGCCCTTCCCCGAGGACGGGCACCGCGCGCGTCGGCGACGTCCTTCCTCCCGCCCGGGGCACGCGCGCAGTTCCCCGCCCTGGCGAGCGCCCTCTCAACGGTCGACGAGGTCGTCGTCCCGTCGTGGCGCGCGTGCGACGCGACCGCGCTGCGCGAGCAGAACCGGCACCGCTGGTACGTGACGCTCGGGCTCGTCGGCGGGTTCGCGACCACGACCGCCGGTGCGCTGCAGTCGCTGCTGACGTCGTCCACCTGGCCGGGCGTCGCCGTCGCGTGCCTGGGCGCGGTGACGTCCGGCCTGCTCACGGTCTCCCGTCGGCAGGGTGCGCTCGACCGCTACGTGAGCGCGCGCACCCGGGCCGAGCGGCTGCGCAGCCTCGGTTTCGAGTACCTGAGCGCCGGCCCCGCGGGATGGACGCCCGAGGCGGTGCGCGCGCTGCGCGAGGAGAGCACGCGGCGCCGTTACGGCCTGCCCGCCGCGCCCGCGTCGAGCACCCAGGCCGCGGCCGAGCGCACGCCCGCCGAGACCACGGGAACACCGGCGCCGCCGTGGGCCGCGCAGATGGTCGAGCTCTACCGCCACCACCGTCTCGACGAGCAGTCACGGTGGTACGACGCGCGGGCGCGCACGTTCGAGGCGGCCGCCCGCCAGACCGTCACGACGTCGGTCGTCCTGCTGTCGCTCGCGTCGGCCTTCGGCGCGCTCGGCACCGCCCAGGACACCCGGCGGGCCGTGTGGGCCGTCGTCGCGACGGGCTGCGGGGCGCTCGCCGCGGCGCTCAACGCGTACGAGGCGATGTCGGGGTTCGGGCGGCTCGCCCGGCAGTACGACGAGTCGGCGTCCGCACTGCGCCTGGCCGAGGCCCGCAGCACCGTCATGACCGCCGACGACGACGCCGTGCGGACGTTCGTCCTCGGCGCCGAGTCGATCGTGCTCGGCGAGGTCGGGACGTGGTCGGTGCTGCTGCGCCAGGCGAACGACGACGACGCGCGCGGGACCCCGCCCTGAGGTCAGTACGTCTCGTAGTCGGAGGTCGCGAGGCCGATGAGCACCAGCACCCAGAAACCGCTCATCAGGGTGCACACGATGATCGCGAGGACCGCGAGCGGCTCCCGGCGCCGGTGCGCGACGACCGACAGCACGAGCCCGACGACACCGAACAGCAGCAGGCCGGTGACCAGAGCGGCGACGGAATAGCCGTTCCCCGGCCGTGCCGTGCCGTCGGCGCGGCCGGCCGCGCGGCGCGTCGGGGACACCGGCCGGTCCGTCCACGCCCTGCCGTCCCAGTACTGCGGCGGCCCGGAGCCGTCGGGTGCCGGGTACCAGCCGACGGCCTCACCGGCGGGCCGCAGCCGCCCGGTCCACCGGGCGCCGTCCCAGTACCGCTCGAGCCGGGACTCCCGACGGTCGGTGTACCAGCCCGCGCGTGGCAGGGAACGAGCAGGCGCAGTCGTGGCGGGCGCGATCGCGGCGGGCGGTCGGACGCCCGACCCCGCGGTCGGCGCGACGGCAGGCTGCGACGCGCGCGGCGCCGCGGCCGCGGCGGGCTGCGTGGCTGCGGCGGGCGGCGCGCTCGGCCTCGGCGCGCCGGTCGCCGCCGTCCCGCCCGCCGCGGGCACGGCGGGCGCGTCGGTACGCGGCTCGGTACGCGCCGCCCGCGCCGGGTCGCCGAGCGCGCGGCGGATCTCCTCGGCGTTGCGGACCGTGAGCTCGGGGTGGCGGTCGAGGCGACGCAGCAGGGAGCGGATGTCCTCGCGCACCGACGGCTCGTGCTCGTCGACCAGCCCGTCGCGCAGCTGCCGGATGATCTCGGCCTGCTCCGCCGGCGACAGGGTCCTGCGGTCGATCTCGGAGCCGAGCCGCAGCAGGTAGGCGTACGGGACGGGCGGTGGGTCCGGCAGCGGGTCGGGCAGCGGGCGGCGCTCGCGGGCCCGCTCCTGCACGGCCGTCACGAGCGCGATGGCGGCCGGGACGTCGCGCTCGACGTACGGCACGATCTGCCGGGCACCGATCCGCAGGGCGCGTACGGCGTCGACCGGCCCGACCTGGACGGGCAGCACCGGCAGGCCGAGAGCGAGCGCGTAGTCGAGCTCCGCCGCGCACGGTTTGGAGTCCCGCGACGCGTTCGACAGCGCGAAGACGAACACGTCGCACTCCCGGATCCGCGCCAGGACCTGCGCCCACCAGTCGTCCCCGCCGCGCAGGGCGTCGTCGAACCACACGACCAGGTTCGCGCGCTCCAGGTCCGCCACCATGGTGCGCACGGCGGCGGGGTCGAGACTGGAGTAGCTGACGAACAACATCCCGGGCCCCCTCGCTCCGGTCGTCGTCCCATGCTCGCACCGCACCGATCGCGGGCGACAGGGTCGCGCCGGGTGAACGCGCGACCTCAGCGGGGGGCGACGGACTCGTCGAGGCGGTCGACGAGCCGACGCAGGTCGACCGGGGCGAGCCCGGTGGTCCGCTCCACCTCGCGCGGGGGCGGGTTCGTGCGGCCGTACCAGTCGAGCGCGGCCACCACGTCGCCCGGCGCGACGCGCCCCGGGCCGGTCGCCTCGCGCACGAACCCCGCGAACCGCACCGCGGCCAGGTACGCCGCGGGTTCCACCCCGAGCAGCCGCACGCACCAGCGGTGCAGGTCGCTCACCGTGACGCCCTGCGCCCGCGCGAGGTCGACCGCCGCGACGAGCCCGCGCGTGCGGTCCACCGCGGCGACCACCTCCGCGAGGGCGGTGACGTCGGACGGGGCCTGTGCGCGGCGCGCGAGGGCCGCCACCAGGCCGCGGGCCGCGGTCTCGTCGTCGCCCGCGGCGAGGGCGGTGCGTGCGGCGGACACGTCCGCGTCGTCCAGCACCGCGGACAGCGGCGCGCGCTCGTCGACGAGCAGGTCGTGCGGGTGCAGCGCGGCGAGCGCGAGCGGGTGCAGCTGCAGACCCAGGCGCGTCGCCGGGCCCGGCTGGTCGCGAACCACGGGGCGGGTCGCCAGGCCCCGGACGCCGTCGCCGTCCTCGTCGCGACGCCCGGTCAGCACGTCCGTGCGGACGCCCGGCTCCCCCACGACGAGCTGCACGAGGCCGCGCCCGTCGGGCAGCAGCACCTCGCGCGACCCCCCGGCGTCGCGCAGCACCCAGGCGTGCTCGACGAGGAGCGGCGCGGACGCGTCGACGCGGCGGTACGTGGTGCTCACACGGCCATCATGGCCCACCGCGCCCCGCGCGCGGCCCGGTTCTCGTCAGTCGCCGAACGGGCCGACGCGCACGACCGACCGCGGCCGCGACGCGAGCTCGGCGGCGAGCTCCTGCACGTCCTGCGCCGTGACGGCGCGCACGCGCTCGAGCGACTCGTCGACCGACAGCAGCGAGCCGTGCACGAGCTCGGCCTTGCCGAGGCGGCTCATCCGCGACCCGGTGTCCTCCATGCCCAGCACGAGCCCGCCCGAGAGCTGCCCGATCGACCGCTCGAGCTCCGCGGCCGAGATCGGCTCCTGCGCGAGCCGCTCCCACTCCGCGACCATGAGCGCGACGACCTCGTCGACCTTCGCGGGCGTGCAGCCCGCGTAGAGGCCGAACACGCCGGTGTCCGCGTGCCCCGACGCGAACGAGTACGTCGAGTACGCCAGGCCGCGCTTCTCGCGCACCTCCTGGAACAGGCGCGACGACATGCCCCCGCCGAGCACGGCGTTGAGGACCGACAGCGTGAACCGCCGCTCGTCCGTCGCGGTGAGCGACGTGCAGCCGACGATCACGTTGGCTTGCTCGGTGTGCCGGCGCACGGAGCGCTCGACGCCGACGAGCGGCAGCCCCTGCTCCCCCGCGCCGAGCTCACGCTCGACGACGCGCCGACCCGACGGGCTCGCGTCCTCCGCGAGGTCCCAGCCGCCCGCGACGAGCGCGTCGGCGACCTGGGCGCACAGCGTGTCGTGGTCGACCCCGCCCGCGGCGCTCACGACGAGCGTCTGCGGCCGGTAGTGCCACCGGTAGTGCTCCCACACCGCGTCGCGCGGCACCTCGCGGATCGTCTCCGGCGTGCCGCCGATCGGACGGCCGAGCGGGTGGTCGCCGAGCACGGCGGTCGCGAACTGCTCGTGCACGACGTCGCTCGGGTCGTCGTCGTTCATGGCGAGCTCTTCGAGGATCACGCCGCGCTCGGTCTCGAGCTCGTCGGTGTCCAGGCGCGCCGAGGTCACCATGTCGGCGATGACGTCGACCGCCATCGGCAGGTCGGAGTCGAGCACGCGCGCGTAGTAGCACGTGTGCTCCTTGCCGGTGGCGGCGTTCGCCTCGCCGCCGACGGCGTCGAACGCCTCCGCGATGTCCATCGCGGAGCGGCGCTCGGTGCCCTTGAACAGCAGGTGCTCGAGGAAGTGGGTCGAGCCGAAGTGGCCGGACGTCTCGTCGCGCGAGCCGACGCCGACCCAGGCACCCACCGTGGCGGAGCGCAGGCCCGGCATGTGCTCCGTCAGGACCCGGACGCCGCCGGGCAGGACGGAACGACGCACGTGGGCGTCGCCGTCCTGCCCGGCGGACTGCTCCGCGCCCGGGAGACCCGGGCGCACGAGCGGGAGGTCGAGCGGCACGTCAGGCGTCGGCCGCGGCGTCGGCCGGAGCCTCGGCCTTGTCCTCGTCGACGACCGCGTGCAGCGACAGCTTGCCGCGCGGGTCGATCTCGCCGATCTCGACCTGGACCTTCTGGCCGACCGAGAGCACGTCCTCGACGTTCTCGACGCGCTTGCCGCCGACGAGCTTGCGGATCTGGCTGATGTGCAGCAGACCGTCCTTGCCCGGCGACAGCGAGATGAACGCACCGAACGTCGTCGTCTTCACGACGGTGCCGACGAAGCGCTCGCCGACCTCCGGCATGTGCGGGTTGGCGATCGCGTTGATCGCGGCCCGCGCCGCCTCGGCCGACGGGCCGTCGGTCGCGCCGATGTAGACCGTGCCGTCGTCCTCGATGGAGATGTCCGCGCCGGTCTCCTCCTGGATCTGGTTGATCATCTTGCCCTTCGGGCCGATGACCTCGCCGATCTTGTCGACCGGCACCTTCACCGTGATGACGCGCGGGGCGTACGGGCTCATCTCGTCGGGCACGTCGATGGCCTCGGCGATGACGTCGAGGATCGCCAGGCGCGCCTCCTTGGCCTGCGTCAGCGCGCCGGCCAGGACGCTCGCGGGGATGCCGTCGAGCTTGGTGTCGAGCTGGATGGCCGTGACGAACTCGCGGGTGCCGGCGACCTTGAAGTCCATGTCACCGAACGCGTCCTCGGCGCCCAGGATGTCCGTGAGCGCGGCGTAGCGGGTCTCCCCGTCGACCGTGTCGGACACCAGGCCCATCGCGATGCCCGCGACCGGCGCACGCAGCGGCACACCGGCGTTCAGCAGCGACAGCGTCGAGGCGCAGACCGAGCCCATCGACGTCGAGCCGTTCGAGCCCAGCGCCTCGGAGACCTGGCGGATCGCGTACGGGAACTCCTCGCGGCTCGGCAGGACCGGCAGCAGCGCGCGCTCGGCGAGCGCGCCGTGGCCGATCTCGCGGCGCTTCGGCGAGCCCACGCGGCCCGTCTCACCCGTCGAGTACGGCGGGAAGTTGTAGTTGTGCATGTAGCGCTTGCGCGTCTCCGGGGAGAGCGTGTCGAGCTGCTGCTCCATGCGCAGCATGTTCAGCGTCGTGACGCCGAGGATCTGCGTCTCGCCCCGCTCGAACAGCGCCGAGCCGTGCACGCGCGGCAGCACCTCGACCTCGGCCGAGAGCGTGCGGATGTCGCGCAGGCCGCGGCCGTCGATGCGGAAGCCGTCGGTGAGGATGCGCTGGCGGATGAGCTTCTTCTGCACCGAGCGGTACGCGGCGGAGATCTCCTTCTCGCGACCCTCGAACTGCTCGGCGAGCTCGGCCTGGACCTCGGCCTTGATCTCGTCGAGGCGGTTCTCGCGGGTCTGCTTGTCGGCGATGCTCAGCGCCTCGCCCAGGCGCGCCGTCGAGGCGGCCTCGACCGCGGCGTAGACGTCGTCCTGGTAGTCCGGGAACGTCGGGAAGACCTGGGTCTCCTTGGCGGCCTTCGCGGCGAGCTCGGCCTGCGCCTCGCACAGCACGCGGATGAACGGCTTGGCGGCCTCGAGGCCCGCCGCGACGATCTCCTCGGTCGGCGCCTGGCCGCCCTCGTTCTTGATGATGTTCCACGACTTCTCGGGCGCCTCGGCCTCGATCATCGCGATCGCCACGTCGTCGCCGACGACACGGCCGGCGACGACCATGTCGAACGTCGCGCGCTCACGCTCGGAGTAGCGCGGGAACGCGACCCACTGGCCGTCGACCAGCGCGATGCGCACGCCGCCGACCGGGCCGGAGAACGGCAGGCCGGACAGCTGCGTCGAGATCGACGCCGCGTTGATCGCGAGGACGTCGTACGCGTCGTCCGGGTGGATCGCCAGGACGGTGATGACGACCTGGACCTCGTTGCGCAGGCCCTTGACGAACAGGGGGCGCAGCGGACGGTCGACCAGGCGGCAGGCCAGGATCGCCTCGGTCGAGGGACGGCCCTCGCGGCGGAAGAACGAGCCGGGGATCTTGCCGGCGGCGTACTGCCGTTCCTCGACGTCGATCGTCAGCGGGAAGAAGTCGAACTGCTCCTTGGGGTGCTTGCCGGCCGTCGTGGCCGACAGGAGCATCGTCTCGCCGTCCAGGTAGGCGGCGGCGGAGCCGGCGGCCTGCTTGGCGAGCCGACCGGTCTCGAACCGGACGGTGCGGGTGCCGAAGCGACCGTTGTCGATCACGGCCTCGGCGAACTGGATCTCGGGACCCTCCACGGGTGCCCTCCTCGTGTGTCGAAGGCGCCGGTCGGTCCCGGCGGTCTTCGATCGAGGCCCACGGAGCGTGCTCCGGGGGCCACTACCGAGGACCGGACAGGTGGACCGACGCGGTGGTTTGGTGCTGGGTGTGCGGGTGCCCGGTCCGACCGGGCTCCACGTCACCGCCGACGATCATGCCGGGGGTGGTGCGGGCCTGTCGCGCGACGCGCGGGCCCGACATGCGGACCAGCCCGGACCCCGCACGGGGTCCGGGCTGGTCGCGAGGTTCAGCGGCGCAGGCCGAGGCGCTCGATGATCGAGCGGTAGCGGTTGATGTCGACCTTCTGCAGGTAGCCGAGAAGGCGGCGACGACGACCGACGAGCAGCAGGAGACCACGACGGCTGTGGTGGTCGTGCTTGTGCTCCTTGAGGTGCTCGGTCAGGTCCTTGATGCGCTGCGTCAGGACAGCGATCTGGACCTCGGGGGAACCGGTGTCGCCCTCGTGCGTGGCGTACTCGGTCATGATGGCCTGCTTGGTGGCAGCGTCGAGGGACACGGCTCTCCTTGTGGGACTCGTTGCGCGGTGCGCCGGGGCACGTCCACCCGGGCTCTCTGGATCCGCGGCCGATCTGACGGCTGTGACAGCCTACCAGCCCGCCCGGTCCCGCTCGCGTGGCGTACCTCTCGGCGAGGCTCAGGCCATCGGGTCGTAGAGCCGCACGACGTAGCTGTACGACGACGTGCCCGCGCCCTGGAGGCCCGACACCGTCACCTTGTAGTAGGCGTTCGACTTCCCGGTCGCGAGCCCCGCGACGTCCCACACGAGCGTGTTCGGGCCGTAGCCGGCCTGCGGCGCGTACTTCTTGACCTTCAGCGTGCTGAGGACCTTGCCCTTCGCGTCGACGCGCTGGACCTTCACCAAGGCCTTGGCGAAGGACACCGCCGTGCTGGACGACGACAGCGACCAGCGGCCCTTCGGCTCGAGCTGGCGCGGGAACCAGCCGCGGGCGGGCCACTCGATCCAGGTCGGCTTCTTGACGGACGAGGACGTCCCGAGCCCGAACACGGTGAGCGCGTTCGCGTTCGCCGTCGAGCCGGTCGCGATGCGCGTGGTCGTCGGGTTGAGGATCCACCGGCGGTGGCCCGCGGCGGTGTTGTTGTCGCCCGGCTCCTCCATGTACGCGGCGACGGCCTTGGCGCCGGCCGCGCCGAGCGCGAGGTTCGACTGGCCCGCGGCCTGCTTGGCCTGGTCGGTCCAGCACCGCGGGAACGTGCTCTTGCTCGGCGCGTGCGAGAGCTTGCCGTTCGCGTGCATGAGCAGCGCGGCCTTCTGCGCCTTGCCGCTCGCGCTCGAGTCGAGCGTCACCGTGTCGAGCTGGACGAGCATGCGCATCGCGTTGACGGCCCGCAGCGTCGCGGCGCGCGAGGCCGCGGACTCCTTGCCCACGGAGCACTTCGAGACGCTGCCCGACCACGACACGGGCGTCGCGAGCGCGGGGGCGATCTTCGTGCGGTAGAGGTTCGTGACCCACGCCTTCGTCGGGATCCGGTCGGCCGAGGCGGAGGCCGCCACGGCCGCCGGAGCGGCGGCGGCGACGGTCGCACGGGGCGCCGACGCGGCGGTCGGCAGGCCCGACCCGGAGGCGGGCAGCGCACCCGCGGCGAGCAGCGTGGACGAGGTGAGGACGAGGGCAAGGACGCGTGCGCGGACAGGGCTCACGCGGCACCTCCAGGAACGGCGACGGACGGCGGTCGGACGCGGGCCCCGGTGAAGGGGTCCCGCTCCGGCCATCGGCACTCGTCGCGGGCGACCTGAGGCTTTCGTCCGAAGACCGCGCTGACCAGCGAGGACACCGTCCCAATCGTCGGGAAGCTGGTGTTACGTGGGTCACTCCCCGGGCGGCCGCGCCGTCACTCGGACGCGGCGAGGACCTCCCGCACGCGCGCGACGTCCTCGTGCATCCGGACGAGGAGCTCCTCGACGGAGGAGAACCGGAGCGTCGGTCGCAGGTGCGCCACGAGGTCCAGCACGACCTCGTCGTCGTACAGGTCGAGGTCCGTGCGGTCGAGGACGTACGCCTCGACGCGCCGCTGCTCGCCGTCGAACGTCGGGTTGGTGCCGATCGACACCGCCGCGGGGAGACGCGGCTCGTCGACGCGCGTGCCGTCGGCGCGGCGCGTGCGCCGCAGCCACCCGGCGTACACACCGTCGGCGGGCACCATCCCGACCGCGTCCTGCGCGAGGTTCGCGGTCGGGAAGCCGAGCTCGCGCCCGCGCGCGTCGCCGTGCACGACGACGCCGCGCAGCCGGTGCGGGCGGCCGAGCACACGGGCCGCCTGCTCCACGTCCCCCGCGGCGAGCGCCTCGCGCACCCACGTCGAGGACCAGCGCCGCGCGGGGGCGCCGGGTGCCGCGCTCTCCACCTCGTCGGGCGTGATGTCGTCGATCACCTCGACCGCGAAGCCGTACCGCTCGCCGAGCGCGACCATCGTCGACAGGTCCCCCGAGTTCTGCCAGCCGAAGCGCACGTCCCGGCCCACGACGACCGTCCGGGCGCGCAGCCCCTCGACGAGGTAGGCGCGGACGAACTCCTCGGGGCTCTGCCGGGCGAACTCGAGCGAGTACGGCAGCAGCAGCACGGCGTCGAGGCCCGTGGCCTCGAGCAGGTCGAGCCGGTCCTCGTCGCCCGTCAGCAGCGGCGGCGCGTCGTCCGGCCGGTGCACCTGCAGCGGGTGCGGCGTGAACGTCACGGCCACCGCCGACCAGCCCTGGGCGCGCGCGTCCGCGGCCATGCGGCGCAGCACGCTCGCGTGGCCGCGGTGGACGCCGTCGAAGTTGCCGAGCGTGACGACGGTGGGACCGAAGTCGGCGGGGACGTCGGCGAGGTCGGACCAGCGGTGCACCCGCCGATCATGCCACCGCGCCGCGACCGACGACGCCGCGCGTCCGCGGCCGGTGCCCGGTGCGTCCCCGCCGCGCGGTTCGCGCCCGGTGCGACGGCGCGACCCCGCCACCGACGCCCCGAGGGGTCGGTGACGGGGTCGCACCGTCATGCGTGTCGGGTCACCCGCGGCCGGGACCCGGCTTCGGCGCGGGGACCTTCGGGCCGGGACCCTGGGACTGCGGGAGCACCGTGACCTTCGCGGTGTCCGTCGTGGCCGTGCCCGAGTGGTTGCGGAACACCGCGCGGTAGCGGGCGCCGTCGGTCGCCGGCGTCACGACCAGCCGCAGGAACGGGGTCCGACCGCCCGGGACGTCGGCCCAGCGGCCCTTCTTGTCCTGGACCTGCCACTGGACGGTGGGCGCGGGGTTGCCGGACGCCGCGGCCCGCAGCGTGACCGTCGTGCCCTTCTTCGCCGCGACGTCGGCCGGGTGCTCGGTGACGACCGGCGCGGCCGGCAGCCCGCTGACGCCGAGGTCGGCGACGAACGAGGCCACCCACGCCATCGGGGCGTTCCAGTTGATGGTCAGCTCGTTCACCGACCACGCCTCGATGTCGTCGACGTAGCAGGCCTGCGGCGCGCAGTCGTGCCCCACCGGGTAGAGCCGGTTCATCACCGGGTCCCACGTGCTGCGGACCGAGTTCGGGCCGCCCGCGATCGTGCCCGGCAGCGGCGGCACGAGCCACCGGCTGTGCTGGTGCGACGAGAACTGCGTGCCGTACCCGGTGATGTACGAGTTGTTCAGCGCGTTGCGGCCGAGCAGGTAGTCCATCGACTCGAGGACGGCCCGCGCGTACTTCGCGTCACCGGTGAGGTCGTACGCCGTGCCGAGCACGACCTGGTTGTTGAGCACGGCCGAGTTCGAGCCCCAGTCGTACGAGCCGTCGGGCTGGCCCGGGTAGGCGTGGCCGAACGCCTCGGCCTCCTGGAACGCGAGGAGCGCGTCCGCACCGGCGACGACCGAGGCACGCACCGCGTCGAGCTCACGCTTGCCCAGCTTGCTGGGCACGGTCGCGAGGTCCAGGCGCGCCAGCGGCGCGACGCCGCCCCAGAAGAACCCGGTCCGCTCGAACACGTCCGCGGTGTGCAGCGGGCTGGCGAGCAGGTCCTTCTCGAACTTCTTGTCGCCCGTCGTGAGGAAGAGCTCGGCGGCCGCCCAGTAGAACTCGTCGGTCACGTTCGTGTCGTCGTACGGACCGCCCCCGTTCTGCCCGGCGGAGCCCGGGGCGTACAGGTCCGGCACCCGCTTGGCGGCGGCGTAGGCCGTCTCCGCGGCCTTGCGCAGCTGCTTGGCGAACGTCTTGTCGTACTTCTCGAACAGGCGCGCCCCCTGGGCGGCCGTGGCGGCGACGTTGAGCGTCGCGGCCGTCGACGGCCGGTGCAGACGCCGCTCCTGCGGGTCCTCGGACGGGAGCAGACCCAGGCCGGTCCAGCCGACGTCGTGGATCTTGTGGTGCACGAGCCCGTCGAGCGAGCGCTCGTCCGTCGCGGAGACCGTCATGCCGGACTTCGCGGGCACCTGCATCGCGAGGAAGAACTCGAGCTCCCAGCGCGCCTCGTCGAGCACGTCGGGCACGCCGTTGCCGCTCTCGTCGGCCGGCACGTCGAGCGTGCCGTCCTTCAGGGCGCCCTTCGCGGCGTTCTTCGTGTGCAGCGTGCGCTCGTAGGTGCTCAGGAGCTGCGCGACCGAGATGCCGCCGTTGACGACGTACTTGCCGTGGTCACCGGCGTCGTACCAGCCGCCGACGACGTCGAGCGCGTAGCCCTCCGGGCAGGTCCACGTGCCGTAGGACCAGCTCGCGCCGTCCTCCGCCGCGGTGAGGCACCGCACGTCGAGGTCGCCCTTGTTCACGGCGCCGTCCGGGCCGGAGACGTGGCCCGCGGGCCGGTCGTACCGGTCGTCCGGGACGTCGACCGCGATCCCGGAGCGCACCGGGTAGAAGTAGTTCAGCGCGTCGTAGCGCAGCTGTGCGTACAGGTCGGACGCGATCGTGAACGGGTCGGACCGGTCCTCGCCGACGACGAGCGTGTAGCCCTCGCCGGGCGTGGTGAACGACGAGAAGTCGATCGTCTGGACCGCGAGCTGCGAGCTCGGGTCGACGCCCGCCGGGGTCGCCTCGCCGGACGCGACGGTCGCGCCGGACGCGTCCTGCAGCTCCCACGCGAGCGGCTCGTCGGCGTCGGAGACGACGGTGGCGTTCTTGGGGCCGTCCGGCAGGTAGCCGTGCTGGTTGACGCGCACGGGGCCGCGCACGTCGGGCTCGTACGGCGGCGGCGGCGTGGCGACCTTCTTGAGCGACAGCTGCGTGATGCAGAACGTGAAGTCGCCGCGGTCGCCCATCTGCAGCGCGACCTGCCCGACGCCGACCGCCGGGTCGTCCGACTCGGCGGGGAACGTCACCGGCGACGTGAACGCCAGGTCGTGCTCGGTCAGCTCGGTCGACAGCTGCGTGTTGTCGACGAACGCGGTGCGCCACGGCTCGGCGTTCTCGCCGACGACCGTGCGGATCGTCGCGCCGTTGGTCGCGCTCGCGGTGTACGTCAGCCGGTAGTTCGAGCCCTCCTCGATCGGGAGGTCGTTGACCACCAGGCCGGAGTACTGGCCGGAGTCGGCGGGCACCTCGAAGCACAGGGGCTCGCCCTCGCCGGCCTCGGACGTCACGGTCCAGCCGTTGGCGCTCCACCCGTCGGGCAGCACGCCGTCGAACCGGGTGTCGAGCAGCGCGACGTCGCCGGACAGCTGGAAGTCGTCGAGGCAGAACGTGTAGTCCACGTCCTGCGCGCCGAGCTGGAACGACAGGTTGCCCGTGCCGCCGAACTCGGGCGTCCAGCTGAACGCGTAGTCGGTGCGCTCGGGGGTGAGGGCCACGCCGGCGGACACGTCGTCCGGCCAGCCGATGCCGGCGCGCAGGTTCACCGAGACCGGCTCGGTCGCGTGGGCGGAGAACGACACGGTGTACGTGCCGCCCTCCTCGAACGTCACGTCGTCGTGCTGCGCCGCGACGTCCCACGGGTTCGTCGTCCCCGCGGGCACGACGACGCAGTACTCGCCGTCGACGACGGACGACGACGAGTCGCCCCCGTAGCTGAACCAGCCCTGCGTCCCGGACTCGAAGTCGTGCGTCGACTCCACGGGATCGGCGAGGGCGGCCGGCGCGACGACCGTCGCGGTGACCAGGGCTGCGGCCACCAGGCCGCTGGACAGGACTGCCGTGCGTGCACGGGGGCGGGACCAGGAAACCACGTCGTCTCCTCGGAGGGCCGGGCCGGGTGGCCGGGTACGGCGCTGCCACGAGGGCCTGACACCACCCTCGCTCGTCGCCACCGGGACCGTACCAGGGCAATCCGGACGCGCGGGACCGGTCCCACGTGGCTGAACCGGTTAGAACCGCACGTCAGGGCCTTGTTCCACCCCGTCGGGTGGTCAGGCGGGCGCGAGCACGAGCACGGGCCGCGCCCTGCCGTCCCGCTGCCGCAGCAGCGCCACGAGCCGGCCCGCCGGGTCGATCGCCGCGACGGTCGCCTCGGGGTCGCCGGGGGCCGACGGGTCGGCCCGGAGCGCCTGCCCGTAGCCGAGCGCCCGCGCCTCGGACTCGTCGACGAGGCGCACCGGGAAGGTCGCGCGCGCCGCGTCCGCGAGCGGCATGACGTCGACGGGGACGTCGTGCGGCGACGCCGCGAGGGCCTCCAGCGTGCGGGCCGCGCCGAGCGTGTACCCGCCGACGCGCGTGCGCCGCAGCGCGGTGAGGTGGGCGCCGACGCCGAGCGCGGCGCCCAGGTCGCGCGCGAGCGCGCGGACGTACGTGCCCGACGAGACGACGGTCCGGACGTCCACGTCGAGCACGCGCACGCCCTGCGCGCGCGCCTCGCGGACGTCGCCGACGACGAGCTCGTGGACGGTCACGGGCCGTGCCGCGAGCTCGACCTGCTCCCCCGCCCGGACGCGCGCGTAGGCGCGCTCGCCGTCGACCTTGATCGCGGAGACCGCGCTCGGCACCTGCAGGATCTCGCCCGTGAGCGTGCGCGCGGCGGCCTCGACCTGCGCGCGGGTCAGGTGGGCCGCGTCCGCCGCCGCCGTGACCTCGCCCTCGGCGTCCTCGGTCGTCGTCGCGACGCCCAGGCGCACGGTCGCGGTGTACTCCTTGTCGGCTCCGACGACGTACGTCAGCAGCCGGGTCGCGCGCCCGACTCCCACGACGAGCACGCCCGTCGCCATGGGGTCGAGCGTGCCGGCGTGCCCGACCTTGCGGGTCCCGGCGATGCCGCGCATGCGCGCGACGACGTCGTGGCTGGTCCACCCGGCCGGCTTGTCGACGACGACGAAGCCGTCCGTCGCGGTGGGCCGGCGCGGCGGACGCTCGCCCTGCACCCCGCGTCGCGTCCGTGCGCCGGGCTCGGCGGGCCGCTGCGACACCTCGTCCGCGTCGCTCACGCCTGCCCCTGGGCACGGTGCGCGGTGAGGGCGACGCACTCGAGCAGGCCGTCCATGCCGGGGTCCTCCCCGGGGTGGGCCTCGGCGTCGGTCGCGACGAGCACGTTGAGCAGCATGCCGAACGCGACGAACTGGCGCGCCTCGTCGGGTGTCGCGCCCGTGGCCTCGACGTAGAGCCGGTATGCCTCGCCCAGGCAGTGCCGGGCGGCGCGGCCGACCTCCTCGTCGGCGCTCGCGATGAACCCGTGCATGAGCAGGCGCAGCAGGTCACGGTCCGCGATGAGCTCGAGGTACGCGCGGCCCATGGCGTCCTTGGGGTCGTCCTCGCGTGCGGCGAGGGTCAGCGCCTCGACCACACGGTCCGCCGCCTGCCGGTACGCCTCGAGGAACAGGTCGCGCTTGGAGCCGAACAGGCGCACGACGTAGGGCTGGGAGACCGACGCCGCGCGCGCGACCTCGTCCGTCGTGGCGGCGAACCCGCCCTCGGCGAACACCCGCCGGGCGGCCGCCAGGATCTGCTCGCGCCGCTCGTCGCCGGACATCCGCGCGGCCCGAGCGGGCTCCGTCGCCTGCGCCTCGATGTTCATGGTTGACAGGTTATCAGCGGATGCCTACGGTCGGAACTTGTTAGTAATCACTCAATGCCAACAAGTTGCCCGCGACGACGACCACGCGGGCCCCGACCGCAGGGAGCACCCCATGACCACCCCTCGCACCGGCGGTGAGCCGCCCACCCGGACCCGGGCGGGCGCCGGGACCCGCCGCGCCGCCACGGGCGTCGCCCTCGTCGCCGCCTCACTGCCGATGTTCATGGCCACGCTCGACAACCTCGTCATGACGACCGCGCTCCCGGTGCTGCGCACCGAGCTGTCCGCGTCGCTCGCCGAGCTGCAGTGGATGGTGAACGCCTACACCCTCGCGTTCGCGTCGCTCATGATCGCGGCGGCCACGCTCGGCGACCGGCTCGGCCGACGCCGCGTGTTCGTCGGCGGCATCGCGCTGTTCGCGCTGGCGTCGATCGCCTCCGCCCTCGCCACCACGCCCGAGCAGCTCATCGCCGCCCGCACCGTCCAGGGCGCCGGCGCCGCCGCGATCATGCCGCTGTCCCTCACGCTGCTCGCGGCCGCCGTCCCCGCCGCACGGCGCGCGATGGCGATCGGCGTCTGGGGCGCCGTGTCCGGCCTCGGCGTCGCGCTCGGGCCCGTGATCGGCGGCGCCGTGGTCGACGGCATCTCCTGGCAGGCGATCTTCTGGATCAACGTGCCCGTCGCCGTCGTCGCGGTCCCGCTCGTCCTGCGCGTCCTGCCCGAGTCGCACGGGCGCGCCCAGCGCCTCGACGTCCCGGGCCTCCTGCTCGCCGGGGTCGGCGTCCTCGCCCTCGTCTGGGCCGTCGTCAACGGCAACGACGAGGGCTGGGGCTCCGGCCGCGTCGTCGGCGCGCTCGTCGCGGGCACGGTCCTGCTCGTCGGCTTCCTGCGGCGCGAGGCCGCGACCGACCACCCGCTCGTCCCGCTCGGGCTGTTCCGCGTGCGCTCGTTCTCCGTGGCGAACGGCAGCGCGTTCCTGTTCTCCGTCGGGGTGTTCGGCACCGTGTTCGTGCTGTCCCAGTACCTGCAGATCGGCATGGGCTACAGCCCGCTCGGCGCGGGTCTGCGCACGCTGCCGTGGACCGCCGCGCCGATGCTCGTCGCTCCCCTGGCGGGCCTCCTCGCGCCGCGGCTCGGCGTGCGGCCGCTGCTCACCGCGGGCCTCGCGCTGCAGGCGGTCGGCCTCGCCTGGCAGGCCGCCGTCATCGGCGACGCCACGGTCTACACCGACCTCGTGCCGGGCCTCGCCCTCGCCGGGATCGGCATGGGTCTGACGTTCGCACCGTCCGCCACGGCCGTCCTGGCCGACATGGCCGGCGCGGACCACGGCACCGCCAGCTCCGTGAACGCCACGGTCCGCGAGGTCGGCGGCGCCGTCGGCGTCGCCGTGATCGTGGCGGTGTTCCAGGCCGCCGACGGCACGCTCACGCCCGACGGGTACGCCGACGGGCTGCGACCCGCCGCTTTCGTCGGCGCGCTCGTCGTCGGGCTCGGCGCCGTCGTGGCCGCGTTCATGCCGCGCGCGACCGGCCGCATCACGCCCGACACGCCCCCGGTCGTCACGACCGAGGACACGCGCGAGCCGGCCCTCACCCGCTGACCGGCCGTCGGAGGCCGGGGGGCGCCCGCACCGGGCTCCCCCCGGCCTCCGTGCCGTCCGCGTGGCAGGCTCGGAGCAGGACCCGTCGCGGGTCCGCACCCGTCGGGAAGGAGATCACGCGTGGCCGACGCCCCCGTCCCGTTCGAGGTCCACCCGTCGGGCGCGTACCTGCACGGCACCAAGGCCGATCTGCGGGCCGGCGACCTGCTCGTGGCCGGCCACCGCTCCCACTACGGCTCCGGGCGCCGGGCAGGCTTCGTCCACGTGACGCAGACGCTCGACGCCGCCACGTGGGGCGCCGAGCTCGCCGCCGGCGAGGGCCGCGGCCGCATCTACGTCGTCGAGCCGACCGGCCCCCTGGAGGACGACCCGGACGTCACCGACCAGCGGTTCCCGGGCAACCCGACGCGCTCGTTCCGCACGCGCGCGCCCGTGCGCGTCGTCGACGAGGTCACCGACTGGGTCGGTCACCCCGCCGAGCAGGTGGCCGCGATGCGCGCCCACCTCGCCCGGCTGGCACGCGACGGCGTCGAGGCGATCGACGGCTGACGCCGCCGAGCGACGTCAGCGGACCTCGTCCGCCTCGTCGTCGTCCTCGTCGGCCGGCTTGCGGTACGGGTCCGCCTCACCGGCGTACGAGGCCGAGCGCGCGAGCGCCTGCAGCTCCGCGTCGCGCCGCGCCGCGTCGGCCAGCGCCTGCTCCAGGTGCGCGGCCGTCTCGGGCACTGCGTCGAGGTGGAACGCGAGCGTCGGCGTGAGCCGTACGCCCGTCTGCTTGCCGACCTCGGACCGGATGAGGCCCTTCGCCGACTCGAGCGCTGCCGCGCTGCCCGCGCGCGCCTCGTCGTCGCCGTACACCGTGTAGTACACGTCCGCGTGCTGCAGGTCGCCGGTGACGCGCACGTCGGTCACCGTCACGAACCCGAGCCGCGGGTCCTTGATCCGCGTGTCGAGCATCTGCGCCACGACCTGCTGGATCCGCTCGGCCAGCTTCCTGGCCCGTCCCGTGTCCACCATCAGGACCCTCCCTCTCGAAGTCACCAGCTCGCCCAGCCCGCTCGCTCGCGGGGCGACATGAGCAGGCGGGTGCGGTGTGCGCGCACGGCCGTGGTCGGGCCTGGCGGGCGGCCGCCCCGTGAGGGGCGGCCGCCTGGTAGGCCGTGCGCGCACACCGCACCCGACCCAGGACGGGTCAGACCCGCGGCTTCTCCCGCATCTCGAACGTCTCGATGACGTCCTCGACCTGCAGGTCGTTGTACGAGCCGAGACCGATACCGCACTCGTAGCCCTCGCGGACCTCGGTCGCGTCGTCCTTGAACCGCTTGAGCGACTCGATCGTGAGGTTGTCCCCGATGACCTTGCCGCCGCGCAGCACGCGGGCCTTGGCGTTGCGCCGGATCTCGCCCGACCGGACGATCGAACCGGCGATGTTGCCGAACTTGGAGGAGCGGAAGATCTCGCGCACCTCGGCGGTACCGAGCTGCACCTCCTCGTACTCCGGCTTGAGCATGCCCTTGAGCGCGGCCTCTACGTCGTCGATCGCCTGGTAGATGACCGAGTAGAAGCGCACGTCGACGCCCTCGCGGTCGGCCAGCTCCTCGACGCGCTCGGCGAACTTCACGTTGAAGCCGATGATGATCGCCGAGTCGACGGTCGCCAGGTTGACGTCGTTCTGCGTGATCGCACCCACACCGCGGTGGATGACGCGCAGGTCGACCTCGTCGCCCACGTCGATCTTGAGCAGCGCGTCCTCCAGGGCCTCGACGGCACCGGAGACGTCACCCTTGATGACCAGGTTGAGGGTCTCGACCTTGCCCTGGGCGAGCGCCTGCGTGAAGTCCTCGAGGCTGATGCGCTTGCGGCGCTTGGCCAGGAGGGCGGCACGCTCGGCGGCCTGACGCTTCTCGGCGATCTGGCGGGCCGTGCGCTCCTCGGGCGCGACGAGCAGCGTGTCGCCCGCGGACGGGACGGACGCGAGCCCGAGCACCTGGACCGGACGGGACGGGCCCGCCTCGGTGACGGTCTCGCCGTGCTCGTCGAACATCGCACGGACGCGGCCGTAGGCCGTGCCCGCGACGATCGCGTCGCCGACGCGCAGCGTGCCCGACTGGACCAGCACGGTCGCGACCGCACCGCGGCCCTTGTCGAGGTTCGCCTCGATGGCGACACCGCGCGCGTCCTTGTCCGGGTTGGCCCGCAGGTCGAGCGCAGCGTCGGCGGTCAGCAGCACGGCCTCGAGCAGCGAGTCGATGCCCATGCCCTGCTTGGCGGAGACGTCGACGAACATCGTGTCGCCGCCGTACTCCTCGGCCACCAGGTTGTACTCGGTGAGCTGCTGGCGGATCTTGGCGGGGTTGGCCCCCTCCTTGTCCACCTTGTTGACCGCGACGACGATCGGCACGTTGGCCGCCTGCGCGTGGTTGAGCGCCTCGATCGTCTGGGGCATCACGCCGTCGTCCGCCGCGACCACGAGGATCGCGATGTCGGTGACCTGCGCACCGCGGGCACGCATGGCGGTGAACGCCTCGTGACCCGGGGTGTCGATGAACGTGATGGGACGCTCGACGCCCTCGTGCTCCTTGGTGACCTGGTAGGCACCGATGTGCTGGGTGATGCCGCCGGCCTCGCCCGCGACGACGTCCGTGGATCGGATGGCGTCGAGGAGCTTGGTCTTTCCGTGGTCGACGTGACCCATGACGGTGACGACCGGCGGGCGCGGCGCGAGGTCCTCGTCCGTCTCGTCAGCCTCCTCGGCCTCGAGGTCGATGTCGAAGGACTCGAGCAGCTCGCGGTCCTCCTCCTCGGCCGAGACCATCTCGATGACGTAACCGAGCTCGGCCGCCAGCGTGCCGAACGTGTCCTCGTCGAGCGACTGCGTCGCGGTGGCCATCTCACCGAGGTGGAACAGCACCGTGACGAGCGCCGCCGGGTTGGCGTCGATCTTGTCGGCGAAGTCGTTCAGCGACGAGCCGTGCCGCAGGCGGACGACGGTCTTGCCGTTGCCGCGCGGGACCTGCACGCCACCGAGCGACGGGGCCTGCATCGCCTCGAACTCCTGGCGCTTCGCCCGCTTCGACTTGCGGCCGCGGACGGGACGACCCCCGGCGCGACCGAACGCGCCCTGGGTCGAGCCGCGACCGGCGCCGCCGGGACGGCCACCGCCACCGGGACGACCGGCGAAGCCGCCGCCACCGCCGCCGGGACCGCCGCCACCGGGGCGACCGCCGAAGCCGCCGCGACCGCCGCCCGCACCGCCGCCGGGGCGCGCGGGGCGCTCACCGGGACGGCCGACGCCGCTCGAGGTGCGGCCCGGCATCATGCCCGGGTTGGGACGCGGACCGCCGGGACGGGGCGCGGGACGCGGGCCGCCGGGACGGTCGCCCGCACCGGCCGCGGGCGCGCCCTCGGTGCGCCGGTCGCCCGGACGCGGCATGCCCTGCGAGGGCGCGAACGGGTTGTTGCCGGGACGCGGACCGCCGGGACGCGGGCCGCCGGGACGGTCGCCGCCGCCCGTGCGGGGCATGCCCTGCGACGGCGCGAACGGGTTGTTGCCCGGACGGGCACCCGGGCGCGGTGCGCCGGGGCGACCGCCGCCGGCGCCGCCCGGACGCTGGCCGCCGGGACGCGGGGCACCCGGTGCCGGGGCCTTCGGGCCGGGGGCCGCGGGACGGGCCGGCGTCGGAGCAGCCGCGGCGGGCTGCGCCGGGGCCGCGGGACGAGCCGGGGCCGGGGCCGCGGGGGCCGCGGGAGCGGCAGGCGCGGCGGCGGCGGGAGCCGGGGCCGCAGGGGCCGCCGGCGCGGCCGGGGCCTGCGGGGCGGGACGTGCCGGCGCGGGGCGCGCCGGGGCGGGACGTGCCGCGGGCTGCGCGCCACCACCGCCGGCGGCGGGGTACGCGTCGCGCAGCTTGCGCACGACCGGGGGCTCGATCGTCGAGGACGCCGAGCGCACGAACTCACCCATCTCGGTGAGCTTCGTCATGATGGTCTTGCTGTCGACCCCGAGCTCCTTGGCGAGCTCGTAGACGCGAAGCTTGGCCACTTCTCTCCTGTCTCGGCCCGCCCGAGACAGGGTCGGACCGTCGTTAGTGCTGAATGCTCATCGCACACTCATCGGTGCGTGCTCATCGGGTCGCCATCGGCTTCCAACCCGCTTCCTTCATCGACGGTCGACGTCGGTGCTCCCGACGCCGTGAGCTGGTGCTCGAGGTGCTCCGCCACCCCGGTCGCGTCCGGCGCACCCTGCAGTCGCAGGGCCCTGCCGAACGCGCGGCGGCGCGTCGCGAGCTCGAGGCATCCAGGATCGAGGTGCAGCCAGGCACCCCGGCCCGGCATCCGGCGGGCGACGTCCACGACCAGCACGGGCGTACCCGCGCCGTCCTCGACGGCGACCACCCTCAGCAGGGCAGACCTGGGACCGGTGGCTCGGCACCCCACGCACGTGCGGACCGGCGCACCCGTGGACCGCCTCGTCATGCGGACGTCTCGACGTCCGGAGGTGGTCGTGGACTGCGTGCCGACGGTCGAGTCGGCGTGCGGGGACTGCCGGGCGTCCGGCCCAGCCACCGAGAGTCTACCCCCGCGGCTCACCCGGCGTCGTCCGCCGGGCGCTCGGCGCGCGCGTCGTCGCCCTCGGCGTCGGAATGGATGTCGATCCGCCAGCCGGTCAGCTTGGCGGCCAGACGCGCGTTCTGGCCCTCCTTGCCGATCGCGAGCGACAGCTGGTAGTCGGGCACGACGACGCGCGCGGCACGCGCCTCGGCGTCCACGACGGTGACCGAGATCACGCGCGCCGGGGACAGCGCGTGCGCCACCATCTCCGCCGGGTCGTCGGAGTGGTCGACGATGTCGATCTTCTCGCCGCGCAGCTCGGCCATGACGGCGCGCACGCGACCGCCCATCGGGCCGATGCACGCGCCCTTGGCGTTGACGCCCGGCACGGTCGCCCGCACGGCCATCTTCGAGCGGTGGCCGGCCTCGCGCGCGAGCGCGGTGATCTCGACCGTGCCGTCGGCGACCTCGGGGACCTCGAGCTCGAAGAGCTTGCGCACCAGGTTCGGGTGCGTGCGCGACAGCGTGACCTGCGGGCCGCGCGAGCCGCGCGCGACCTCGAGCACGTAGGCGCGGATGCGCTCGCCGTGCACGTACTTCTCGGTGGGGACCTGCTCGTGCGGCGGCAGCACGGCCTCGGTGCCGCCGACGTCGACGAGGACGACGCGCGGGTCGAGGCCCTGCTGGATGACGCCGCCGAGGACCTCGCCCTCCTTGCCGCGGAACGTGCCGAGCACCTGGTCGTCCTCGGCGTCCCGCAGGCGCTGCACGATGACCTGGCGCGCCGTCGCGGTCGCGATCCGGCCGAAGCCCGAGGGCGTGTCGTCGAACTCCGGGGCGTCGGCGATCACGTGACCGTCCTCGTCGACGTGCGCGGCCTCGCGCGCCCACACGGTGACGTGGCCGGTCTTGCGGTCGACCTCGACACGCGCGCGCTGGTGCGCGCCGGGCGTCCGGTGGTAGGCGGACAGCAGGGCCTGCTCGATCGCGGCGACCAGCACGTCGAGGCTGATCTCCCGCTCCCGCTCCAGGCTCCGCAGCGCCTGCATGTCGATGTCCATCAGCTCTCCCGTCCGGCGTCGTCGTCGCCGTCGTCCGCGGGGCCGAGCCCCGACAGGTCCACCTCGACGCGCGCGTCCGCGACGTCGTCGAGCGCGATCGTCAGCGGGGCGCCGACCTTCGGCGGCCGCCCCTTCACCCCGGGGGTCACGGGCACGACGACGAGCGCGTCGCCCTCGACGGCGGTCAGCCGGCCGGTGACGACCTCGCCACCGTGCCGGCGCACGCGCACGCTGCGGCCCACGGCGCGCACGAAGTGCCGGCGCGCGGTCATCGGGCTGTCCGCGCCGCGCGTCCCGACCTCGAGCGTGTACTCCCCCGCGACCGGGTCGGCCTCGTCGAGCGCGTCGGACACGACGCGCGTGACCTCCGCGACGCGGTCGAGGTCGACCTCGCGGTCGTCGTCCTCGTCGGGGCCCACGAGGACCTCCACGACGTGCCGGGCACCTGCGCGCCGCACGCGCACGTCCTCGAGGACGAGGCCGGCGGCGGTGACCACGGGGTCCAGCACCTGCCTGACCCGCTGGGCGGATGCGGCTGCGACCATGACCGCCTCCTTCGTGTGCACGGGGCCCGGGCCCTCGAGTTGTGGCTCCCAGGGTAACGACTGTCGCGGGCACACGACCGCCGCTGCCGGGTCCGCGCGGGTGCGCGTGGGAGGATCGCCCGCGATGAGCACGCCGATCTGCGCCGACACGTCCACCTCCCGCGTGGTGAGGATCACGCGCGCCCGCGGCCGCCGGACCGCCCCGGTGCGGCCCAGGGGCCGCCGCGGCGTGCCGTCCGCCGCGCTGGCCGTCGCGCTCGTCGGCGCGCTGCTGACCGGGTGCGGGCTGCGGCTCGAGACGCCCCCGCCGGTGGAGCCGAGCCCCGACGCGCGCGAGCAGGTGCGCGCGCGCACGGTCGACGACGCGCTCGCGCTCGAGGCCGCGGCGGACGCGGCGCGGACGGTGACGAAGGACCCGGACGCCGTCGCGCTGCTCGACGACGTCGCGGAGTTCTCGGCCGCGCACGCCCGCGCGCTCGGCGGCGTGTACGACTCGGGGATCGAGCGCGACGAGGACGCCGAGCCCACCCCGACCCCCAGCCCGACGACCGTGGCGACGACGGCGCAGGACGTGCTCGCGCTGCTGGGCACGACCGCGACACGGGCCACGACCGACGCGAGCACGACCGAGGACGGCCCCCTCGCCCGGGTCCTGGCGTCGGTCGCCGTGGCGCGTGCCGACCTGTCGGTCCGGCTCGCGCAGGCCGTGGGCGACGGCTCGACGGCACCCGGGACGCCCGACGAGATCGTGGTGCCCGCCGAGGTGGACCCGGCGCTGGCCGGTCCGCTGGCGCGCGCGCACGACGAGGCGGGCTTCGCGCTCGAGGTCGTCGCGGCGCGCGGCGCGAAGGACGACCGCACGTCCGTCCTGGCGCAGGCGCGTGCGCAGCGCGACCGCGCCGAGCAGTGGGCGGCGGCCGCGGGCATCTCCGGCACGGAGGGCGAGACCCGCCTCGGGCAGTACGCGCTGCCCGCCGACCTGGACGCGGACGGGACGCTCGCGCGGCTCGTGCAGGACGTGCACCTCGGCGTCGCGCAGGCCGCCGCGGCGGCGGTCGCCCAGGTCGCCGCGGGCGAGCGCGGCCCGTACCTCGACGAGCTGCGCGTGGCCGTCGACCGGGCGCGCACCGCCGGCGCGCTCCCGCAGGCGTTCCCCGGGCTGCCCGAGCAGGCGGACGCCGCGTCCTGAGCCGTGGCCCCGGACGCGGCGTCGGCCCGCGTCAGAGCAGGGCCGCGACCTCCTGCGCGACGGCGTCGACCGCCTCGGCGACCGGAACCTGACGGCTCTCGCCGCCCGCGCGCGGCCGCACCTCGACGACGCCGTCGGCCAGGCCGCGGCCCACGACCACGACGAGCGGCACGCCGAGCAGCTCGGCATCGGCGAACTTCACGCCCGGGGAGACCTTCGGACGGTCGTCGTACAGCACCTCGACGCCGCGCTCGGCGAGCCCGCGGGCGATCTCGTCGGCCGCGTCGAACACCGCCTGGTCCTTGCCGGTGGCGACGACGTGCACGTGCGCCGGGGCGACGTGCGCCGGCCAGGCCAGGCCCTTGTCGTCGCGGTTGGCCTCGGCGAGCGCCGCGAGGACGCGCGTCACGCCGATGCCGTACGAGCCCATCGTGACGACCTGCGCCTTGCCGTTCTGGTCGAGCACCGTCAGGCCGAGCGCCTGGGCGTACTTGCGGCCGAGCTGGAAGATGTGGCCGATCTCGATGCCGCGCGCGAGCTCGAGCGGGCCCGAGCCGTCCGGTGCCGGGTCGCCCTCGCGCACCTCGGCGGCCTCGACCGTCCCGTCCGCGGTGAAGTCGCGACCGGCGACGAGGTCGAACACGTGCCGCCCCTCGACGTTCGCGCCCGTGATCCAGCGGGTGCCGGTCACGACGCGCGGGTCGAGCAGGTAGCGCACGGCCGTCCGCTCCGGGTCGTCGGCGGCACGGCCGTCGGCGTTCGGGCCGAGCACCGCCGGGCCGATGTAGCCGCGCACGAGCTCCGGGTGCGCCGCGAAGTCCGCGTCGCCCGCCGGCTCGACCTCGGCCGGCGCGACCCCGGCCTCGAGGCGCTTGAGGTCGACCTCGCGGTCGCCCGGCAGGCCGACGACGACGAGCTCGCGCTCGCCGCCCGGGTGCACGAGCGCCAGCACGACGTTCTTCAGCGTGTCCGCGGCGGTCCACGGCCGGTCGGCGCGCGCGAAGCGCTCGTTGGCGAGCGCGACGAGGCTGTCGATCGTCGGGGTGTCCGGCGTGTCCTCGACGTGCGCCGCCGGCGCGTCGTCGAACGGCACCGGCTCCGGCGCGACGGTCGTGACGGCCTCGACGTTCGCGGCGTAGCCGCCCGGCGAGCGCACGAACGTGTCCTCGCCGATCGCGGTCGGCGTGAGGAACTCCTCGGAGCGCGAGCCGCCCATCGCCCCCGACGTCGCGGCGACGATGACGTACTCCAGCCCGAGCCGGTCGAAGATCCGCTGGTACGCCCGGCGCTGCGCCTCGTAGGACGCCTCGAGGCCCGCGTCGTCGACGTCGAACGAGTACGCGTCCTTCATGACGAACTCGCGCCCGCGGATGAGGCCGGCGCGCGGGCGGGCCTCGTCGCGGTACTTCGTCTGGATCTGGTAGATCGTCAGCGGCAGGTCCTTGTACGACGAGTACAGGTCCTTGACCAGGAGCGTGAACATCTCCTCGTGCGTCGGCGCGAGGAGGTAGTCGCCGCCCTTGCGGTCCTTGAGCCGGAAGATGTTCGGCCCGTACTCCGTCCAGCGGCCGGTCGCCTCGTACGGCTCGCGCGGCAGCAGCGCCGGGAAGTGCACCTCCTGCGCGCCGGCGGCGGCCATCTCCTCGCGGACGACGGCCTCGACCTTGGCCAGGACGCGCAGGCCGAGCGGGAGCCAGGTGTAGATGCCGGGCGCGGCGCGGCGGATGTACCCGGCGCGCACCAGGAGCTTGTGGCTCGCGACCTCGGCGTCGGCCGGGTCCTCGCGCAGCGTGCGGACGAACAGCGTGGACATACGCAGGAGCATGAGGCGAAGCCTAGTTCCCCGTCGGGGTCCGCCCGGCGCGCGTATCGGGCGTCCCGGCGCACACCGACCGTCGGTTCGGCCGCCGCACGGTCGTGACGTGGGCCACGATGGTCCCGTGCCCGAGCTCCCCGAGGTCGAGGCGCTCGCGGCGTTCCTGCGCGAGCGCGCGGTCGGCCGCACCGTGACGCAGGTCGGCGTGGGCGACATCGCCGCCCTCAAGACGTTCCGCCCGCCGCCCGACGCCCTCGTCGGCGGCACGGTCGTCGACGCCTCCCGCCACGGCAAGTGGCTCGACCTGCTCGTCGCCGCGCCGACGGGTGAGCCCCTGCACCTCGTGTGGCACCTGTCCCGCGCGGGGTGGGTGCGCTGGTCGGAGAAGCTCGCGACGACGCCTGTGCGCCCCGGCCGCTCGCCGCTCGCGCTGCGCGTGCGGCTCGACGACGGCTCGGGCTTCGACCTCACGGAGCAGGGCACCCGCAAGCGCCTCGCGGTGCACGTGGTCGAGGACCCCGCCGACGTGCCGCAGATCGCCTCGCTCGGCGTCGAGCCGCTCTCCCCGGAGTTCACGCGCGAGCGGTTCGGCGCACTGCTCGCGTCGCGCAACCAGCAGGTCAAGGGGCTGCTGCGCGACCAGGGCACGATCGCGGGCATCGGCAACGCGTACTCCGACGAGATCCTGCACGCGGCCCGCACGTCGCCGTACACGCTCACCTCCCGCCTGTCCGACGAGCAGGCGGACGTGGTCTACGCGGCGATCCGCGAGGTGCTCTCCCAGGCCGTCGCCGAGGCGTCCGGCAAGCCGGCCGCCGAGCTCAAGGACGCGAAGCGGCGCGGCATGCGGGTGCACGGTCGCACCGGGCAGCCCTGCCCGGGCTGGGACGGCACGCCGTGCGGCGACACGGTGCGCGAGGTGTCGTTCGCCGACTCGTCGTTGCAGTACTGCCCGACGTGCCAGACGGGCGGCAAGCCGCTCGCGGACCGCCGGATGTCCCGCCTGCTGCGCTGAGGCCGCCCGGCGGGCGCGGGACGGGCCCGGTCAGAACAGGACGGTCGCGTACGACCCGACCTGCCGGAAGCCCACCGCGCGGTACGCCGCGATAGCGCGCGTGTTGTAGTCGTTGACGTACAACGACACCACGGGTGCCACGTCGCGCCGCGTCGCCTCGACCACGGCCGCCATCCCGTGCTCGGACAGGCGCCGCCCGCGCCGCTCCGGGTCGACCCACACCCCCTGGACCTGCGCCACTCCCCCGGCGACCGCCCCGAGCTCGGCCTTGAACACCACGCGCGCCGCGCCGCCGGGCGACTCCTCCATGCGGACGTACGAGCGGCCCTGCTCGATGAGCGTGCGCACGCGCGTCTCGTAGGGGCCGTGCGGCCCGCTCGCGGGCGAGTAACCGACCTCCTCGGTGAACATCGACACGCACGCCGGCAGCACGACGTCGAACTCGTCGGGCCGCGACACCCGCACCAGGGGGTCGGCCGCCACCGCCGGGCCGTCGTCGATGACCATCGACGGCTGGTCGGGCCGGACCTCGCGCACCCCGGGCCACACCGCACGCAGGCGGTTCCACAGGCCGAGCACCGCGGGCGCCGGGCCGACGATCGACGAGCAGCGGCGCCCCTGGCGGGCAGCCGTCGTCGCGAACGCGTCGAGCGCGGCGGAGACGACCGTGGGGTCCTCGACGGGGACGACGGGCACCATGTTCGCGCCCGCCCAGCAGACGGCGACGAGCGCGTCGCCGTGGTGGTAGCCCCACAGGGCTCCCCCGGCGGCGGCGAGCCGCGTCCGGAGCGCCGCCTCGATCCGGGCGGTCGCGAGGACCGAGCCCACGGGGTCGAGCGCGCACACGTCGAGAGCCGCCCCGAGGTCCACGTCCTCCAGCACACGTGCCCCGGGCCGGCGGTCGAGCAGCATCGCACGCCGCGGCCCCATGGAGGGATTGTGCCTCACGTCACGGTGCGATGCGTCCGGGACCCGCGGACCGGTTCCGCGCGCGTCGGCGCGCGCCACCTCAGCCGACGGTGACGACCGGGCCGTCCTCGCTGGGCTCCATCGTCTCGGCGATCCGCATCGCCTCCTCGATGAGCGTCTCGACGATCTGCGACTCCGGGACGGTCTTGACGACCTGACCCTTGACGAAGATCTGGCCCTTGCCGTTGCCCGACGCGACGCCCAGGTCCGCCTCGCGCGCCTCGCCCGGGCCGTTCACGACGCACCCCATGACCGCGACGCGCAGCGGCACCTCCATGCCCTCGAGGCCCGCCGTCACGCGCTCCGCGAGCGAGTAGACGTCGACCTGCGCGCGCCCGCACGACGGGCAGGACACGATCTCCAGCTTGCGCGGCCGCAGGTTGAGCGACTGCAGGATCTGGATGCCGACCTTGACCTCCTCGACGGGAGGCGCGGACAGCGAGACGCGGATCGTGTCGCCGATGCCCTTGCTGAGCAGCGCGCCGAACGCGGTCGCGGACTTGATCGTGCCCTGGAACGCGGGGCCGGCCTCGGTGACGCCCAGGTGCAGCGGCCAGTCACCGCGCTCGGCGAGCAGCTCGTACGCGCGCACCATCACGACCGGGTCGTTGTGCTTCACGGAGATCTTGAAGTCGTGGAAGTCGTGCTCCTCGAACAGCGACGCCTCCCAGACGGCGGACTCGACGAGCGCCTCGGGCGTCGCCTTGCCGTACTTCTGGAGCAGCCGCGGGTCGAGCGAGCCCGCGTTGACGCCGATCCGCAGGCTGACGCCCGCGTCGGCCGCGGCCTTCGCGATCGCGCCGACCTGGTCGTCGAACTTGCGGATGTTCCCCGGGTTGACGCGCACCGCGGCGCAGCCCGCGTCGATCGCGGCGTACACGTACTTCGGCTGGAAGTGGATGTCCGCGATCACGGGGATCTGCGACTTGCGGGCGATCGCGGGCAGCGCGTCCGCGTCGTCCTGGCTCGGGACGGCGACGCGCACGATGTCGCAGCCCGCCGCCGTCAGCTCGGCGATCTGCTGCAGGGTCGCGTTGACGTCCGCCGTCAGCGTCGTCGTCATCGACTGCACGCTGACCGGGGCGTCACCCCCGACCTCGACCTTGCCGACGCGGATCTTGCGGGAGGGGCGCCGCGGCGCCAGGACCGGTGCGGGTGCCTCGGGCATGCCCAGGGAGATCGGAACGCTCACACCCCCATCATCCCACCTCATCGGGCACGACCCGCCGGGACGGCGCCACCTGGCGGGTTCGTGCACACGATCCTTACGAGCGGGCGGGCGTCAGGTGATCGTGACCGGGTCGACGATGTCCGCGTAGATCAGCAGCAGACCCATCGCGCCCAGCACGACGAACACCGAGTACGCGAGCGGGACGAGCCGCGCCGAGTCGAACGGGCCCGGGCGCGGCAGCCGCCGCAGGCGCGCGACCTGGCGCCGGGCGCCCTCCCACAGCGCGGCCGCGACGTGGCCGCCGTCGAGCGGCGGCAGCGGGATGAGGTTGAACACGAACAGCGCGATGTTCAGCGTCGCGAGCATCTCCAGCAGCATCGCGAGGCGCAGACCCCAGTCGATGCCGTCGCCCTGCACGGAGGCGACCTCGCCCGCGAGCCGTCCAACGCCCACGATGCCGACGATCGAGTCGGTGCCGCGCTCCGCGTCGCCGAACGTGCTGCGGGTCAGGTCCGCGATGCGGGTCGGCAGCGTCGCGACCACCGAGACCGTCTGCCACGTGCGGCTCGCGACCTCGCCCGGCACCTGCGCGAGCGTCGCGGACCGGTACTCCACGGCCGGCGAGACGCCGACGAACCCGACCGGCTCGGTCACGACCTCGCCGTCCTCGTCGTACACGTACCCGCCGTCGTCGTCGCGCGCCGGGCGCTGCGCGACGACGGGCGTGACCGTCAGCTCGACCTCGGCCCCGTCGCGCTCCACGACGACCGCGGTCGGCTCGTCGCCGGTCTCGCGGATGAGCGTCGACAGCTCGTCCCACGTGTCCACCGGGGTGCCGGCCCAGCTGCGGACCGTGTCCCCCGGCCGGAAGCCGGCGGCCGCGGCGGGCGCCGCCGTGTCCTGCGGCGTGCACTCCCGGTCAGCGTCGTCACCCACCGGGATGACGCACTGCGACACCGAGTCGAGCGTGGTCGTCGTCGCGGGGACGCCGAACCCCATGAGCACGACCGCCATCAGCACGAACGCGATGAGCAGGTTCATCACCGGCCCGCCGAGCATGACGACGAGCTTCTTGGGCGTCGACAGCCGGTAGAACGCGCGGTGGTCCTCACCGGGGAGGATCTCGGCCGCGCTCGCGTCCCGGGCGTCCTGCGCCAGACGACCGACCCACGTGCGCGCGGGCGGGTTGCCGACCGCCTCCGCGGGCGCGTACATCCCGACGAGCCGCACGAAGCCGCCCAGCGGGATCGCCTTGACCCCGTACTCCGTCTCGCCCCTCGTGCGCGACCACAGCGTCGGGCCGAAGCCCACGAAGTAGTGGCTCACGCGCACGCCGAAGCGCTTGGCGGGCACCATGTGCCCCACCTCGTGCAGCGCGATCGAAGCGAGCAGCACGACGAGCGCGACGAGCACGCCGACCAGGTACGCCACGCGATCCTCCTCGACGCCCGACCCCGCCGCGGGGTGGGCAGGCACATCATCCCCCGAGAACCTGTCGAACGGACCCACCCGGCGGTCCGACCCGGTGAACCTCACCCGCGCCGCGTGCGTGGCGGGTTGTCGGGGCGCGCCCGGGGCGTCAGCATCGGCAGGTGGACCTGCGTGCGCTGCGGCGCCCCACCGACCCGCGTGACGAGCCCGCGCCCTGGGCCGACGCGGCCGCCTCCCCCGCGCCGCCGCTCGACGGCGACACCACGTGCGACGTGCTCGTCGTCGGCGCGGGGCTCACCGGGCTGTGGGCCGCGTACTACCTGCTCGAGTCGGACCCGGCGCTCGACGTCCTGCTCGTCGAGCGCGGCGCCGCAGGCCAGGACGAGCGCGGGCTCGGGGCCTGCTCGGCGCGCGTCGGGCTCGACGCGGACGGCATCGCGCAGCGGTACGGCGACGCGGCCGCGCGCGAGACCCGGGCGGTGCTGCGCGACGCGGTCGTCGAGGTCGGCGGCGTCGCCGCCGTCGAGGAGGTGGACTGCGGGTTCGCGTTCGGCGGCGAGCTCGTCGTCGCGGCCGACGACCACGCGTTCGCGCGGCTCGCGCGGCAGGCCGCCGCCGCGACCCGCTGGGGCGACGAGACGCACGTGCTCGGCGCCGCGGAGCTCGACGAGCGCGTGCACGTCGCGGACGCGGTGGGCGGCACCTGGTCCCCCGAGGCCGCGCGCCTCGACCCCGGACGGCTCGCGCGCGGCCTGCGCGACGCGGTCCTCGCGCGCGGCGCGCGCCTGGCCGACGGGACCGCCGTGGCGCGCCTCAGCCCCGGCGCCGCCGTGACCACGCACGGCACCGTGCGCGCGACGACCGTGGTCGACACGCGGCCGGCGCACCCCCGGCTCGCCGCGACGCTCGCGACCGAGCCCCTGGCCGACGCCACCTGGGCGGCGGTCGGGCTCGCGCGCGGGGAGGTGCTCGCCCACAGCGACGGACTGCGCGTGGTACGCGCCCCCGACGGCCGGCTCGTCGCGGGGCGCGCCCCCGCCTCCGGCTCGGGCCACCGGCACCTGCCGGCCTCGGCGCGGTCCGGCGACGAGCTGCACGCCGCGCTCGTCGCGCTGCTGCCCGTCCTGGCCGACGCGACCGTCACCCACGCGTGGGACCGCCCGCTGGCGGCACCCGGGGCGCTGCCGTCCGTCGGCGTCGTCGACGACCACGCGTGGGCGCGCAGCGGCGGCACGGGGCCCGCGGCCGCGAACGTCGCGGGCCGGACGATCGCCGACCTGCACGCGGGCACGGCCTCGGCGCTCACGCGTGCACCGTGGGTCCGACGCGTCTGAGCCGGACCGCCCGGGTCAGACGCGCGCGAGGATCTCGTCGGCGCGCGCCCGCGCCCAGCGCTCCGCGTCGAGCACGACGTCCAGCGTGAGGTCCGCGGCGCGCGTGCCCTCGTGCTCGTCCACGACGCGCTCGACCGTCGAGACGATGTCGAGGAAGCCGATGCGCCCCGCGAGGAACGCCGCGACGCACTGCTCGTTCGCCGCGTTGTAGACCGCCGGGTGCGTCGCCGAGGCCGCCGCCGCGTGCCGCGCCAGCCGCACCGCGCCGAACAGCTCCTCGTCGAGCGGCTCGAACGTCCACGCCGTCGGCGCGGACCAGTCGCACGCGGGAGCGACGTCGGTGAGCCGGTCCGGCCAGGACAGGCCCAGCGCGATCGGCAGCCGCATGTCCGGCGGCGACGCCTGCGCGATCGTCGAGCCGTCGACGAACCGCACCATCGAGTGCACGACCGACTGCGGGTGCACGACGACGTCGATGCGGTCGACCGGCACGTCGAACAGCAGGTGCGCCTCGATGAGCTCGAGGCCCTTGTTCATCAGCGTCGCGGAGTTGATCGTCACGACCGGGCCCATCGCCCACGTGGGGTGCGCGAGCGCCTGCTGCGGCGTCACGACCTTCACCTCGTCGGCCGACCAGCCGCGGAACGGCCCACCCGAGGCCGTCAGCACGAGCCGCGCGACCTCGCCGCGCGCCCCCGAGCGCAGGCACTGCGCGATCGCCGAGTGCTCCGAGTCGACCGGGACGACCTGGTCGGGCCGCACGGCCGCCGCGTGCACGAGCGCGCCGCCGACGACCAGCGACTCCTTGTTCGCCAGCGCCAGGGTGCTGCCCGCGCGCAGCGCCGCGAGCGTCGGCCCCAGGCCGACCGAGCCGGTGATGCCGTTGAGCACGACGTCCGCCCCCGAACCCGCGAGCTGCTGCGCCGCGTCCGGGCCCGCGAGCACCTCGACCGCGCCGGCACCCGCCGACCGCAGCGCCTCACGCACGTCGCCCGCGCGCGCGGCGTCCGCGACGGCCACCACGGGCACGTCGAACCGCACCGCCTGCGCCGCGAGGGCCGCGGGGTCGCCGCCGCCCGCCGCGATGCCCGTCACCGCGAACCGCTCCCGGTTGCGGTCCACCACGTCCAGGGCCTGCGTGCCGATCGACCCCGTGGAACCCAGCAGGACCACGCTCGTCCGGTCCGTCATGCGCGCCCCCTCCCCGCGCTCGCCGTCACTCGACGCCGAGCAGGACCTCGACCGCGCGTGCCATGAAGGCGTCGACCGCCGGCTCGCCGTACGCGTCGCGGCCCTTGCGGCGCCGGAACGTCGCCGAGCGCACCTCGCCCGACGTCAGCGGCACGCCGCGGTCGAAGTACGCGACCAGGCGGTGGCACATCTCGTCGACGTCCGCGGGCTCGTAGCCCTGCTCGCGGCCCTCCGGGGGCGCGAACCGGTCGCCGTCGGGGCGGCCGAGCCGCCCGTACAGGGTGCGCGCCTGCTCGCCGAGCTGCGCCATCCACGCCTGCTGCCCGTGCTGCGCCACGTACTCCGCACGCGCACGCGCCACGAACGCCGACTCCAGCCGGTCGAGCGCCGCGTCGACCGCGGCCGTCGCGTACCCGCCGCGCACCATCTCGAAGCCCACGCGCCGCACGTCCTTGGCGGAGAGCGCCCCCGCGGGGCCCTGCTCGTAGAGCTGGCGCGCGTGCTCGAAGAACTCGTCGACCTCGTCGGGGTCGTACCCGGTCCGCAGGCGGGACACGGTCCGGAACATCCCGTCGCTCACTCGTCCTCCTCCGCGGCGAGCTGGCCGCACGCACCGTCGATGTCGCTGCCACGGGTGTCCCGGATGGTCGTCGGGATCCCGTGCGCACGCAAGCGTGCCACGAACTCCTGCTCGACCCGGGGATCGCTCGCCGTCCACTTCGAGTTCGGCACCGGGTTGAGCGGGATCGGGTTGCAGTGCACCCAGCCCTTGCCCCGCGCGTTGAGCTTCTCGCCCAGCAGGTCGGCCCGCCACGCGTGGTCGTTCACGTCCCTGATCAGGGCGTACTCGATCGACACGCGCCGGCCGGTGACCTCGAAGTAGTGGTACGCGGCATCGAGCGCCTCGTCGACGTCCCAGCGGGTGTTCACGGGCACCAGCTCGCTGCGCAGCTCGTCGTCCGGGGCGTGCAGCGACAGCGCGAGCGTCACCGGGATGCCCTCGTCCGCGAGCTTGCGCATCGCGGGCACCATGCCGACCGTCGACACCGTGACGTTGCGCGCGCTCATGCCCAGGCCGTCCGGCGCGGGCGCGACGAGCGTGCGCACCGTCGCCATGATCGCCTTGTAGTTCGCCAGCGGCTCGCCCATGCCCATGAACACGACGTTCGTCAGCCGCGTCGGGCCACCCGGCACCTCCCCCGCCTGCAGCGACCGCGCGGCCTCGCGCACCTGCTCGACGATCTCCGCCGTCGACAGGTTGCGCGTCAGCCCGAGCTGGCCCGTCGCGCAGAACGCGCACGCCAGGCCGCACCCGGCCTGGCTCGAGATGCACAGCGTGGTGCGGTTCGCGTACCGCATGAGCACCGACTCGACCTTCGCGTGGTCGAACAGGTGCCACAGCGTCTTGACCGTCGTGCCACCGTCAGCGGTCTGCGTGCGCGCCTTGGTGAGCAGGCGCGGGAACAGGTCCTCGACGAGCCTCGCCCGGCTCGCCGCCGGCAGGTCCGTCATCGCGTCCGCGTCCGCCGTCAGGTGCGAGAAGTAGTGCGTCGCGAGCTGCTTGGCGCGGAACGGCTTCTCGCCCAGCGCGGTCACGGCCGCGACACGCTCAGCGGGCGTGAGGTCGACGAAGTGGCGCGGCGGCTTGCCGCGCGGCCCGCGCACGGGAGAGGAGAGGTCGAGACGGACGGGGGTGGCAGGCACGAGGAGCTCCGGGAACGGTGGGGCGGCTGCTCAGAGCAGCGCGGGCGCGGGGACGAGCAGCGCCAGGATGAGGAATACGGCGGGCGCCGACAGCAGGAGCGAGTCGAGGCGGTCGAGGATCCCGCCGTGACCCGGGACGAGGCGGCCCATGTCCTTGAGCTCGAGGTCGCGCTTGAGCATCGACTCCGCGAGGTCGCCCAGCGTCGCCGACACCACGGTCGCCAGGCCGAGGAACACGCCGATGAGCGGGTCGCCCTCGAACGCGACCTGGATGCTCACGACACCCACGACGCACGCGAGGACCACCGAGCCCGCGAGCCCCTCCCAGGACTTCTTCGGGCTCACCGACGGGGCGAGCGGGTGCCGCCCGAGCAGCACGCCGACCGCGTACCCGCCCGTGTCGCTCGCGACCACGAGCAGGATGAACACCAGCACCCGGGCCGGGCCGTCGCCCTCCGCGAGCATGAGCATGACGAAGCCCGCCAGGAACGGCAGGTACGCCGCGGCGAACGCGCCGCCGATGATGTCGCGCAGCGCCCGCGACCCCGAGCCGTCGAGCACGCGCCACACCATCACGCCGCCCACGACGAGCATGAACGAGACGAACAGCGCCTCGGCGCCCGCCGTGTAGGCGGACACGAGGATGCCGGCCGCACCGACGAGCAGCGGCAGCAGCGGCAGGTGGATGGCGCGGCGCGCGAACGCCTGCGCCAGCTCCCACAGGCCCGCGCACACGACGAGCGCGGCGAGCGCGACGAACGCCTCCTTGCGGATGAACAGCGCCGCGCAGACGACGACGAGGAGGCCGACGCCGACCGTGATCGCGACCGGGAGGTCGCGACCGGGCTTCGTCGAACGGGGGGCGGCGAGCTGCGTCATCAGACCTCGAGGAGCTCGCTCTCCTTGGTCGCGAGGAGCTGGTCGATCAGGTCGACGTGGCGCTTGGTGAGCGCCTCGAGCTCCTTCTCCGCCCGCGTGACCTCGTCCTCGCCCGCCTCGCCGTCCTTGACGATGCGGTCCAGCTCCTCCTTCGCACGGCGGCGCACGGAGCGCACGGAGATCCGCGCCTCCTCCGCCTTGTGCTTGGCGAGCTTCACGAAGTCGCGGCGACGCTCCTCCGTGAGCGCGGGCAGGACGACACGGATGATGTTGCCGTCGTTCGTCGGGTTCACGCCCAGGTCGGAGTCGCGCAGCGCCTTCTCGATCGCCGCCATCGAGGACTTGTCGAACGGCGAGACGAGGATCGTGCGCGCCTCGGTCACGTTGAACGACGCGAGCTGCTGCAGCGGGGTCGGGGCCCCGTAGTAGTCGACGAAGATCTTCGAGAACATCGCCGCGTTCGCACGACCGGTCCGGATGGTCGCGAAGTCGTCCTTGGCGACCTCGACGGCCTTGTCCATCTTCTCCTCGGCCTCGAAGAGAGTCTCGTCGATCACCGGTGCTCCTTGGTGTCGGTCGTGCTGGTGGGTGGGTGGACCACGGGGTGCTCAGTCCGCGGTGACGATCGTGCCGATCTTCTCACCTTCGAGGACGCGGGTGACGTTGCCCGCGCCCTCGAGGCCGAAGACCTGCATGTGCATGTCGTTGTCCCGCGCCATCGACAGGGCGGTCTGGTCCATGACGCCCAGGTCGCCGACGATCGCGTCGGTGTAGCTGATGTGCTCCAGGCGCTGCGCGTCCGGGTCCTTGCGCGGGTCCGCGGTGTAGACCGCGTCGACGCCGTTCTTGCCCATGAGCACCTCCTGGCAGTGCGTCTCCAGGGCGCGCTGCACGCAGACGGTGTCGGTGGAGAAGTACGGCATCCCGGCGCCCGCGCCGAAGATCACGACGCGGCCCTTCTCGAGGTGCCGGATCGCGCGCAGCGGGATGTACGGCTCGGCGACCTGGCCCATCGTGATGGCGGTCTGCACGCGCGTGCTCACGCCGGCCTGCTCGAGCAGGTCCTGCAGCGCGAGGCAGTTCATGACCGTGCCGAGCATGCCCATGTAGTCGGCGCGCGCCCGGTCCATGCCGTTCTGCGCGAGCTCGGCACCGCGGAAGAAGTTGCCACCGCCGACGACGATCGCGACCTGCACGCCCGAGCGGACGGCGACCGCGATCTCCTCCGCGATGCGCCGGATGACGTCGACCGCGAGGCCGACCGCACCACCCCCGAACGTCTCGCCCGAGAGCTTGAGGAGCACCCGCCGCGGGGCGGCGCTCGTCTCGACGGTGGTCTGGTCCTGGCTCACGACGCCTCCTGCAGTGTCGGGGTGGTCCTATGACGGTGGCCCCGGCCGTCGGCCGGGGCCACCGATCACGGTGTGTGGGTCAGGCGCCCACGCGGAACCGCACGAAGCCCGTCACCGAGCCGCCGGCCTCCGCCAGCACCTGGCCGACCGACTTCTTCGGGTCCTTGGCGAACGGCTGGTCGACCAGCACGTTCTCCTTGAAGTACCCGCCCAGGCGGCCCTCGACGATCTTCGGGAGCGCGGCCTCGGGCTTGCCCTCGTTGCGCGCGGTCTCCTCGGCGATCTTGCGCTCGTTCTCGACGGTCTCCGCCGGGACCTCGTCGCGCGTCAGGTACGTCGGCGAGTACGCCGCGATGTGCGTCGCGACGTCGCGGGCCACCGACGCGCCGGCAGCGTCGGTCGCCACGAGGACGCCGACCTGCGGGGGCAGGTCCTTGTTGACCTTGTGCAGGTATACCTCGACGTGCTCGCCGGCCACGCGGGCCAGGCGGCGCACGACGACGCGCTCACCCAGGGTGGCGGCCGTCTCGTCGACGATGTTCTGCACGGTCGTGCCCTCGTACTCGGCACCCGTCAGCGCGTCCGCGTCGCGCGCACCCGTGGCCACGGCAGCGGCCAGGACGCGGTCGGCGAGCGAGATGAACGCCTCGCTCTTCGCGACGAAGTCGGTCTCCGAGTTGACCTCGACCAGCACGCCGGTCTGGCCCTCGCCGTCGGCCGTCGGGCCGACGTGCGCCGCGACGAGACCGTCGGAGGCCGCACGGCCCTCACGCTTGCCGACGCCCTTGAGGCCCTTGACGCGGATGATCTCGAGCGCCTTGGCGGCGTCGCCCTCCGCCTCCTCGAGCGCCTTCTTGACGTCGAGCATGCCGGCGCCGGTCTTCTCGCGCAGGTCCTTGATGTCCTGGAGCGAGTAGTTCGCCATCAGTGTGTCCGTTCTTGTCGGTGGAGCGGGGTGCGAGGGGCTCAGGCCTGGTCGGCCGACGCGTCGTCGGCAGGCGCGGCCTCGGCGGCGGCCTCGACGGCCGGCGCGGCGTCCGCACCCGGCGCCACGGCGGCACCCTCGGTCGCGGCGGCGGCGTCGGAGCCGGCGAGCAGCTCGCGCTCCCACTCGGCCAGCGGCTCGGCCTCGGCCTCGGCGCCGCCCTCGGCGGCCGCCTTGCCCGAGTGGCGCTTGAGCAGGCCGTCGGCGGCCGCGTCCGCGATCACGCGGGTGAGCAGCTGCACGGCGCGGATCGCGTCGTCGTTGCCCGGGATCGGGTAGTCGACGACGTCCGGGTCGCAGTTGGTGTCGAGGATCGCGACGACCGGGATGCCCAGCTTGCGCGCCTCGTCGACCGCGAGGTGCTCCTTGTTCGTGTCGACGATCCACACGGCCGAGGGGACCTTGACCATGTCACGGATGCCGCCGAGCGTCTTCGCGAGCTTGTCCTTCTCGCGGCGCAGGACGAGCAGCTCCTTCTTGGTCAGACCCGAGGCGGCGACGTCGTCGAAGTCGATCTGCTCGAGCTCCTTGAGGCGCTGCAGGCGCTTGTGGATGGTCGAGAAGTTGGTGAGCATGCCACCGAGCCAGCGCTGGTTGACGTACGGCATGCCGACGCGCGCGGCCTGCTCGGCGACGGGCTCCTGCGCCTGCTTCTTGGTGCCGACGAACAGGATCGTGCCGCCGTGGGCGACGGTCTGCGAGACGAACTCGTACGCGCGGTCGATGTAGGTCAGCGACTGCTGCAGGTCGACGATGTAGATCCCGTTGCGCTCCGTGAAGATGAAGCGCTTCATCTTGGGGTTCCAGCGGCGGGTCTGGTGCCCGAAGTG
>Ga0207868_1000126_pt1 | contig 104202 bp, 82 predicted proteins | sample Passage237B_FD_187370 | JGI IMG/M metagenome (GOLD analysis project Ga0207868, IMG submission 187370) | Cellulose adapted compost microbial communities from Newby Island Compost Facility, Milpitas, CA, USA - Passage2 37B (SPAdes) (version 3) ...
CTTCTTTTTTCTTTTTCATTGGGTATCAGTTAAGTTAATAATTTTACTTTTCTGATACACCCTAAATTTCACAAAAACACAAAATTCTTTATACTACCTTTAGACGGGACCAACACTATTAGAAATGGCAACAGCAGCATTGCCACATTTATTTTTTCGCAGATTTAATCTTTTCGACACCATCCTTTCTTCTATCCTGACGGACTTTATCACACACTTTTCCAATCTCTTCATTTTTATATGTATTAAAACCAAATAAGCTACAGGTTCACAGAAATAACATTTACCTGAAAATACTTCTAAATATAATGTTACACCTTCTTTTCTGCATCCTGTACGGAACCTTACTGCCAGGCCATTTTCCAATAATCATATCTACAATAAAATAAAATGCACCATCTTAAAATTTTAACTTTTCACCAAGGCCTCAACTATACAATATAATTCAATAAACATCTTTTTTTTCACCATCCCCTCCAAACATTTAAACAAAAATTTAGTTACCCACTATATTTTAAATCTTATTAGAACTTTTTAAAAAGATATTTTATGATAAACATCCAAAACTCAGAAATTGTATATTACGCAGAAGGCAGCAAGTCAATAACTGTCTACTTCGACTTTGACCAGTCTCAAAAAAAAATGTATGTTGTTCCAATTCCGCACTTGGTATACAACAATGGAATTCCAGTTTTTTCCTTAACCAAATACAAAAAAAACGATGGCATAATTAATGGAAGCCTTGTTTTTGATGTGGAACTTAAAGTGCCTGAGGAGGCCCTGCAGGCCGTACAGCAGAAGTATCCTGATCATGTACTGGGACAGTTCGACTGGCAGAGCATTACTACCTATTTTTCCTATGATGTATCAGGAGAAGCAATGGAGATGGCCGTAACACCATCAATGTATGGAGAAAACAGAGCTACCTTTATTGTTGAAATTACCTCCAATGAAATGTTAACCACCTTCATTAATGCGTTTAATTCATCAGGTGGAACAGCAGTGTCTCCTTTCCAAATCCGATATGAGATGTCCGCATTATCAAAACTGACAGGAGTAAAAGCATCGGTTTCTTACAATGCAGAAATTGCTGTTGCTTTTGAAAAACAAATTGAAAAAAAGAAAGACACCTGGGGAAATACCAAAGAAGTAGTTGTAGCGGTAAAAAAGAATCTTCGGGAATCGGGTGCCGGAGATGTAAAAATTGACTGGAATGTGCAGCCGACTCCTGAGCAACAGCAGAGAGTAAACGACTGGGCATGGACAACCCTTGAAAATCAGGTAGCACAGGCTGTAGAAGTTGCCAACAAAGCTGCTGTATATAACAACCCGGTAGAAGCCACTTCTTCATTTACACAGAATTACCAGGAAAATCAGGTAATAGAATGGATTATTACATCCAGTGATGCATTGATACGCTTTGACGATGCTACCTGGAGTAAAGTTTATAAAGAGGTAGATCAAAGAGAGCTGGTAGTAAAGTTTGATACCTTAGGTATATTCAACGAAGATAACGGGACTGATATCATTAAAAAAATAGACATTACAGTAAAGTATCCATCCAGATCCCCAGTTACCTTTTCCCTTTATCCTACATCCAATGAAGAGAATAAGTATGAATATATTGCTCCAGGATTTTTTAATGGTACAGAGTTCCAAAGCCAGTATGACTACCAATATGTAGTGTACTATTTCAACAAGCAGTCTTATACCTCTGAGTGGAAAACCTCTGAAGAAACTCAGGTAACCTTAAACCCAAGCCTTCTTGGAATAAGATCCGTTACCTTTATAGGAGCAGATATTCCCTTTACAAATCAATCAGAAATAAACAGTCCCTCTGGCAAAACTGTTAACCGACTCATTATAGACTTTTATTTTAACCGGCCTGAAGGGATCCCCAATAAAGTAGAACAAAAAGTAATGACAGAGAATGGAGAGAATGGACAAGTTACTTTTACAAGCTTCTATACCCTTCCTTTAGAAAACACTTATACCTACAGACTCACCTATCATTACAGTGATAACAGCACTGTAATAGTGGAACCTCAACAAAACTTTGGTTCTGAAAACAGAAATACAGTACTCTTAATTCATCCACTGGTAGAACAAACCTTTACCTTAAGGGCTAGAAAGGTTTCCGGAACAGAAAGTATCAATCTCGTAAGTCTTTTTGCTACTTATGAAGATCCCGACAATAATATTCAGGAGGTCAACTCTTTTGACTGGCAGCCTTCTTTTGGCAGCTCATCCTTTGTCCAGGCCGATCCATGGAAGTTCCTGGCAATAAGAAATCTCGAAGGTGCCTATTTTACCTTTAATGGCGAAATTATTTATAACGACCCTGTTTCTATAAATAACCTAAGAGTACAGGCCAAAACACCCTCATTAACCTTAGATGCAGAACATGAACCCTATACTATTGAAATCGCCTACAATCAGATAGACTGGGATAGCGTAAGCAATGTGGCTGTTACATTATATCAGACCACAAACGGAGAAAAGCCTTCTGACCAGCTGGCTCCATATTTCATACATACTCTGCCCGCGGGTAAAATGATTAATCGCAGGCTTGCAAAAGTAGCAGAAGATCATCAGACGAACTATCTCTCATTAACGCTACTACCACCTGTTGACAAAAGTAAAGATGCTGTGAAATATTACAATATTCAACGCAGCAGAAGCGACAATTCCATAAAATTCTTTATCTCAGCATGCTACTATCAAACCGATGGATCGGAGAAATGGTTAAATACAGAAATTAAAGACAGGCTGAGAATAGACTTGCCGCCGAACGGAACAGACAATACTATTAATATTGTAAAAGCTGAAGTCGATTTCAGCAAACTAAAAAAACAGGTTACCGGCAAGCCCCAAAAAACAGGAGAAAAAGTATAAAATTTTAAGGGTGCTCTGAAAACCTAGAGCACCCTTATAGTTCCTTTTTCATATTCATTTTCTTTAGTAATTAACCGCATTTTTTAATCAGCAACCTACTATGACTCTACAACAGGAAGAAACTTTATTGTCCCAGGAATACCTTTTTACAACCAAACAGTACATCAGCTTCCTTCTTCGTCAAAAAACGAATCCTGTACTTTGTGAAGCGTTGAACAACTATGTTTCATTAGCAGAATCTCAGGAAGTACTTTTTAACAAAAAAAGCAGGCTCACTAACAATGGGGTTCCCATCGAATTTGCTTTTGTATGGCCCGATGGTGATTTAAGGTTTACTGCCGATATGCTTCCTGCAGGAAATCCTGTAGCACGGTTTTGGGCATCTTATAACAGGCTCCCGGAGCCTCAGACACACTACCAGTCACTAAGGCAAATTCTCCCTACGTATGAAAAGACAATTCTTGAAGAGGAACATAAATTCAGATATGGAGCCTGGATCGGCTACAGAGAAAAGTCCCCTGCCCCAAAATTATATATTGAAATCACCCCATGCCCACATATACTTCCAGCTCAGATACTATCCAGTCTTAAAGAACATTTACCTTCTAAAAAAATCGTACCGGTAATGGCAGGTTTTTCCTTCAATGGCGACTATGAATATTATTTCCGGATAAGCCATCTATACGCCAGAAATCTTAGTACTCTATTCAAATTGTCAGGCATTCCCGACCAATCAAAATCAGTACAACAACTCTTAGAAACGCTCATCAGAAGATATATAAAGGCCGAGATACCCACTACTGACCTGGGAATAAGTATAGCATGTTCGATTAAAGGAGATATACAGGCTCTCACCATCTATTCATATGCACAGTCTCTTCTTGGACTTGACCCTCAAATAAAGAAAGCTGTCTTAGAACTGGGCAAAGAATATAACTGGGACATGGACCCGTACCTGGAGCTTACAGCAGGGCTGGAAAAAATAAAGGAATTTGATATCAACACATGGCATGGGATGGTGGGTATTGTCGCATCAAAAGATGGAAAGATATTATTCAACACCGGTTTATCGCCCCAATATTTCGCATGAGCATACAGAACCTGCATGCCATACTAAGGATGCAAAGCCCTAATGGAGCCTTTCCGTCCTATGTCCATATAGGTGAACGGGTAATTAAAGATGAAAACTGTTTTGTAACAGCTCTGGTACTACTTCACTTATTAGACTATTCAGCTGTTCTTCAGGACAAAAAACTATTTTCTGCAATAGACCGTGGATTGGATTTTATAGAAGCATGTGAACAACCAGGCGAAAAAGGAAGCTTCTGTTTTTATCCCTATACAATCCAATCACAGCGTTTAGACATTTTCATAAATCCGGATCTGGACGATTCTTCCTTAGCCTTACTGGTGCTTTTAAAAGGAAAGCGACGTTCAGAAGAAGAGGTATTAACAGCTATAAAAAAAGTCATAGAGCCCAACAGGCTTTTAGGTATATCAGGACATCAAGGCCAGTGGATTGCTCCAGGATCTTTTCTAACCTGGATCAACACTCCTATTTCCTTCAACACCATCGACTGTTGTGTTAACTGCAATATAGTGTCACTTTATACATATCTGAATCTTAAAACCCATGATAGTTATAAAGCCGCCGTGGCAACGATAAACAGGGCTACCACCTTGTATAGCGCAGATATTTCCTCTATGAGAAGGATCGCTCCATTTTACCCTGATCCTGTTGAATTATTGTTTGCACTGGACAGAGCTGTAAAAGCAGGAGCTGAAGAATTGCAAAACGCATTAAACCATTGGAAAAAAAAACACTCAAAAGGCTGCTATTTAAAAAACAAGACCGATACCAGTCAATACATCTGCTGTCATGAATCAGGAAAGCCGGTATGGTCTTCACCTGTGCTTCAGAAAATCCGTGCCATTACAGCAAGTTTGCATACATCATTTTTTGAAACAAATCGATAACCATCACTCTAAAAAGCTATGATTACTATCCGAAAAACAATTCAAACAGAATCTCCTCAGGAACAACCTATACTCAGGGTTAGTACCAATTATATGGAAACGTTGCAAAAAGTAACACCCGTATCTGGAGGAACAGAAATAAAATCCTATATAAACGACGATAAAAACCTTGATCTTTATACAGTCGGCACAGATCTTAAAGTATTCAGGCTTCGTCAGACAAAGGATCAAAATGCTCCTTATACTGTAGAAGACCTGGGTATAAACGCAAGTCAACTTTCCTTTTTTCAGTCTCTCGAAACCTCTCCCGATAATCCATCGATTCTGGGCATTAACAATTCAGGTGAGCTGACATTAAGTACCTTTCACGCTGGAAGCTATAATCAAATAAAATTCCAGCCCCCTCAGGCATCACAAAAAATTATTCAATTTCGAGCTGTTCGTGGAGCAACCGGGAATATTTATGTCAATGCTGTACTGGACGACAATTCTATTGTCAATAATTTTTTCAGTCCTTCTGACCTTACCTGGAAGTCGGATCGCTGGGTACCTATGATAGACCCTGATAATAATCCTGCAAAGGTGAGAGAAGTTGCAATGGCCGCAAACAGTCAGGTCCAATCTTCTATGTTTGGTATTGGCCTCGAAGACAAGTATAAAGACCGGGTATTATTTGCGGAGGAGAATTTCGGATTTAGCAAGATGAAAGATCTTATGGCACCTCTGGTGTCAGGCAAGTGGGGTAAGGTAAAACATATCTCCGTAATTCTAGATTCTGCAAACCTCCTTAACATATTTGCTGTGGAAGGAGACACAGGTACATTATGGGTAAAAACGCAAAAGAAATATTCCTCCGGTACAGGTATTGAGTTTGAAGACTGGAAGCAGGTGGCCGAGGAAAACCAGTTCAAGGCTAAAATGAATTCTGTTTATGCCATGATGCGTTATGACAACATGCTAGAACTATTCTGTATAGGAGACGATAGCCGTTTGTATCATACACGTCAAATCCCTGATACGAAGGGCAAATACACCTGGACTCCGCTCTTTCCTCTAGGCAATGAATTGGGAAATGCAGTTTTTTCTGTCACTCGAAACTACAACGGTTATTCAGAATTATATAGCGTAACCAGAGATAATGAAATCTTAAGATTCTGGCAATCTCCGGAAACAACCCAATGGTTTAGTAATAAAATTGTAAAGGAAGAAATAAAAGAAGAAGTTATTTCTGTCCCCACTCATGCCATTGACTTAACGATGCTGGACGAAAAAGGAGTCCCACAACCCAAAGCTCAGGTCACCCTTTCCGCAACATCCTTAACCGAAGTTACCGTAAATGGCACAGCCTATCAAATAACAGCAGTAGATAAGATTACCTGTACCACTGATGAAATGGGCAAACTTACCATTTACCAAAGAGCAGGAACCCTGGCCGCTGTTAGCTTATTGGTGGAAACTGCCTTCACTCAGGACCCTGTATTGGTTGAGCCCAATTATCAGCTTCAGGAAAAAATGCAGCAGATAACAGGAACTGAAGTATTGAATGCCAAAGATAAAGCAGGCAACTATCTGCTCTCTGAGAATTACAGGAAACCAGAATTTGCTAATAGCATTGCCTCTATTATGAATGAATCCATGAGTCTGGCAGGCACCAATAATCAGCCAGGTAAAGTATTGTATTTCCACAAATCCAGAGTTCACCGGCTGAATGGTCAACAAGGTTTGTTGAAGCCTCAAAATGCAACCAATAATAGCTGGGAAATAGATTTCTCTACCGGTTTCCCTATCTATAAACAAATAACTATGCAGGAAGCAACAACTTACCTGTCTGTAACTGCTCCTGAAGGCTTTTTGGGAATTGATTGGGGAGAAGTTTGGAATGGCATCAAAAACGGAGTAACCAAATTGTATGAAGGGTTAAAAAAAATTGTTGTAACTGTGGGTGAAAGTATCAAAGCCTTTTTCACCATAGTGATAGATGGAGTATCCTATGTATTTGAATCGATACTGGATACCATTCAACAAACATTCGATTTCATAGAAGGTGTATGGAATTATCTGAAGGTAAAGGCTGAGCAGTTATTTGAATGGTTGGGATACCTGTTTAACTGGAAAGATATTCAAAGAACTGCAGAAGCATTTACCTATTCCACCAATGTATTCCTTGACTTTATTGCAGCTGCAATACAACACATAAGAAGTGGAACCGAGAACTGGATTGACGGATTAAAGAACGACCTGAAAGAGGCTGTAGATAATTACATTAAAGAAACTGGCATGTCTACCACTATTGAAAATTTCGGGAACGAATACAAAAAGCCTAACCCGGATGCGGAACATGCCATGGACCACAACCCTCTGTTTAATGCTTACAAAGAAAATTACAATGCAACAGAAGTAAAATCTCAATTTAAGCTCAAAGTAGAAGAAAGTCCCTTACCTGATCTGGTAGACCAACTTCAAAAGCTGGTAGAAAATTTTCAGTTCAATGACGGGAAAGAAGCCTTTAATGAAGCTATTGCCTATTTCTCCAACATCAAAGACAATCCGGACAAAGCACTTGAGCTAATATTTGCCGGGATCATAAAGGTTGCCGAAAGTATTGCACTATTTGCCATAGATTTCGGAAAAGGGGTGATTCTTTCCATACTAGACATTATAACCTATATCATTGAGGCATTTAAAGAAATCATAAATGAAGAATGGCACATACCAATCGTGTCAGACATTTATAAGTTTATCACAGGAAAAGACCTTTCCATAAAGCCACTGGATCTACTGTCATACAGTATAGCTATTCCATCAACCATAATCTATAAAATTATAAAAGGAGAAGCCCCATTTCCTGATGATCAGTCATTACAAAACTTTAAGGACACTTTTACACTTCAATACTTAAAAGAAAGAGCTGGCCTGACGGTTGTTTCAGCTAAGAAAGTAATCGATGCCACTCAGGAGTCTGTGGCCCGAACGTTATTTAAAGCAGGCTATGCCGTAAGTTTATTTATACAAACCTTCGCTGATATCGCCACTGCCGTTTCCAGTTCCCTTAATACCATTTCAACACCTATTGGTTATGTATCTACCGGATCAGGTTTATTGGCTGTAGCCTTTACCAACCCTTGGATTTTGGATACAGATCCCGGAAAACTATTCTGTAAGTCTCCTCAGGGTGCAGACTCCGGATCTGCCTTTAAAATAGGTTATATAGCAAGTGCACTGGGACCATTAAAATCTGCGGTATTAAAGGTTATAAAAAAATATCGTCCGAATATGCCCGATGCAGAAATAATTAAGATTGAAGAAATATCCAACTCGATTGTCGGAGCCGCTCAGATCATTGTTTATGTAACGGAATTTGTCACGTCTGATAAAGATCCGAAAGTATTTGCAAGAACTCTGAGTTTAAATATACCAGGAAAAACCTTGCGGTTCTTGTCCCTGAGCGAGCTAAATGAATCGACTTACTTTATTCCTGTAGGCATACTTAGTGTATTAACATTCGCAGGATATACCAGTGCTTATATAATCAACTTTACAATCAATGAAGAAGAAGAATTTGCAGGAAAAACACTGGAACTGGAGTATTAAAAACCAGTATTCCTGAATTCCCTCCTTCTCACAACAATAGACCTCACCCGTGCCCTATTCCCAAACACGGGAAACATCAAATCCCTCTCCTGACAAGAGAGGGATTTGAAATGAGGGTTTAGTAAACTCATTCAATTCATTCTAAAGTAGAGAGGTAAAACAAGAAAAACGTTCTACCTACTCCCAGGTAAAATCATATAACCCCATAAACTTTAACCTTTATGAACGAAACACCTATTTTACGAGTACGATCTCAAAAGCTTTCATTATGGCAATCTGTAGTATGGGAACATGTTTTCCGCGAGCAGGAAGCTAAAGGGCTTTCAACTGAGCGAATGGTTACGATTCAAAAACACCCTATGATGGTTGCTACCAATCAAATAACATCGCGCTATGATAAAGGAAATGAAGAGCTGATTGGAATTCAGGAAGACCTAGTTTATACCACCCCTGTGAACCTTTACCCGTACCTCTCCTCATTAGGTCTGGAGCTAGGAGAAGCGTACATAAAAGACAATAAGGAACTTGTAACCCGCCTGGAAACTGAATTCCGCAAATACAGCGACAAAGACCCTGGATTCTTAAGTTGTGCTGTTACCTATGCAGAATATTACAAAAAATACAACGGAGTAAAAAAGTACAACGACTGGCAAATACAGGGAAAAGGAGATCTTAATTATGGTGTAATCCGATACAAACTTCCCAACAAAGCAAAAGTTGCCATTCTAGGCGATTGGGGAACAGGTATGGATGATGCCATACACCTGTTGAAAGAGTTGATGGTAAAACATAAGCCCGATGCAATTATTCATCTGGGAGATATTTATTACTCTGCTACTCCATTGGAATGCAGCAAAAACTTTTCCGATATCTTCACACACGTGTTTAATGAAGTATTAGGTGCTGGCAAAAGAATACCTGTATTCAGCATTCCGGGCAACCATGATTATTATGCTTTTGGATATGGATACTATACTATGGTGGAAGGATTGAATGAAAAAATTCCGGATGCTGTTCAGCGCGCAAGTTATTTTTGTCTTCAGACGGAAGACGGAGGCTGGCAGTTTCTTGGAATGGATACCGGTTTTGATGACGCCAATCCTGCCGACCAGATTAATCCATTTTATTCCGGTCCACAGGTACATGCATCCGAAGTTACCTGGCTGAAAGATAAACTGAACAGATTCGACGGAAGTACGATTTTACTATCCCATCATCAGCTGTTTTCAGCCAACAATAAGATTAATGGAATGGAGTCTGCTTTTAAGGAGTTTCCATATCTCAACAACTACCTTCTCAGCTACTTCCAGGCCTACTTCTCCAATAAGATAGCCGCCTGGTTATGGGGACATGAGCATAACCTGGTATTGTACAAAGACAATCTTTGCGGATTAAATAAAGGGCGCCTTGTAGGATGCAGTGCTTACGAAGAATTAACGTCGGCAAATCCTTATAATGTAAATTATCCTGAGGTTCCATACCTTGATCCGACCAAATACAGACTGGATAGTAGTCAGGGTTATTACAATCACGGCTATGCAATCATTGACTTTAGCCAACGATCCAAACCTACAGATAACGTCAAAATTTCTTACTACCAATATCCATCATGGGGAGATGTGCCTCCCAAAAATCCTGAAGCAAATCTTATTTATTCTGAAGATTTACAAAAGCCGGTACCGGTAAATCAGCCATTACTTGAATTCAACCAGACAATCTATTTAAGCCTGAATAACATGTTTACTTATTTTAGTCAAACAGAATCAGGAATCTTCAGAGACTATTATCCTACCCTTGGTAAAACACCAATAGGGATGCAATTCACCGGTAAATATGGTCCTGTTCTTGACGGCGATATAGTGAACATCAAAACCCTGGATAAGAATGTTGGAGCCTACAATCTGCTTGGTGCATTTAAAAGAACCTGGTTGTATTACTACAAAACCGATGGCTCTGCCAATGAACAGTGGATTATAAGAAAGGTTAATCAGGATGGCAATCCCCAAATCAGGTTAGGAGATTCTGTTTACTTAATTAATGTAGCATACCAGGGGCAATACCTTACCCCTACCGGTAAATACCTTACAACAAAATCCGATGTACCTACAATGTGGACGCCAATTAATCCGAATTCTGTGACTGGTGTAAAAGTCGTTAAACAGGAAAAAGAAGAACAATTGGAAAATCTTAATGTCAAAGGATAATCATCTGATACTATTTTAAAAATTAAAGGGAGTGTACTAAATGGGACACTCTCTTTATTGGCCTAACTCCAGCAATTCTTTTATTAAAAAGTACCTTTTTAACCCTCTGTTCCCCTTAAAATCAGCTATTGGCAGTGCCCGATACAAAATAGCCTTATTTCCTACTTTCTCAATGTACTCCTGTTTCCAGCTGTTTTCTATAAAAAGGCAATCAAAGCCCCTTGCAAACTCTCGTGTAGTTCAAAAAATAACTCTGAAGCATCAAGAGAAAAACCCAAAATTCCTCTCTTGATACTTTCCCCCAATTGGGGCTAAAACCCCCTTTTACTTTCAGCTTTAAGCCTTCTTCATTTTGCTAAAATTCGCATTCAGTTCCGCCAGGACCTCATGCGCAGTCATATCGTAAGTACAGGGCACTACTGAAATATAGTTATTTTCCAAAGCCCACTCATCAGTATCCTGACCATTGTCCATACTTACAAAGTTGCCATCCATCCAGAAGTACCTTCTCCCCCTCGGATCCCTGCGCTCTTCGAATTTTTCCTGCCATCTGGCTCTGGCCTGTCGGCAGACTTTTATACCTTTAATCTTCCCCTTTGATTTGGCAGGGATATTAACGTTCAGCGCGACTCCTTTAGGCATGCCATTTTCAAGCACCTCTTTGGCAATCTGCTTTATGTATTTTCTTCCATGTTCCATCTCTGCGTTCGGAGAATAGTCGCATAACGAAAAACCTATGGAAGGCATTCCTTCGATGGCAGCTTCCATAGCAGCAGACATGGTACCTGAATAAAGCACACTGATCGAAGAGTTGCTCCCATGATTGATTCCACTCACCACCAGATCAGGTTTTCTACCTTTAAGAACAAAGTCCTTAGCAAGCTTTACACAATCTGCCGGTGTACCTGAGCATTCATAGGCTTTAACTCCTTTAAAAATATTGGTTTCATCCAGACGCAGGGTATTACCTATGGTAATCGCATGCCCCATTCCGGACTGAGGACCACTTGGCGCCACTACAACCACTTCCCCAAGCTCCTTCATAATATCTACAAGCAACCTGATCCCATAGAAAGATATTCCATCATCGTTCGACACGAGTATCAGAGGCTTTTTCTTAGAAGCTGCCTTCTTTCCTTTAGCCATGCTTATTTCTTTTTTGGATTTAGAATAGTATGTCCCATTTTATCTCTTTTGGTTAAGAGATACTGCTCATTATAAGCATTCGGATGAATCTCTAATGGAACTACTTCAACAATTTCAAGCCCGTACCCTATCAGGCCTGCTCTTTTAACAGGGTTATTGGTAATAAGTTTAAGCTTGGTAATTCCTAATTCTCTTATGATCTGAGCCCCTACTCCATAGTCGCGCTCATCCATTTTAAAGCCAAGCTCGAGGTTGGCTTCCACTGTGTCTCTTCCCTGCTCCTGCAGTTTGTAAGCCTTGAGCTTGTTAAGCAACCCGATTCCACGCCCCTCCTGATTCATGTACAGCACAAGTCCTTTACCTTCCTTCTCCACCATTTGCATGGCCTTGTGCAGTTGAGGACCACAATCGCAACGGCAGGAGCCAAAAATATCTCCCGTCACGCAGGAACTGTGTACTCTGACGAGGACTGGTTCATCCTCTTGCCATGTTCCTTTTACCAGGGCTAAATGGATATCTTCCGTGTTGATCTGACGAAAAGCGAGCAACTCAAAATCTCCAAACTCAGTGGGCATTTTAACCCCAATCTCACTTTTTATCAACGATTCGTTTTTAAGTCTGTAGGCGATCAGATCCTTGATGGAAACAAGTTTCAGATTAAACTTCTCTGCCACCTTACGAAGATCCGGAAGTCTTGCCATGGTGCCGTCTTCATTCATAATCTCCACAAGCACCCCTGCAGGCTGGAATCCGGCAAGTCTTGCAAAATCTATGGCTGCTTCCGTATGTCCTGCTCTTCTTAAAACACCACCTTTTTTAGCTTTCAGGGGAAAAATATGCCCTGGTCTTCCCAACTCCTCAGGTTTGGTGGAAGGATCTACAAGTGCTTTAATGGTTTTAGCCCTGTCACTAGCGGAAATACCTGTAGTACAGCCGTGCCCCAAAAGGTCTACCGAAACGGTAAACGGCGTATGGTGCTGTGCCGTATTTCTGCCCACCATCAGGTCAAGCCCCAGCTCTTCGCAACGGTCTTCTATCAATGGAGCACAAATCAGACCTCTTCCATGAGTGGCCATGAAATTGATAATCTCTGGTGTTATGCATTCTGCTGCACAGATAAAGTCTCCTTCATTTTCCCTGTCTTCATCGTCGACAACGATGATTACATTTCCTTTTTTTATCTCAGCAAGTGCTTCTTCTATTGTGTCTAATTTTTCTGACATACGAATGTGCAGATGTTATCTTCTGCGGATACTAATTTAATATTCTCTTAAATGCTTTTTCAAGCATGTCATTACTTACATCCCAGTTGAAGTTCTTTTGAATGTAAAGTCTTCCCTTCGACCCTATTTCTTTGGCGTACTCAGGATCAGAAAGCAACTGATGAATGGCTTTGGCAAATGCCTCTTCGTCATCACATACCAGTATTTCCTGCCCCGGCTTTGCTCCTAATGCAGCATTGGCCAGAGAGGTAGTAATGGTTGGAATCCCCATTGCCATGGCTTCCAGTAGTTTATTTTGCAATCCTGAACCTGAAAACAGAGGTGCGACAAAGATTTTGGCTTTAGCCAAGTAGTCTCTTATATCGTGAACAAATCCTGTAACAATTACTTTTTCACTTTCAAGTTTCTGAACTTCTACCGAAGGACTTGTTCCTGATAAACAAATTTTTACATCCTGTTTGTTCATTAAAGGCAGGATCTTGTTTACCAAATATTTTGAGGCCTGTACATTGGGATGGTACCCCATATTTCCGGTGAAAATGATATCGTAACTTTTCTCTTTGGGGAAAGAGCGGAAATTGAAAAAGCCACTGGAGATACCATTTGGAATAATATCCAATCGTTTCTTTATATCCAGAGGAAACGCCGTAGCGTCAGATTCTGTGATAATGGAATACCCGTTGAAGTAATAAAATGCACGCGCCTCAAAACTCTTCAGTCTTTTTGCTTCAAGTTTTACAAATGGCTTTTCATACCATTTGGACAACTTCACCCGCTTAAACATTCCTTCTGACAAGGCATCCATGTAATCGAGGTAATACTTTGTATTCAGACGGAAAGGAATATTATCTACCAGCCGTATTAACTGCACATAGCACATATCGATGGAGTGCGCTTTTAGCAGGCGTTCAATAGCCCTTTTCATACGATTTGATTTAAAGTAATTTACCTGAAAAGGAAGCGTATTAAAAAGGCCTAAGAACAGGTTAAAGATGCTTTGCACCTTTCCCATCTCAATTATTTCAATGCTCTTGCAATATTGTTTTACTTCGTTGAATTCGGCAGGAGACGGCATTTTATCGGCGATGCAAACCAGGTGAACCTCGTGATATTTGCTCAATCCCTGAATCTGATAGAAGGCTCTCAACTTATCTCCCTTATCAATCGGATAAGGAAACCTGGACAGCGCTACTAGTATTTTCATGCCTTTTTCTTGATAATAAGTTGTTTATAAAACTCAATAAATGTTCTTGTAACGACCTGATTGGAATATGTGGTTTCTACGAGACGTCCCGCATTATTGCCAAGGTTTTTGTATTTTTCTGGGTCTTTGAAGTAATTTTTAATTTTACCGATCCATTCTTCCTTTGTATTGGCTAACAGAATATTTTTATCGTCCTCAACCATAATTCCTTCAGCCCCTATTGAAGAAGATATGATCGCTTTATGTAAAGCCATTCCTTCTATTATTTTCACCCTCATCCCTCCTCCGGAAAGTAAAGGAACAGCCATTAAATCATATTGCTGCATAAATTTAATCGAATCCTCTACAAATCCGTGTATGAAGACCCTGTCTTGTTTGACTTTATAAATTTTCGGAGGGGTGTTCTTTCCTGCTATGTGTAGTTCCAGTTGAGGAATGGCCTTACTTATTTCGGGCCAGACATGTTCCACAAACCACAGCACAGCTTCCTGATTAGGTCTCCAGTCTAGAGACCCCAGCATGAAAATAGTGAAAGGCTTTTTGGGAACTTCTACTTTGTGTAAGAATTTTTCGATTCCTACGCCAAACGGAACTACATTGATCGTTCTGTTGATTCCCAATGCTCTGAATCGCTCCCCATCGTCATACGTTATAGGTGCGATGCCGTCAAACTTATTATAATATTCTTTTTCAAGAACACGGAGTTTTTTCACCATGTCCTTATAAAGGTATTTCTTAACAGGGTTGGTTTTATTTTCCGCAAGTCGTTCCCAGATAACGTACTCTACATTATGCGCCCTGATGACAAGTGGGCAGTTGCTGAATTTTTTCACTACATCCACATACCAGGCAACATACGTCCCCTCAAACTGAATAACATCGAAGGTGTGTTGTTTCAGCAGTCGTTCAATTGCCTGAGAAAAGTCATCTGAAATAAACCGTTCAGCAATGTACGGCAATTTCCCGACAAGAATATTTTTAACTGCTTTAAAAAATGAAAATCTGGTGTCTACAAAAACAGCTTCCTGATAAGCCATTCCGGGTACCACCGGACCTTCCTGAAAATGTTTAGGTGTATTAAGTGAGAGTAAATATACTTCGTGCCCCGCTCTTGCCGCCCCTGTAACTGTATTATAAATTGCTATAGCTCCTCCGTCTGTCGGAGGATAAGGTACTCGGGGACTAATAAATAATATCTTCAAGCAAATCTCAATTAAAATAATGAAATGTTCTGTTCGGCAACTTCAAACTTAAATAAAAATTTGATTCCGATGAACACAATCTGTTGTCGATTTCTATTCTTTAGCTGCCAGATTCATCCAATTATAGCAACTTTACAATAAAGTATAAAACATTAACAATAATACAAAAAATGATTTAAAAGTCATTTGGAGATTACATTTCCCAGCATTTTGGACAGTTCCATATCCACCTTTTTCAGATTTGAATAGATTACCATCAGTCTCATTTGCTCTTCTTCAGACGTACAGTGTTTGAGCTGTTCCTTATTTTGCTCCAGAAGAAGCATGACATTCAGCTTTTTAAGCTTTAGAACACAGGAATAGATAATATCGGCAAGATTATCTTCCTCTTTGGTAATATAGATTTTAAACTGTTGCTCCCAGTTAGGACTGTAATCGTATTTGGAAACCAGCATGTCTACCGCTTCATTTCGTATCTTTTCGTCACTATGCTGAATAAAAAAGCCTTTGTCCGGTAAATTTCCCTGTTCATGCTCGGATTTTACCATCTCAAGCATTCTTTTATAAATATCGGTATGAAATTCAATATCTTCCACCTGTTCCAGCACATATTCATACAAGCGCTTTGACTCCTCCAGTTTTACCGGAGCGTAATTTACAATAAGTCTGAGAATCTCCCGCTCATAGGCCTCAATAGCACTTAATTCCGATGTTTTCTCTTCCTGAACATGAACATAATCGGGGTTAAAGAAATCCTCCGGGAGATCCGGGGGAGGAAGGTCTTCCTGTTTACGCTCTTTGTCTTTTTTCAGGACAATCTTATTGTATTCGGAAATAAGGGTTTGCTCCTCTATTTCCATAAGAGCACTGCATTGTTTAAAAAACACCGCTCTTTTTATAGCATCAGGAATTTTGGAGATACTCTCCACTATTTCCCTTATAACCCCGGCTTTCTTAACAGGATCCCCTTCTGTTTCTTTTAAAAACAGGGCTGTTTTAAAGCTGATAAAGTCTTTTTTGGAAGCTTTTAGATACTTTTTAAACTCTTCCCCTCCCAGCTTTCTGACGTAACTGTCAGGGTCTTCGCTATCCGGAAAGGTCACCACATTCACATTCATCCCCTGTTCCAATATCATATCGATACCGCGCATGGAGGCTTTTATACCGGCAATATCGCCGTCATATAAAATTGTGATGTTAAGGGTATACCGGCTTATCAGCCGTACCTGATCTTCGGTAAGAGAAGTACCGGAAGAAGCCACCACGTTTTCAATGCCGGCCTGATGCAGGCTTATTACATCGGTATAGCCTTCTACCAGATAGCAGTTGTCTTCCTGGCGGATGGCCTGCTTGGCCTGATAAATTCCGTAGAGGATTTTACTTTTATGGTAAACTTCCGTTTCCGGAGAGTTAAGGTATTTAGGCTGGTTTTTATCTGTTTTAAGAATTCTGGCTCCAAAGGCAATGACCTTTCCCGTTACGTTGTGAATCGGGAAAATTACCCTGGCCCTGAACCGGTCGTAATGCCTTACTGCATTTTTGTCCCCGGCATTTTCCTTCCGCACCACCAGACCTGCTTTTTCCAGCATCTCTATGGAAAAGCCGTCTTTAACAGCCTGCTTAAACAAACCTTCCCACTCCTCCAGACTGTACCCGAGGTCAAACTTTTTTATGGTAGTATCCGAAAACCCTCTTTCTTTAAAATAGCTGTAACCAATCGACTGCCCTTCTTCGTGCTCCTGAAGAATTTTCTGATAATAATTTTTCGCATACTGCAAAACGATCAAAAGGCTTTCCCGCTCGTTTTGCTTTTGAAAATCAACATCTTTAACAGGCCCTTCCGGAATATCTATGCCGTACTTTTTGCCCAGATATTTCATGGCCTCGATGTAGGTAAGCCCTTCGATGTCCATCACAAAACGGATGGCATCTCCACCTTTACCACATCCAAAACACTTATAAATACCCTTGGCAGGTGTTACTGCGAAAGAAGGCGTTTTTTCATTATGAAAAGGGCAACAGGCACTATAGTAATGGCCTTTTTTCTTAAGTGTTACAAAATCCCCAATGACCTCTACAATGTCAATGCTTTCTGTAATCTTATCGAGGATCTCCTTTGAAATTGCCATTCGTACGAATAATTATGAAAAATTAAATTTAACACTTTTAACAGGGCATTAAAAACAACACCCCGTCTTCTCCGGTTAGTATCATTTATAAACATTTTTAGTGATTTCAATAGAAGTGTTAAAATAGATTGTAAATGAAGAGGCTTGCTAACTATCCACATTTTACTAACATTTTATACGCGCTTTTATTAAAATCAATGTGGAAAAGTATCCTGAACCTGTCGTATCATCTTCCTCTAGCTAACCGGTATCTATGATCCCTCTATTTAAAATTCTCTTAGGTATTTTCGGAGGCTTTTTTGTTCTTTTGGCCGGGTCACTTCTTTACATGAAATTAGCCTTACCCAATGTTGAACCTGCTCCCGATTTGAAAATAGACAGTAGTCCGGAAAAGGTTGCAAGAGGTAAATACCTGGCCCACCACGTGGCTGCCTGCATGGATTGCCATTCGGAACGAGACTGGAATAAATTTTCAGCGCCAATGGCAGAAGGTACACTTGGTAGCGGAGGGGAAAAATTCGGTCAGAACTTCGGCTTCCCGGGTACCTTTTATGCCCGGAATATTTCTCCGGCAGGAATCGGCAACTGGACGGATGGAGAGCTGTTCAGAGCCATTACCAGCGGGGTGACGAAAGATGGAAAGGCTTTATATCCCGTTATGCCCTACCTTTCCTATGGCACTTTGGATGAAGAAGATATTCAATGCATCATTGCCTACCTGAGAACATTAAAACCTGTCGGGAAACAGCCTCCTGAGTCAAAAGCCGATTTCCCCATGAATTTCATCGTTCATACGATTCCTCAACGACCTGCTTTCAGGAAAAAGCCTGCCCCAACAGACAGAATAGCATATGGGAAATATCTGTACACTGCTGCGGCCTGCTCCGACTGTCATACCCAGCCACGCAAAGACAGTAAAACGGGAATTTTGGTCAATGCAGGCGGAACCGAGTTCACTCTGCCAAATGGAGGTACAGTAAGATCAGCCAACATTACGCCTGACATAGAAACCGGGATTGGTAACTGGACAGAAGAACAGTTCGTCAGCAAATTCAAATCCTACGACGGCTCTGCCGGACGAAATCAACCTGTTTCTCCTGGTTCGTTTAATACTCCAATGCCCTGGACCATGTATGCGGGAATGACCGAAGAAGATCTGAAAGCCTTGTATGCCTACCTGAAAACCATTCCTCCTGTAAAAAATAAAGTGGAAATTTTTCTCTCAAAGAATAAATAGTCAGTTAATTATAGCAAAACACAACTTATTCAGGGATTGTTTTGTTAAAAGAATTAAGCATTTTTGAGTAAATTGCAGAGATACAACAGAAGGAATATATAATTGATGGTTTTTACTAAAGAACAAATTCTTAAAGCCTTATCTACAGTTCAGGAACCAGATCTGAAAAAAGACCTGGTAACGTTAAACATGATTAAGGACGTTGAGACAGAAGGAAATAAAATTTCCTTTACAGTCGTTTTAACAACTCCGGCCTGCCCGCTGAAAGAGCTGATCAGGTCCTCATGTGTAGAGGCCATACATAAACATGTATCTGCGGATGCCCAGGTTGAAGTTCATATGACAGCAGATGTGACTTCCGCAAGAACCAATTCCGGACCTCTGCTTCCGGGAGTAAAAAATATTATCGCCATATCTTCAGGAAAAGGCGGAGTAGGAAAATCTACCGTAACTGCCAACCTGGCCATAGCCCTCACCAAACTGGGCGCAAAAGTTGGTCTGATCGATGCCGATATTTTCGGCCCATCCATGCCGACCATGTTTGACCTGGAAGATGTGCGCCCAAGCGTGATTCAGGAAAATGGCAAAAATTATATCATTCCGGTAAAACAATACGGAGTGGAATTAATGTCTATAGGCTTCCTTACCCCTCCCGATCATGCGATGGTATGGAGAGGCCCCATGGCAAGTTCCGCCCTGAAACAGTTTTTCTCTGATTGTAAATGGGGAGAGCTGGATTATCTGTTGATCGACCTGCCTCCAGGTACCAGTGACATCCATCTTACACTTGTTCAGACCGTTTCGGTAACAGGTGCAATCATTGTTACTACCCCTCAGAAAGTAGCCCTGGCGGATGCCCAGAGAGGATTGGGAATGTTCAGACAACCACAGATCAATGTTCCCGTTTTGGGAGTTGTAGAAAATATGGCTTATTTTACCCCACTTGAACTTCCTGATAATAAATATTTTATTTTTGGAAAAAATGGTGGACAGGAATTTGCCGAGCATAATAATATTCCTTTACTGGGGCAAATACCTTTGGTACAGGGCATCAGAGAATGCGGAGACAACGGTAAACCGGCAGCTATGCACAACGATGTTATAGCAGAAGCATTTAAAGAACTGGCAGAAACCCTTGCGCAGCAGGTAGCCATTCGAAATGCAAGTTTAGAAGCCACCCAACGAGTGGAAGTAAAAGTATAAAAAACTAAGTTTTAAAGACTTACATAAAAAAGAATGAATACTACAGCACCAAATTCCGGATTAATAGAAAAAGTAGAAACTGCTTTGAACAGCATCAGGCCTTACCTGGAAGCTGACGGAGGTAATGTAAGAGTAATAGACGTAACAGAAGATATGGTTGCCAAACTTGAACTTCTCGGAGCTTGCGGTTCATGCCCTATGTCAGCTATGACCTTAAAAGCAGGAGTTGAAGAAGCTATTAAAAAAGCTGTTCCGGAAATTACCAGTGTAGTAGCTGTTAACCTCACCGCTCCGGATGATCCGCATGCCGTGATGCCTTCTACAGTTTACTAGTAGTTATTCAACCGATTTACCAGACCATTAGTGCCACAGGACTGTCGGTATTAAATTTTTAACTACAAACCCAAAATATACTTTAACCGGTAAAAAGAAGGATTATATCATGAGAATAGGAATATTTTTTGGCGGACAGTCCAGAGAAAGAGAGATTTCCTTTGCAGGTGGACGGACCGTTTACGACAACCTTAATAAAAACTTATTTGAAGCTGTTCCGGTATTTGTTGACAGTGTAGGCGACTTTATTCTGCTGGATTGGCAATATATATACAAAGGTACAATCAGGGACTTTTTCCCTCCGTTCAACCACCTTCCTCCGACTCCACACGGATTTCAGATATACATTGAATCGCTGGGTGACTTAAGCGTAGAGGAAAGAGAAAACGTTATTCGTCAGGTAGGAAGAAGAATTCAGCCGGACGAATTCCCCAGTCTTTTTGACTTTGCATTTCTGGCACTTCATGGCCCTTACGGAGAAGACGGAAATATTCAGGGACTTCTGGAGTGGTATAATATTCCTTATTCCGGATCCGGAATACTGCCTTCTTCTATCGGGATCAACAAGATTGTCCAGAAGAAGCTGATGAAAAATGCCGGCTTCCCGGGACCTAAAAACCTTTACCTGAAAAAGTCTGACTGGGTAAGCGAAATCGACAAGTCAACCTTTTTCCAGCACTTTAAAAATGAACTGGGACTTCCCTTCGTAGTGAAAGCTCCTTATCAGGGATCTTCTATCGGAATCTCTGTAATCAGCAAAGAAGATCACCAGGCTTTTGAAAAAGCTGTTTACAGAAGCTTTTTCATGCAACCGGTTTCCAAACAAGACTGGACAAGTCTTTCCGAAGAAGGGAAAATCAACTTTATAAGAACACTGACAGATATTCGTGATGGAATAGGAATGCCTGTTATGCTCAATGGCAGCAAAATCAATCATCCGGAGCATCTTTTCGATTATCTTAATTACCATTTCAGCCAATCCGACAGCACAGTAATCCTGGAAAGCCTGGACAATGAAGAAGAAATCGTCATTGAAGGATTTATTCAGGGCAAAGAATTCAGTTGTATTGTCATACAGGATGAAAATGGAAAAGCCATAGCACTTCCTCCTACGGAAATACGCAAAGGAAATGAGGTATTCGACTATCGTTCCAAGTACCTGCCTGGAATGAGCAGAAAGGTAACACCGATCGACCTGCCCGTTAATCAGATTGAAGGAATCAGAACAGCCTGCGAGCGTCTTTTCAACGAGCTGAACTTTAACGTGTACGCGCGTCTCGACGGATTTATCAATCAAAATGGAGAAATTTTCCTGAACGATCCGAATACCACTTCGGGTATGCTGCCTTCTAGTTTCTTTTTCCATCAGGCTGCCGAGATTGGTTTGAATCCTTCTCAATTCCTGACATATATTATAAGAACTTCCCTTGCGGAAAGAATAAAAACCGGCAAAAAGACTTTTGCACTGAAGCAACTGTTGAACACCCTGGATTCCAACCTTCACAGGCTGAATACAGAAGGCAAAGAGAAGTTAAAAGTTGCGGTAATAATGGGAGGTTATTCTTCCGAAAGACATATTTCTGTTGAAAGCGGAAGAAACATCTTTGAGAAACTGTCTTCCAGCAAGAAATATGAACCTGTTCCCATCTTCCTTACAGGAAACGAACAAGGTCATAAACTGTACCTTATTCCTGTCAACATTATGCTGAAAGACAATGCTGACGACATACGCGACAAAGTACTTTCTACAGAGTCCACGTCCAAGCATCCTGTAATTCAAAAAGTAATCAGGGAAGCCAAAGACATTACGGCTAAATATGCCGGCAATGCCATACTGGAACCAAGAGAAATCAATTATGCGGAACTGGCAGAACTTGTAGATGCAGCCTTTATCGCCCTGCACGGAAGACCAGGTGAGGACGGAGTCGTACAAAGCAATCTGGAAAAATTCGGAATTCCTTACAATGGCTCCGGAGTGGAAAGCTCTCAGATTACGATAAACAAGTACGAAACCAATAAGCTTTTAAGAGCTCACGGGGTTAAAGTAGCCAACCACCGACTTGTATACAAACATGAGTGGGCCAATAATTACGACAACCTGATCAAAGAGATTGAAAGCGCCTTCCAGTATCCTATTATAGCCAAACCTGCAGACGACGGATGCAGCTCTGCAGTGAAGAAAATCAACAATCTGGAAGAACTGACTGCTTACGCAAAACTTATCTTCTCCTGGGATGACCTGAAAGATTCGGAGTCTTCAAGAGTTCTGAAGCTGAAATACAACGAAGAATTTCCCAATAAAGACTACTTCCTGATAGAAGACCTTGTGAGCAAAGGCGATGCAAAACATTTCCTTGAGGTAACAGGAGGTCTGCTTACCAGATATAATGAAAACGGAGAGATTGATTACGAAATGTTTGAGCCGAGCGAAACGCTGGCAACAGGAGATGTACTTTCTTTGGAAGAAAAATTCCTGGCGGGAGAAGGACAGAACATAACCCCTGCCCGATACAGCAAAGATCCTGATGCTCAAAACCATATTTCGTCGCAGGTCAGAACCGAACTTCAAAGAGCTGCCAAAATTCTTAATATTCAGGGATATGCCAGAATCGATGCTTTTGTTAAAATTTATGAAGATAACAGAGCGGAGACAATAGTCATTGAGGTAAACTCGTTGCCAGGTATGACACCAGCAACCTGTATTTTCCATCAGACAGCGATCAATGGCTACAAGCCTTATGATTTCATTGACAAAATACTTACATTCGGAATTGAAAGAAAAAACAGAAAAGTATTAATATAAATGATTTTTAAAGCAAAATCCCTGGGGCACCTAATTATTCATGTGCTCATTATTGCAGCATTATTTTTCGGACTGTTGGCATCCTTCTTTTACTTCTATCTTCCTTCTGCTACCAAGCATGGGGAAAGCATAACGGTCCCCAAACTGACCGGAATGACGGTTGAAGAACTGGAGGAATTTCTTTCTTCCAGAAATCTGAGGTATCAGATCAATGATTCTACTTATGTAAGCGGAGTTAAACCACATACCGTACTTTCACAACACCCGCTTGAAGGATCGAAAGTAAAGGATGGCAGAAAGATTTATATTTCTGTCAGTGCCGTGAATCCTCCAAAGGTTAAGATGCCGAATCTAATTGACCTTTCGCTGAAGAGTGCAGAAATGATGCTAAAAGGATACGATCTGGTGCTGGCAGGAACCCAATATGTTCCCAGCCCTTATTCCAATGTAGTGATTGATCAGCTGGTAGAAGGGAAACATATTGAACATGGAACACCTGTAGCCAAAGGAACCAAAGTGACCTTATTGATCGGCAATGGAACAGGTACAGAAGAAAAAGAAGTTCCGGAACTTATAGGTATGCCTCTGGACGAGGCCAGGGTGTTACTTGCCGGCATTGGTCTTACCATATCTGAAAAGTCGGATCCTGAGTCACCAGAGCCGGACGGAACTGTAACAAGACAAAAACCTGCAGCAGGAGAAAAATTAAAATCAGGAGAAATCGTTGATGTTTGGGTGGCCGGTCAGCCGACTACTTTTACCCGTTAAAATTATCAATATGCTAAAGAGCTTTATCAGATCTCCTTTTTTCTATTTTCTTTTATTTTTTTTCCTGTTTCATGATACTACCTGGGGGCAACTGTTTGTTCGCCCCCTTGAATTTGATCCTTCCAGAGGGAAACATAGCAACAATGCAAGAATAGCAGCAGAAACGGACACCCTTTCGTTGCCCTTCTTTGAAGATTTTTCACAAAACGTGACCACCTCTCCCGACCTTTCCAGATGGGAAGCCGGAAGCGGGACTTTTATATCTCAGGATTACGCCATGAATCCGCCAAGTATAAAAGTGGCAACCTTTGACGGTCTTAATGCAGAAGGAGTCCCCTATAACTTTTCTCTGCCCACTGCCGAAGGAAAAACAGACGATCTTACGTCCAAACCCATCCATCTTGGTTACTTAACACCGGCAGACTCTGTTATGCTGAGCTTTTTCTGGCAAAACTCCGGATATGGAGACCCTTCTGAAAACAAAATTGACTCCATCCACCTGGAGTTTAAAAATTCTGCCGGACAATGGAACATAGTCTGGTCTAAAAAACCTCCGATACCGGATAAAACCCGCTTTTTTCAGGAAATTATCGCCCTGAAAGATACCTCTTATTTTCACGGAGGGTTCCAGTTCCGGTTTACCTCTTACGGAAGACAAAGCGGTTCTTTCGACATCTGGAACATTGATTATATACTTCTGAATTCCAACAGAACATCCGCTGACACCCTTTATGCAGACGCGGCACCAGTCACCTTACCGACGTCCTTGCTTAAGAATTATCAGTCGATGCCCATCAATCAGTTTGTAGCTTCAGGTGAAAGTGCCAAAGCAACCTCCAGCAACGTGCGGGTCCATAACATGGGTATTACCCGTACCCCTACTTATACCAGCTACGCGATAGATAAAGTTACGGAAGACATTTTTCAGATTCGAAACCTTCAGGGTGCATTGATAGGACCTTATGCCGAAGCCACCATTGCCTGGGATCTGGATGAAATCAGCGTATCAGAAACCACAGAGCCACTTTATATCAACCAGTGTTTTGCCATACATGCAAAAGATACAATTGAAAACGGTGTTGATTTCAGGGTTAACGACAGTATTTGCAAAAGCACTGCCCTATCCGACTATTATGCCTATGACGACGGTACGGCAGAATATTATGTAGGCTCCAACTCTGCAGGATCACGATTTGCATTAAAATTTGGTTTAAACCAGCCGGATACCATCACCGATATAGAAATCTATATTCCGAGAGTCGGTATCTCCTTTGAACGACAACCTCTTACCTTACTCGTATGGAAATCTATTTCACCTGGTTCAAACAACGAAGAGGTCTTAACATCACAGGATATTATCATTGAATATTCAAGTCTTAATTCTTACCAAAGGTATCACCTGAATAATCCGGTCCAGTTGACAGATTCCTTTTACGTCGGATACCGTCAGTCCTTTGGAAACACCTATCAGTTGGGCATTGGTTTTGACAGAAATAATGATAATCAGGACAAGATCTACGTTAATCTGGGGAATGCCTGGGAACACTTTGACAGAGTTGCAGGAACCATAATGATCCGGCCTGTATTTAGCAAAGGATTTCCGGTTGGAAACAAACCTCCGGTTCAGGAACTGGAAGCTGCTGTTTTCCCTAACCCCACCACAGGAACACTGACCATTCGCGGAAAACTGTCTAAAGCCTCGCTTTACGACTTATCAGGCCGTTTGCTAACCGAGGAGACCTATGAAAACTTTACCTTCTCCGAAAATCAGATGGACATCAGCCATCTGACGTCAGGTATGTACCTGTTGCACTTAACAGATGGCAATGCTCTGACCGTTAAGAAAGTCTTACTCAACAAATAAGCTAAACACTATACGGATTAGGTGTAAAGCAGAGGATGAATATTATTAAGGATATCCAGCCCAGCACCTTTCTTGGCCAGTTTAGAGGTTCCTCCACCTCAGCAGGAGGATGATAAATTCCTAAAAACTTTCCGAGTAGCATGCCAAAGATGAGCCATCCTGCGAATCCCTGTAAATGAGGCATAAAAATGCCCAGGAAAAACTGAATGGAAAAAACCACTGTAGCGATCAGTAAATTAGTAACCCGTTGCTCCGTAACTCTTGAAAAGATTAAATACAGGAATAAGAGGTAAAGTGGAGAGAACTCAATAAAGGTTTCAAAAGAATTTAAAGGAACATATCCAGGGAATAACATATCATTGGAAAATATTCCAAGCCCTCCGAAAAACACAAAAGCTATAAAGATTACCGGAGATACTTTTCTCTGAAGCCTTGTACCTATCAGTCCATACAAAATATGCCCTCCATCCAGCTGACCGATAGGAAGCAGGTTCAGAGCGGTAAAAAACAAAGCCAGGTAACCTGCAAAAAGAAAAGGATAATGCATCAGTTCATACCCATTGGGTACAAGAGCAGGGTCTTCTGCCACATAATTTCTAAAAAAAGAAAACAACAGGTTGTCTTCAAATTTGATCAGAAGTGCATTAGGATCTTTTCCTGCTTCTTTGTAAACATAATCGGCATAATTCAAACCATACTGCTCATATTCAGGGTGTATGGTATAGATATGTTCCTGAGGAGGCAGATGGGTAAAACCATAATACAATACAATCACCGCAGCCACAAACCCTGCAAGCGGTCCGGCAATACCGATATCAAAGATTTCCTTTTTGGTTCTGAGCTTACTTTTAATTCTGATAAAAGCGCCCATGGTACCGATAAGGCCCAAAAACGGAATGTAATAAGGAAGCGTCACTCTTACCTTATACAATCGGGCAACAATGTAATGGCCAAATTCATGAACCGTGAGTATTCCCAGAAAGGTGAGCGAATAGTAAAGTCCCTGTGAAAGCGCTTCCCAGCTGTCGGATTGTATATTCTGATTTGAAAGCCCAATTAATGTTGTTGTAAATAACGTCAATATAAACAGAACAAACTGAATCAGGTATGTTTTAATTTTTTCTTTACGCATCTCTCAATATATCTAAAATCGTCAATGGCGGATTTACCCAAATGCTGGTAATTCCAGCCCTTTCAGATGCTTTAATATTATCTAAATTATCATCCAGGAAGATTGTTTCTGAGGCTTTCAGATTTTTATCCTTTAAAACGTATTCGTATATGGCACTATCCGGTTTTCTTAAAGCCACTTCATGCGAATAATATACCTTTTCAAAGATATTGTCCAGGTTCTCAATGCCTGTAGTGTTATGTAAAATATTGTTTACCTCCCTGATATGAATCGCATTCGTATTGCTCAATATAAAGATTCTGTACTTATTTTTCAGACGAAGGATCAAATCTATTCTTTCTTTTGGTATATCCAAAAGCAGCGCATTCCAGGCCTTATCGATTTGCTCGTCGGATAAATGACTGCCCAGCTCCTGTCTGATCAGATTTCTAAACCCCTTATCATCTACCTCCCCCGTTTCATATCTGTGCAAAATATTTTGCGTTTCAAACTTTCCAAGCACCTCTATTACATCGGTATTTGCAAGATTGGCAAAAGCTTCAAAAGTTTTCTGAAAATCGATATTAATGATTACTGCCCCGAGATCGAAAACAATATTTTTATAATTTGAAAAATTCAATGAAAATAATGTTTAAATGTTTGACAAAATGAATGCAAATATGTAAAATTGCACTCCCAAATTCAAGGGGGCTGGTAAAAGGCCTCTAAGGGAAAGGGCCCTTAGCTCATTCGGTTAGAGCAACTGACTCATAATCAGTAGGTGGCTGGTTCGATTCCAGCAGGGCCCACAAAAAGCCTTCAACTGATACAATTGAAGGCTTTTTTATTTTACACTGCCCTGAACAATGTTCTTACTTTTTATTACTTGTGCCTGTATCCGAAAGCACCTTCCTTATTTCAACCATCCCAATCAGGCTGACTCGTTTAGGCAGGGAGCAATTATTACCCTAATCTTCTTTATATCTTACCTCCATTGAATCTTCATCCATCAATATCACGCCCACGATATAGACATCCAAGACTACTGTTAACGTATCGTGAGCAACATATTGATTTATTTACCAGAACTAGCTTTCAGATCACTTCCATCAGTCTCCATCTTGTCTGTTGTTTTATTTTAACAACCAATCATAACAAGGAACATTCCTACTATATACTTCAATGTATGTTTAAATAAGGAACAGAACGTTTGGTAGCTGTATACTCCAGCACCCCATATAAGAAACGCTCAACATAAGACTGTTTTTTATTCAATTGATCTGCTCTGAAATAGCCACACACGCGCTGTCCTGAATACTGTCTTATATAATTTACAACCTCTTCTTCCCTCGCATTTGTAAAATCAATTAAAACCTTATTACATTGGTCACAACACCTTCCCTTACCACCAGTGTTCATTTTATTCCAGTCTTCATGACAAGGCTTTACTACTTTTACACTTTCAGACATAAAAAATTAGTTAAAATCATTCCCTATACAGGAACAAAAGGTTGCTATAGTTAAATTGAATTTTACGAGAATGATCATTGAAGCAAAGAAGCATTTTTAAATCATACCACACCAGGATTAATACGGATAACAACACAGGGATGGAACTAAAGTACAGGATGACGAAGTTAAACCAGAAGCTTAAACCTTATTCTTTTACTACCAGACAAGCTTCCATACCAAAGGATATTTGTCTTCCATACTTTTAAGTGATAAATTTGATTTAGGCTTTAACCGGAGAGAAATTTGAAACGGATACTAATTATTGAGGATGACCCTGCCTTAAACAAGAATATAAAGGAAGCACTAATGGCAGAGCAAATGGAGGTTGAAACTGTTTTTGACGGACTTCTCGCTGAAAGAGTTTTAAAAAAGAACAGCTTTGACTGTGTAATCCTGGATATAAACCTTCCGCATAAAAACGGATACGAGCTTTGCAAAGACTTCAGAAAACACAACACAATAACCCCTATTCTGATCTTAACGGCATTTGACGAGCTTGAAGATAAAGTACAGGGCTATGACTGCGGTGCCGATGATTATTTAACCAAACCATTTTACATGAAGGAACTAATACTCAGAGTAACTTCATTACTTAAAAGAAGTACCTCTACAGTAAGTTCAAAAGATTCCAACACCTCCACCATTGTCGTGGGTGACCTGGTCATTCATACCGCAAATAAGAAAGTAACAAGACAGGGAAAAGAAATAACCCTTACCCCAAGAGAATATCAGATCTTACTAAGGCTCGTGCTATCCAAGGGAGAACTGGTTCCTAAGAAAGAATTAATAAAAGAAATCTGGGGAACAGCCTTTGATGCCAATACCAACACCATTGAAGTGTACATCAATTTCCTTAGAAAAAAACTGGATAAACCTTTTGGTAAAGACTCCATAAAAACGAAAATAGGGTTTGGCTACTACTTTGATGAAAAATGAGTATTAAGCAAAAAATATTATTATACTTTTCAGTAGTAACCATCGTAATGGTTGGGGCTGCCTTCATTTTTATATACACGTTATTTTATCAGTACCGTATTGAAGACTTTCACAATCAGCAAAAGGAGAAAATCATTAACACGTTAAAGTTTCTTACCAAAATTGAAGAAATAGACGAAGAGCTCATCGACGCCATGGACCGTATCTCCATTAATGATGTGTATGCCCAGAAGCTCTTTATTTTCGATAAAAATAAAAAGCTTCTTTACTCAAGGCTGGACCATGCTCCCACGTCCGTTACTGAAAGTATTCTTTCGCAGCTTAGCTCTGAAACGACCAAAGTAGAAGAAAAAAAGGGGCGTTACGATATACTTGGTATTTATGTGGAACAAGACGGAGAAGTCTTTTATGGAATAAGCAATGCATACGACTTACCAGGTTACCACAAACTAAACTACCTTAAATACATTCTCTTCCTAACGTTTATGGTAATAGTTCTGGTGGTTATCTTCATGTCGTATTACCTCTCCCAAAAAATAACCAGTCCAATCGTCGCTCTAACAAGGCAGATTAAAGACTTTAACTTTGAAAGCAAATATGAACCCATTGCCGTGACAGATGGGAAGAAAAATGAAGTGGCAGTATTGGGACAGCGGTTCAATGAATTAATGCAGCGCATGAACGAAGCCTTTTCTTTTCAGAAAAACGCAGTGCATCATATATCTCATGAGCTGAAAACACCTATTGCTGTGCTCGTTTCCAACTTTGAAAGAATTGAAAAAGAAACGGACATTAACCGGATAAAATATTTAATCAAAGACCAGAAAGAAGACACAGAAAACCTGAGCAAGATTATCAATTCCCTGCTGGAGATCGCTAAAACAGAATCGGGCAATAACACTAAGTTATCCAAAATCCGCATCGACGAACTTATCTTTGACCTGGTTGATGAGCTTAATTTACTGTATCCGGACTTTCAGTTTTCCATCAAGTACTCCGACTCTATAGAAGATGAAAGCAAGCTGACTATTCATGCCAACCTGAGGCTTTTAAAGGCTGCATTATCTAATCTGATGATTAATTGTATTCAATACAGCAATGACAATCTTGCTACCATTGAAATTGAACCTGTTGGCAAGCGGCTTCAGATTGACTTCATCAACAATGGTCCTGTCATCAATGAAAACGAAAGGCAATACATATATGGCCGTTATTTCAGAGGAGAAAACAGTAAAGGGAAAAGAGGCTTTGGTCTCGGACTTGTATTTATTAAAAAGATCCTCACCATGCACAATGGAGAAATTAGCTATACGGCCAACGAAGAAGCGCAATCCAATAAATTCACCATTACACTTCCCCTGAAATAACTACTATTTCAGGGAAGTCCCCTGCCTTTTAATCGTATAAAAGCAAACCTTAACTACTCTCCCATACAAAGACTACAAGCTGACTATCAATATTTTACTTAACACCTTAGTTTTTCCTACTCTGCCCCCTCAACAAAAGTCTATATCGGTACAACTTCTCTTTACTGGTAATAATCTCAAGAATATCAGCCTGTTTCCCTTTCAAATACCTAAAATCTAAAAAAAGGTCAAATCTGACTCATTTTTATACAAATTCTTTAAGTTAATCTTTATTCTCTTTAAGGTCTTTTTAAGGTGATGTACTTTACTTTTGATCAATAATTTGGATGTATAATGAAAAATTCTAATTCTACATATCTTAAATCGGATATCTTAGCGGGTTTAGTGGTATTTTTAATAGCCCTTCCCTTATGTTTGGGAATTGCGTTAGCAAGTGGTGCTCCATTATTTGCCGGTATTATATCGGGAGTGATTGGAGGGATTGTAGTAGGTTTCTTAAGTAAATCACAGATCAGTGTAGCCGGTCCGGCCGCAGGACTTACTGCAATCATACTGACGGCGATTAATGCACTTGGTTCGTTTGAAGCATTGCTTCTTGCCGTAGTACTGGCCGGAATCATGCAGGTTTCCCTGGGGTTTGCCAAGGCAGGAAGTATATCCAATTATTTCCCTTCAAACGTTATCGAAGGAATGCTTGCAGCGATCGGTATTATTATTATCCTTACTCAGTTACCGCACGCTGTGGGATACGATGTTGCCAACGAAGGTGACTTCTTTCGTCTGGACAAAAACGGACAACATCCTTTTGTCTCCGATATTATTGAGTCTTTAAGCTATATTCATCCCGGAGCCATCCTCGTTACTGTTGTATCGCTGATAATCTTAATCAGCTTCGATAAAGTTTCTTTCCTAAAGAAAATAAAATTTCTTCCCGGTGCATTAGTGGCAGTCATTGTTGGAACCATTATCAATGAGCTTTTCAAAGCAACCGATTCAAGTCTTGCAATCAGTCAGAGTCACCTGGTAAACTTACCGGTACCGGACTCTATGAGCGATTTTCTGGGACAATTCGCGACACCTGACCTGTCGAAGATCCTAAACATCGATGTCTGGATTGTGGCTGCTACCATTGCCACAGTGGCGAGTATTGAGACACTGTTATGTATAGAAGCAGCGGATAAGCTAGATCCACTAAAACGATTTACCAACACCAATACTGAGTTAAAAGCTCAGGGAATCGGGAATATCCTAAGTGGATTAATCGGTGGACTTCCAATGACTTCCGTTATTGTAAGAACTTCAGCCAACGTCAACTCAGGAGGAAGAACGAAAGTTGCAACCATTGCCCACGGTTCTTTTTTAATGATAGCGGTACTGACGATACCATTTATATTAAACAAAATCCCATTAGCTTGTCTTGCAGGTGTATTGATTATGATAGGCTATAAACTCGCCAATCCTTCTGTATTCAAACACATGTGGGACAATGGTAAATTTCAGTTTGTACCTTTCATTGTAACAGTAATAGCTGTTGTTGCAACAGACCTTTTGAAAGGAGTAGGAATCGGTCTGGCTGTCAGTGTCTTCTTTATATTAAGAGGTAATATCAAACTTGCCTATTATTTCAAAAAAGAAGAACATCAGGAAGGGGAAATTATACATATTGAACTTGCTCAGGAAGTATCCTTCCTCAACAAAGCTGCAATTAAACAAACCCTGATACATATTCCAGCGAACAGCTCTGTTATAATCGATGCGTCTCATACCGTCTATATTGACCATGATGTACTACAACTGATAAAGGATTTTCTGGAAGTTGGCTCGAAAGACAAAAATATCAGAGTACAATTAGTTGGTTTCAGAAAAGAGTATAAAATAACCAACTCAACACGCGTAACATCTATTGAAGCTACCAGTCAGGAGGCTTCATCTAACCAGGAAGCTGTCAGTTCCTGAATACAAACAGGAACGATCACTTATAAATAAATCTATTATCTACCATTATTGTAATGTATATGAAAACATGCACAAAAGAAATTCAGGCTACAATAACGCCGCTTAAAGCAATCGAACTCTTAAAAGCGGGGAATATTAGATTTATTAACAACTTAAAAGCGAATCGCAACCTATTGCAACAGGCGAACGAAACCCGTAATGGTCAGTGGCCTTTTGCAACCATTTTAAGTTGTATCGACAGCCGGACTTCTGCGGAATTAATTTTTGATCAGGGACTTGGCGACATATTTTCCATAAGAATAGCAGGCAACATCATCAACACAGATATCCTCGGAAGCATGGAGTTTGCCTGCAAAGTTGCCGGATCAAAACTTCTGGTAGTATTAGGGCATACCAAATGCGGTGCCATTAAAGGAGCTTGTGACCATGTAGAAATGGGTAATTTATCCGAACTACTGGCCAAAATTCAGCCTGCAGTGTATGAAGAAAAAAACTTTACCGATGTCAGTCTGAGAAATTCCTCCAATCCGGAATTTGTAGAAAGTGTAGCGGCAATTAATGTCTACAGATCTGTTAATTCGATTATATCCAGAAGCTTCATACTGGAACAAATGGTAGAGAAAGGAGAAATTGCTATTATCGGAGCAATGCACAATCTCGAAACAGGTCTGGTAGAATTTTATGAAGACTCTCTGATTTCGAAGGCAAGCATTGCAGCCGAAATCCAGGAAGTAATCTCGAAAAGCGCATAAATGGTTCCGGGACCAGAAAATAAGAAATACGACTAATTAGCTTTTAAGCTCCATTTTCCCCGGAACATTATAATAAATCCAGACCAATTCTGGTTTATTCTTATGCTTGTTTGGTTAATTAAGTGCCGGATCTAACGATTCGGCACTTTTTTTATTTCCGGTAAAAAACAATTATTGAGGCAATCCCCTCCCCCAACGGGGATAAGATTATGGTATTTATGATGATTATTCAACGATCACCTGATTCCGGCGGCTATCTGTCTTTAATCAGACTATCAAGAGCTCTGGTAACCTTTGGCTTGCTGATATCCTTTAAGGTATACTGATTCAGATAGTCATAAAAAGCCAACAAAGCGTTTCTCAAAACAGAATTAAATCCACAGCTATCAGCTAGTATGCAGGGAGGTTTATCACATCCAACCAGTTCTTCCTCCATCTCCAGTAAGCATATAAGATCGCCGATCTTATATATCTCAGGTTTGTCAGATAAATACAGTCCGCCGCCTCTTCCTCTCTGAGCATCGATAATTTTATTATTGGAAAGAAACTGAACCACTTTTGCCACATGATTTCTGGATATTCCAAATCGTTCAGACAATTCCGTAATAGTGGTAGCTGGCATGTTTGAAGGCTTACGGGATATATACATCAAAATACGCAATCCATAATCAGTAAATTGATTCAGTTTCATTCCTTTGCAATCTAATTTAAATTCAATGTCTGTGGCCCGAACTCTTCATAAAAGACATGCTCCTTATCGACGCCTAATGCAGCAAGATCCTTTATTGCCTTTTCAAGAAATAATTTAGGCCCACAAATATAATAATCCGCTCCTGGTAATAATATTGTTTCCTTTACTTCTGACAGTTCCACTCTTCCTTTTTTCACATTCTCTTCAGCGTCGGAACAGTCATCATAAAACACTATGTGCTCCAACCAGTCAAGTTTCTTATTCAGATCACTGACTTCCTTCTTAAATGCATACACTTTTTTTGAACGACAGCCATGAATCCATTTTACTTCCCGTTTATCCTTTTCGGCTGCAAGGTATTCCAGCATGGACATAAATGGTGTCTGCCCCACCCCTCCACTGATCAGCACAATCGGCCTGTTACGTTCACTGTTTAGCACAAATTCTCCTGCAGGAGGTGTAACTTCCAGTACGTCTCCTTCGCCCAATGAAGTATGTAGATAATTCGAAACAATACCATCCTCTTTTGTGCCCCCCTGTCCGACCTCTTTCTTCACCGAAATTCTGTAGTAGGTATTATTAGGGACAGAAGAAATACTATATTGTCTGGGCTGATATATCCCTAGTTCTTTTACAAAAACCCTTATACTCAGATATTGTCCGGGCTTATGCAAAGCTACTTCTTTCCCATCCTCCGGATAAAGGTAAAATGAGGTAATCTCTTCCGATTCCTGAACTTTCTTTTGAATAAAAAACCTTCTCCATCCACTCCAACTACCAGGTAAAGCTTCTTTTGCAAGGTATATCGATTTTTCAAGATTGATCAGTAAATCGGCCAGTATTGCATAAGCTTTTTTCCAGGCCAAAATAAGTTCATCTGTAGCTGCGCTTCCCAATACTTCTTTAATAGAAGCCAGTAAATTCTCTCCCACTATGGAGTACTGTTCCGCAGTAATGAGTAAGCTGGTATGCTTTTCTCCTATATGTTTTAATACAGGCAACAGCACACCGGGATTTTCAATATTCTCCGCATAGGCCAGTACAGCATTCGCCAGGGCAGTCTGCTGTGTCTCGTTTTTCTGATTCCCCATGTTAAACACATTTTTTAACTGGGGATTTAACCTGAACATTCTCTGATAAAAATGTTTGGTCAATAACAGGCCATGCTCCCTTAATACAGGAACAGTTCCTTTAATGAGTTCGATGTCTCTTTTTGTTAGCATAATCTTAAGCAGTTTAAAGTTGCATCAAAAATGCAACTTTAAAATTGCATTAAAAATACCTCTTTAGTGGTTTTAGTCAATTAAGAATATGATATATATCAGTTAATTCATAAACCATAACAAAAAAATGGGTAACCTGAGGCTTCAGGTTACCCATTTTATGTTCTACAGGCAGATTTCTATCTAACCTTGATCATTCTGTATAGTTCAGCCTTTCCACTCTCGTAATGTATCTTTAATACATAAGTTCCATTAGAGTAGGAATGTCCCAGATCCAGTACCTGACCGGGCGCCACAGCTTCAATGGTTTCCATCTGCTCACCATAGATATTCAAAACTTCCAAACGTTTTACCTTTTCAGTCACCTTAAATGAAAAGGAAGTATTGCTTGGATTAGGGAAAAGATTTTCTGCCACCCCATACTGCCCTGCTTTTGAGAACAGACCATCTACGGTATTAACGGTAACTATTCTCTGAGATAATCCAAAGGCTCCCTTTTCATCTGTAGCAATAGCTTTAACGGTATGTACACCAGCCGGAATATCTGTAAGAGTAATCTCATACGATTCTGAAGGCGCATTAACTGTACCCAACAGCGTGTTTCCGATATAAAAGTCTACTTTAACGATGTTCCCATTAGGATCCGTGGCATCTGCCTTTAAAACGATTGCTTCGGGTTCTACCAGGGTGGTATCCACGGCAGGAGTTATCAAATTTACCCTTGGTGCCTGATTGCAGGCAACAAAGTTATCAGGAGTAGCTATTTGTGATTTAATATAGGTACCCGAAGCAGAAAGGTTCTTCCATTTATTGGTTGCACATGATCCTGGTGCCAGGAGTGCAGAAGATTCATTTTTATCCGCAAAGCTCCAGGTAATCCAGCTCAGCTTATTGGCAGTCATCCACTCAACCCAGTCATCAAAAGAATCAAAAAAAGTTCCTCCATCTCCACTGGCATCACTGGTACCACACTCGGTGATAAACAAGGCTATCCCCCTTGCCAAAGCCCGGTCTGCCAGCCTTCTTAGTGAAAGCGTATGTGTCCCTGCATAAAAATGCAATGTGTACATGATATTGTCATACGGCAATGGATTTACAGAAGGCTTATCTACCGACTGACTATAATTAGGGGTTCCAACAATAATGATCGTGCTGGGATCGATTTCCCGTATGGCAGGAATTACCTTATCGGCATACATTACCACATCTTCCCACTCCACCAGATATTCCTCTGCTGTATATCCATTAGGCTCATTGCATATTTCATATAAGACATGTTTTTTATCCTTGTGTTTAGTGGCCATATACTTCCAGAAATCCAAAGCTTCATCTACATATGCATTAGGATCTCCCGGATACAACACATGCCAGTCGATCATGCAGTAAATCCCTAACTGACCGCATTTATCGACCCAGGAATCAATATAGCTTTTCCAGTATTCCGGATTTCTTAAATAACCGTTATCTCTCACAGGAATGTACATCGCCAGACGAAATATGTCGATCTGCCATTCGTTCACCAGTTCAGCCAGTCCCTCATCTTTCATACAGTTCGGAAACCATTGCATGCCATGCGAACTTACTCCTCTCAACATAACAGGGTTTCCACATTCGTTACTCAGCTGATTTCCGATTAACTTAAGTTTACCATTCATTGCGACAGGGGAACCGGCAGGATACTGACCAAAAGCATTTATACACACCCCAGATAGAAAGCAAAAAAGAATAAACTGAATTTTAGATCTAAATTTCATTCTGGTATTAGTTAATTATTGAATAAATTAGGCAATAATCACTGATTTTACAATCCCTTAAAATTGTACTGAACAGAGTCCCAATTCTCCTTTAAAGCACTTATCTGCACCAGCCAACTTACCCTCCACTTCAAAACAAACTAACATTCAAATATTTAATCAAACCAATCAGCTTTACAAACACTAAATCCTCCTCAAAAAACGCCCATTAAAGCTTGTACTTTTTCCATACAGCATTGAACTTCCCCAAATAAAAGATAAAAATGATGCCCCGGACCATGCATCCAGCTGCATACCCCGGGGCAATTGAATTTATCATGTTCCCATCGACTAGGGATAAAGATTCATCACCTCTTCGGCATCAATCCTCCTGATCTTTTCGGTCTGATTGTCTTCATTTTCATACCACACCTCATAAAATAGTTTGCCAACAGCATAGAGTTGGATCGTATAACTGTTATCCCTCCGGAGATCTACAAACCTACCATGTTCCCATAAATACAAGGCTTGCTCTTCCAGGGGCAGCTTCGAAAAATCTTCATCATTAATCATAAGGTACTACTTTTATTCTTTAACCAAAGCCTGTAAGGTTTGTTCCCGATAAGGTTTTCCTTCTATCATAATAAATGCCCCCCAACTCAAAGGATTTTCATAGGTCTTTCTAATTTCACGTTTCGCCTCCAAAAATGCCTTTCGTTTATTTCCGGTCTCCATCCATTTTTGATAGAATGTGAGCATTAGCTTCTGGGTTATTTCATCATTTACCTTAAACAAACTCATGATTACTGCATCGGCTCCTGCAATCAGAAAAGACCGTTGTAACCCATATACCCCTTCGCCTACCTGCACATCTCCCCTTCCGGTTTCACAGGCACTCAGCACCACCAGTTCTGTTGAACCAAAATTCAGATTCATTGCTTCGTATGCGGTAAGTATTCCATCTTTCTGATTGACATAGGTATTTTCGGTATTGCTGATGATTTCCCCTGCTCCCGTAAGCATCAGTCCGGAGTTCAGCAAAGGATTTGAAGCAAAATCATCCTCGTTCGTCCTGTTGCTGGTTTCCTTGAAATAACCATGTGTAGCAATATGAAAAACTTTTGGGTTATGGAAGGAGGCAATGGTGTCCTCTGTAACATGGTGGCTAATGACCTTAACCACCTTCTTTCCTTTTCCACCAAGCAATACAGACAATTCATTAACTTCCCGTTCTGCTCCCGGAAGCTCAACCACTACAGCACCATTAACTGGTTTGTCATCAGAATAGAAATCAGGATTACCACAAAGAAGATATTCTTCTGAGCTGGTTCCCTTTGCAACCCTGTTGGTAATTCGTTTTCTGGAATCTGATACAGACAGTAGATCTTTGGTATTGGTAACCAGAACAATCTGGTTCTTTTCCAGCACAAAGGTTCCATCCTCTGCCGGCATCATTTCAAGGTTAACCTGGTTGTACACCCCTTCCGAAGAAAAGTATACTGTAGCTCCATCTGGGATCCTGGTTTTAATATTTTTCCAGTACGTATCATACGAATACTGGTCGCTCACATTCAGATTGGCAACATTCCTGTAGTACTTCAGATATCTCTTTTCCATTGCATTACCATTGGCCAATACCACAACCTCCGGAGCATCACTGGTTTGTTTATTGATCACCAGGGCAGCATAGATTACCGAGTCTGTAAATGTTTTCTTAAAGTACCTGTAGCGCACCATCTCGACCGCAAACTCATTATCATATAAGCTGTTTCTGATATCCTTCCATGTCGCTCTCCGCTTCATTTCCTCTCCACTAAACAAGGAAGAGCGTTTACTCATGTCCTTTTCCAACTGCTCAATGGAAGCTTCGATCTGACGTGGATCCAGCTTTTGCTCCAGCAATTGTTCTTTGGTATATGACAATGAGCTGGTCAGTGATTCGCTAAGGTTTACCCACTCATTGTACATTCCAATAAGCACCGAATCTTTGCTGCTAAGAATCTGTTCTCTCAGTTTTATATTGGTACTTAGCAAAAGAGCTTTTGTGGCAATGGTCGTATTATACACTTCTGCAGCAAGTTTCGGCTTTTTCGTACCAAATACATCCAGGGCTAGAAAATTATAAAACTCAAACTCGTCCTTCATCTTAGACCAGAACTTGCTTTTCTCCCTGAAACTTAAAGAGGAAAAATAATTTCTTGTATAATCCAGGTACTTCGGCATAATCTCTTCCATCAGTTCCAGAGCTTTATCGTATCCCCTGGTCATATAATGTACCCGGGCCAACTTTCCCGTTGCCTGTATGTATCCCGGATGTTTCTCATTAAATATGGCCCCGTAGAGCTGCCTTGACTTTTGATAATACTTCTCTGCAAGGTCGAATTTGTCTTTGTTGTAGGCTATTTCTCCCTGTAGCAACTTGATCTCAGCATTGTATTTATTATCGGTTCCTATTTTTTTCTCCCAGAATTTTTCTGCTTCTGCAATAAGCTTATCCGCATCGTCAAACTTCTTTATCTGAATATAAAACTCTGCCAGCTTCTGTATATGAAGTGCATAAAGAGGATTACTTTCGCCCGCGCTTTTCTGTACTATTTTACCGGCCTCCTGATAAAGCTTCTCCACTTCAGCAACCTTCGTCCCTCTTTTAAACTTCAATGCTGCAAGCCTGGACAATGTCTCTGCCCGCTTTAAATTGCCTTTGCCCAGTCTCGAAAGGAACAGCTCATCCGCTTTAGCAAAGGCCTCCTCAGCTTTCTTATAATCACCTATTTCATTATAATAATCTCCCTGTAAAAGAGACAGCTCTGCCTGATACAGGGATTCTTTATCAAATACCTTTTCAACAATTTCTTTAGATAGATTCAGATAATGATCGGCCAAATTATAGTTACCGGTAATCAGGGAAAGCTTTACTAATTGTTCGTATACCGACAACAGTTGTAAGCTCTTCCCTTCCAGCATCTTCTCTTTTATATCCCTGGATTTTTTTATGGCTTTTTCGGCTTTGTAGTAATTTCCAGTCATTTGATAAAGAGCTGCCTCCTGCTCTGCCTGTACCGCATCTGCTAATGGGTTAAATCCCGTCTGACTCAAGGCTAGATGAGACAGCTTATTCAGTACGCTTTTACTCTTATCAAATTCTCCTTTGTAAGCATACACTCTAGATATAATCAGGTAGGCTTCCAGTAACTGCTCCGAACGTTTTTCTTTTATGGCTTCTATAGCCATTTCAGCCTTCTGAATAGACGCATCTCCCTCCACATAATGGCCTGACAAAATCTGTAAATCTCCAAGTCTGGCAACACAGGAAGCATATTCAGGGGATTTTTCCCCATACATGGTGGCTGCACTGGCTACGACTTCGTTCATTACTGTAATCGCTGAGTCCAGTTTATCTAACTTCTCAAGAATGCTTGCAAAAGACTTCAGATAAAATATGTTCTGTTGAGCTTCTTTTATCCTCTCCTTTTTCAGATGTTGAGAGTAATTCGTGACAAACATTTGCTCTGCCCCCTTAAGATCTGAGCCATAATTTAGCTCATACAAAGCAAGCTCTAAACTAGACTTATAAAACAACGGTGTACCAGCTCCCAGATGAGCTTTATTAAACTCTGCAATTTGGGTTAAGCTATGTTTATAACGTTTTAAGTCTCCCTGTCTAAGGCTTAGCTCTGCCTGAAACTGCAACGTTTTATAGTGGTAAGCATGATAAGGAGGTAAATTGTTAAGAAGAGCGGTCAAAGTATTAAGGCGGTTTTCAGCCGTATGGAGATCGCCTTCATAAAAAGCTCTATAGGCATCGCAATAGTTGTACGCATATTCATACTGATCTTTTGTTCCCACAGATCTGAATGCATACATCTGAAGCCTGCGCAAATAGTTTTTATACTGAATCAGTTGTCCATCCCTGATCGCTGCTATGGTTTGCTTTACCAGATCTTCTACTTTTAACTCCTCATATTCCAAAGCTTTAGAACGTCCGTAACTCTGGCTGTAAGCTTGTGCAGACCGGGCATACAGCTTTTTATAATCAAGTTGTTCTGCTTCGTATCGTATAGCCTCCAGCACGTATTTGTTTGAAGGTGCCAGGTGCTTACTTCCCCACAACAGGTTGTTCTTTATCAGTGTTTCAGCCTCATTTAATTTTCCTACCTGAAACAAACAGTATGCTTTCAGATTGAGCAGATGGAGATAAACTTCTTTACGTGTTAAAAAATCAATGGACTTATCCTGGGCTGCTTTATCCTTCTCTTCCACCAGTTCAGAAGATGCCATTTTCTGGCGGTAAGCCTCCTGGCCTTCCAGTATATCCAGCGCCTTGAAAAAGGATCCCTGATTTTTGTATAACTCTGCCAGAGCCAGAGTATAATTCAATTGATCCGCTTCCGCTATTCCCGACAGCTTTCCGACTCTTTCCAATACCTTTTCTGCTTCTGTATAATTTCCGGTGGAACTCAGGTAGCCAGCTACAAACAACAGGCATTTGTATTCCTCTTCCGGATTGCTCTTACTTTTTTCGGCAAGGTTTAAAGCCTTTGTATAAGCCTGAGTGGCTTTTTCAAAAGACATCATGGCAAAATAAGCTTTGGCTTCCAGTAATCTGGCCCGCACGGCATCCACGCTGCTCACTTTGCCTTTGTCGTAGCCACTGGCAAACTTATTGGCTGCATCTACACACTCTTCGTACTCGCCATGAGTCAATTTATGTAAGAGAAAAGCGATCTTTTTGTCGTTCTTAGCCTGATTCAAATCCTTTACCTGCTCACCGCCTTTGGAAACCAGCGCCAGAAAACAAAAAAAGACTCCCAGTAAAATCCGATTCATCGTTTTATTTTTTTCTAAACAAACCATCCAGATTCAGCATGAGATTTATTTCATGGGTATTTAAGTTGATACCTAAATCCCTTTTAAATTCATAGGCATACGCAAAACGTACCCTTGAACTAATATGTGTACCCGCCATCAGGGCATGACTTTTATAAGATGAGTAAGTAGCTCCTGCCCAGAAGTAATCTGTAATCTCGAAAATCAGGTTTAGGTCCGCACGTACTTTTGAATCGGGAAAGTAGGAGAACCTGATATTTGGATAAAGCTTATAAGAGTCGTTTAGCCTGATTCTGTAACCCGCCAAAAGCATGTAATTCCTTTTCTTACTGAAAAAAGGTTTTCCCTCATTTCCATAAAGATTTTGTTTATCGCTCATAATAAGGTCAGGAGCGGAAAAGCCTGCATAAAAATTTCTGGCCGATAACTGAAATCCTGCACCTGCTTTGGGCATTGTTGCACTGATGTTGGATGCTTCCACCACCGGATCTCCCTGATCCCATACTCTGTCCAGATAGGCCGTGCTAAATCTTGCTGAGGTAAAGCCCATTCTCAGTCCCATCGACAGCTTCCACTTGCTTGAAAGAGGCACATAATAGGCATAATTGAGCAGTAGGTCGGTATTTCTGTTCGCTCCGAACTTATCATAGTTAACGTTAAGTCCCAATGCCATTTTCTTTGCAGGAAATCTGTAATCAGCCCAGAACATATTGGTTACCGGCGCACCATTCATGCCTGTCCACTGGAACCTTGAGACGAGATTGGCGTTGAATTGCGTTTCCTGCATACCTGCCGCTGCAGGATTATAGATCAATTGATTAAACATAAAGTTGGTAACCAGTGGCATTTGCTGAGCCCGGCCCACCAACGTCATACCTGCAAAAAATAATGAGAGTAAAAGATAACGAGACATGAGCTGTATATAGATCTAAATAAAGATATATCCTTTTTATTAATATTTTACTTCTACAAACCCTTTAAGAACATTGTGTCCGTTTTTGAACACATAATAGTAGGTACCCTCTGAAATCTGCTCTCCTGCATTGGTTTTGCCGCTCCAGTCGTTGACATAATTTTCAGCACTGTATTTTATTTCACCCCATTTATCAAAAATATCCAGCCTGTTACCTGCTTTGTCGTTGATTCCTCTGATTACAAAGTAATCGTTCAGACCATCTTCGTTAGGGGTGATAATTTCCGGTGCCTCCAAAGCATCCTGAGGGATCAGCTTTATCATATAATCTTCCGTTTCTCCGGTCTCACCTGCCAGCATACATGCATCGGAGGAAGTAAAATGCCCGGTCGTTCTGCAACGAACCCTCAGTCTTCTGTTCCCTGCAAATTCTTTTGAGCTCTTTATTACAAGTGGTTTTATGGACAAAACAGAGTCCTCACCAAACGATGCATTTACAAATTCATCTTCATCTTCAAAATCTCCGTCATTGTTGTAATCAATCCAGATACCAACATACTTGCCGGACTGAAGAATAGAGCCGATTTCAAATTCCGCAGTATATACATTACCGAGGTATAACTCTGTCGTTAGGCCGGATTCTGTAAAGTCCGAATAGCCGGTTCCCTGACAACCTGAGGATTCACTTTTCAGAGTATTTATCCTAAATGCATTGATATAAGTAGCATGGCACAACCCATAACTTTCCGGGCAAGCGGTTTCTCCCACATTTCCGTCCACCCCTCCTTTAATCACGTGAATTTCTTTTCTTAACTGAGTTTTTAATCCGGCGTCATCAAAGACAAAACAGATAAGGTCTCCGTCGCTTGCATCGTCAGAGAAATAAACATTTATCGAATTAATAGAATCCTTTTCCATCCGAATCAGGAAAACACCTTCTCCTGAATAGGACCACTCATAGGAATACGCGTCGTTGTACGGCACAACAGAATAGGTCTGCACCTTTTTGGTACCAGTAAATCCCTTTCCAACCAAAAACTCGGCAGGAACCGTTACCGTTATGATTTGACTTTGACTTGCACCCTCATAATCGATGTTTTCCTCTACATAAGCTGTAATAACGGCGCTTCCTGCTCCTGTCACAAACAGTTTCTGGCCTTTCACTTCTGCCACCGCCCTGTTATCTGATCTAAAATGCACTGGAAAATCAAGTGTTGAAGAAGCCGAAAGCTCTACACTGCCGCTATTGAGGGTTAACCGGGGTAGTTCATCAAACCATATGAACTGGGTATATTTTGTTTTAACCTTCACCACGCTAAAATCGAGCTGGTTCGCTCTGGCACAAATTAACTTATAGTCTGAAGTCAGAATGGAAGTAGTAATTGAAAGAGAAAAATCCGTCACTTTGTCGTAGCCCCACTGTTCCGATCCTCCATTTTCATCCAGCTTTACAAGTCTCAATCGCTGACTATTAAAGTTTCCTTCGTAAAAAGTAGCCTCTATTACAGCTAAAATATTACCGTTGGGTAAAGCAAAAATGGACTTCCCTTTTTCACTGAATCCTACTGGATTTATAAATCGTCCGTCATAGGCAAATTCTGAATCGATCTTACCTGAAGCGGTTAGTCGCATGATCACGCTTTGACCGGCCACATCTCCGAGCGTTACCAGGTTTCCATCTTTCTGAAAAGCAATCGCCGAGATGATTTCAGGTTCCACAAAATCACCTTTAAAATACCCCTCTACGCCAAACTCCTTATCCAATGTTCCATCGGGACGGAGCATTGCTACGACCGGATTTAAAATCGAAGAAGCTTTGTATAAATAAGAATAGGAACCTCCAAGAGCAATACCTCTTTCACTGACATCCACCTTAAAACAGCTCATGCCCTCCAATGCCGTATACCCTAAATCTCCAAAAGATTTATCGTGTGTACCATCTTCATTTAACCTGAAAACTATGGTAGTTGTCTCTGTGGTGAAGGTATTTACAATATCTACATACGATCCGACCGCAAGAATTTTATCGCCCTGCCTTTTGAGGGTATGGATACCTCTCATTGTTTTCGGAGTAAAATCAGGAATGTACACCCCATCCTTTCCAAAAGTTTTATCAATAATACCTTCAGACGTTAACCGGATAATAACAGGAAGATTCGTAGTATATGCATCCATGTAGCCTCCGATGAGAATTCTTCCTTCTGCATCAATTGCCACTGACTCGGGAATGTCATGAGTAGAATCTGAAACAGCAAAAGTTCCTTTACCCTGCTCAGCAAAATGCTCATCAAGCGTTCCATCCGGGTTGATTCTCACAAAACTAAAATTTCGACCAGAAGGGCCTGGTGAAGGTCCTACCATGACGATCTTTTCGTCCTTTTGTGCAACAATCATGGTAGCTTCTTCATCCTTACCATAAAATGTGGTGGCAAAAACCCCCGGAGTGCTGCTTCCTTTGTTAAAGGTTGAATCAACATAAGCTGGCTGTGCAATTGAATTTAATACAAGCAGGATTAAAAAGAGAATCAGAATACTGCTTTTATGCATTTCAGACATAATTTGAAATAGGATTTAAATCAGATTTTCAGAAACTAAAATTAATCTGGGAACTCTGCCTAAGACACAGAAAAATAGCTTTTAAATGTATAAACTATCCCATCATTCTCCAATTTAACATTAGTTATTTCGACGAGTAATTGTAATTCTCTAAGTATACTTAAGGATTTCAAAGAAGGTTGTAGTACAGGACCTTATTTCCGCTGAAGTTTTCCACTTTTTTATACGCCAATTACCTACAAGGTTCATTCCTTATCACCTTGACCAAACGATGAAATATAATTTTTCAAACACCCCGTTTTTTCAATGTTTAAACACAAACAGGCACCATTCGGGAGACATAGAATAAACCTGCACGACTGTCCAACACTCTGGAAGACGTGTTTACCTTTTAAAAAAAAAATCAAAAAATATTAGTATTCTGCTCTTTACGAAATTTTTCCTGTAAATTTCTTCTCAAATTTTGAACCCCTTCTCTACAGAGAAAGTATACAGTAAATTATCCGGGGAGTAGACTATTCTGAAAAATAAAATTAAACGGATTCAAAATCTTTTGTATTTTTTCAGACTAAAATTGGACAAACAAAACACTCCCAGTTATAAAAATCATCACGAAAATAGATATCTTGTAGACTAAATCCGAACTCAGACAAAGCGTATCAGTGCATACACGTAAATAAAAAATGAATGGCCTTTTCTATACTATCTGAAGATATTACGACAGATCAACATCAACTGGACACCAAGAGAATAAAAATAACAGCCTACACAGCCGTAATTTGCATTTTTCTTTGTGTACTGTTTGGGGCTGTTTTTTTTACGTTTAATATTTTTCCTTTAAATTTTATCTTCGCTTTTTTTGCTGTAGTACACTTTTCTACCTGGAGAATTTGTGTTGCCGGATTTTCAAGAGTCGCCAAAATTGTCTTATACTTTTCCTTATTACTGCAGGTAGTGACTATGTCCGTCAGCCTGGGTAGTGAAATTGACCTCAAGGTCTTTTATATTCCGATTGCCATAATTCCCTTTATCATCTTTGGTAAAAATGAAAGACCGCTTTTTAATCTATCCATTCTGTTTACGCTATTAAACATAGCGCTCATCTACAGTTTGGACAAATACGACATTTCACTCCCTGCGCCTAACATATCAGCCAACATAAACAGCTGGATCAATACGGCATTTAACCTGACCGCCATCTTCTGCATGATTTTTCTTGCCAACCTGTTCCTTTCTTTATCAGAACTGGGAGAAACACTTCTGCTGGAAAAAAGTAACCAGCTAAAAGAAAAACAACAGCAGTTATCGGAACAAAATCAGGAACTTGAGAAAACTAAAAGTGAACTGGAAAGACTAAACTCTGTAAAGGATCGTCTCTTATCCATTCTCTCCCACGACCTTAAAAGTCCAATTAACAATATTCAGGCGATTACGGAACTCATTTTGGAAGAAAAAATTCAAATAGAAGAAATAAAAGCCGTCGCCCTCAAGTTTAAAGAATCCTCTATCCATACCAAGCAACTGCTGGACAATCTGGTCAACTGGTCCAGCACCCACCTTACCAGCCATGAACCTCATCCAAGGCGCATCTGTATGAAAGAGCTAATTGACAATGTATTTCACTATACCGATTATCTTGCAAAGAATAAAAGCATTAAACTGATCAACTCTATAGAGCCAGATACATTTGCCTGGTGCGATTACGATATGATGGACATTACGTTCCGAAACATTATTTTAAATGCCATTAAATTCAGTCATCCACGAGGAGAAGTGGCCGCCTACGCTACCGTCAATAACAAGCATATCCGAATAACCATAGAAGATCACGGTATCGGAATCCCTCACACCATGTTGAATCAGCTTTTTGAGCCCAACATCTCCAAAACCCGATTAGGAACCAATGCGGAAAAAGGATCAGGTATCGGTTTACTGTTATGCAAACAGCTCATCAATGCCAACGATGGGCAGATCTACGTGTACAGCACTCCTGGAATCATCACTACCTTTTCTGTTGAGTTGCCCGTTTGTGAGGACTAATTTCTTATTATTTTTTTCCCATCTGCATAGGGGTTCCTAAAAAGAAGATTGTCATAGCATCAAAAGCCAAAAAAAATTTTAGCATATGACAACGTTTACAGGAAATTTATTCACTAAGAGTCTCTTTATTATTACCCTCCTTTTGTTATCCCTGCATGCCTCCGCACAGACCGACAGCAGTCAGCGTGCGACTGCCAGAACACTGAACTGGACAGCAGGTTTTAAATTACATAACCCGGGAGGGATTACTGTAAAAAAATACTTTGGGAATTTCGCTTTGGAACTGGTAGCTGGCCGAAATAATGCTTATAGGAACTACAACTATTACTATCATAACACAAGGAAACGATTAAAACACAAAGACTTTATTGTTGATGAATATTATCATGTGGAAAGGCCCTGGGTTTTTCAGTTACATGCTCTAACCCACCATCAGTTTTCTTTTTTGCCCAGAACAAAGTGGTACTATGGAGGAGGTGTTCAATCAAGGTATTCCAATTATTACTTCAAATACCACTACACAGATGACAACAAAATAAAGTATGAAAAAGAATACGTTGAAGCATTTTCCATGGGAGTAGACGCGGTTTTGGGAATTGAGTATATTTCTAAAAATTTCCCTCTTATGTTTTTTGCTGAGAAAACGTTCTATACTGAAATAATAAATAGTCCTCTGTATGTTAGAGGCAATATTAGCACAGGAATCAGGTATACTTTTTAGACGTTTTCATCAACAAAAGAAATAGACTGGATATCTTCACACTTGATTTTAGAGATATTAGTATCTCCAAGTAAAGATATTCGGTCTATTACCACCCGATCGGTATCCATAAAATCATGAGAAGTAATGACACCAATATATTCTTCTCCGGTTTTTAACACCACCTTTATTTTTGACAGATGGTATTTTTTCAAGGTTTCAAAAGTCATCATAAAGAATTGATCTCCATATCTAAGAAATTTTCAAAAAAAGCAGCAAAAACCCCCGATTAGACAAATATAATATTATCGTAGTCCAATGTCGAATAATTTCAAATTAAAATCAATATAAATTATACTTTAAAACTTTTACAATCAGACACTCCTACGTTTTTTTATGCACAAATCCGGAGAAGAAGAGAACGGCAAAAATAGAACTTATCAGAGATAATCCTTTTTTAACTTTCATAACATTAAATTAATACAAAGTAAAAAAGAGGCTCTAATCGCCCTTTAGCTTTTCATCCTCAAAATAATCCTATTTAATTGATTATAAAAACCTTCCAGCTCAAAAATATCTGAAGTAGTGCACAGTTCCAATGCTTCCTGTAACAAAGCCTTATTTATTTTTTTCCCTATAAATACGATCTTAGTTTCTTTCTCTTCCGAAGCCCATGGCCCCATGGAATCGGTGGCATACTGACTGTTTACAGCCTGAAACAGAATCTTTTCCTCTACAGAATTTAAGTGCAGTATTCCTTTTATACGATAAACATTCAACCGCTCTGTCAGTAACGCTCTGATAAAAATATTAAACTTAAGCACATCCAATGGTGCTTTAAAAACATATGTATGGGCATGTATACCGGCATGTCTTACCTGTTTGGAACCCGCTAACAGCAACGGCTGCTCAGATGATTCTCTGTTATGACTATGCGCCTTATAAGTATTGAACGTAGTAAGGAAGCTTTGCTCTGAAAACGCCTTTAACTCCAGCAAATCTATGCCATAAGGAGCATTTTCCCCATGAGTAATAATCTGACTTCCCGGATTCATTCTCCTGAGTATATTGTACACGGTATCGGTCTGATACGAATCTACCTTATCTACTTTATTAATTACAATTACATCCGCCATTGTAACCTGGGTGCAGGCAACTTCCTGATCTTCCAGCTGCTGTTCTATAAACTGAGCATCCGTTAACGTAATAATCCCGTCGATGTAAAATGCATCGCGAATATATGGATCAGAAAGAAAACTCATGGCTATTACACCAGGATCTGCCACACCAGTCGTTTCAACCAGCAGATGTTCTATTCTTCTATCTCTTTTAAGAATGTTCTGAAGAACATTGATGAGATCATCGTTTAGCGAACAACACAAACAACCGTTGGAAAGCTCAAAAATGCCGTCTTCTGCCTCCATGACAAGAGCGCCATCAATACCCACCTCTCCAAATTCGTTTTCTATCACAGCAAACCGCTTATCTTTTTTGTTTGCAATGAGATAATTCAGCAGAGTAGTTTTCCCTGCCCCAAGAAATCCTGTAATAATGGTAACCGGAATTTTATGTAATGCCATAAGGATATAAAATTAAAACAGGCTTGTTTTGCTATTTTACTACTAACAAAACAAGCCTGAATTTGATAATAAACGTTCAGCTATAATTTTTTCTATTCAAATTAAGAAAGATCAGGTTTACGGACATTACTACAATGCCAACTGCTGATCCTGTTATTATTTAGGATCAAACTCTGAGAACCTGTACAAAAGGCCTAACGACAGCATTTGGGTATACTGAATACTGTAATCCTGATCCTGATCGTACAATGCAGTTGTTGTAAGGTTTACGTTGATATACCTGTTCACCTTTGCAGACAAGGTCAGATCCAGACGAGAGTCAATAGCCTTGAGGTTTTCATAGTTGGCAAACATCACATACCTGGTATACAGGTGAACATTTTTAGCAATGTCTTTGTCAAAGTTTGCAGTAAACATAAAAGCCAGTTCCTGTCTCACTTTTTTTCCTATCGGTACACCATAATTCTGAGGTACATTTTTATACAAGGTCGTGTCTAACACAAATGTATTTCTAAAACTACCCACACCAAAGCGTAACCAAAAATAATCCACCGGCTTGTACTCCATCCCCATTGAAGCAGTTAAATAACCGGGAGACATAAATCTGGAAATCAGCTCCTGATATTCTCTGTCAAGGCTATCTGTGGCCACCCTGAAGCCCTGAGCAAACTGGGAAAGGAAATTTACCGATACAAAAGCATTCCAGCTGTTTGAAATTCTATAACCCAATTTGGAATCCAGGAATATTTTATCCGAAGTTTTCCTGTAAATGGTATTGCCATTTTTAACCATACCATATTGCAACTGAAGTACGTTGTCAAACGACAATTTTGAGGATTCATAAAGGATACGTCCATCCAAAAGCGATCCTATTGCAATCGAATTCACCCCTCCACCTTTCCAGTTGGGGCTAAAGGATGACTGATTTATGTTGATACCTGTTTCAATTGATTTTTTCCAGGGAGAAGCTGTACTGTCCTGATTTGAAAAATCTGTCTGCGCTATTACGTTTTGTGCTAAAACAATAAGAACTAGTAAAATTAATTTCCTCATGAATACTTTGAATATGAATAATCTATCAAAGTTAAATGGAAGGGAAGAAATTAACTAAATAAATTTTTCACTTTACCTTACACTGACCACTTCGGTCTCTGTTATCCTAACTGGGATTTATAGGCCTAACCAGAACTTTATCTACTCTTTTCCCATCCATATCCAGCACCTCAAAATGTAAATTCTTCCAATCGATGCGCTCGCCAGAGGTAGGAATTCTTTTAAAAATATAGAGTATTAAGCCCCCCAGTGTATAAAAACCTTCTTTTTCTATTTCCTCTGTTTGTTCAATTTCAAAATATCTGAAAAACTCGTCCAGCGATATCAATCCGTCTACGAGATACGATTCATCCTGCCTTTTGACGATTTCAGCATCCTCTTTCTTGTACACATCCCCGATGACCACATTTACAAGATCATTCGTGGTAATTACTCCTTTAACAGAACCGTACTCATCTACCGCTACAGCGAAATGCGTGTTTCGGGCTTTCATATTTTCCAGCAATTTAAAGGCGGTCATCTGAACAGGCACAAACAAAGGTTCTACCAGCATGGAGCGAAGGTCTATGTTTTCTTTCTTCAACAAAGCGGAGCAAAAGGTCTTCAGACTTATAATTCCGATAATGTTATCGTACTCATTCTCATATACAGGGAAATGGGTATGAATAGACTCTGCCATGATCTTTTTATTAACCTCCAGGTCTTCGTTAATATCCAGGCATACCACATCGGCCCTGCTGCTCATAAGTGATCCTACATCTGTATCCCCAAGAAAGAAAACCCTTTCCACCATCTCTCTTTCCTCCTTTTCCACTTCCCCGATATCCGTAGCTTCTTCCAGCATGGCTTTAATCTCTTCTTCCGTTACGACATGTTCTTCATTGGGTTTAAGCTGAAGTATTTTAATAAACAAATCCGTTGATGCAGAGAGCAGCCATATCACAGGCTGAACCATTTTTGCCAGGAAGGTCATAGGAATGGCAATTACCGAAGCTATTTTTTCCGGACTGGTCATTCCTATTCTTTTAGGTAACAATTCGCCCAAAATCAACGTCACATAAGTAATTCCAAATACCACAATAAGCCCTGCAACAGTTTCCGAATAATTCCCAAACACCCCCGAAGCCTCAAAATAATCATCCAGACGCCTTGAGATGGAAGCGCCTCCAAATACCCCAGTAAGAATTCCGATGAGTGTAATGCCGACCTGAACTGTAGAAAGAAATTTTCCCGGATTTTCAGCGAGATCCAAAGCAAACTTAGCTCCTTTGTTCCCCTTTTCCGAAGCAGTTTCCAGTTTATATTTCTTAGCGGAAACAAGTGCTATTTCAGCCATTGAAAATATTCCATTCACTATAATCAAAAGGAGAATGATGATAATTTCTATTACCATTTTTCAATATTAACAAGTCAAATATGGCTTGAAAGTTTAAAATAAATCGACTAAAAACAAAAAATTAAAGTCACTTTAATAAACCTTCATTTTGGCCATTTTGATAACCTTCTAAAAACGACCTTATTTTCAAAAAAACTTATATACACTTTGAAATTTCAAAAGCTTTCCCTTATTATTTTTTCTTTTATTTTTTGTATTTGAACAATATGCCGGTCGGTATGAAACAGACAAAAATGTACCCATTCCGAACGCGTCATTTCCCCGAAAATTCTGTGCACAAAATCCTTGCAGAGACTACCAGGATCCTGTGCTGCAATAATTTGTACCGTATTCTGACGTGATGCTCTGATAACATTGATTAAGTGATCCATTGTCTTACTATTTACCGAAGGGGCAATTGGCTCCGGAGCATGAAACGTTCTGCTAAAATCCGAAAACGCATTTTTTACAAGCAACACTTTTTCCTCCGGATTTCTTTCCGCAGGGACACATGTTCCGGAGAGGATGTTGTTTATAAGGGATTCCAGAATAACTATATGCTCTGCAACATCTCCAGCAGACCAGGCATTGGGTTCCGGTTTTATATTCAACTCATTTTCTTTAAACGTTCTTATTTCCTTAATAAATAAATCTGTTGAAGCCTCCAACGCTTCAATCAGCTCTTTTGCACGTTTCATGTACTATTTCTTTTTATGAAGTATCAATATAGGTATTTCCGCATACATAGTCATGAGTCGGGTCAGATCTCCCTTCCTTAATTTTTCAAGGTAGCCTTTCTGATGATTACCCAAAGCTATCAGTCCTGCACCTGTTTCGTTGGCATAATCCTGAATAGCTCCGAAGACGTCGGTAGAAATCACTTCTGCAAAGTGGACTTCCTGTGCTTTCGAAATTTCGGAAAACCCTTCACTACTCTCCAGCTCTCTTCTGATGGTTTCGACACCTTTTGCCTTATCTTCCCCTTTGGCAACATAAAGAAATATCAGCACTGCCCCCAGACGCACAGCCAGTTTTCCCAAAGGATAAAGTACCTTACTATCTTCCCATTTCAAATCTGTAGCATAGATGATAGACCTTGGCAATGAGGGTTTGGCGGCAACCGGAAAAGCTAATACCGGCACAGACGCTTTGCTGGTAACGGAGGTGGTGGTGGTTCCAAAAAATATTTCTTTGAATCCCCCGGCCCCTTTGGTACCCATGATGATTAACTCTGCTTTAATCTTCCGGGCCAACCTCAGGATCACCTGAGCCGGCTCTATTCCATACGACGCCTGCACCTCTACCTTCAAGCCAGGATAATCCGAAACAATGGTATCTTTCAGAGTTTCAAGCTTTTCCTGCGATTCTTTTTTGGTCTTATTAAAGAGATCATCGGTCACCTCAATTTGTTCGCCTTCCGTGAGATTGAATTTGTTCAGGATAAAAAGTTTAGCCTGAAGCTGGAAAGAAAGAGCAGATGCAAATTCGAGCGCTTTTAGTGAATTTTCAGAAAAATCTACCGGACAAAGTATAACCTTCATTTAAGCTTATAATTATTTAATCATTTAAATCGAAAAAATCATTAACAAACCTTTCTATAAAATTCATTCTAAGAGATAAACCAATCTTATAAACTTAAGTTATCATTTTATAAATCTATCTGAATTGGGCATTTTTATATGGGAGCTACATTGAGGAGTTTGAGAGGACTGGACTGTCTTAGTTTTTTTTTAGCTAATGTACGCGATGGTCTTGGACCATACCTGGCCATTTTCTTATTAACTGAAAAAAACTGGAATACGGCTGATATAGGACTGGTCATGGGATTACCTGGCTTTACCAGAATATTGGTACAAACCCCGTCCGGAGCATGGATCGACCAAACCCATCACAAGCGAAAACTTATCGTATTTTCCTCCCTTATCATCGGACTTGCCTGCCTTATCGATGTTGTGTCTCCTACCTTCCTGATCATCTGTCTGTCACAAATTATTATCGGGCTGGCCACTTCTGTTTACACACCTACCGTAGCGGCCATAACCCTTGGCATGGTAGGGTACGACCATCTTGCCAAACGAATAGGACGAAACGAATCCTTTAATCATATTGGCAATGTACTCAATGCCATACTGGCTGGTGCAATTGGCTACTTTATGTTTCTGGAGGGAATCTTTTACCTGGTCACCTTAATGGCTATTGCCAGCAGTATTTCCGTACTAATGATAAAAAAGAGCGACATAGACCATTCCCTTGCAAGAGGCGCCAAGGACGAAAGCAACATTCAGCATAAACCTCTTGGATATGCGCAGGTGGTAAAAGAACGAAACATTATTATCATGCTGCTTACCGTGACGCTTTTCGGATTCTGCAATGGGTCCATGATGACGCTCGTAGGACAAAAAATTGCCACTATAGAAAAAGAACGGGCTTATATCTTTATGTCCTGCTGCATTATCATAGCCCAACTGGTTATGATCATAATGGCACGGGTATCCGGTAAACTGTCTGAAAACAGGAAAAGAAAAAGCATATTCATGGTTTCATTTATCATACTGCCCTTACGGGCCATACTGGTAAGCCTGACTTCCGATCCCATATACTTAACCATCACTCAGCTCTTTGATGGAATTGCAGGAGGTATTTTCGGGGTTATGGTCATCATTATTATTGCAGACCTTACAGAAGGGACAGGAAGATTTAACTTTATACAGGGTGTTGTGACAGCCTGCATAGGCATAGGAACAGGAGTCAGTGCCTATGTAACAGGACAAATCTGTAACGTATTCGGATACAATAATTGTTTTCTGGTTCTCGCCGTTTTATCCATTCTTACCCTTGTCTTTGTTCTTTATTACATGCCCGAAACCAAAGACATCCGAAAGCTATCCATTAGCTTTAAATAACATCGGTTTTAATCCTTCTGTTGCTTAAAGTAAACCTTAAAAACCGTACCTTTTCCTTTTTCACTTTCTACCTCAATTTTTCCTCCGGCATTGGTAACTATCCGTCTCACTATGTAAAGTCCGATACCTGCCCCACCCTTTTGCCTGTCAAGTCTTTTGAACATGGAAAACGCCTGTTCCACCTGAGAAAGATCAATACCTTCTCCATTATCCTCTACCTTGAGGAGTATTCTGTCGTTTTCGCAGCTGGTAGAAATTTTAATCTCAGGCGTTCTTTCCGGAGATGCAAACTTTATAGCGTTACAGATAAGATTATACAAAATACTTTTCAGGTTTCTTTCAGAGAAAAAAATAGCCGGACAATCTGAAAAATTGGTAAGGATCGTTGCTCCCGATTGCTCTGTCTGATCTTCGAGCGACAACAAAACCTCATCGAGCACTTCAGAGAAGTGAAGCTCTGCTTCTTCCTCCTGACTACTTTTATTGGCTTTGGCAATTTCAGTAAGATCCGAAAGCACCTTTTTAAATTTATTGACCGAAAGATTTAACCGGAGGAGCATTTCATTTACATCCTTATCAGGACGACAAACCTCCTTCATATCCTCCAAAAGTGTATACAAAAGTTTCTCTATGTTATAAACAGGAATCTTAAGATCCCGGGAGGAAGCTTCGATAAGGTTGTCCAGATCGGCGTTTTTCCTTCGAAGCTCTTCATTCCTTTCCGAAAGCGTTTCTGCCAGTTCTCTCCCATCATGGATATCTACAGAGGTTCCAATCCATTTGATAATATTTCCTTCATTATCTCTTAATGCAGATGCTTTACCGAGATTCCACCGGTATTCATTGCCTGCACCTTTAAGCCTGTATTCCGCGACAAACTCATTACCTGTCGACAAACTTTCATCCCAGAGGTTCTGCACCTCCTTGTAATCGTCCGGATGCAGCATCGTCTTCCAATCCATGGGTTTTGCTTCCGTTTTCTTTCTCCCGGTGTACTCGTACCATTTCTTATTAAAATAATCCACTTTACCATCCGGATTGGCAGTCCAGAAAATTTCGGGGACATTCTCTGCGAGGAAGCGGTATTTCCGTTCGCTTATTTTCAACGCTTCCATGGTTAATACTTTTTGGGTAACGTTATTCTGCGTTCCCCATCCCCTCATCAGTTTGCCCTCTTTTACAATACCACTGATATTACTGGTGTAGTAATTAAGTCGTCCGTTTTTATCCACTTCAGGTGTCTGTAAATCCATGAGCCTGTAATTGGAAAAAACAAAGTTTTTCATCATTTCATTTTTTTCTTCTTCCGGAAGTACTATAAAATCTGCCAGCCCTACCCCTATTAATTCATCCGCAAAATCATAGCCTCTCATCCAGGCCATCATATCGTTGGCTTCAGCGATATAGGCATGTTTCAGAATAAGCCTGGCCTGTTCTGCTGCAGGCAGATGGGTATCTACATAGTCTATTCCCCGAAATTCAAACCGGAAAATCCCTTCCGAACTATTGCTGATAAACGAGCGATAACGTTCTTCACTTCCTGAAAGCTCAGCGCCCTGCTGAACCACCTTGGATCTAAGCTCCTGATTGGCCAGGCTCAGCTCTCTCTGCGTTAACTGCAACTGTACATAAGCCTGATACAACTCTTCGTTCTTTTGCTGAAGCTTTTCCTGATAACGTTTTTGACGTGTAACATCCATTACAGTTCCCAAAACCTTTATTGCGTTACCCTCTTCATCCCTCTCGATCTTTGCTCTGTTTAATATCGCCTTTTCTGTATTGTCCGGAAGTCTGATAGCAAACTCACCTTCATAAGTTGAGCTCTCTTGTAAGGCAATAGCCATGTTGACTTCATATTTCATCAAATCATCCTTTATCAACAAGGCTTTGAAGTCATCTATTTTAAACGTTTTCCTTTCAAACGGGAACCCAAATATTCTATAAGCCTCTTCGGTAAAGACTATTTCATCTTTAAGCAAATTCCATTCATAGCTTCCCACATGGGCTATTGCCTGGGCTTCTACCAGCTGAAGCTCCCTGTACTTTAAGGCTTCTTCGGCTCTTTTTTTCGAAGTGATATCCTGCAATACACCTACCACCTGAGACACCTGTCCATTGCTATCTCTGGCAAAAGCAGTTTCTCTTGAATAAATCCACCTCCAGTTGCCTTTTGCATCTTTTACCCGGTACTCTATATCCCGCACTTCGAAGTTTCTTGCGTTTACAAAGCTCAGGAAGTATTTCTGCAGACGAACAATATCAGCAGGATAGATAATCGACACAAGGAAGTTAATATCCAAAGGATTTATTTTACTCTTGTTATAGCCAAGGGATTCAAAAAAGTTTCGGCTAAAGAATTTATTCTCCCTGTTTTTGATATCAAAAATATAGATCACATTAGGAGAAGCGCTCACGACCTTATTGATAAACCTTTTCTGTTCCTGTAATTCTTCCTCTGCTTTTTTGAAGTTGGTAAAATCCATTGCATTGATCAGGATCTGTTTGGCCCTTCCATTCTCCATTCTGAAAGGAATTGCTCTTGAATAAAACCAGCGCACCTCGCCATCCTTGTCAATCATCCTGAAGTCCAACTGACTTGCTTCATCCTCCTTAAAAGAGCTGTACTCCTTTAATCTTGCCTTTATTTTATCAAGATCATCCGGATAAATGATCAATTTCAGTATTTCCATCAATGGTATGGAAGTAAATTTTTGGGGATCCTTTAAAATATTGTAGGTATTGTTCGAATACACCAGATAACCTGAATCTATATCATAAATACTGATATAGGTTGGAGAGTTATCCAGAATTCGTTTCATTCGTTTGTTATCTTCTTCAATTAAATCGACAATCTTTTTCCTGGCTTTTCTAAGGCGGTACTGGACCGAAGACTTACGTGCAATAAGCATCATGGCTATTACATAAGTAAGCACCGCAAATACCGCGGTTCCAAATTCCTTTTCAACAATCTGAAACCTCTCTCCCTGAATCTTTAACCACCCAAAAACCAGTGGCAATACCAATGCGATAAATCTCAGCAAGACCACTTCTGCCGGATTTTCTCCGATCAGAATAGCCATGGACCCTTTCATGGGCCTTAAAAAAAGCACTGAAATGGAAAACAATAACAAACATAGGCCGGAATAAAAAGACATGGGCACCATGTGCGACAATCCGTATAAGTTCTGCACACCATAGGTATACCCGTAAAGAGAGAGGAGTGCCATAAGTACAATAACATAGTTGATGTATTGTACATATTTTACTTTCCGTTCATTATAATCTATAAGCCAGATGGTGATGGAAAGCAGCGCAAGGTTCAGGGCCGTGTTGGGGGCCATTTCATTCCAGCGGGTATTATAGATTTGTTTATTGAAATTCAACTGTTCTTTAAAAAGCAACACATCAAGTGTAAAGTCCACTCCCAAAAACAGGGTAGCAAGTTTTAACACTCCTATTCCTCCCACTATAAAAACCAGTATCCTGGAGATCTTTCTGTTTTTAGACGAGGCAGTGGTATTCCGCACCAGCCATATTGCAATTCCCGTCATTATAAAACACAAAGACGACAGCGGGTTCATAACAATGAATTTACCCGGTGTCAGACTAATTACCAGATCGTAATTGGTTGCCCTTCCTATCAGAATTAAAACAGGTATAAGTGTGCCCAGCAGGCAGAATAGTTTACCCAGTCGCAACAATGTGAGCGCCGTAAGATCTGTAATGGGGATATTTTTTTTCTCAGCCATGATCTTCCTTTCACTCTACAAACCTTTATCTATTTCAATGGTTTAACAGAAAAAAGGAGCAAATGCAGACCGGCATAAAGCGCCACTTTACAAACAAACTAACATTATATTTTAATTATTTTACACTTTTTGCAACCCTAAAGCAATAATACAAGTAATTAAGTACCAGGTATAAAATTTTATTTTAACATCAAATAAATTATTTTTGAAGATTAAACAACTATGGAAATGAACAAAAAATTTATCAATGAATATGTTGAAATTCGAATTGATAATAATATCCTTTTTTTAAACTACCTCACAGAAACCCTCTCTCTGGAAGTTTCCCAGGAAACTATGTTACAACGACTAAGATTTTGTGACGACAAAAATTACCCGATGATTCTGGATATGCGGAACGTAAAAAGTATAGACCGGAACAGTAGAGAATACCTTGCCCGCCCTGAATGCCTGCATAAATTGTGGGCCGTTGCATTTATTGTAGAATCAGTTTTTCAGGAAGTTACAGCTACCATCTATTTAAATCTATGTAAGCCTTCCATCCCGACAAAACTTTTCAAAGGGGAAAATGCGGCTGTAGAATGGATCCATAGCCTTCCTTTATGGGTTCAGAACAACCCTATTTGCTCGGATTAACGATCAAACGATTTGATTTTGTTTTCCAGATAGTCCACATGCCCCTTCAAAAAATCGATGCGGGACGCTAGTAATAAGGTCAGATCGGCAAATGATTCAATATGTTCGTATTCCTCGAGTTCGATAAAATATTTGCCATCTACCTTGATGATCTCAATGGAACGAAAAACACCTGGATCACTAATCTTTTTGAGGGTAAAAGTCATAGTTTTTTAAGTCAAGCACTTTTAATTGTGGTGGATTTGCCTTCTGCCTGAGTTCTATAGAACTCTACCATTTTTTTCAAATCATCATTCGTACTTGCTGCCAGATCAAGAGAACGTTTATATGCATTGAGTGTCATTTCCTGATAATTGATAAGAACTTTCAGGTTTTCAAGTTCTTTCATCAGCAACTCCGACTCATCAGACGGGGTATTGTTAAACCTTGGTAAATTTTCTTTTAACATTTGCCCTTCACCAAATAATAACCAGTAAATATTTAGTTCAGGAAGAACACTTACTACGCTGATAAATTTATCTACGCCGTATTTTTTCCCTTTAACAATATTATAAATCTGAGTTCCTGATGTATCGCTCATTCTACCTAACTCATTCACCTTCATTTTTTTATAATCAAGAAACTCCTTAAGGCGTTGGCCTATTTCCACCAGATTATTCATGTTAACCCAAATTTGATACAAAATAATTTTAACAATTATAAAATAATTCCAATTATATCAAAATATTCAGAACTCTTTTTCAGGCATTTTGATATAAAAAGGGCAGCCAATCTTAAATATCGGAATATAAGTATACATTATCAAGTCTCGTCAAAATCAGATAGTTCCACATCACTCATTTATCCATTATTCATAAACCCGGGATATAAGGACATTCCCCCATCTACAAATATAGTTGTTCCATGCACGTAGTCGCTTTCATCTGAGGCAAGCCAGACAGCTACATTGGCCACATCACGCACCTCACCCAGTCTTTGATAGGGTATGAGCTCTAAAAGCCTTTGTTCTGCTTCCCTGGTTTTCCAGTTCGCCTGATTTATCCTGGTCTTTATCGCACCGGGAGCAATGGCATTTATCCTGATTTTATCTTTCCCAACCTCCTGAGCCACTGATTTCATGAACATGCTCACACCTCCTTTGGAACTCGCATAGTTGACATGCCCGCTCCACGGGATCAGCTCATGCACAGAACTTATGCAGATAATTTTACCCAGAGCACAGGAACTTCTACGAAAACCTCTTCTTTTAAATTCTTTAATAGCCTCACGAGAACACAGAAACTGTCCTGTTAAGTTTACATCCAGCACCTTATTCCAGTTTTCCAGACTCATTTCTGTAATCCCGAAATCTTTTTGAATCCCGGCGTTATTTACCAGTATGTCAACGGTTCCAAATACCTTAACAGTTGTCGCAAACAGCTCGTTCACTTCTTCCTCCCTGCTTACATCTGCTTTGACGGCCAGAGCCTCTCCACCTTCCTGTTCAATCTTTTCGACAATTTCCTGTGCTGCCTTTTGATTAGAAGTATAGTTCACTACAACCTTTGCACCTTCCTGCGCAAATTGCATCGCAATAGCCTTCCCTATTCCCGAACTGGACCCTGTAACGATGGCAGATTGCCCTTTGAGCCTTTGAACTTCCATAAAACTACCAAACTCATTAATCGTGCATTAGTTTAGCTACTGATTGCGTTATTTATTACATTTACCACAATCCTTACTAAATTACCTATTCAAAAAAGGGAACATGAATAAAAAGCGTTTTCAGTTTGATGGTATTAGATTTCTGGCTTTTTTAAAAGTTTTCCTAAACCATTTACCTTTAGCGACATTACCCTTTTTTCATGTCCTTCAAAGCACCGGAACCAACAGAATATTCTTCCTCCTTAGTGGCTTTTTAATTACGTTTATAATCCTTAATGAGAAAGTTAACTACAATGCTTTTGATTTTAAAACCTTTATCACCAAACGCATTTTAAGATTAACGCCTCTATACTATCTTATTATTGCCTTTGCTTTCCTGACTCCGGTCATACTTAATTTCCTGCACCTGCCCTATTCAGATAATGGTTATGAACCGGAACTTAAATGGTCTTTAACGTTTCTGGAAAACTACAAAATGATGGTGGAACGGGACTCTGCCAATGTATCTCCCCTTAGCGTGGTATGGAGCCTTTGCATCGAGGTACATTTCTATCTTTTATGGGGACTGGCATTCCTGTTACTCAAACCCAAACATACTCCTTACCTTATTGCCCTGGCTTTGATTATAGCTCCTGTGGCCAGATATATGTATCATACCCGTCAGCTGGTACCCGCAGATCTTGCGAGTAATCTGGACTATTTTGCCTACGGAGCCCTGCCTGCTTACCTCTATATAATGCGAAATGAGCGTTTTGAAGAATGGATTGAAGCAATACCTGACGCTGTAAAAAATACTGTTTACCTGATCGCTGTTCTCTTTGTTTTTGCAGTACCTAAATTCGTTTTTCCTTATAAAAACATTCTCGAGCCTCTGTGTTTCGGACTTCTATTCATGCTGGTGATTACTTTTCTGGCAGGTGTCAAATCCAAAGCATCAGGCAAAACAACCCTGCTTTCTTACCTTGGAACATTCACCTATGGCATGTACCTCTACCATACCATTGTTATCAACCTCTTTATAAAACTATTTACCATGGCAGGAATAGACCTGGACATTCCATTTAACACATTTTGCATGGCTCTCATGAGCCTCCTTGTTACGATTCTCATAAGTATTGCCTCTTATCACTTATTTGAAAAGCATTTTCTGCTCTTAGGAAAAAAAACAGCAAAAGCGGATACTCTGGCCTACAACAAAAAATAAAGTAACTACAAGTACTTCATTATAAATTTCATAAAGAACTTAACTTTTTTACCGTAAGGAGGATAAATCATTTTGGCAGCTGTAAATCCTGTTCTTTGCTGCAACACTGCCCGCTCATTGGAGAATGCTTTAAAACCGCTAAAGCCATGCGATTTCCCGATACCACTATAGTTCACTCCTCCAAAAGGAAGATTGGGATGTACAAAATGCAAGGTAGTATCGTTGACACACATAGTACCGGATGATATGCTTTGCGCTATATAATCCACAGCTTTAGTGTCCCTGGAAAAAATATAGAGTGCCAATGGCTTTTGGTTGCCCCGGACAAAATGTATCACCTCCGCTATTCTGTTATACCCCACAATCGGCAATACAGGACCAAAAATTTCTGTTTTAAGGATCGATGCTTCCCAGGAAACATTGGTCAGGATAACCGGAGGGACAAAGGTTCCTTTAGGTTCAATGGGCTCCAACAGATTTTTAGCTCCTGAGGCAATTGTAGTTTCAACCAGGTTAACGATCCTGTCTGCATGCCTCTGATTGATAATAGAAGCCAGGTCCCTCATGGTGCCACTTTTATAATCGGGATATAGTTTATGAAACTGCTTTATGAGAAGCCTTTCAAATGCGTCCTTTACCTTATGATCTATAAAAATGGTATTTACGGAAAGACAGGACTGCCCTGCATTTACAAACTTTCCGAACAACACCTTTTGAGCAGCATCTTTCAGGTCAGCACTATCATCTATGATAACAGGATTACACCCTCCCAGCTCAAGCGTCACAGAACTTAGGTGGTTGGAGGCAGCCTGCATTACTTTCTTTCCCACTTCCGGACTTCCTGTAAAAAAGATATGATGAAACGGCAGTTGCAGCAAGGCCTCTGCCACCTGTACATCGCCGGTAACCACTTTTATTTCCTTTTCGGAAAACAAGCGTTCTATCATCTGATTAATGATATTTGAAGTAGCCGGTGCATATTCAGAAGGCTTTAGTACTACACAATTCCCCGCAGCAATAGCCGAAACCAACGGGCCTATGGAGAGGTTAAAAGGAAAATTCCAGGGAGCAATAATCAACACAACACCCATAGGTTCGAAAACAACGGATGGTTTGGCTCCATACATGGCAGAAATATTTTCGACCTTCCTTTTCTGTGTCCACTCATCGATCTTTTCCAAGGTATGGTCAATTTCCCAAAGAACAGGTTTTATATCTCCGAAGTCCGCTTCCGGCTCCGGTTTTCGCAAGTCTTCATACAAAGCTTCCCGTATTTCTTTTTGATGAGTGATTATCCACTTTCGGATACTCTTCAACTTCTGCTTTCTGAATCGAATTTCCTGATATCGGAGGTATTCATTAAAAAATGCATTCTGCTGATCAAAAATATGCTTTAGCGTGGACTCCATAACAACCTGATTTATCAATACCCTTAAAATTAAAAAAAGGTACTCAATGTTTGTTCCTTTTTTGTAAAATCCTTTTAGGATACAGCTCTGACTTGTAGAGTAGGCAACAACAGATAGTTTAAATGACTTGATTTCCCTAAAACCTGATAAGGTATTTTTTGCTACCCGAAAAATCAATTTTACAATCCATACCGACATTCCTGCTCCTCAAAGATAATTGGTAATCGGGTGGGATACTGGCAAGGATCTGCGAAAAAGATCTATAACACAGCAACCTGTAAACTAAACAAGAGAATCTACCGTTCTTTGTCTGGCCGTTTTTCTGTATATTTAGTTAATATTAAACGACTCCATACCATATTCAGGATTAAAATAAAACTGTAACTAGCTCCATTTTCAGCCTCATTCATGGGACACATTAGAGAATATTACGAACGACTCATAAAACTCCAGGAAAACGAATGGGAATTCATTTCCGCTCATTTCAGCAGAAAGGTTTTTGCCAGGAACCAACTCATTACACGAAAAGGTGAAACGGAAAAGTATCTTTCATTCGTTGAGACGGGCATTGTACGTTTTTTTATTCCTGATGATGAAAACGAACTAACGTTCAACTTCACATTTGATAAAGAGTTTACCTGCGCCTATGACTCCTTCCTAACCCAAACCCCTTCTGAGTATGAATTACAGGCATTAACCGAAACGGTTGTCTGGCAGATTTCTTATGATGATCTGCAAAAAGTGTATGCACAAACCAGGGTTGGAAACTACCTGGGACGTTTTGCTTCTGAAAAACTGTTTCTGGCCAAAAGCAAACGTGAATTGTCCCTACTTAAATACACCGCCAAAGAGCGTTATTTAAAACTACTTGAGGAACAACCTGAAATATTGAAACACATCCCTTTAAAATATGTCGCTTCCTATATCGGGATTACCCCGCAAGGCTTAAGCAGAATACGCAAGCAAATTACTTAACATAGGTTCATTGCCTCGTCCTTTCATTCTTTGGAATTTTGCCTCAAAAAGACAAGGAATGATACGAGCAATTTTAGCCTACGGACACAGCATTCTAAAACAGCAATGCAACGATATAGAAAAGAGCTATCCTGAATTGGACCAACTGATCACCGATATGTGGGAAACGATGAAAAATGCCAGTGGCTGTGGACTGGCTGCACCACAAATCGGGCTTCCCATAAGGCTTTTCGTAGTGGATAGCCAAACTACTTTTAAACATCTTGAAGAAGCCGACAGAGCAGTCTATTTTTCAGAGGGTGACAAAGGAATAATGGAAACCTTTATCAATGCAAAGATTATTGAACGCTCTGAACAACTTTGGGAAGACACAGAAGGGTGTTTAAGCATTCCCAACCTGTCGCGTCCGGTAAAAAGACCCTGGACTATTACCATAGAGTATCTTGACCGTGATTTTAACCAACTAAGAAAAACGTATAGCGGCACGACTGCAAGAATGATTCAACACGAATACGACCACACAGAAGGCATTTTGTATCTCAACTACCTGAATCCACTATCCAAAAAATTAATGGAGAGCAAACTTAAAAAAATTGCGAAAGGACAAATCCACACGAACTATCCAATGAAGTTTGTATAATACAATAGCTCTTACATAAGAAAGGCTCCTTGTCCACAAAGAGCCTTTCTTAAGATTACCTAACCAATCAATTATTCTATCTCTACATTAAAAGCAACATCCACATCTGTAGAACCGAGCAACTCATTTCCACTTCCTGATTTAGGTTTTTCATCGCCTTGGTGCTTCAGAGTTATCCGAAGTACACCGGTACTTGTTTCTCCCGTTTTAAACAAAGTATTTAACCCAATCGGCACACCGTTGTCATCTGCATCATTATAATCTATAGTAAGATCTGCATACTCTACTTTATAAAACAGCTGATGTTCATTCCCTTCTTCTCTTACTTCATTGGATATCGTATCTACAGGATTTTTTGTTTCGTCCAGCAATAATACTTCAGCATAATATACGCTATTAGCTTTCAACTGCATCGTTTCTACATAGGGCGTAACAGCTATTCTCTGTGCCGGCATTTGACTAAAACTTACTTTTATCTGGTCTGAACTATTGGCCGTATCTGTAAGGACTATCTGCACGGTAGTGATTAATTCATTGTCATTAGGATTTTCTGGGTTTGCCACATCATCATCGTCCTTATTGCAGGAAGACAAGGTTATGCCGATTCCCAAAGCAAACAAAAGTATAAGATTCTTAACGTTCATAATTTTAAATTTTAGCAGTTAGTTTTTAGACAAATCAAACGGGACTTTCAACCTGAACACAAAATTTCTTCCGGGTTCATCTGTAAAATATCTAAAGACATCCAGGTAATCCCTGTATCTTTTGTTAAACAGGTTATAAACAGTAAAGGTAAAATACAGTTCCTGTTTGCCCGCCATCACACCAAAGCCTGTTTCCACAGACCACAACATATACCCCTTAGGCGCTGCCTTGAGGTCCTGCCCTTCTGGAAGGTTGTGCTTCCTAAGCACTATGGTATTACCCACTTTCAGATAAGGTTCTTTCAAAGAAGGCAGATAGCTGAGGTTATATTTTAGACCGTTGTCCATGGTAGCAGGCGGTGTCAGAATAATATATTCTTTAACAGTAGTGTTATAAGCCCGTAACAGGGAAAGCTTTGAACTTACAATAAAGTATCTGCTGAGTGAATCATTAAAAGTTATATCCACTCCCGTAAATAAAGCATTGGTTTGAAGATACCGGAATACCGGAAAAGCCCCACGGATTGTTTGCTCATATTCCAGAGTATAACGGTTGGCCGCACTATCAAAGTAGCGTCCGGGAACAAGGTATATGAAGTCTTTTATATAATTGTTATAGACACTTACCTCTCCATACAGTTTCGTAAAGGCATATTCCAATGTAAGAGCAGTATTGTACGCATATTCGGACCTCAGATTGCGGTCTCCCTTTTCAATCCTTGATGCCCCGTGATGCAATCCATCGCTGTACAACTCGTTTACCGACGGAGGTCTGAAACAAGTTCCAAGATTCAACTTTACTTTCAGATGCTCATCAAGTGTTTTAATCGCCCCTACTGTTCCGGATACATTGGAGAAAACATAGGAAGGAGAAATGATAACACCCTTTTCATATTTATAAACCCTCATCCATTTATAATCATAACGCAGTCCTCCTTCTATTTCCAGGCTTTCAAAACGCCTTCTTTCGGTAAGAAAAATTCCTCCTGCATAACTTTTGAAATTAGGGATAAAAGATCCGCGCACAGTGTTCGACTGCTGCATAAAGTTAAGTCCCCAGACACCGGAATACTTTTTAAAATAATGCTGATTCAGATACAGTGTACCTGTGTACGTGGTAATTTTAAACCTTGACTGAGGACTATCCTTCAACTGGTCGTTATATGGTCTATGCTTATCGTACTCGGCTCTTTCGTTGAACTGTCGGGCCAGTATCAGCTCCAGACTACTTTTATTATGAAACTTTTTAAAAGCATGCATCCGTCCAAGTTCATGCAGCACCTTTTGATAGGGCCGGTCCACCGAATAGCTGAATCCGGATGTCTCCAGAGGAACGGGACTTTCAATAGCTTTTATAAGATCGTCACGGTTTCCGACATGAGAAGCTGACAGGATGCCTATTTTGGAATTGAACTGACTGTAGAACACATCCACTCCCCACTCCGCCCGCTTATAGCCGGCACCCCAGGAAAAGTTATGCTCTCTGAAAGCCGTATTTTTCATATAATAGTCAGGCGTTTTCGAATTACCAGCCTGCTTTAGTGTTCCCTGCACCCTAAAGCTAAGCCCTTTGATTTGCTTTACCTGATAGTCGATTATACCCGAGGCTACCCCTTGCCTGTTATTGGAAAATCCGACAAGGTTCAGCTCACCTCCCACTCCGCTTTTGGTGCGTAAAGGTCTGGGCTCTACCAGAACTACCCCTCCAATGGCATCGGAGCCATACAGTACGCCGGAAGCACCTTTTACAACTTTTATCTTATCGGCGATAAAAGGGTCAATTTCAGGAGCATGTTCAGAGCCCCATTGCTGTCCCTCCTGCCGAACGCCATTGTTTAAGATTAGTACTCTGTTTCCATACAATCCCTGAATGACAGGTTTAAAAATCGTTGGCCCCGTCTGTAAAGTATTCACCCCTGCAATTCCCTTTATGGATTCTCCCAAGGACAACCCTCTTGTCCGGTCCAGCTCCCGTCCGTAAATTACCTGAACACTCTGACTACTTTCATACACAGGTTTTGTTGAAGTAACAACAACCGATTCCAGCAAGCACGAATCCGAATGAAGAATAAAAGTTTTATACAGGTTTTCATCCATGTCCAGTGTTTGGACAATGGTTTTATAACCAATAAAAGAAACCGTAATCCTATATTTTCCCTTACATAAATTGGTAAAGTGAAAATGCCCTTCCTCATCCGATACCGTTCCGTCGCTACCATCGATTTCAATCAGGGCACCAGGTAAAACGGCATTGGTTTCTCCGTCTTTAACATCTCCCTCCAGCCTGAACCGGCAGTGTTGCGCCCCAACCGTATCCGACTGGGCACAGACAATAAAGGGAAAAAGTAAAAGACCAAATACCACAAGTATCTGTGCTTTCATTTTTCTGATAGAATGATAAAATAATACTACTATTAATGAAATGACTGACCACCCTTATTCAGGAGGTCTTTTAACAGGCAGGAATTAGAAAAAAAGCAGGAGGCGCTCTTCCAGGTTTGAAAGAAACAATCTTAATAACTAAAGTACTACTAACATTTTCCTTTATCTGTACATAGTTATGCGGGAAAACAAAACGCGGAGTATCCTGAAAGAATACTTCCAGATAAAGGTCAATGGCACAGATCTTACACTTTTCACCGGTAACATCTATACTAAGTTCCGATGACGGCTTTTCAGTATGGTGATGGAAATAATTTACTGCTACCTGGGTAAACAGAACGCTTACCAGGAATACCAAAGACAGAATCTTATATTTCAGAAATTTTTCCAAGCAATACAGGAAGAAAAGACACTACAAATATAGGCAATAAACTTCACCATCCAACTTCTCAATGAGCAGAATGCACCACAAAAACCAACACTTTTAAACCTTCTGATTATAAGGCTTACAGAGATTTTTTCACTCCTATCAGGGCCATTTTCTGTTCTGACATGTTATTTAAATAACTCCCTGAAAAACCGGGGGAGGTTTTTAAGTATGAAAAAAGATCGCGAACAACTTGAGGAAACAACTCCGGAAAATACCGAAAAAAGCAATGGGAATTTCTTCCGTACACTTGGAGAACTAACGGTATTCAGTTCCCGCTTTTTCGTGTTGATCTGGACTCCCCCTTATGAGCTGGAAGAATTGTTTACCCAGATATTCCGGCTGGGATACAAGTCGCTTTTCCTGGTAACCACCACCGCCTTTATCATCGGGTTTGTAATGTCGTTACAACTTTATCCATCCATGAAGGCATTTGGAGCTGAGGACCTTATTCCCAACATGGTTGCTATTGCAGTGATTAGGGAAATAGGACCGGTACTCACAGGGCTGATCTGTGCCGGAAAAACAGGCTCCGGAATTGGTGCCGAGATTGGCTCCATGAAAGTGACCGACCAGATCGATGCGATGTCTATATCAGGGGTAGACCCTTATAAATATCTGGTTGTAACAAGGGTACTGGCAATGACACTCACCATGCCCTTTCTGGTTATATACTCTGCGGCATTATCCCTGGTAGGATCCTATGTAGCGGTAAACGTTACCGACAACATGACACTTACCATGTACATCAATACTGCATTTGAGTACATGTATTTCTATGACTTTGTACCATCTATTATCAAATCTTTTTTCTTCGGGTTCACCATCGCTATGGTATCCTGTTTTTACGGCTACCGGGCTGACCACGGAACGCTTGGAGTGGGAAAGGCTGCGAACGCCTCCGTTGTAATCTCCTCGCTGATCATCTTTTTCCTTGATATGCTGGCAGCCCAGTTATCGCATTATTACCAAAACAATTTCGTATGAGAGAAGAAGTAATTGTGGTAAAAGACCTTCATAAGTCTTTTAAGGGTAAGAAGGTTTTGGATGGGATCAATATCAGCTTACATAGAAATGAGAACCTCTGTATCATAGGAAAATCAGGGTCGGGCAAATCTGTTTTGTTACGATCCATAATAGGACTGTTTGAGCCCGATTCGGGATATATCAATGTATTCGGAAAAAACCTGAATGATCTTGAGGAAGATGAAGTTATAGCTTTACGCAAAAAGGTAGGCTATTTATTTCAGGAAGGGGCGCTTTACGATTCCATGAACGTAGAAGAAAACCTTGCTTTTCCCCTGAAAAGACAAGCTCATCCCAAGTCCGGCAAAGAAATAAAGGAAATTGTCCGGCAAGCCCTTAACAAAGTGGGATTGTTAAGTGCCATTAATAAAATGCCTCAGGAACTCTCCGGAGGAATGAAAAAACGAATTGCACTGGCACGCACCTTAATCCTTGAACCTGAGATCATTTTATACGATGAGCCTACCACAGGACTTGATCCTGTAACATCTAAAGAAATTATAGAGTTAATATTAGAGATGAGGGCCACTAATGGTATTTCGGCAATCATCGTAACGCACGATATGCAGTGTGCACGATACACTGCAGACAGGATCGTTATCCTGAATGAAGGCAAAATGGATGTAGAAGGATCTTTTGAAGAACTGAAGCAATCAGATAAAGAGTGGGTAAAGGCTTTCTTTGAATAAAGACATGAAAAAGAAAAGAATAATAGACAGGATAAAACTGGGGGTTTTTATGCTGATTGGAATAGTGCTGTTGACTGTACTAATCTTTTACATTGGCTCAAGCCAACAAATGTTTGGCACAAAGAAAAAACTTGTCGCAAACTTTAAAAACGTCGGTGGACTAAAGGAAGGAAACGCTGTACGCTATTCAGGGGTAGAAATCGGTGCAGTGGAATCGATTCAGATCATTTCGGACTCCAACATCCGTGTAACCATGATGGTCAATAAAAAGGCCTCTGAATTTATCAAAAAAGATTCCAAGGCAAGTATCAGCAACGAAGGGCTTCTTGGAACCAAATATGTAAAAATCTCATCAGGAACACCAGATGAAGCAAGCCTTGGAGTGGACGAAGAAATAACCACAACAGAACCTCTGGACCTTGACCGGTTATTGGCCGAATTGAATCAGACCGGCACCAATGCCAAACATATTACCAGCAACCTTGAGACCATGACAGAGCGGATCAACAACGGAGAAGGTACACTGGGCACCCTGCTCACGAACAAACAGCTCCTGACGCAGGTTCAGGAAATGATATATGCCTTTGAGCAAACCGGAAAAAAAACCCGGCAGGCCTCCGAAAACATGATACAGTTAACGGATAGCCTTAAAATCGCCAGCAGTAATGCGATTAATGCTACTTCCAATATCGTTTCCTTTTCTGAAAAGCTTGATAATGACAGCAGCACACTGGGGAAATTTATTTCAGACACTGTAATGGCTCAGAACGTGGATAAAACCATGAATAAAATAAACAACGTAGCGGATGAAGTAAGTCAGACAAGTTGCCGTGTGCGAAACAGCTGGATCATACGGCTATTTGGAAGAAATTAACACACTGAAAATCTTCCTATTCCCCTAACCAGAAACCTTCCTGTTTCTTATTGGTGTTTTAAGTAGTAAATAAGGGACAGATGAACAGACGTAAGAAACAACAGTTAAAAGAAACACTGGCACTAAGTCTTGGAGCCATCGCTGCAGCTGGTGCAACAGCGGGACTGGTATACTGGTACAAAAAGAACGCAGAGCAGTGGGAGCCTCTGGAGGTCGCGACCAACGTAGACCTTCAGAAATATTCAGGAGAGTGGTTTGAAATTGCCCGCTTACCAATAAGTTTCCAAAAGGATTGTTATGCTGCCAAAGCCAGCTATTCGATCAAGGATGACGGGACCATTAAAGTAGTTAATACCTGTCTGAACAAAGTTACAGGAGAAAGCAGATCTGTAGAAGCTGTAGCATGGCCGAAAGATCCATCCGACAATGCACGGTTAAAAGTTCAGTTCTTTTGGCCGTTTACCTCTGATTACAACATCATAGAAGTGGATCCTGACTACCAATATGCCCTTGTTGGTACAGAATCCCGAAACCACTTATGGCTACTAAGCAGAAAACCGGAGCTTGATCTTGATGTAACCAAAAGCCTGATCGAAAAGGCCACCAGTCAGGGCTTCAATACCCCCGAATTAATTTTCAACCAAAAGTATGTTTAGGTGCACCACAAAGGCAGGAAAGTTTTCTCCTGCCTTTTTTAACACTTACAGCACTACCGGGTTGTGTTAATGACATTAAATTATCATAATCATGATCCGAAGGATTGTTTGCCCAACAGATTACTCCGACAATTCACTGAATGCCATACGGTATCTGAAAGATCTGGCCGCACTTAGCAAAGCAGTTATAGAACTGGTACATGTGCAGCCCCCCATCCCCCATCCGTTAACACCGGAGACCAAAACATTACTTCAGGATACCAAGCATGAAAAAACAATACTATGGGGCGATGTTACCGATGAAATTGTAAATGAAATCACCAAGACCCAGGCAGACCTGGTTGGCATAAGCAGTTTAGGAAAAAACAAAGATGAGAACTTTTTCATCAGTAAGCTTACGCTTTCAATCGTCAATCAATCCAGTTTTCCGATACTGATCATTCCTCCCGATGCCAATTTCACAAGCTTTAGCAAATTCCTGTTTGTAAGCCTTCTGAAAGATCAGAATTACCTTAGCTTTCGCTGGATTGCGGATTTCATCCGTCCTTATTCGGGGAGATTTGAAGTACTGTACTTTACCGAAGACCGGCTTAAATGGTTTGAGAAAAAGGAAATTGTGGCAACCTTTGAAGGCCTTCACCACTCATTGCAAACCCCTCCTATTGATGTGCATATACATGACTGCCGAAATATACTCATACAACTGGAAACCTTTGCGAGAGAACAGAAGGCGGACGTTATATGTATTCAAAAATCCAGCAGGATATTCCAGATGATTATTGAGCAGGACAATATTGAACGTATGCCCTGCTGTACCGATGTTCCGATATTAGTGGTACCTACGATATAAGCGCTAAAATCTGTCGAACAGGTGCACCCACTGAAGAATCTGCCTGAATATCAAAAAATGGTCGATCACAGCTTTCTGGGCCCTGTGTCCTAACACCTCTCTTACTTTAGGTTCTTTGAGCAGAGTGTTCAGGGCATTAGCCACATCTTCCGGATTGGTCGGATCCTTGACAATTTTCCCGTGTATGCCGTCCATAATCTGCTCGCTGATACCGCAGGTATGTCCACCGACAACAGGTTTCTGTTTCCACATTGCTTCCGTTACCGTTAACCCAAAGCCTTCTCTTAAGGAATTCTGAACAACTATGGAAGCACAAAGCTGAAGGGCATTTACAATTAAATGATTTTGCTTTCTTGATTCCATGGGGAGCTGCAGTAAAACAACATCCCTTTGCAATGCAGGGGAAAGACTTTTATAATATTCAGTAAGTTCCTTTAACACCTCAATTCCTTCCGGATCATCCGATACAAAAGAAGGATCTGGCCCTGCCAAAACCAGCTTCAGCAACTGAAGCCTCCTGGAATGTCGTTGATTGTAATTATAAAAAGAGGTTTGAGTCTTGACCAGCTCAAAGCCTTTAATCAACTCCACAAACCCTTTAAGCCTGTCCCAGCGACTAACCTGTAACGCATAGGGTGCAAACAACAACCCCGGATCGGATGGTAAAAAAGGTTTTGAAAAAAGTCCATCCGGCTGTAACCGCTTCACCATATTACGAAAAGGTGGAGTAAGCACCGGCTGGTAAGGTCGAGTGAGACCGGAATTACTTAGTATTCCCACTGTTTTATGAATGGAAAGATATCTATTCTTATGATCCAGAGGATCAATGGTAGGATGCATGACCATTGCTTTCCCGGTTAAATGCCCAGGAATATAAGCCGTGGAAGAAAAGACACTATGCTCAAACAGCTTCGTATAAGGATGCAGAAAATTCCAGGCGTTTTGAGTCTGTTCATTATGCACGTCTACCCCAATATGGCATCTCCAGATAAAACTTAACGGCATTTGTCCTTTCAGGAATTTAATCATACCCAGAGGCTGAGGATCGTGAATCACCACGATGTCATAAGGTTTTAACAATTTAAGCAAAGCCCGGGCATTCTCTTCGTTTACCTGTTCATACAACGGCCGTTCTCTTTCATATACGAAATCACAACATACACCGTGAATAAGATTATGAAGCTTTTTAGTAGTATTAAAAAATTCCTTTTTATCTGAATCGGCAACCACCCAGTCCGAATCGATTCCGATTTGTCTGAATAAGCTGATAAGCCTGGGCATCATCTCAGCCACCCCTCCTCCCTGAGCAGTGGAATTAACCATCCAGACCTTTCTCCCTTTTAGTTTAGGCACCAAAAACAAAGCTTCGCTTTGTAAAGCTCTCAGGCCTGGTGAAAGTGTTGCATACAAATCATAATCCTCCAGCCTGACGCCTGTTTTAACCTCAATAATTTTTATCATTTGTAACTTCTCCCAGCCCTTTATCACTAAACCGGATAAGCAACCTAGCCTCCTTATAACGTTTACTGAACATCCTCTGTCCTATGGGTAAACGGTCAATGAGAACCCGCTACGAATCCTATAATAAATACCTTTGGTGGAATGAAATTGTTCAGGGATCCATTACGCTTATAACAAGTGGTGCATTATAAATTTTTCAGATAAACATAAAAACTGGTTCCCACATGTTCTTTACTTTCGATTTCGATTTTACCTCCCGAGTTTTCAATTATCCGTTTGATAATGTATAGGCCGACACCACTTCCCTCGACATGTTGGTGGGCACGTTCAAACATATTAAACACTTTACTTTGACTTTCCGAACTTATCCCCAGGCCATTATCTGAAATCTTAAGTAATATATAACCCTCTGAAGGCTGGGTCGATAAATGTATCTCAGGTCTTCGTTCAGGTGAAGAATACTTTAGTGCATTGGAGATCAGGTTATACAGAATACTTCTCAGATTCTTTCTGGAATACCGGATGGCATCGACAGCGAAATCTGTTGTAATTACCGGATTGTTGCTAACCTTTATAAGTTCTCTGATATCCAGAATAACCTCATTATAAATTTCTGAAAACGTCAGCAGTTCCGGTTCCACACTGCTTCCCCGCTGTGCCTTGCTAATTTCAGCAAGATCCTTTATGGTTGTTTTAAATCGTTCAATAGAAAAAAGCATCATATCGATCAGCTCTTTTTGCTCTTCACTGAATGAACCTTCTGCCATGTACGCCAGAAGTAATCCTTCAATATTGGATATAGGAGCCTTGAGATCGTGAGAGGCGGTATAAATAAAGTTATCCAGATCGTTATTAATCTTCAGCAATTCCGCATTGCGCAATTCAAGATTTTTCCGGCTATCTGCCAGTTCCTTTTTAGCCATCTCCTCTTCGGAGATGTCCTGAATGATTCCGCTAAATCTGTAGGGTTCACCTTTTAAGTCGAAATACGTTTTTCCCTTAGCCCTTACAATGCGTTCACTTTTAGTAGCGGGACTGTAAAATTTACATACGACATTAAATGCTCCACCCGAACTAAATTTAAAAGAGTGATTCATGGCTTCTTTTACCGACTCCCGATCGGAGGGAACAATGGCATTTAGGGCAGCTCCAAGGCTCGTTTCCTGATCCGGGGGAACACCCAGCCATTCCTTAAGCCTGTTATTGCATTTAAACTGTTGGGTAGTCGGGTTGTATTCCCAGGTGGCCAGTTCCGCAGATTCTATGGCAAAATGTAACTGATCTTTACTTTCCTTGAGGTAAATTGAATTTAAAACTTTCTCGGTCGTTTCATTGCAAACCACCATTACTCCGACAATTTTTCCAGCCTCTCCAAAAATCGGACTGTAACTAAATGTCCAGTAAACATCTTCGATCTGACCATTTCTGTACATCGGAATCAGTTCGTCTTCACTCCAGGTAGCGTTTCCGGTTGTCATTACCTGATCAATAAGCGGGAAGATGATGCCCCATATTTCTTTCCAGCATTCCACCCCTTTTTGCCCAAGTGCTTTAGGGTGTTTTCCGTCGCTTCCCAGACTGACCCTGTAGGCGTCGTTATAAAACTGAATAAGATCGTCTCCCCAAAACATAATCATTGGAAATTTAGACCCAATTATCAGGGACAGTACTGTTTTAAGACTTTGAGGCCATTGACTCATCGGTCCCAGGGAAGTTTTGGACCAGTCAAATGCTTTTATTAGAGAAACCATTTCGCCATCTCCGGGCAGAAAGTCTGAATAGGTACTGATTTTTTGCTGGGGAGATTTAGCACTCATCATTTTGTTGTTATTTTACTTATCAATCAATTAAAGATAACAATTAGTGAAATGCAACAACAAACACGGAAAGATTTCATTCCATTACAAAACTCCGGCTGGATTAATGACTGAAATAACATCCAGGGTTCAGACAGAACAGTATCCGGGGGCCGACCTGCCACCGTTTACAATGGAATTAATTTAAATAAGCGTATCCCGGGGAAAATACTTTAATGAGGATTAAAGAAATGACTTCTGAAGAGGAAGTTGGGTGGTACTGGCAGAACACAATCAGTTCATCACCTCAAACGACTCAATATCGAAATCACCATTTACAAGTGTTAAATCAATCTGTCTTATATAAGAGAACAGTATTTCAGGAGCCACTTCCTTTTTAAACTTTTTCACACGGATTTTACCCGGAATCTGAGGTTCTGTAAGCATATTTTTTTTATCGATCGCATAAACAGTCACCACCATATCCTTATGATTCAGATAAATCCTTAAAGAAACAGACTCATATTGAAGAAGATTAATACCCATTACAGATTCAGAAAAGGCATTAAAATCCATGGTTTCATTAAAATTCAATGATACAGCACCTGCCATGTCATCATACCTAGTCTCAATTCTGGGGATATGCTTTTCCATTTACTTCAACTTATTTTACTTCTACTTCTAAAAGTACTAAAACTTAAGAATTGTTCTAAATTCCATGATATTTATAGATGTTAGAACAATCAGCATATTCCGGCGTTGTACTAATAACACATGTATTTTTCACGCCTAAACGTCATACGCTTATGAGAATAGTTTTCAAAATTGCATTAATTGTACTAAGAGGCGTGATTTTCGCTACTATATACTGTTTATCGGCCATCCTGTTTGAAATAGCCTCTCTTTTCCAACTGATAAAACTAATTCTTCACCCTTCAAAAAATCAATTTGATCAGCCCAAAGGGCCTTTTAAAGCAAAAAATGTTTAAATAAAACCCGTGAGAATTTTATATTAGTCCGACAAACACCACAATATCAGAAGTTGGACCAACAAACTACTTATATTATACGCAAAATCGTCAGAGAAAAATCTGAACTGGGCCCTGGTTGCATAGTTTATCAGAGCTCCGACAAGTATTCTGCCCAGCACAGGTTCAATGAACTGCAGGTATCCGAAATCAGGAACAGCAAACTTTATGATCTGCTCAAAACCCTTTCCGATGAAAGGATTCTGATGGTAAGTGCATACTATGAGGAACAGTTTGGAAAACCGCTTGTGAAGGAGCATCCGGACGGAGACATTGAATTTCTGTTTGACACAACAGAATTTCAATTGCCGGATCAGGCCAGTGACAAACAAATCCTTGAACTTATTAATAAAGGGAAGATAATAACCCACCTTTTCCTGGAATTTGAGAAAACTCCGGTCTTCTATACATTGGAACGAAATCCGGTCCTGACTTTTATCAATAGTGGCAACGTCTTTCGCATGCCTGACACTTCGGCAAAATGGTATTACCATTCAGAAAAAGAAGCACTGGACAATACGATCAGGCTACTGGAACTGGCGATTCGCAATTACACCTTAAAATACATTGAAACTACCGATCTTCAGGCCTGCTCACTTCCTGACCTACATGCACTTAAAACGACGGGATTAATTGACTATGATCTAAAAACCGGAATGATCCATATAAATGAAAAACTGACTAGAGAAGAAACCAGGTCGCTACTTTTTGCCATACATCCCACCCCTTTTCTGGTAAAAGAGGTTTCTCTAGAGAAAGCTATGGCTGAACATACGAAACACCTGTCGTAAAACTTTACAAATAAAAATAACAGCGTGACCAATCTTAAAAAAGGCTCAACACAAATATGCTACTACAGGTCATCCAATGCCTTTTAGTCTTCAATTACTAACCCCTCCCCCCTTCCTGCCGCTTCCTCATATTAGGATATAGGAAAGTATCTATCCGGATTGCAATAAAACGATCTCAGACATTTAGTACCCCTTCAAAAAATACATTTAAATCATTTTTACTACATACTTAAACCAACTTCCAAAAGCCTTCTGTTATTCAAAAAATCGGGAACAAACAGCTACCAAAATAATTAACCAGCCTATTCAAAACAGCAAGTAAAAACCCTGATTCCCCCTTCTAATAGAACCTTTTCAAAATCCCTTATAGAAACGAATTAATATGTTAAAATTTTAACACTATTTTTAAAATTTGATCATTGATTACAAAAATTAAGTCCATTTTTTAAACATAAAAATGAATTATGGATATTTCTTAACCAAAAACAACATCAAATTTTTAGGCATATAAAGCCAAAATATAATTTTTCAACGAAAAACTAACACGATTCTTATTTTTATCATACTAAACAAAATAGTACACTCAAAACTCAACCATATAAATAATATAAAACAATATACAGATTTACAACAACTAATAAGCACAATAATAAAAAAACTACAAAAAAATTAGGAATTAAAATTAAAATTCAGTAAAATTAAATTATTGGAAAATTAATATTTTTATGAAAGACAGCATCCAACTCAACGGCAACTCAGTATTCTCCTCTTACAACCTGGAGAAAAATCTTTACGATGAAGTCTTTGACCAAACTGGAAAGGTTAAAAAGTACTATCAAAAAGTTTTATCTTTATTCAACAAACTTACATTACAAGATTTAAAGAAGCTGAATGAATTTGCAAGAGCGTCCTTTTTCAACCAGGGTGTTACCTTTGCTGTCTATTCAGATAACCTGAAAGGGGTCGAACGGATTTTCCCATTTGACTTATTTCCCAGAATTATCACTTTAAAAGAATGGGAAAACCTGGAAAAAGGTATTATCCAGAGAAACAGAGCCATCAACATGTTTCTTTACGATATCTACCACGACCGTAAAGTATTAAAAGATAAGATCGTCCCTTCTGAACTTATTTTTTCATCCAATTATTATTTAAAAGAAATGATTGGTTTTACCCCTCCGGGAAAAATCTATACCCATATTTCCGGAACAGATTTGATTAAACATAAGGACGGAGAATACTATGTTTTGGAAGACAATCTTCGTTGCCCTTCAGGAGTGAGCTACGTGCTTTCGAACAGAGAGGCAATGAAACGAACCTTATCCAAGGTTTTTTCAAGTTACAACGTTAAACCTGTCCATGATTATCCTGAGCAGCTTTTATCCATGATACAGTCAGTAGCACCGGAAGGCGTAGACAATCCTACCTGTGTGGTTCTTACGCCAGGAATGTACAACTCTGCTTATTACGAACACTCTTTTCTTGCCCAAAGTATGGGTATACAACTGGTAGAAGGAAGAGATCTGTATGTAGACAAAAATTTTGTATACATGAAGACCCTTCAGGGTGCTAAAAGAGTAGACGTTATTTACAGACGAGTGGACGATGATTTCATAGATCCTTTGTGTTTCCGTCCGGACTCGGTGCTTGGCGTACCCGGGCTAATGGGCTGTTACCGCGAAGGCAATGTAACCATTATCAATGCCCCCGGTACAGGTGCCGTGGATGATAAAGCCGTATATACCTACATTCCTGATATCATCCGGTATTATCTGTCCGAAGAACCAATTCTTAAAAACGTACATACCTACCGTTGCGAACTGGAAGACGATCTCAAGTATGTCATGGAACACATGGACGAACTTGTGATAAAACCGGTAGACGAGTCAGGAGGATACGGTATATTTATGGGGCATAAGTCAACAGCCGAGCAACGGAAGGAGTTCCGTGACAGAATTAAAAATAACCCCAGAAAATATATAGCTCAACCGATCATGTCTTTGTCAGTACATTCCACCTTCATTGAGGAGTCGGAATATTTTGAACCAAGACACATAGATCTCAGGAGCTTTTGCCTGATGGGCAAAGGACGTGACTTTGTTCTGAAAGGCGGACTATCGAGAGTTGCTTTAAAAAAAGGAAGTCTTATCGTGAACTCTTCTCAGGGAGGAGGTTCTAAAGACACCTGGGTTCTAGAAGGCTAGTCGTACCATATGTTATCAAGAATTGCAAATAGTTTGCTCTGGATGGGCCGTTACCTTGAAAGAGCTCAACATACTGCCCGTTATGTACATGTTCATTATTTTTCGGCTCTGGATGCCCCGCATCTATCCAAAAAGGAATATGTACTGGATTCTATTTCCTGCATGACCGGACTCAGCTACGAATACGATGAAGAAGTCCTGAACCTGGAAGATCAGAATTTGATCTACAAGATAACACTTGATGAAACCAATCCCGTTTCGATCAAATCGTTTATCAACAATGCCAGGGAAAATGCCAGAGGAGCACGAGACATTCTCTCTTCTGAATTATGGGAATCCATCAACAAATTTTACCATAGCGCGAATGCGTACCAGGGTAAAACGCTGACGGAAGAAGAAATACTCAGCTTCACTGAAATGGTCGTACACCAGTGCGCCATTGTCCATGGATACATCGATCACAGTCTTCTTCACGATGACACCTGGTCGCTTATTCAGTTGGGTATTCATACTGAAGCAGCAGGTCAGCTCACGCGTATGCTCATTGCAAAGGTACGCGATATAGAAAAGACCGAACAGCTCAAACTAGGTAAAGCCATGGAAACCTATCAGTGCATCACCATGCTGAAAAGTGCTGAGGGATACGACATGAGCAGGGTACATTACAAGTCTGTACCCAACCTGAAAAAGGCACTTGAATTTCTTATTCTCAACAAAGATTTTCCACGATCCATTATCTTTAATCTGGAAGCCGTTAACAGGTGTCTTCAAAAGATTAACCTTGCAAAGGGGGAAGATAAAAATTCAGTGGAATTCTTTGCCGGAAAACTGCATGCCTCCTATAGCTACCTTACTATAGAAGAAATTAAGGATCAAATTCTTCCGTTTCTTGAGAAAACACTTGACGACTTGTACAAACTGGGAACACTCGTAGACCAGAAAATATCTTAATATAAAACTATGTCTGCGTTTTTTGACATCGTATACCAGTCTGTATCCGAATACGAATACCCGGTTAAGGAGGCTTTTTTCGAATTTCTCATCTCGCCTTGTGAAAGCGAGTCTCAGTCTTTAGAGGAAGAGCGAATCAGGACCTCTACCGGGCAGGAAGTATTTACAAGCAAAAACAGCTTCGGCTTTACTCTTTTGCGGATACGACCATCGGGCTATTTCAAAACTTTTAAACTGGACTATTATGCTACCGTTCAGAAAAAAGAACTATACAACACAGACAACCTAAGACCTTCTGCCCATGAACAATGGGCAGAAATAAATTCAACCAGCTTTTACCTGGAAAACTTTCTATACCTGCATACCTCTCTGCTCACAACCATCCCGAAAGAACATCAGGATGAATTGTTGCTTTACAGGCGCAGTTCCGATATACTGGATTTTTCCATGGAGCTGACTACACACATCTACCAGCTGCTGACTTATGAAAAAGATGTCACCGATGTAAAAACATCGGCAGCCGATGTGCTTCTATTAAAGAAAGGGGTGTGTCAGGACTATACCCATTTATTCCTTGCCATGGCAAGAAGTAACGGTCTGGCCTGCCGGTATGTATCGGGCTACCTGGACCAGGGCACTTCCTATACCGGCACTGCAGGCATGCACGCATGGGCCGAAGTGTATATACCCGGTATGGGCTGGACCGGCTTTGATCCCACCAATAATTGTCGTGTTACAATGCAGTACATCAAGGTCGCACATGGAAGAGATTACAACGACTGTTGCCCCATCAAAGGGGTTTTGATGGCTGCAGGAGAAAATAAAACCTACCACCAGGTACAGGTAAATCAGCAACAACAACAGCAGTAACAAACCTTCACAGCCAATAAAATAAAATAAAATAAATAGTTGCATACATATTAAAAGTAAAATGACCTATTGTTTAGGAATTAAATTAAGATCAGGACTTGTTGCCATAGCAGATACAAGAATTACCTCGGGCTCGGAAACCACTACAGCAAAAAAGGTATATGTTTATCAGAAAGAACGACACTCCGTTTTTATTATGACAAGCGGGCTAAGATCTGTAAGAGATAAGGCACTGACCTACTTCAAAGAAGTAATAGAAGAAAATGAAGGCAAAAACTTCAACAAACTCTACAAGGTTGTAAATGCTTTCGGTTCTCAATTGCGCAGAGTGGCAGACGAAGACAGAAGTTCACTGGAACGATCCGGACTATACATCAATCTTTTTACCATTGTTGGAGGACAACTGGAAGGTGATGATGAACACAAACTGTTTTTACTATACCCCGAAGGCAACTGGATCGAAATTTCTACCAGTACGCCGTTTGTAATCATAGGGAACTCTGGTTATGGCAAACCCATTCTCAACAGAACCTTAACCTATGAAACAGATTTCAACGAAGCTTTAAAAGTTGCCTTTCTATCTTTTGATTCAACTAGAGTAAGTGCCAATGATGTGGATTTCCCTCTGGATGTTGTATTGTATAAGCCTAACTCCTTTAATATGGTAGAACACCGATATGAAAAAGAAGATTTGCATTATATTTCTTCAAGGTGGGAAGAAGCCCTGAAGGCTGCTCTGAAAAATATTCCAGAAGACTGGGTGTGCGCGGCACTGAATAAACTTTAATCTTTTACATTTTCCTTAAACCCTTTTCCAAATGGAAAAGGGTAATAAGGAAAACAAACTAAACGATACTACTTCAAGAACGTGATCGGATGCTTCTGATTGTATTTTAAAATAAACATAAATGTTTTTACATCCTTTTTCCCTTTAAATTTCTTATAATCCTCCAGAAGCTCTGGGTCTTTGGCTAAAAGGTTTACAAGTTGCTTTTTCGTGAGTAGAAACACCTCCCCCGTTTCAAAATTCATGATAAACTTATCCGCCTGGGTTTTCTTTCCAGGATCCATCAGATTCCGTCTTGTAATGTGTGTATAGGCGTGAGAATAATACAGATCATTAAAATCCAGCATTGGAGAGACTTTTACGAAAAAACAAATACTGCCAATTATATCAAGCCTTGCAAATCGTCCATAGGAATTGCAATATACCCTTCTGCCATCCGAATATCCCCAGTATTCATTATTTCTAAGAAGCCTTTGTTTCCCATCTTCATAAATGTAAATTTTTCTTTGACTTAACAAATCCTTAAAATAGTGAACGGAGTTGGTATCCAGGTTTGATTTTATTGCAGAAAGCGGTAAAGGAGAATTATTTTTAAAGTCTTCATAAGTGAGGTAGATCCCTCTTTTAAACACAAAATCAGGTGTATAAACGACCAGAGAATCTTCCGGATCGGTATCAACAGAAAGGCTATCCTGTCCCATTACGTTTAAGGTAACAAGAACAAAAGCTGCTAGTATTAAACGCTTCATAACTTAATCTAATTTATCCATTAGCGGGGTTGGTATTGGCTAACGAAATACAAAAGATTAAATTATTTTTTACACTTACTTCACATAGCTTTTTTCAAAATCCAGTAAACGAACATTTTTATAAGGGTGTGAATCGTCGAGAGAATATTCTATGACTCTGGTACTGCTGGTAGGATTATAACCAAAACCACTTTCACTAAAAATCGGAAACTGCCTTACCAGATGTTTCCCCCGTATATAGAGAGAATCGTGCCCGAAATACCCTTCCATTAATTTGGGATTAGGCTCTGGCAATACCAGTTCAACAACTTCATCACTTCCAAACTCAAATCCCAGGAAACTCCCTTTCGCCTGACTGCCCCGGCCAATGACAAAGGCATATAACTCCGGTAATTTATTATTATTGAGATCTCCTGTTTTTACGCTATATACATTACCGTTCACAATCCTTATCAGCGTATCTTTAAGTTCGGGAGAATTAATGATGATCGTGAGTTTTTTTAAACTTCCCGTTCCCTTCACCGAAACCCGAAAGTTAACATCGTTAAATTGTAACTCCTGCTCCAGACTTTCCGGAATATCAGAGAATGAAAAATAGCGATCCTGATCTCCTCTACAGGAACACAAAATCAAGCAAACAAGCCAAAAACACAATCGTAGGTTCATTTTCAAGGAATAATCCAAATTCTACCACAAAAGTTTTCACCCCTTCCTATTCTCCGGTGGGCCTCTGCCCAACCCGGAGCACCACTTCTGTTTCTTTCCCGAAACACTTTTGTCATTTTAAACTAATTTCATCATTTTTACGCAGTTAACTTTTATAATCCTCCATAACCAGATGTCTAGACTCTTTTTTTTCGTTATAAACCTTCTGTTTTTGGCATTGGGTTTTTCCTGTCAGAAAGTGGACCCTTTAAGTGATCTTGCCTTTAACGAACACGATATCTACGTAAGCAATCACGATAAGAATTTTGATTTTTCCTCAGTAAAAACCTATTACACAAGCAATACGGTCGCTCCTTTAAGGCTTACAGGAGATACGACGGCATACACCAACGCGGATACCGCCTTTATATCTTTGATACATACGAATCTGGCCCAAAGAGGATTTGTACGCGTGGAGAAAAATCAACAACCCGATGTGATCGTCATCGTATCCCGCTTACTATTTAACGCTGTCGGGAATGATTTTGCCTACATCAACAAGGGGACCTATGAAGGCCTTGCCAACCCGGACACGGTCCTTTTTCCTAAACCGTTCTCGGTACCTGCTGAATTCACCAACCCTGCTGTGCTCTCCGGGAGTCTGTCCATAGATATGATCTATACAAAGGCCCCAGCCGATTCGTTACCTGTTGTCTGGAGCGGAGTTGTGGTAGGCACCTTAACAGGTTTCCTTCCGGGAACAGAACAACGGACCACAGATGGTATCAACAGCCTTTTCAGACAATCTCCTTATTTAGTCGCAGGACAGTAATCCAAAACAAACTTTAAACTCTCTGAACCAACGTGAAAAAATATATATTACCGATAGTGGCATCCATCCTGCTTCTTCTGGAGCAAACTACCTGCAACGCTCAGGACAACATAAAAGCACTCATTTCCTACAACTATGGAATCGGCTTTGCCACAGGTGATTTAAAGTCGTTTATTGATGGTAAATTGTTTGACGGATTCTCGATAGAAAGCCGGTTTTTCCTCAACAACCATCTGTCGCTGGGTCTAGCTATTGGATACAACGATTTCAGAAAATACTATCAAAGAGATGCGTATACTACTCCGAGTGGAACAATCTCAGCGGCTCAGACAAGGTATTTCAACACCATTCCTGCACTGGCTACTGTATTTTATCATCTCAACACCTGTGGTGTAATTAAGCCATATGCAGGTATAGGTATAGGTGCGTTTGTCAGTAATTACCAAAAATACTACTCCTATCTGGGTTTCAATCATACCCAGGCAAACTTCGGCTTACGACCCGAGCTTGGCACCCTTATTTACCTGACAAACGGAGTGGGACTAATTGTATCCGGAAGGTATAATTATGCCACCTATTCCCATGAGGAATTCAACAGTCTGAACTATTTAGAGCTCAACGTCGGGCTTTCTTTTTCCCTGTTAAAGTAAATTGCCTTTTAAAACAGGGAATATCTTCCCTGTTTTTTTATCCCTTTTACCCACATAAGGAGCCTGCACTCCCATCTCCATTGTCTAAACATATCCCCTTCCCTGAGGTTCTTTTTACAGGTATAGAACTATGAAGACCATCAGTATTGTAGGCGGTGGATTCTGCGGATGTATGCTCACATTGCATTTGCTAAGACAAAGTACATCCGGCATAAAAATCCATCTTATTGAAAAATCTAAGAATCTGTGCAGGGGCGTTGCTTACAGCACAACCTTTAACTTTCACCTGTTAAATGTCAACGCAGGTAAAATGAGCGCCTTTCAGTCGGATGAAGATCATTTCATAAACTGGCTTAACGCGCACAATCATCCCTATACCAGCGAGGATTATGTTCCCAGAAAACTTTATGGAGATTACCTCTCTGACCTTCTGGTTCAGGAGTTAACCAAACATCCGGATGCTGTTTCGGTCCACTCGGAAAAAGCGATTGACCTTACACTTGAAAACAATCAGGCAACTATTCTACTGGAAAGCGGAGAAAAAATCAACTCTGAAAAAGTAGTACTGGCACCTGGGAATTTTCATCCTCAATCCAACAATGATCCTTTTGGAAAATATGCTGACGAAGGCATCTATTTCAACAATCCATGGGAACATCCGACAATACTCCGTAACATTTCCCAAGAGGACAACCTACTGATTCTTGGGAGTGGATTGACAATGATCGATTTATGTACCACCTTATACTTTAATGGTCACCGGGGTACTATTTATGCGTTTAGCCGGCATGGTTATTTACCTGCCATGCATAAGCCAGTCCATTACTATCCACCTTTTTATCATGAACTTGAACAGGCAGGTTCACTGACAGAAATTGTGTCTATCATCAAAAAGCACATTCGTTCGCATCAGAAGCAAGGTGGAGACTGGAGAGATGTTATAGATAGCTTAAGGCCTTTTAATCAGAAAATTTGGATAAACCTTTCAACGAGCGATAAACTTCTTTTTTTGAAAAGACTTAACAGATTATGGAATATTACGAGACACAGAATACCTCAGGAATACCAGGCTACTCTTAATGAATTAACCAAAACCAAACAACTGGAACTACACTCAGGTAAAATCGATACAATCGGGCAGGAAGGTAAAAATCTCATGATCACCATCAGGCATACCAACGGAACTAAAACATCTTTCGATGTACAGAGAGTAATCAATTGTACCGGGCCTCAATTAAACTACCTTAAACTCAATGACCCCTTCATTCAAAATATGTTTCAAAAAGGTCTGATCCACCCACATCCTCTCAACCTTGGATTAGACGCCACTGCTGAGGGGAAAGTAAAAAATCATTACGATGAAAATAGTATTTATACACTAGGCTCAACCCTAACTGGTGTTCTATTTGAATCAACTGCTGTACCAGAGCTTAAAGTACAGGCAGAAGCCCTGGCGCATACCCTGATAGCATCCGAATTACCAGTATCATCAAAATAGTTTTCTCTTATAACCACTTCCAATACCCCTTAGCAGGACCATCTCAATCGTTCCTTTAATGCATTGAAGTACCTGATACACCTTCGCTACCTGCCATTAACCAGTCTCTTCTTTATCACCATTCATACATTTATTAATTAAACCAGCTATATTGCAATTTCTTTAGCAACAAACGGTTCTTGCATTGAACACTTATGAAGAAGTTTTTTTCAAAAAACGTATTGTTAAACTACCTCTATAGCATACTTTCAGGAAGATTACTTGGATTTATGGTCGGCACCTGGGCGAGCACCATCGTTTCTCAGTTCTTCGAAACCAGAAGTTTAAAAAATCTGTGGGGGCTAAGTGCAAAAAAAACAATCATCAGCAAAACTGCCTTTAACGAACTGGAATGGCTGGTTTCCGTACTCATCGGCTTTATCGTTTTTGAAATCTTTGAAAAAATACTGAAAGAGAAATTTCAAACTCAGGGACCTCTCTTCTACCGCAACGCCATTGCTTTTCTTGAAACAAAAGGAGTACTACCAAAAGTACGAACACTAAAGCGAAAGACGTTTAAAAGATAAGCGTAGAAGGCAAATTAGAAAAGTCCTTGCCTTCTATGCTAAAATAGTCTTTTTATCACATAAATATAAAGTTGGTAGCTTTATGTTTGCTCTGATCAAAGTCTATCAACTTATTCCCCATTACGATTTTCGGGTTGTATCCGAGCCCGCTTAACAGATCCATGCTTTTAGTTCTGTTTTCATTTTCACACAATTCGCAATAAATAACAGGTTTATGCCTGCATAGAATTTCCTTTGCACCTTCCAGTACCGCCCATTCAAAATGTTCTACATCCAGCTTAACAGCCACAATATCCTCTGATATATTCTGAAGGTATTCAAGACTATCAAGTTTTCGGAGAGGAACAGAAAAGGTTTCCCCTTCACTGCTTTTCGGAATGGCTTCGTGAACTACATGACAAAGTCCCTGCATTTTTACAGAATCCACCTCTGGCAATACCATAGTGATCTTCCCGTCTTCATTTCCTAACGCAATAGGAAACACTCTAACATTATCGAGCCTAAACAATTCTATATTTTGATTAAGCGTTGCCAAATTATAAGGAATCGGCTCGAAGGAATAAACTTTAGACTTAGGGAATCGTTTGGCCAGCGTAACGGTCATGAGTCCTATATTGGCCCCAATATCCAGTATTACGCCGTCCTTAGTGATATACTTCATAAAGTGAAGAAAATCCCTTTCGGCTTTATCCAGCCTCAAAAAATAAATTTTATACAAAGAAAATAAATGCAGGTAATACCTGAACCCCAACACCTTTTGCAGGTAGGCCTTAATAAGCTTCTTCATCCAACCTCCTTTTAGTATTAGTCGTAGCCTCAATGTTAAAATAATACCGAAGGATTCCTTTTATTACAAAGGGAAGCAGCCATATGCCACGCATCATCGAGAGTGCATTTTGTAAGTATATTCCATTAACAGTTAACATCATTGAAAATGACCAGATTAAATAAGATATAGTATTAACCTCCTGTAGCAAAATAATGTTATCAGTACCTTTTATAAAGGCAATCCGAATCGATAAAAAAACTGTTTCTATGGAAGTAATCGGATACTAAAGGATAATATAATATCGGCAGGAAAAAAATCTACAAAAAAAAGGCGGAATTTAACTCCGCCTCTTTTTTAGTTTCTTATTGTTTAATATTATTTACCACAGATATCTCTTACCAGTTCGGCAGCTTCCTTATCCCCAAGCTCAACAGCTTTTCTGGCATCACTACAAGCACTCTCATCTCCAAGTTGTTCTTTTGCCACAGCTCTGTTATGAAACGCTTCTCCATCTTTAGGATTAAGTTCTATTGCTTTTGTAAAATCAGCGATTGCTTCCTTATCTTTCTTTAACTGAAGATTAAACAATCCTCTGTTAAAATAAGCCTGACTGTTATGAGGGAACTTTTCGATGATCACATCATACTCCTGGATTGCGGATTTTACATCTCCGGACAATAGCCTGGTATGCGCTTTTTCAAAATACGCATCACTAAAGGAAGGATCCAGCGCAATGGCCTTATCATAATCCGTGATAGCACCGGCATAATCTTTCAGCTCTCTTTTACAATTTCCACGGTTAAAAAAACTTACCTTATCTGTTGGATCCAGCTCTAACACTTTATCATAGTCTGCAGAAGCTTCGGCAAATTTGTTAAGAGCACTTTTAGCAAACCCGCGGTAAAAATATGCATAGTTGTATTTCGGGTATAACTCAATGTTTTTCGTAAAATCTGCTATAGCCTCTTCATACTTACCAAACTCGTTTCTTGCCAAACCTCTTTGATAATAGGCTTCAAAGTTTTGTGGATCTTTGGATATTACTCTGGTATAATCTTCTATAGCATCGGAATATCTGCTGTACAGGTAATATTCATACCCTCTGTGCATAACTGCTTCCGTTTTTGAAGAATCAAGCTTATAGGCAGTTGTAAAATCTTCTATGGCTTCAGAACGTAAACCATTTTTACTTTCCGCAATTCCTTTTTTAATATAGGCATCCACATAGTCAGGTTTAAGACGGGTACAGTTATTAAAATCTTCTATCGCCCCTTCCCAATCACCCAGTTCTGACTTGGCAACTGCAGACACATAATAGGCCTCATAATTATTTTTATCATTCTTTGTCAGAGTTTCAGCTTTTTGAAGAGCAGTCATGAAACTCCCTTTTTTCAAATCTTCCAACGCTTCCTTAAGTAAGCCGGATAATTGCTGAGGATTTACATATCCCTTCCAGTAGGTAAAGCTTATATAATCTAAGTTATTACCTCCGGAGAACAGCGATTTTTTATCGTCCTGAACTTTATCAAAGCGCACGACCACATATTCCTCGTTCCCTCTGAGTTTTGCGATATAAAGATCCTGGCCTTTAACATCTTTCAGAGAAGAAGAAGCTTTTCCTTCCGCATACTTCTTTTGTAATTCAGAATAAGAGGAATTAGCAGGATCAGAGATCGATGCTGGCACAAACGACGTTTGATTCTTACTTGTAAAATATAATTTGAAAGAAGGCAAATCTTTGCTTTCTGTAAGATTCACAAGATCCTTTTCAGAATCATTATCTGTCAGAAATTTTTGCGTATCATGTTTAAAATCCCAGGCAGCTGCACCTTTACCCTGCATATTATAAATTTTTCCTTCATACGAAGGTACCTGAGCGAACACACATAAAGAATTTAAGGTAATTACCGCTGCAATAATGGATAATTTAGTCATATAATTGTACTTAATTAAGCAATTTAAAAAGTATTAACCAGTATGAAAATTAAGAAGAAAATCTGGCACTTGAAACTAATTCTACCTAAATCTACCGAAGGATTTCAGACAGTTTAGCCATACAATACGGCGTACTACTCACTCCATTTTGGAAGAGCTTCTGAACATTTTCATCTGATTGTATACTTACACCTTTTATATTCTCAGGATTCATACGACGACATAACATGCCTACTATTTTTTTACATGTTACAGCTACTACACAACGCAGACAACCTATAGAAATGTATTAGCAAACCTGAGGCACCTCATCAGGTCATTTTTAGCCTACCTTTTTCGACCGGATCAACGTATATATAAAATAAAGTTTTACAGGTTGTTCTCTTTAACAAACGACAATAGTATTAGGTTCCATCCTGAAGATAACCTGCCTTAATAAGAAATAAGAAAGAAAAAATATAAAGAAAAAGTACTACTATTTATTCAAATAATACCTCAATACTTTTTTCTTTATTCTGCATACATCTCAACTAAAGGTGAAAAAATAAAAAGGTCATTCGCTATACGATATTGAATCTATATAATGAATGACCATTTAAATTTAGCTATGGGATACTTATACTTAATAATGGTATCTAACAAAAGCCTCTATGGCTTCGTACTCCGGCAAGCCTAGTTTATTGTACAAATCTGCCGTTGCTTTATTTCGTTCTTCTGCTCTCTGCCAGAACTCCCTTGAGTCTGATCCCTGAAATACCACCCCGTCTTTCTGGGACTGATGCTTAAAAATACCGTAGCGCTTTTTCAATACCTGATCAGGACTCATTGGCACAGCCATTTCTATCTGATGGATATCCCACTCCTGCCATGCTCCTCTGTAAAGCCACAACCAGCAATCTTTCATCCACTCCTGATTTTCAGGATCACTTTTTAATCTTTTTAACGCCTCGAATATAGCATCCAGACAAACCTTATGTGTACCATGCGGATCGGCCAGGTCTCCTGCTGCATAAATCTGATGTGGTTTGATCTGTTTGATCAGATCCATTGTAAGCTGAATATCTTCTTCTCCCAAAGGCTTTTTCTGAACCAACCCTGTTTCATAAAACGGAAGGTTCATAAAATGCACGTTTTCATCTGGTATACCTACAAACCTGCAGGTAGCCTTAGCTTCCGATACTCTTATCAGTCCTTTGATTTGGCGGACTTCATCAATATCCTTTTCACTTTGCTTTTTATTTTTCAAAAACGCTCTTGCCTTTTGATACAGGCTATCGATCTCTGAACTGTTAAGGCCAAACTTCTGATTAAACTCTGTAACAAAATCAGCATATCGAAGCGCTTCATCATCGGATACCGCAATATTTCCTGATGTCTGATACGCTACATGCACGATATGGCCCTGATCGTGTAGCCTCATAAAAGTACCTCCCATGGAGATAATATCGTCATCAGGATGCGGACTGAACAGCAACACTCTTTTTACAGCAGGTAATGCTCTTTCCGGACGCTTCTCATCGTCTGCATTTGGTTTTCCTCCTGGCCAGCCGGTGATGGTATTCTGAAGCTGGTTAAACACCTCCAGATTGATGTCATAGGCTGGGCCATGTTGTGCAACCAGCTCACCCATGCCATTGTCGTTATAATCTTTATCTGTCAGCTTCAGGATAGGTTTGTTAAGCGCAATCGCCAGGCCTGTAACAGCTTTTTTAATAAGCTTTTTATCCCATATACAGGTATCTACAAGCCATGGAGTTTTAACACGGGTAAGTTCGGCTGCTGAAGCCTCATCAAGGATAAAGGTAACATTGGTATGATTTTGTAAATACGAAGCAGGCACATGCTCCGTAACAGGTCCTTCCACGGCAGCCTTAATGATTCTGCTTTTATGCTCTCCCAAAGCCATCAGCACCACTCTCTTAGCATGAAGAATGCCAGAGATACCAAGTGTTATCGCCGTTCTTGGAACATTATGCAATCCGTTGAACTCCTCGGAAGCTGCGGCTCTGGTACTATGATCCAATGCCACCAGACGAGTTCTGCTGTTTGCCGTAGAACCCGGTTCATTGAATCCAATATGCCCGTTTCCTCCTATTCCCAACAACTGATAATCAATCCCTCCATACATTTCAATTTTGCTCTCATACTCTCTGCAAAACGAGGCTATCTTTTCCTTGGGGATCGTACCATCGGGGATGTAGCAGTTTTCAGGAAGTATGTCTATATGACTGAACAAATGTTCCTTCATAAAACGTGCGTAACTATGCAGGGAATCAGGCTGCATGGGATAATATTCATCCAGATTGAAGACGATGACATTATTAAAACTTAGTCCCTCTTCTCTATGCATGCGGACCAGCTCTTTGTATACCCCCTTGGGGGTAGAACCCGTTGCCAGTCCGAGTACGCAGGGTTTATTCAACATTTGTTTGCTTCTGATAAGCTGAGCTATTTCAATTGCAACAACCTTAGATGCAATGATCGAATTTGAAAAAATTTCCGTAGGAACTTTTTCAAACCGCTTAGCCAATTCTGAATCAGGTATCAAAACAGCCAGTTTATCACTATTGATTGGACTACCATTTTCTGAACTGATCATAGAATTTTTTATCGAAGCCTCACTCATACGCTATACATGTTTTATCTGTACTTCAATTGGAACCCGCTATGTTAACTTTAGTTTAAAAAGATCTTTTTATCCTTTTAATGGCACCAAAGCTCCTTTTTTAATTTCTTCCACTACACCCGGATCCAGCAACGTAGATATATCTCCCAGATTGGAAACATCTCCTTCTGCCACTTTTCTTAAAATCCTTCTCATGATTTTTCCGGATCTGGTCTTAGGCAATCCTCTTACCACCTGAATTTTATCTGGTTTGGCTATCGGTCCTATTATTCGGGTAACAGTTGCCAAAACACTTTGCCGGACTGTTTCATGATCCAGCTCGGGATCTTCACATATTACAAAGGCATAAATTCCCTGTCCTTTTATATCATGAGGGAAACCGACCACCGCTGACTCAATCACCGTTTCGTCCTCGTTGATTGCATTTTCCACTTCCGCAGTACCCATCCTATGACCGGAAACGTTTATCACATCGTCTACCCTTCCAAGAATTCTGTAATATCCATCTTCGTCCCGGCGACAACCGTCTCCTGTAAAATAGAGATTTTTATACGTTGAAAAATAAGTCTGACGACACCGCTCATGATCTCCATAGGTTGTCCTTATAATGGAAGGCCAAGGGAATTTAATACACAGATTTCCCTCAACGTTGTTTCCTTTTAACTCGTTACCTTCGCTATCAACAATTACCGGCTGAACACCTGGTAAGGGGAGCGTAGCATAAGAAGGTTTGGTTTTGGTAATTCCGGCCAGAGGAGAAATCAGTATTCCACCTGTTTCTGTCTGCCACCATGTATCCACGATTGGGCACTTGTTTTTTCCCACATGATCATCATACCAGTGCCAGGCCTCCTCATTAATGGGCTCTCCCACAGACCCCAGCACCTGCAAACTATCCAGTTTATAAGGAGTTACATATTCCAGTCCACAGGCCATTAAGGCTCTTATCGCCGTGGGGGCGGTGTAAAAATGCGTTACTCTGTATTTATCTACCACATCCCAAAACCTTCCCGGATTGGGATAAGTAGGAATACCTTCGAACAGCACACTTGTTACCCCTGCAAGCAGAGGACCGTATACGATGTAGCTATGTCCGGTAATCCATCCGATATCCGCTGTGCTCCAGTAGATACTATCTTCATTACACTGAAATACATTCGTAAAAGAATACTCCGCAAACACCATATAACCGGCAGTGGTGTGCACTACACCTTTAGGTTTACCTGTAGAGCCGGAAGTATATAAGATGAACAGCGGATCTTCACTTTCCACCGGTTCTGCTTCGTGTTCAGGACTTGCCTTTTCAATCAGCTCATTCCACCAAAGATCACGACCAGGTTTCATTGTTACAGGTTGACTGGTACGTTTGTACACCACAACATTTTTCACCCCCGGACTATTTTCCAGAGCTTCGTCTACAATGTCTTTTATGGCGATGGTTTTATTTCCCCTAAACGATCCGTCTGATGTTATGACCAAATCTGCTTTGGCATCATTGATTCTGTCGGAAAGCGAGCTTGCACTAAACCCGGCAAATACCACCGAATGAATTGCTCCTACTCTTGCGCAAGCCAATACCGCCACTACTACCTCCGGAATCATTGGCATATAGATGCAGATTCTTTCCCCTTTCTTAACACCCAGGGATTTCAGTACATTTGAAAATTTACATACTTCCGTATGCAACTCCCTGTAGGTTATGGAACGTCTTGCTTCTGCAGAATCATTAGGTTCCCAGTAAAATGCGATCTTATCGCCCTTGTTCAGCAAATGCCTGTCGAGACAATTTTCTGTGATATTAAGCTTACCTCCGAAAAACCACTTCACATCGGGTTCTGAAAAATTCCAATCCAGTACGCAGTCCCACTTTTTTTTCCATTGAAACCTTTCGGCCTGTTTTGCCCAGAATGCCTCAGGGTTTTCTACGCTTGCTGCATATTCCCTTTGATATTCCTGCAGATTGTTGATTTTATAAACCATAAACTGAATAAAAGTTTTATACCTTTTTATTATTTACTTACGCTATATATTTACTGCTTTATCATATTTTCAGAAGGCAGGGTGTCGTTTTTATACCCTTTCACTGAGAAATAAAAAATGTACAGATAACAAACGAGTATTAAAACAAAACTGTAACCATAGCCAATTAGATGAGCCAGCTCTCCCTGCAAAGGAGGAATTAAAGCTCCTCCTGCCACCATGGTTACAAGAACGCCGGAACCCTTACTGGTATATTTGCCCAAACCTGCCAGCGACAAAGGAAAAATGCAAGGCCACATCACGGAGTTTAACAAACCAACCAGAATCAGAAGCAGGATAGACACCGGAATTTCCACTGTTCTGAAGACAATTGGAAAGTTGAGATTAAAATCCAGTATCATAATTTTTATGTTAAGATAAGCCGCATCAAACCACCCTGTCATGCTCACCCCCACGAAAAGTACTGCCCCAAACGCAACGGCCCTGAGCATGATTTCTGCTTTTACCTTCTGCCCGATCGCACTTCCTATCAGCCTGCCGATCATGGCGCTTCCCCAATAGTAAGCCAGTAAAGAAGAAGCCAGTTTTTCCTCTCCGAACTGTTGAAGCACTTCAGAAGATGCTTTTATCAACTGATCTTCAACCATGTATAAAATCAAAATACTACCAATTGCTACTTCTGCACCGACATAAAAAAATATGGACAATGCACCGGCTATCAGATGTTTGAATTTCCAGATACTTCCTTCCAGCACTTCCCCTTCTTCAACTTCTGTTTTCAATTTCGGAAGTTTTAAAAAGTACAGAATTATGGCAATGGTAAGCGTCAAAAAGGCCAGAGCGATATAAGGACCTTTTACGGCTGCGGCTTTTTGTATGGGATCTGTCAGATTTTTGTCGAGTATAAATGCCCCGCCAATGATGGGCCCAATAAACGTAGCTGTTGAATTAAGCGCTCCTCCGAGATTTAATCTTGAAGCTCCGGTTTCTTCCGGGCCCAACGCAACGATGTAAGGATTAATTGCCACCTGAAGAATCGTCAGGCCCACTCCCACTACAAACAAGGCAAACAGAAAAAACGGATATAAGATCAGATCACTTGCCGGAACAAACAACAACAGCCCTAACGCCATAATACCCAAGGAAATGGCCAGTCCCTTTTTGTACCCTATTTTCTGTATTAGATTTCCGGCAGGAACAGACATAATGGCATAAGCACCAAAAAAACACGACTGCACCAACATCACTTTCCAGGAATGAAGATTGAACAGCCCTTTTAAACTGGGAATCAGCACATCGTTCATTACGGTTATAAAACCAATCATAAAAAACAGTGACACCATTAATGCCAAGGGAACACCATAACTGGTCGGTTCATTTTCCTGGCTTTGGACAGGATTAGAGTCTTTGCCGAATGTGGCCATAGTCGAGTTTAAAATTTTTAGAAAATTACCAATACATCAGAGAGCTGAGCCTACAGAAACATCGGTTCTTATTGAATATCTGTACAATACCCCCATCACTCCAAATTATTCCTCAAAAAAACAATATTTTTTCGGATCATCAAGATTTTCAAATCTTTGTTTTTTTAAAACATCGATAGGGGCATTTACAGAAATTATACAAATAAGTTTTAAACGGTTATAAAATACATGAAGTATAAATCCTTTCTAATTATCTTATCCAAGCTGCTTTTGATTGAACAGAGAAGAGGCTAAAGCCAGTAACAACAAATGTCTGTGTACAGGTTCCCCTTCCCTTCAACCATGCTGGTTAACCTTCTCTGCGTAGCCCTGCTAACAATTTAAGGTTCGGGCCTGAGGTGGCATTTTTATTTACCCGATTAAAGATTTAAGTTTGTCTCCTAATTTTATATAAAGGAAGGTAAGATGAATAGTATTTATTTCTGGAACTCCTGGAAAAAAAGTCAAAAAATAATTTTCAAATCTGCAATCGTTTTGTCATTTCTGGCTATGACGTACTTCCTTGCCGGATGGTATCTGGAGGAAAAACTGGTAATCCGCTGGGAAGTCGAGTCGAATGCCGAAACCATAAATACCCCTGTAGACACCTTCGTTAAACACCTCCTTAAATACACTGTTGAATCGGACAGCTACCTCCTTTCTCAATCCTTTAAAGGAAGTAACCTGCACCTTTACCCGGTAACCTCCTATATCTATTTCGGTCTGTGCGTGACAGCGATCTTATTATTGCTAACCACCTTTACTTTTCTCGATCTTAGCTGGTATGGAGCTGCAATGCTGGTATTCACCCTGTTTTTAGCTTCCCTTAAAACAGATCTGCTTGGAGTGTTTAAGCTGTATGGAAATCATTTTCTGGCTGGTATGCTGGTACTTTATCTGGTACCGAGTTACTATTTTCAGGCTTTTAATAAAGGAATCTCGTTTTCTGCCAGACTTGGCATTTTTGCCTTGATCACGATTATTATCGGAATTATTATAGGACTATTCAGTGAAGTCACTTCACCTTTTTACACTATAGCCAACTTCGGTATCTCTGTTCCAATTGCTTTAACCATCCTGTTTTTACTCATCATTTCCTTTGAAATCGTCAACAGCTTTGTATTCCTCACTGCCAGTTCAAAAAATATAGCAGGTAAAAACTCGATTATTAACTTCATCATCATTAGCGCACTATACCTTGGAAACCTGCTGTTGCTGCTACTCAAAAAAATGATGATCCTTCAGTGGGACAGTGTCGTTTTAAACGCCTTCTGGATCTTTCTGATTTCTACCGTTGTCGGCTTATGGGGATACAAAAAAAGGTCGTTCCTTTTTTATGATATAATACCCTTCCGTCCGTATGGCGCTTATTTTTACATGGGCCTGGCTACCATCTCACTATCTGTCTGCGCATACGCTTTTATTTCAGCCAATGACCCGCTGGTAGAGGCCATTGAATACGCCATTATCTACTCTCATCTAGGACTGGGATCCGCCTATTTCCTGTACGTTCTGTACAACTTCTACGACCTGTTCCTGAAGAATAGCAAGGTATACGATGTTGTATATCTTCCGAAACGACTTCCTTTCTTTATGGTGAGAGGTATTGGATTTATAGTGATTCTTGCACTCTTCTTACACTCCAACAGATTTGCCTACTATCTGAGCCTCTCCGGATACAACAACGGAATTGGAGATGTATACCTTCATGAACAGAACATTCTTCTGGCCAAACATTATTATACAGAAGGTATCATCAACGATTTTCAGAACCATCGCAGCAATTATTCCATGGGCGTGATTGCTGCAGCCGAAGACAAAAGAAGAGAAGCCGTAGACCACTTTGCCACAGCGAGCGTGAAACGTCCCATGGCAGAAGCCTATGTTAATCTAAGTAAAATCTATATGCAGGAGAATATGTTCTTCCCCGCCCTGTTTACCTTACAGGAAGGATTACAGCATTTTCCTAAAAACGGAATGATCCAAAACAACCTTGGGCTTCTGTACATGAATAAAAACATGTCTGACTCTACTTATTACCATCTGACTCATAGTGAGGATAACCTGAAAGAACATAAATCTGTAGCAGCAGGCAACATAGTAAACTTCCTGATTCGAAAAGGTCTGACTGCAGAAGCAGATTCCGTCAGCGATCAGGGTCTTTTTCCTAATTCCATGGCCTATCAGACCAACAGACTTTCCGTCCTGAATTTTAATGAAAAACACTATGATTCCGGTTTGAAAAAAGATTTTATCCAGGACAGTATATTATCACTGGAAAGCTTTTCTTACCTGAATAACCTAACCTTAAACCACCTGAAAGAGGGAAACAAAGAACTTCTTGATCTGCTGCAAACCTTCGCCAACTATCAGGGCAATGAAGACTATAAGGAGCAACTGACCTATTTAACTGCCCTTTATTACTATTATAACAATGAACCTTTAAAAGGAAAAGACCTGCTGGACAATATCCGCCTCAATTCCTCCTTTGCCCCGACATACAATTCCATTCTTGGCCTTTGGATGATGCAACAGGATCTTTACCACGTAGCAATTGACTATTTCGCTCAAAGTAAAGCAGAGCTTACCAACTCTAATATTCTTTACTATGCCATTTCTCTTCTGGAAACAGGGGACTTTGAGGGTAGTAAATTAATCTTGATGCAGTTAAATAGCCTGCCGGATAAGAGCATTAAAGAGATCACAGACAACCTCCTTCAACTCATTACCACATCGGATATAGAAAAGGTCAAAACCTGGAGCGATGAATTAAAGCTTCAGTTCATTCATTATAAAAAGCACTTGTTTTCCCTTGACCAGACGAAAGAGTTATTCAACTCCATGTCTCAGGGAGATGCAAAGATTGAAGCGACAGCAGACCTGATGCATTTCTTCCTTTCTCAAAATATGTTACAGGAAGCCGATTATTTCTTTGGTGCACTGGGCATTATTAAGAAAGAAGATAATGATGCTCAAAGCCTGTTGAATAAAACCTATCTTCAATTCCTTGCCAGAAAGGGTGATTACAATGAGCTTAACAAGCAACTCGCAACCGTGTACCTCAATGAGGAAGATGCTAAGCTAAAGCCCTACTTTACTGCTTTGTATGACGAATCCCGCAACAATTCCGAAAAAGCGATGCAGAATTTCAACGAGGCATTGCGACTAAACCCTTTTCAGGAAGACGTGCGCATTGCCGCTGCCTTGTTCTTTCAAAAAAAGGATCAGCCAGAAAAAGCTTATGACATTTTGCTAAAAGGACTGGAAATTAATAAATATAGTGTTCCTCTTATAAAAGCTTATGCGCTGCAATCGGTAAGGATGAACCTGGTATCATACGGCGAAAGCATTCTGGAAGACTTAAAACTGTATGTATCACCGGCTGAGTATTCCCAGTTCCTTAAAATATTCCAGGCTGAAGTTATAAAATATCAGGATGCTGAATAACATGAAAATATACACCAAAACAGGAGACCAGGGACAGACAAGCCTATTATCCGGAGGAAGAGTTTCCAAATCGGATTTAAGGATAGAAGCTTATGGTACAGTAGATGAGCTTAATTCTTACCTTGGCCTTGTAAGAGATCAGGAAGTGAACATCGGGAGAATAGGACTACTTGAAGAAATTCAGGAAAAGCTATTTGCGATGGGAGCATTACTTGCAGCCGGAAAAAATCCGGAGAAAATGCACCTTCCTGAGATCACCAGCGAAGATGTGGAGAAACTGGAAAAGGCGATTGATACAATGGAAGAAACCCTTCCAGCCTTAAAAAACTTTATCCTGCCAGGTGGTCATCCTTCTGTTTCCTTTGCACACATTGCCCGGTGTGTATGCCGCAGAGCAGAAAGAATAGTCATCGCGTTGCATGAACAACAACCAGTTAACACTCTACTCATTGTTTATTTAAATCGTCTTTCCGATTATCTGTTTGTTCTTGCAAGAAAAATGACCCAGGACCTTGGCCTGGAAGAACATATCTGGAAAGGCAGAAAAGTCTGAACTGCCAGCTAAAAATTGTGTTTAACCTATAAAACCACACTTATAATAAGTATGACCAACGAACAATACAAAGATCTAAAAAGCAGAGTTGCTGCTTTGAGGAGGTATCTTTGACTACGACAACAAAGTACAACAGATAGCAGAATCTGAGAAAGTAACTACCTCTGCCGGCTTTTGGGACAATCCCAAAGAAGCAGAAGCGACATTGAAATCCATCAAATCGTTAAAGGTATGGACCGATTACTACAAGCAGATAGAAGACAGTTTCAACGATTTTGAAACGTTGTATGAATTTTACGAAGCCGGTGAAGTGGATGAGGCTGAGATTGACAACGAATTCACCAAGGTCGCTAAAGAAGTAGAAGGACTTGAATTCAAAAAAATGCTTAGCGGAGAAGAAGATCAGTTGAGTGCCATTATAGAGATCAATCCCGGAGCTGGCGGTACAGAAAGCAACGACTGGGCAGGCATGCTCATGAGAATGTACATAATGTGGGCTGAGGCTCATAATTTTGGTGTGAAAGAGGTCAACTATCAGGCAGGTGAAGTTGCAGGAGTAAAATCGGTCACCCTTGAAATCACCGGAGATTTTGCTTATGGATACCTGAAATCTGAAATTGGAGTACACAGACTGGTAAGGGTTTCTCCATTTGATTCAGGAGGAAGAAGGCATACTTCTTTTGCAAGTGTTTTTGCTTACCCTGTTGTGGACGATACCATTGAGATCGACATCAACCCTGCTGATATAGAATGGGATACTTTCAGAGCTGGCGGCGCAGGGGGACAAAACGTTAATAAGGTAGAAACCGCTGTACGCTTAAAACACAAACCATCAGGACTTATCATAGAATGCCAGCAGGAACGTTCCCAGCTTCAGAATAAAGAAAAAGCTTTAAAACTTTTAAAATCGCGACTTTACCAGATCGAGCTGGATAAACGGAATGAGGCCAGAGCAGCGGTGGAAAGCACCAAAAAACGTATTGATTTCGGATCACAGATACGCAACTATGTATTACATCCGTATAAATTAGTCAAAGATTTAAGAACAGGTATTGAGCGCACAGATGTGCAAAATGTACTGGACGGAGATCTGGACGAATTTATCAAAGGATTTTTGATGGAAGTACAATAAAAAATGCCGGAGCAAATTGTTCCGGCATCCCTTATTTTTCGCATTCTCCCCTCTTAATTTCCTCTCTTTTACTGCCTTACAATTCTTAGAACGTTAATATTTTTTATCCGTAAAAGCCAATACTCCACCAATAGGAGAAAGTCTTAACTTGCAAAATTCATCCAAAATACTACACATAAATTAAATTCTTCGACTCAGCGATACTACCAGATTAATTTAATTAAATATTCAAATAATACTAAAATTGCAGAATACTAAAATTTATTGGTATTAAAAAATTTTCACACCCCAAAATATCAACCAGTGATAAAAGTGGCAACACGCGTTTGATTTACAACGAATTTAATGGTCTTTTGTTTGCCTCTAATCGATTTTATTTGTATTCTCGCAGATTCGTCAAAAAAAAATTCAAACTATTTAACCAAATAATCACACTTAAACATGAGAAAAAAGCTACCACCGAAAATCTCCCGGAGAGGTAATTTTATTACATCTCCGAGGATTTTTAAGATTGCATTAACCCTCGCAGCCATTTTTGTCTGTTTTTTGCAGACCATGGCACAGGATGCAATTCCTATCAGCGGAAGAATTTTATCCGATGATGGAGAAAGTATACCTGGAGTTACTATTTCAATTAAAGGAACTTCAGCCGGAACAATCACTGACCTGAACGGAGATTTTTCCATTACCGTACCGGACAGCAACGCAGTACTTGTGATTAGTTACATAGGATTTGTAACACAGGAAGTAAGAGTAGGAAGCCAGACTACCTTTAATATAACGCTACCTTCAGACAACAAACTTGACGAAGTTGTTGTCGTGGGTTATGGAACGCAGAAGAAGACGGATGTAACCGGCTCCATGGTTTCAGTAAAATCAGCAGACCTCAATAAAAACGTTGTAATCGATGCTACTCAGTCTATTCAGGGTAGAGTGACAGGGGTTACCGTAACCCAAAACTCAGGTGCACCAGGAGCTCCTCTGTCTGTGAGAGTAAGGGGGGTCGGAACGATCAACGGTTCAAATCCTTTCTATGTGGTGAACGGAGTTCCTGTACAGGATATCAGTACAATCAATACGAATGATATTGAGTCCATGAACATCCTAAAGGATGCTGCTGCCGCTGCCATATATGGATCAAGAGCTGCTAATGGTGTCGTGCTTATCACAACCAAAGCAGGAACTCCTAAAAAAACTACTTTTGATTTCAACTATCTAACAGGGGTTTCCAGAGAATGGAAAAGATATAACCTACTGGATGCCAAAGAATGGGCAACGTTAAGAAACGAAGCCTCAATGGCAGATAATGGCACTATCCTTTACAACCCTGATACAATTGGTGCGGGTACCGACTGGCAGGATCAGGTTTTCAGAAAAGCAATAATGAAAAGCTACTCCTTAAATGCTTCTGGAGGAACAGAAAAAGGAAATTATTACCTAGGTGGAGGTTATTTAGCTCAGGAAGGTATTATGAAAAACTCCAATTACGAGAGATATACCTTCAACACCCAACTTGATTATCAACTGGCTAAACGATTAAAAGTTGGAACGTTTATGAACATTGCCTCTTACAATCGTAAGCAGTTATATGACGGAGATCCATACAACTCAATCATCGCCAACTCATTAAACATGGATCCTCTTACACCGGTATATTCCGGAAGAGGAGGTGATTCTCTTTTTGCTTCAGGTGCTTCCAGAACAGATGTACCTAACCCACTTGCAAGATTAACCTATTATAATAACAGATTTAAAGGGTTTAATTTCCTTGGAAACTGGTTTGGAGAATATGAACTGCTTAAAAACTTAAAGATCAAATCCTCTTTCGGATATCTTTACAACAACGTTGACAACCAACAGTTCAACGGAAAGTATTATGTATCTCCTAACGAAAACCTGCAAGAATCACAGGTTGTAATTCAGCAAAACCAGAATAAAAGCTACATATGGGAAAACTCTGTAACGTATGAGAAAACAGTTGCTCAAGATCATAAATTTACAGGGTTATTTATGTTTGGAACCCAGAACAACTCTGCTTCATATTTCCGTGGAGCAAAAAATAACACATTCAACAACGATCCAAGCCAGTGGTACCTGAATTCTGCAACCGGAACTGCAAGTGCAAACTCCCAAATGACAGAATATTCCTTAATATCCTATTTGTGGAGAATTAACTACGACTACAAAGACAAATATCAGCTTCAGGTAAACACAAGACTTGACGGTACTTCAAGATTTTTGAAGAAGAACAGATGGGGAGCATTCCCTTCAATTGCAGCAGGATGGATTTTATCAGAAGAGACATTCATGCAGCCTCTTAGAGCATATGTATCCTACATTAAACTTAGAGGAAGTTATGGTAAACTGGGTAACCAAGACATGCCAACCAGGTATGGAGAATATCCTTATACTACCAACATTTTCACAGGATATAACTATGGTACCTTCTATGGAAGCACGCCTCTAGGATCCGGAAATAAGGATATCAAATGGGAAACTGTAACAACCTCTAATATCGCTTTAGATCTGAAGTTTTTAAACAACAGATTAGCCTTCACAGCTGAGTACTTTACCAAAAGAACTACAGATATGATTTTCAGAAAGCAGGTTCCTTATTATGCAGGAACTGAAGAACCTCCATATGTAAATGGTGGAGA